>Ga0302314_10014836_pt1 | contig 13291 bp, 10 predicted proteins | sample III_Palsa_N2_3_FD_200533 | JGI IMG/M metagenome (GOLD analysis project Ga0302314, IMG submission 200533) | Peat permafrost microbial communities from Stordalen Mire near Abisko, Sweden - III_Palsa_N2_3 | ecosystem: Environmental > Terrestrial > Soil > Palsa > Peat permafrost | place: Sweden...
CCGACCGCCTCGGCGGCGTTGTCCTGGACGTGCCCCATGTAGGCGTGCACCACGTCGAGGCCGTACTGGCCGACCATGCGGCGCAGTTCTCCCGCGCCCTTCTCGTTGGCGGCTATCTGGGCGCGCAGGTCAGCCAAGTTGACCGGCGGATTCCTCGACGGGTAGGGGGCGCCCGCGAGCAACGCCAGCGTTTCGGTCTCGCGCAGCCGGCCGCCCTGCGCCAGCAGCCAGTTGTCGAGCAGGACGCCCTCTTCTTCGATCCGGGTGCTGTTCGCGGGCATCGATCCAGGGGAAATGCCGCCGATCTCGGCGTGATGGCCGCGGGAAGCGACGTAGAACCAGATTTCCTGACCCGCTTCCGGTGCGCGGCCGGGGGCGTCCGTCGCGGCGGGCGCGTGGGCGGTGGGCGCGTTCGCGGCGTCCGGGCTGTTCCTCTTGTCGGGGGTCTCGCCCGTCCTAGGGGTGTTCCCGGCGGTGGAAGCGTTTGCGGCAGGCGGGCCGAAGACGGGGGTGATCACGGTGATGTCGGGGAGGTGCGTGCCCCCGTGGTAGGGGTCGTTGAGGGCGAAGATGTCACCGGGGTTTATCTGCTTATTTTGCTTTATTACCATTTTTATTGATTCGCCCATGGAGCCCAGATGAACTGGAATGTGCGGCGCGTTGGCGATCAAACCGCCGCCGGCGTCAAAGACCGCGCAGGAGAAATCAAGCCGCTCCTTGATGTTGACGGAGTGCGCGGTCGCCCGCAGCCGCTCCCCCATCTGCTCGGCGACCGCCATGAACAGGTTGGCGAAAACCTCCAGCAGCACCGGGTCCGCCTCGGTGGTCGCCCGGACGGCCGCCGGGCGGGCTGTCACCCGGGTGAGCAGCAGGTCGCGGGCCGGCGTTACCGCGGCCCGCCAGCCGGGCTCGACCACGGTCGTCGCCAGCTCCTCGGTGATGATCGCGGGGCCGTCGACGACGCCGCCCGGCGCCAGGGCGGCACGCCGGTAAAGCGGAACCGTCAGCCACTCCCCCGCGGCGAACACGCGGACGCGCTGGTCCGGTTCCTCCGGGGCGGCGGCCGCAGCGGCCGCAGCGGCCGCCACTGGCGTCCGCTGCGCCACGGCTGGGCTGGCTCCGCCGCCCAGAGACGGATTGTTGCCGGCTCCGCCGCCAGCGGCAGGACTGTCGCCTGCTCCGCCGCCATTACCTCTACCGTCGCCGTCGCCGTCGCTGGCGCCACCACCCCCGGTGCCGGCGCCGGCGCCGAAGCCACCGCCTGAGCCGGCCAGCGCCTCGACGGAGACGGCTTCGACCACGATCGGCTTGTCGGTCATGAGGAAGGAGAACCGGGCCCGGTAGGCCCGCTCGAACGCTTCGGTCATCTCGCTGGCCGCGCCGTACGGGACCGGAAGCGGGGTGTCCGTGCCGTCGTAGCGCAGGTGGACCCGGCGGGTCACCCGGATGCCGTCCAGGCCCGTATAGCCGCCCTGGGCGCTCAGCCCGGCCACCGCGGACTCCTCCAGCGGCTCGAACACCTCCGCCTGCAGCCGCCCGGCCAGGCCGTCGGTCAGCGGGGCCTCGACGGCCGCCTCGCGCATGGCGGTCACGTCGGCCAGTCCGATGCCGTAGGCGGACAGCGCGCCCGCCAGCGGGTGAATAAGCACACTGCTCATGCCGAGGGCGTCGGCGACCGCGCAGGCGTGCTGGCCGCCCGCGCCGCCAAAGGTGGACAGCACGTACCTGGTGACGTCGTAGCCGCGCTGCACCGAGATCTTCTTGATCGCGTTCGCCATGTTCTGCACCGCGATCTCGAGGAACCCGGCCGCCACCTGCGCCGGGCCGCGGCCGTCACCGGTCTCGGCCGCGATCCGCGCGGCCAGGGCGGCGAACCCGCGGCTGGTCGCGGCGTCGTCCAGCGGCTGGTCGGCGGCGGGGCCGAAAACCCGCGGGAAGAAGGCCGGCTGGATGCGGCCGAGCAGCAGGTTGGCGTCGGTCACCGTCAGCGGGCCGCCGCGACCGTAGCAGGCGGGGCCGGGTGCGGCGCCGGCCGAGTCCGGGCCGACCTGGTAGCGGCCGTCGTCGAAATGCAGCAGCGAGCCGCCGCCGGCCGCGACCGTGTGGATGGACAGCATCGGCGCCCGCAGCCGGACCCCGGCCACCTCCGTCTCGTACTGCCGCTCGAACTCGCCCGCGAAATGGGACACGTCGGTCGACGTGCCGCCCATGTCGAACCCGATCACCCGGTCGAACCCAGCCGCGGCGGCGGTACGGGCCATGCCGACGATGCCGCCGGCCGGCCCGGACAGGATCGAGTCCTTGCCGCGGAACGACGCGGCCTCGGTCAGGCCCCCGTTGGACTGCATGAACAGCACCCTGACCCCGGCCAGCTCGGTGGCCACCTGGTCTACGTACCGGCGCAGCACCGGGGACAGGTAGGCGTCGACGACCGTGGTGTCGCCCCGGGACACCAGCCGCATCAGCGGGCTGACCTCGTGCGACTCACTGACCTGAGTGAACCCGATCTCCCTGGCGATTGCAGCGACCCGTTGCTCGTGCTGCGGGTAGCGGTAGCCGTGCATGAAGACGACAGCGGCGGCCCGGAAGCCGTCGGCGTAGGCCAGCCGCAGCGCCCGCTCGGCGGCCGCCTCGTCGAGCGGGCGCACCACGTCGCCGTCGGCGCCGACGCGCTCGGCGACCTCGATGACCCGGTCGTAGAGCTGGCTGGGAAGGACGATATGCCGGTCGAAGATGCGCGGCCGGCTCTGGTAGCCGATGCGCAGCGCGTCGCCGAACCCTTCGGTGATGACCAGCACGGTCGGCTCACCGTTGCGCTGGAGCAGCGCGTTGGTGGCGACCGTGGTGCCGAGCCGGACGGCGGCGATCTGGCTGGCCGGCAACGGGTCACCCGGCGCGAGTCCGAGCAGCTGCCTGATGCCGGCTACCGCCGCGTCCTGGTAGCCGGAGCTCTCGGACAGCAGCTTGTGCGCGACCAGCTCCCCGTCTGGCCGCCGGGCCACGATGTCGGTGAACGTCCCGCCCCGGTCAACCCAGAAGTCCCACAAACCGGCCACCAGCCAAGCCTAAGCCGTCGCCTGGTTCAGGGCGTCTAGGAGTAGTTCACCACGATGTCGGCGATGAACAAGGCTACCGCCGCCAGCAGGAACGCCAGGGCGAGGCCGCGCAGCAGCGGATGGCGCCGCCCCTGGGCAACCCATTTGGCCCGCCAGGTCAGGACCTCGTCACTGGCGGGGCTGCGGGCCACCGTGGCCAGGTTCAGCAGCAGGCCCACTACCAGCAGCCCCCAGGCCACTTGCGCAATCGCATCCACGACATCACGCACTACCCGCTCGTCGGCACCCAAACAGGAAGGGTCCGCTCGGCCCGCGGCGGCTTGGCCCGAGCCCGCCGGGTTACCTAGAAGGAGCCGTTAGAAGGAGACAAACTCAAGGATTACTCCGGCTACCAGGAACGCGATGCTCAGGCCGCGCAGCAGCGGATGCTGCCGCGTGTGCGCAGCCCATTTCGCCCGCCAGGGCAGGTCGTCGTCACTCTCGTGGCTGAGGCCAAGCACAACCAGGTTCAAAAGGCCGGCCACTAGTACCAGCACGGTGCCCACGAATCGATACACGCTCGCTCGGACTACCCACCGATCCGCCCCCAAACGGCACCGGGGCGAGACCGCCGGTGGCGCAGGGACCCGGACCGCCGCGGTCCCCGCAGGCTCGCGGGTTGCCGCACGCTGGGGGTGCCCGCGGCCCGCAGGTGGCCGGACCGGGCTGTCGTGCCGGGGTGTTTACCGGGTGGAGGCCCGGGTGATCAGGCCGGGCGGCCTAGACGGTCAGCTCGGCGTAGGCGCCGCGCACGTCGTCGGCGGTCAGCGTGGTCAGGTCGGCCGCGGTGGCCGACTCACCGAGGCGGACGACGCGGACGTCGCGGCAGGCGCAGGCGCGCTCGAACAGGGAACGGGCGAACCGGCCGTTGCCGAGCTCGTCGATCCGCCCGGCCAGCTCGGCCTGGCCGAAGATCTGCTCAAGGACGCGGATCGCCTCGGGCTCAAAGGCGTCGCCGGCCTGCTCGGCGTAGATGACGGCGATGCGGGACAGGTCACGGGCGGTGTAGCTGGGGAAGGCGACCCGGGTGCTGAACCGGGACGCGAGGCCGGGATTGGACCGCAGGAAGCGGTCCATGTCGGCCGGGTAGCCGGCCAGCACGATCACCAGCCGGTCCCGGTCGTCCTCGGCCCGCTTGAGCAGCGTCTGCACCGCCTCGGAGCCGAACGCGTCGCCGCCCGAGTAACCCTCGTTGTGCAGCGAGTACGCCTCGTCGACGAACAGCACGCCGCCGAGGGCCGAGTCGACCAGCCGGTTGGTCTTGATCGCGGTCGACCCGAGGTGCTCGCCGACCAGGTCGCCCCGGTGCGCTTCGACCACCTCCGGGCGGACCAGCAGGCCGAGCGCGGCGAAGATCCGGCCGAGGATCCTGGCCACCGTGGTCTTACCGGTGCCGGGTGGCCCGGTGAAGACGAAGTGCCGGGCGGGCGGCTGGCTGGTCAGCCCCTGCCGGTCGCGCAGCTTCGCGACCCGCAGCTGGGCCGCGATCGCGCGCACCTGCTGCTTGACTGGCTCGAGTCCGACCAGCTCGTCGAGCTCGGCGATCGCCGATTCCAGGGTCGGGGCGTCCTCGTAACCGCGCAGCCGGGAGGTCAGCTCGGAGAAGGCGTGGTCCAGGTCGGCCGCGCCGATGGTGATCAGGTCCTCGGCCTGCGGGTCGCCGCCGCCGCCCATCACCCGGACGTCACGGGCCTGGCCGGCCTTCTCGAGCAGGGTCCGCACGAACCGGCCGTTACCGAGTTCGTCGGTGATCCGGCGGCGGCCGACCTCGTCCAGAATCCGCCACAGCACCGGGCGCGCTTCCGGCGCCAGGCCTTCCTGCCGGGACCGCAGCTGGGTTTCGGCCAGCGAGAGCATTTCCTCGGTCGAATACGTGGGGAACCTGATGCGGGTGGCAAAGCGGGACGCCATCCCCGGGTTGGTGGCGAGGAACGCCTCGGTCTGCTTCTCATAGCCGGCCAGGATGATGATCAGGTTCTCCCGGTCGTCCTCGGCCCGCTTGAGCAGTGTCTGCACCGCCTCCGCGCCAAACCGGTCACTCTGCCCGTCGCCCTCGTTCACCAGGCTGTAGGCCTCGTCGATGAACAGCACCCGGCCGAGCGCCGAGTCGATCAGCTCGTTGGTCTTGATCGCGGTCGCGCCCAGGTACTCGCCGACGAGGTCGGAGCGCTGCGCCTCCACCACCTCGGGGGTGTCGAGCAGGCCGAAGGAGTAGAAGATCTTGCCGACGACCCGGGCCACCGTCGTCTTGCCGGTGCCGGGCGGCCCGAGGAAGACGAAGTGCCGCATCGGCTTGTCGGTGCCGAAGCCGGCCACCGCACGGCGCCTGGCCGCCTCAATGGACACCGCGATCGACCGGACCTGCTCTTTGACCGGCCCGAGGCCGACCATCGCGTCGAGTTCGGCCAGCGCCTGCTCCGGGGTGATCTGCGGCTTGGCCGCCGCGGCCGCCGCGGGCTGCGTTTCCCTGGTCGCGTGGTCCGCGTAGACCTGGGCCACGCCCTGGGCGCGGGTGCTGTACTGCGCCGGGGAGTGCCCGCCGGGCCCGCTGCGCGGTACCGGGCCGGTCCGCCGGTTTGGCCCGCCGCCGGCCGGGGCGGGTGCGTCCGGAGCGTCCGGTGGCGCCGCCGGTGCGGGACCCGAGGGCGAGTGCGCGGCGAGGGGGCCGTCCGGGCCGAACATGCGGGCTTCCTGCGACCCCTTGGCGGCCCGCCAGCCGATCAGCGCCGCGGCGATCACCCAGATGGCGATTACCGCGAACATCGTGTTCTCGGGCGAGGCCTGCACGATGACGAACACCACCGGCGACGACCACAGCAGCGACCAGGCCAGCGTGCGGCAGGGGACGAACCAGCGGGAGAGCGGCCGGACGCTGGCCAGCGCGGCCACCAGGAACGGGGTCGCGAGCATGACCAGCAGCCAGGCCGGCGGCACCGTGTTCACCGGGTGCGCCGCGGCCGGCACCGCGCGGGTTTGCAGCCGGTTGGCACTGATAAGCAGATAGAGCCACGCCCAGAACGCGGCCACGTACAGCGACGCCATTGCGGTCCGCGCGCCGCGGACAACGCAAATGGGTGCGAGCAGCCAGGGCAGCAGGATCACGGAAAGCACGGTTAGCACTGGCCGCAGCAGCAAGGGGGCACGCTTTATCGCCGCGTGGACGCCGTCGACTACCGGCACGGGTTCATTCCCCGCTGTTCGGACCCTCACGGGTGGCAACATCGTGCTCCCTCGGACAGTGGTAAATCCCTGTATAGCGCATTCACCGGGGCGGGCGACAGCACGCGCGCGCACGCGTTGCCCTGGCGGCGGCCAGCGCTCGCTTCACCTGCGGCGCAAGAGTGCAGGTGGGGTAGCAGGGGAAGCCGCTTACGTTCGGGATAGCGATTTTGAATTTTCCTTTTTTAGACGGGACAGCTGAGGTCGATTTCGTCACGCAACGGAATGCCGAAATCCCCGGTACGGGGAATCTCCGGCTTGTGCTGGCGGGTGCGGTCCACCGCGCCCGGGCGCAGGGCGGCCAGCCGGAAACCGCGCCGCTGGTAGAAGCGGAGTGCGCCGATGTTGTCGTTGGTGGTGGTGAGCGTGACGTGGTGACAGCCGCGCCGCTTGGCCTCCGCCCGGACCGCCTCGATCAGCATGGTGCCGATGCCTTCGTGCTGGTCAAGGGCATTGATGGTGGCGATCTCGAGGACGCCGTGGCGCACCTCGAAGGTGACGAGGCCGGCGATGCGGTTCGCGCGTTCGGCGATGAACCCGGGCAGCCGGGCCGGGTGGAAGACCCCGTCGTGCACGGCAACCTCAGCCGCACCCCACAACTGGGTAGTCAGCCACTCGACCGTGGGCCGGTCTTTCTCTTCCACCGGCCGAATCGCCACATCCCGCGGGTACACATCGACCATTATCGCGCCGATGCCGGCCCGGCGCTTACGGACTGGGCCTTAGGTACCGGCGGAGCCGCCCGGCCGCGACCTTCAGGTCATCCGGGTCAAGGGCGTACGACACGGCGGCGAAGACAATGACCGCCAAGACGGTGGAGACGATGCCGACGAGCACCTCGAAGATGCCCCCGCCGACGGGCAGCAGCAGGGTCGCCGCGAGTCCGGCGGCGGACCCGGCGGCGGCCGCCGCGATGCCCGCCAGGGTGGCGTGGGTGACGCCGGCGACCGCGGCCGGCCCCCGCATCCGCTTGACGGCGGCCACCATCGGGAGGGTCACCACCAGCTGCCCGGCGGTGCTCGCCAGCGCCAGCGCCCCGACGGCGAAGCGCGGTGGTGCCAGCAGCACCAGCGGGAGCGCCAGCACGGCCGGCAGCAGCTGCTGGGCGACCAGGCCGATGCCCGCGACCTTGAGATGGCCCAGCGCGAACTGCACCCGGGACAAGTTGGTGGTCACCGCGTAGCCGGCCACACCCGGCGCGAACAGCAGGAACGACTCGGCCAGCTGGCTGACCTGATCCGGCTGCGAGACCAGGACATGGGCGGCGGGCAGCGCGACCGCGACCATCACCGCGGTGCTGAGCCAGGACATCAGCACGACCGCCCGGGTCGAGCCCGCACTGGTCCGGTCGAACGTGTCCCCGTCGGTCGCCGACAGCACCGGGAACGCGCTGGTGATGATCGCCAGCGGCAGCACCGAGCACATCGCGGTGTAGACCAGGTTGCCATAGGTGACCAGGACCAGGGCGCCGGTGTCGCCGTGCCCGTTGGCCAGGTCGATGGTGACGATGCTGTAGACGTCGGCGGCCACGAACTCGAGCGCCCCGACCAGCGCGAGACCGCTGGCCCGGCGCATCACGCCCTCGGGGAACCGCAGCGTGAACCGCCAGCGCAGGTGCAACCGCCACACCGACGGCAGGCACACGATCAGCATCACGCCGATGTTCATCGTGGTGCCGATGGACAGCACCAGGTTGGCGGCCAGCGGCGTCCGGGCCAGCGTCGCGTTGTGATCGAGGGACGCGAACAGGAAGTAGGAGGCGATGGTGACCATGTTGCCGATCACCGGGGCCGCGCTGACGGCGCCGAACTTGCGGTAGGCCTGCAGCAGCCCGAACAGCACGACCGAGAAACCGTAGATCAGGATCTGCGGCGCGAACGAGATCAGCATGAAGCTGGTCTCGTTGATGATGGCGCCGTGCGCGCAGGCCGCGTTGGGGTTGGCCGGATTCAGCAGCTGCGAGATCAGCACCGAGCCCGCCGCGATGGCCAGCGTGACCGGCAGCAGGATCACCACGGACCAGGTGAGCAGCGCCGACGAGACGTGCTCCACGTGCTTCTTGGCGGCCGGGTCCGCCGCGGCCCGGTTCGCGGCCCGGGCGAGCACTGGCACCATGGCGGTGGACAGGGCGCCGCCGATGGCCAGCTCGACGATCAGGTTGGGCACCTGGTTAGCCGTGACGTAGGCGGTGCCGAGGCAGCCGGACCCGACGGTCTGCGAGAACACGACAGTGCGGGCCAGGCCCAGTACCCGGGACAACGCCGTCAGCGAAGCGACGATCAGCGCACCGCGCGCGATGCCGCGCGTTAGCTTGCCTTTCCCCGCCTGGCCGTCGCCCTCGCCTGTCTCCGGCCGCGAGGGCTCGGCGAGGCCGGGGGTGTCCGTGTGCATGTCCGAGATCCCTTGCGCCTTTCCATCGGACACGCCCCGGGGGGTTACCGGGGACCGTCCCGCGAAGGCAGCCGCGCTCGCTTCCTGGCTGCATAGCCCGCTGTCACAGGCTACGGCCTTCGTTCACTTTTCGCGGGCGCATGACTGGTTCGGGCAGATCTCTCAGGCGGAGCGGAGCCGGGCGACTTCCCGGGTGGCGTAGGGATTGAGCTCGCCGCCGCGGGAGCCCGCCAGCTTGGCGGCCAGGTGCTCGCGCACCGTCACCGGCTGGTACCGGGCCGGGTTGCCCTCGGTGACACAGCTGGGCAGCGGTTCGATCACCGCGTCCACGTTGCCGTCGTGGAAGTAGGCAGCGGACCGGCGCGGCACCAGCGTCCCGCCAACCCGCGGCGCGGCGACGCGGTGCAGGGTGGAGATCCACTCCTCGTTCGTCCAGCGGGCGGTGGCATCGCCCAGGTTGACGAGCAGCGCGCCGTCGGCCGGCATCACCGGGTGCCAGTTCCCGTCGGCGCCGTGGATCTCGAGGCCGGGCACCTGGTCGGCCCAGAGCACCGTCACGATGCCGTAGTCGGTGTGCGCCCCCATGCCCAGCTGATCGGGTGCGACCTCAGCGTCCGGGCCGGGCAGCCGGTAGTTGTTCATCCGGAGCACGTCGATTGAGTGGTCGGTGAACCGCTCGAAGTGGTCCTCGCTGCCGCCCAGGGCCGCCCCGAAGATCCGCACCATGGTCCGGGCCACCCGGCCCGCCGCATCAAACCACGCGGTGACGGCGGCTTCGAAGTCAGGGACCTCGGCCGTCGGGTAGACATTGCCGGCGTAGATGTCGGCCGGGAGGTCAAGCGCGGGGAAGTCGGCGGCCGGCGTGCCCACGTTGATGGCCTCGAACAGGTCCGCCGCGGAGGCCAGCCCCAGGCTGTTGGCCAGTGACTCCGCCCGGGGCGGGGTGTAGCCGCGGTTGATCCCCGGCGGGCAGCGGTACTTGGCCTTGGCCCCGGCGTCCAGCGCGAAGAAAGCGTCGGTGGCGCTGGTGAAGTCGCTGAGCGTGCTGGCGGAAATGCCGTGTCCGGTGATCTGCATGAAGCCGACCGTCCGGGCGGCCGCGTCGACCTGGCGGACAACTCCGGCGCGCGCGGCCGCGTCCGCGTAGGGCATCCGGAAACTGGAGATGTCGATGACGGGAACGGCGAGGATGCCGTCGCGCAGGGCGGCTGAGGACACGAGCGATTCTCCTTGCAAGACCTTCGTCGATGGTCGGCTTCACGGGGGCGTCCGGCCATGACAGCAGTAAATATGGGCAGCTCAAGTAACACAAGTGTGCATCTATCGTTACCGTGATGTGAATGCGCGGGCGGCATCGCCGGTACCGGCGCCACCGGGGCCTGAGAGCGATTTCAGAGCGAGGAGAGTGTTTCCAGAGAGTTTCTTAACCATATATTGACCTGCATGTCCAGTATATTCGGGCCAAATTTCGATAGCCGTTGTGTTACGTTCTGGGACTTATGAAGCTGCTGACAGATGCGCGACACCTGTTGCACCGGGCCGGGATAGACGTGACTCGCTGGCCGCACCGACCTGAAGCCGGCGTGATCGACTGGGGGCTCGCCGAGGTTATCCGGTCACGCGGCATCAACTGCGTCATCGACGTCGGGGGGAACCGCGGGCTGTTCGCCCGCCGGCTGCGCGAACTCGGGTACGCCGGCCGGATCGTCTCATTCGAGCCGTCGCCCACCGTGCTTCCGGTCATCCAAGCCGCCGCGGAGCGGGACCCGGACTGGATCGTCCGGCCCGTCGCCCTGTCCAGCGAGCCCGGCCAGGCGCAGCTGCGGCTGCACAAGGACCCTGAGCTCGACTCGATGCTCGACACGCTGCCCGGCGTGGTCGATCAGCTGCCGCATGTGGCGGGGACCGGCATCGTCACCATCACGCTGTCCACCCTGGCGGCCGAGTTCCCCGCGATCATCGCCGGGATCGCGGAGCCGCAAGTGCTGCTCAAATCCGACACGCAAGGCTACGACGTGAAAGTGCTGCGCGGCGCGGGCGCCAGCGGGCTCGCCCCGGCCGTGGTAGCCGTCCTCGTCGAGCTCGCGGCGCAGCCGATCTACCACGACCAGCCGGACATGACCACGGTGATGGACCTGATCATGACGGCCGGGTTCACACCGGTCGCCTTCGAGCCGTTCTTCCAGTCGTCGGACGGGCTGCGGATGATCGAGCTCGACGCACTGTTCATCCGCCCGGACCGCAGCGGCCCGGACTGGGGCCACCCGGACCGGGCGAAGTCGGCGGCTTCCGACGCTCCGGCTGACCGTTAACCGCCGTCGGCGCCTATATAAGGTGCCTTTCTTCCCGCTGGCCGCCACCCGGCGCCGCGCAGGAACGCACCACTTATTTTCAGCTGCCCAGTCCGTCATCCTGATGTGGTGACCAACGAGAAGGACGCGCTGCTCGCGTCAGTGAACGAAATGCGTGCACACGTGCTCGGCGCGCTGGTGGGGCTCTCCGAAGACGACCTGCGGCGGCCGGCGCTGCCGTCCCGCTGGACTCCCCTGGGCCTAGTGCGGCACCTCGCGTTTGATGTCGAGTACTTCTGGTTCCGCTGCGCCGTCGCGGGTGAGCCTCTCCCGGAGGTGGACAACGCCTGGCAGGTCCCGGACGGCGTGCCCGCGGCCGAGATCCTCGGTCTGTACCGGGACCAGATCAGCCAGGCCAATGCGATCATCGCGGCGACGCCGGCCGACGCGATGCCGAAATGGTGGCCTGACTTCTTCCCGAACTTGCCGCCCCGGCCGCTGCGGAGCACGATCTTGCACGTGATCCAGGAGACCGCCATCCACGCCGGTCACCTCGACGCTGCCCGCGAGCTGACGGACGGCACCCAGTGGCTCGTCCTCACCGAGTGACCGGATAACGGTCAGCCGGTGACCGTCAGAGCCGGCGCAGCACCGAGACGACCTTGCCGATGATCTTCGCCTTGTCGGCCATCAGCGGCGAGAACGCGGGGTTGTGCGGGATCAGCCAGACGTGTCCGTCGACCTTCTTGAACGTCTTGACGGTCGCCTCCTGGTCAGTGGAGGTATCGCTTTCGATCATGGCCGCGACGATGTCGCCGTTTTCGATGTCAGTCTCCCGGCGGACGACCACCCAGTCGCCATCGGCGATCGCCGCGTCGATCATCGACTCACCGACCACCTTGAGCATGATGAGGTTCCCCTCGCCGACCAGCTGCTTCGGCAGCGGGATGACGTCCTCCACCGACTCGTCCACCAGCAGCGGACGCCCGGCCGCGATCCGGCCGACCAGCGGCACTGAGGCCATCCCATCCCGGGCCGGTCCGGGCCAGGCGAGCTCCGCCAGTCCCGGGCCGGCCAGGCGCTCGGCCGGATTGCGAATGACAGCCGTGCGGGGCCGTCCCGCCTCCCGCGTCAGGTAGCCCTTCTCCTCGAGCACGGACAACTGATAGGAGACGCTGGACGTGCTGGCCAGGCCGACCGCCTCGGCGATCTCCCGGAGGCTGGGGCCGTAGCCGTTGCTCCGCACGGAATCCTCGATGATCCGCACGATCTTGCCCTGCCGCGGGGTCAGGGCCGGCTCGTCCAGCGCGGGCAGCTCAGCACGTCTCATCATCATTCTCCAATGCCTAGACACTGATGACGATAGACTAAGAATATTGACGGGCGATGTCAAACGCATTTTCGAGTGAACTGCCCGCGGTGCCCGCCCGACGACTGGCTCAGGTGGCTGGCTCAGGCCGCTGGCTCAGGCGGCTGGCCGGTCCCTAGTCGGGCAGCGTTCCCGGCAGGGCGAACCGCGCCAAGAGGTTGCTGTCGGTGAACCAGGTGACGGCGCGTACCTGGTCACCCGCGAGGGTCAGCACGATCAGGCCGCAGCCGCGGGCGGTGCACGCGGCCGGGTCGCGCAGATAGCAGCCGAACGCCGGCTGGCCGTTCGCCCGGGTCGCGACGAGCCGGAACCGGCGGGTCCCGGCGCCGAACACGGTCACCGACAGGAACCGCGCCGCGGCGGCTCCCCGGTACCTGGACAGGAGCGATGGCAGTGCCAGCCAGGCGTCATCGGTCAGCCAGCCGGCGATGCCGTCGGTGTCACCGCGCTCGAAGGCGCGGGCGAACCCGGCCACCACCGCCCGCTCGCGGGGCGAGTCCGGCCACGGGGAGCAGTCCCGGGCGCGCGGTGGCAACTGGGCGGCGAACTCCGTGCGGGCCCGGTCCAGGTCCGAGTCGACCGCGTCGGTGCTGCAATCGAGGACCGCGGCCGCGGCCGCGGCGGGGAACCCGAGCACGTCGCGCAGGATAAAGGCGGCGCGCTGCCGCGGCGGAAGGTGCTGCAGCGCGGCCACGAAGGCGAGCGACAGTGATTCCCTCGCCTCGTACCGGGCTTCCGGCCACGGCGGCGGGTCGGGGCAATCGCCGCGCCGGCCATCCGGATAGGGCTCGTTCACGACCGCCTTTCTGTCCGCGCGGGCACGCTTTCCCGTGCTGGTGCTCGTCAGTTATGACCCGGCCGGGGGCTGAAACTCGTCGGCCGGCCGCCACCCGCAGTCCGCGCGCATGGCCCGGCGGCCGGCCCTG
>Ga0302314_10014837_pt1 | contig 13291 bp, 10 predicted proteins | sample III_Palsa_N2_3_FD_200533 | JGI IMG/M metagenome (GOLD analysis project Ga0302314, IMG submission 200533) | Peat permafrost microbial communities from Stordalen Mire near Abisko, Sweden - III_Palsa_N2_3 | ecosystem: Environmental > Terrestrial > Soil > Palsa > Peat permafrost | place: Sweden...
CCGGTCAGCGCGCGCGCCCGGCATCGGCGGCAGGCCGGCCGTCGCGCGCAGCCCGGCCGACGCCGCCGCGAGCAGCACCGCCCGCTCAGGGTCGCCCTCGCGCTCGGCGAGCACCGCGCACGACTCCAGGCCGCGGGCGATGCCGATCCGGGTGCCGATGTCCCGGCTCATCCGCAGGCTCTGCGTCAGGTACTCGCGGGCGCTGCCGGTGTCGCCCAGTTCCAGCGCGACCCGGCCGAGGCCAGTCAGGCAGCGGGCGACCTCCGGACGGGAGCCGATCTCCCGCAGGTAGCCGAGCGCCTCGGCGTACATCCGCCGGGCGCCGCCGAAGTCGCCGCGCAGCCGGGCCAGGTCGCCCAGACCGAGCTGGGCCCGCGCGACGCCCCAGCGGTGATCGATCGAGCGCATCACCTCGATCGAGGCGGCGGCCAGCTCGGCCGCGGCCCGGATGTTTCCGCGAACCCCGGCGACGGCGGCCCGGATGCTGAGCGCCAAGCCCGCGTTCCAGCCGTCCCCCGCCTGTTCAGCGATCCGCGCCGCTTCCTGGCCGAGCGTCTCGGCCTCGTCGGTCCGCCCGGTGTGCACGGCGATCTCGCTGAGCAGGTTGAGCCCGGCCGCCGTCCAGAACTGGTCGCCGGCGTCCCGGCACCAGTCGAGGCCCGCCCGGGCGGGCGCTTGCGCGCCGGCCGGGTCGCTGGCCAGCGACAGCTGGGCCCGTCCGATGAGCGCCTGGCCCCTGATCCGCGGGTCCACCCCGGGCGCTTCCGGGCGGGCGAGGAAGGCGTCGAGCCACTCACAGCCGAGCGCGAACTCGCCCCGCACCAGCATGCACGGCCGGACCGCGGTGCAGATCCGCAGCCCGGTGGCCACGTCGCCTTCGGCCAGGCACGCGCCGAGCACCAGCCAGACGTTTCCCGCGTCCGCGTCGTACCGGCGGAACACGTCGACCCGGTCCTGCCACGGGGCGGGCACCAGCGCCATGCCCACGGCGAAATTGCGCTCCGCCACGGCGAGGGTGTGATCGCGGAACCGGTGCTGGATCTGCGCTGTCTCGCCCGCCGCGGCGAGCTTTTCCGCCGCGTACTCGCGGATGGTGTCGAGCAGCCGGAACCGGGCCTGGCCGAGCACCTCGGGCTCCCGCACTACCAGCGACTTGTCGACCAGCGCGGCCATTGTGTCCAGGACGGCCGCGGCCGGCACGAGGTCGTCGGCGCAGACCTCGCCGGCCATCTCCAGCGACCAGCCCGCGAACACCGACAGCCGGCGCAGCAGGGCCTGCTCCCGCTCGGTCAGCAGGTCATGGCTCCAGTCGATCGTGGCGCGCAGCGTCCGCTGCCGCGGCGCGGCGCCCCGGTCACCGGTGGTCAGCAGCCCGAACGGGTCGGCCACCCGCATCTGCACCTGCTCCACCGACAGCGCGCGGACCCGGGCGGCGGCCAGCTCGATCGCCAGCGGGATGCCGTCGAGCGACCGGCAGGTGGCGGCCACCGAGCCGGAGTTGGCCGCCGTCAGCACGAAGCCGGGCGCGGTCGCCGCCGCCCGGTCCGCGAACAGCCGGACCGCCGCCGCCGCGGAACCGTCGGCGGACGCGATCGCCAGCGGCGGGACCAGCCAGACGGTCTCGCCGGCCACCCGCAGCGGCTCCCGGCTGGTCACCATCAGCCGCAGGTCCGCCGAGGCGGCCAGCAGCCGGTGGCAGAGCTGCGCGCACGGCTCGAGCAGGTGCTCGCAGTTGTCGAGGGCAAGGACGAGCGAACGGCCGCGCAGCGCGTCCGCGAGCGTGTCGATAAGCGGCCGGTTATCTTCCTCGGCCACGCCGACGGCCCCCGCCACCACCGACGTCACCAGGTCCGGGTTCGACACGTCAGCCAGTTCCGCGTAGCACGCGCCGTCGGGGAACTCCTCCGCCACCAGGGCGAGCGTATGCAGCGCGAGGCGGGTCTTGCCGATGCCGCCAGGTCCGGTCAGCGTCACCATCCGCCCGGCGAACAGCAGCTTGCGCAGCTCGTCGAGTTCCTGTTCGCGGCCGACGAAGCTGTTCGGCTCGGTGGGCAGCCCAGGCCGCTGGTCCGTGCCTCGGTACATCATTGCCCCGATCCTGGCCCTGGCCGGGACCTCGCTGCGGATGGGCTGCATGTGCATATGCAGTTACATATTTCGGATGAAGCGGTGACGTTGCGAAAATTCTAGTCTTCTTGCCTGTTGGGCAACCAGAGTCTCGTTTTTTCGAGCGTGGCGCCATGTCTTGGCATGCCATCGTTGCCCTCGCCGCGCCCGGTTTTGAGTGGGGGACCGCCGCGGCAACTAGGACCCGGTCGTCGTGGCCGAACCGCTTGGGGGGGACGCGGCGGGCAGCGCAGGCCGGCAGGCGGCGCAGTCCGTAGCGAGGGGGCGGTCACGGCGGCCGGATTTTCCGGCCGCAGTCGCGGCTAGCGGCTGGTCAGATACAGGAGCCGGTGACCTTCGCGCACTCGCCGGGTTCCACCTGCGTGAGCCGGGCCAGCAGCTCGCGCAGCAGCTCCTGCTCGCGGGCCGAGAACATGCCGAGCAGGCTGGCTTCCACCGCGTCCCGGGCCTGGGTCACCTCGGCCTGCACCCGGCGGCCGTCCGCGGTGAGCTCGGGGATGCGCGCCCGCCGGTCGTGGCGGTCGGTGCTGCGGGTCACCAGGCCGCGCGCCTCCATCCGGTCAAGGACTGAGGTCATCGTGGTCTTGTCCAGGCTGAGTGAGTGCGCGAGCGCCAGCTGGGTCTGCCGCGGACCCGTAGTCAGCGCGGAGAGCACCATCCAGTCACGGGCGTCGCTCAGGCCGTGCGCCCGGGCGACCTCGTCGAGCGCGCCCCGCATGTTCTGCGCGGCCCGGTGCAGCAGCCAGGTCAGGTCCGGGCGGTCGGCGCCGGCGGGCGGCGGGCAGCTGGCAGCCGCGCGGCACTCGTCGGTGCCGCAATCGCCGGCCGCGCCGGCCGGGGGCGGCGCCTGCTCCGCTGTACTCACCGGTTCAGGATAGCCGGGTATCATAATGTTCTTGCATCGGATATTCTTATCTCGGATCATCTGACATGAGAACTAATAGCGAGGGAACCTCCATGACCCTGTTCCGGATCGACGCCAGCATCAACCCGGCCAACTCGGCCAGCCGCGCCATCGCGGACATCGTCGAGGCCGAGTGGCAGGCCGCGCATCCCGGCAGCCCCGTTGTCCGCCGTGACCTGGGCACCGAGCCGCTGCCGGCCGGCGCCTGGACCGCCGCGCTTGGCGCGTCCTGGACGCCCGCCGAGGCGCGCACGCAGGAGCAGCGTGCCGCCCTTGACCTGGCGACCGGCCTGGCGGGCGAGGTGCGCTCGGCCGATGCGGTGCTGCTGGCCGTTCCGCTGTACAACTTTGGTATCCCGCAGCACGTCAAGACCTGGATTGACCTGGTCATCGCGGGTGCGCAGAGCGCCGACGAAAAGCTGCTCGCGGGCAAGCCGGCCGTTCTCGTCGTGGTGCGCGGCGGCGCTTACGGGCCCGGCACCCCGCGCGAGGGCTGGGACCACTCCACCGGCTACCTGCGCCGCATCGTGGGCGACGTCTGGGGCGCTGACCTGACCGTCGTCGAGCGCGAGTTCACCCTGGTCGGGGTGAACCCCGCGCTTGACGATTTCAAGGAGCTGGCGGCCGAGCTCCGCGAGACCGCGCACGCGGCCGCCGCGGCGGCCGGCAAGACCCTCGCCAGCGCCTGACCGCTGCGGGCCCGCTCTTCCGGCTCAGCCCGGCCCGGTCAGCCGGGGTGCGGCCGGGCCGGCGGGCGGTGCCCGTCCGGTCAGCCCGTCCGGTAGCTGCGCAGCAGCCGCTGCCGGGCGGCGGCCGGCGCTGCCACGTGGTCGAGCCCGAGCAAGGCGGCGCCCGCGACCGGGGGCACGTCGAGCACGCGCGCGACGGCCCCCGGGGCCGCTGCCGCGAGCTCACGGCGAACCTCGGTCAGCAGCAGCGGCTCGGACGCGAGGACGCCACCGCCGAGGACCACCGTCACCCCAGCCGGGGCGAGGCCGGCCCGGCGCATTGCCGCCACCGCCATCAGGCAGATCTCCGCTGCCTGCCTGGTCACCAGGGACCGGGCCACCGGGTCACCGCTGGCCGCCACCGCGAACAGCACCGTCGCCAGCCGGAGCAGGTCGGCCCGGCCGAGGTCACCCTGGTGCGCGGCCACGGCCACGTCGCGGACCGATTCCAGGCCGAAGCAGGCGGCGGCCGCGGCGCCAAGCCCGGTCGCCGGGCCGCGGCCGTCCCAGCCGCGCATGGCGTGCCACATCACCGCCTGCGCCAGCACCCAGCCGCCGCCCCAGTCCCCGGTCAGCTGGCCGTGCGCCAGATAGCGGGCAGTCCGGCCGTCCGGCGCCACCGCCACGCAGTTGATCCCGGCGCCGCAGGTCACCGCCACGCCCCACGGCACGTCGTCCGTCCCCCCGCGGAGCACCGCGAACGTGTCGTTCACAGCGGTCGCGGACCGGGCCCAGGGGCGTTCGGCCAGCGCGGCGGTCAGCGCCGCCTCTTCCGCGGGCAGGTCGGCGCCGGCCAGGCAGGCGGAGATATGCCGGGCGAGCAGACCGGAGCCGTCAAGGCCGGCCTGCGCGGCGACCGCCTGGACCTGCTCACCGAGCCGGCTCAGGGCGCCGTCCACCCCGTAGTACTCCTGGGACGCGCCCGGGCCGCGCAGCGCCGCCAGCACGGTCCCGTCCCAGCCGATCAGGGCCACGTCGGTCTTGCTGTTGCCGCCGTCGATCGCGAGCACGGCGGCGGGCGGCAGCCCGGCGGCCGGGCCGGTCAGCTGGCCGGCTGACCCGGTCAGCCCGTCCGGCTGGTCAGGCCCAGCCAAGGAACCGCTCGTTCTCGGCGATCAGCCGGTCGGCCATCGGCTCGGCCAGGTCGTACTGCCCGATCAGCGGGTGCGCCAGCAGCGCGGAGACCACCCGCGGCCGCCCGCCGCGCAGCGCCGCGTCCACCGCGAGCTCCTCGTAGGCCGACATGTGGGCCACCAGCCCGCGCAGCAGCGGCGGCAGCGGCGCGGCCGGCGCGGGCACCGGCCCGGCCGCCCCGATGACCGCGGGCACCTCGATGACCGCGTCGCCGGCCAGGAAGTCGAACGTGCCGCCGTTGCGCACGTTGACCACCTGCACGTCTCCGGTGTCGCCGAGCAGCGACGCGAGCAGCGCCACCGCCGCCTCCGAGTAGAACGCGCCGCCGCGCTGGCCGAGCAGTTCCGGCTTGCGGTCGAGCGCCGGGTCCGCGTACAGCCGCAGCAGCTCGGCCTCGATCGCGGCGACCTCGGCCGCCCGGGTCTGCGTGTCGCGCTGCCCGGCGGTCACCGAGTCGTGGAAGTAGTAGTAGCGCAGGTAGTAGGACGGCACGGCGGAGCAGGCGTCAAGCACCGCGGCCGGCACCCCCACCCGGGCCGCGATCTGCGCCCGGTGGCCCGCCAGCAGCTCCGGCAGCCGGTCGGCGCCGTTCACCCGCACCGCCCGCTCCCAGGTCAGGTGGTTGAGGCCGACGTGGTCCAGGGACACCGTCTCCGGGGCGACACCGAGCAGCCCGGCGAAGTAACGCTGCAGCCCGATCGCCACGTTGCACAGCCCGACCGCCCGGTGCCCGGCGTCGAGCAGCGCCCGGGTGACGATGCCGACGGGATTGGTGAAATCGATGAGCCACGCGCCGGGCGCGGCCCGCCGCCGGGCCAGCTCGGCGATCTGGAGCACCAGCGGCACCGTGCGCAGCGCCTTGGCGAGCCCGCCCGCCCCGGTGGTCTCCTGCCCGACACAGCAGAAGTCGAGCGGCCAGGTCTCGTCCCGGGCGCGCGCGGCCTGCCCGCCGACCCGGAGCTGGAGCAGGACCGCGGCCGCGCCGTCGATCCCGTCGTCGGCGTCGGTGGTCCACCGCACGGCCGCCTGGTGCCCGTGTGCCCGGATGATCCGCGCGGACACCGGGCCGACCGCGGCCAGCCGGGCCGCGTCCGGATCCACCAGCACCAACTCGGTGACCTGGGGCGCGAGCCGCCCGATGCCGTCCGCGAGTTCCGGTGTGTAGGTGGACCCGCCGCCGATGACGGCTAGCTTCATGGCCGCGCCTCGCCTTCCGCGCCGGTGACTTTCCCGTCGCAGGCTACCCCGGACCGGACCGGGCCGGCCCGGGGGTCACGGGCCGAGGAGGTTCGCGGCCACGGTCGCGCCGAGCTCGTAACACGCGCGCTCGGTGGCCGCCGATACCGGGCCGGTGCTCACCACCGGCTGGTTCGCTTCCCGCCAGCTGAGCCCGGTCGCGATCGCCTTGACCGCGCGGACCGCGCCCGCCGTGTCGCTGCCGCCGTGCACGTACAGCCCGTAGGGCGCGCCCGTCTTGGCCAGCAGGCAGGGATAGTAGACCTGGTCGAAGAAGTGCTTGAGCGCACCGGACATGTACCCGATGTTCGCGGGCGTGCCGAGCACGAAGCCGTCCGCGGCGAGCACGTCGGGGACGGTCGCTGCGAGCGCGGGCATGACCGCGACGTCAACCCCCTCGAGTTCCGGGTCGCGCGCCCCGGCGATAACCGCCTCGAGCATGGCTTCCAGCGCGGGGGACGGGGTGTGATGGACGACGAGCAGCCGGGGCACCGCCGCCTAGCCCTTCGGGGCCCAGCCGAGCGCTGGGCCCAGCCGGGTCGCCATGTCGGTGAGGATCTGCAGGTAATCCTCGTGCTCGAAGGTGAACGGCAGCGCGAAGGCGACTTCGGTGACCTCACGGAACGCCGGGTGCGCGTACAGCGCCTCGGCGATCTGCCCGGCGGTTCCGATGATGTCCCGGGCGAACAACATCCGGGCCGGGCCGGCCGGCGCGGCGGTGCGCGGCGTCCGCGCCGCCACGTACGCCTCGTATTTCTCCCGCTGCGCTGCCGAGGCTGAGTCGGTCGGAATCACCACCAGCCCCTGGGACACCCGCGCGGCGGCGCCCGCCGGGTGCGCCTCGCGGAACGCCCGGATGTGCGACAGCTGTATCGCCGCGAAGTCCTGCGACTCCTCCGCCCGCACCACCGACGAGGTGAGGAAGTTGACGCCGTTTTCGCCCGCCCAGCGGGCCGACGCCAGCGACGCGCCGCCGTACCACATCCGCGACCGCAGCCCCGGCGCGTGCGGCTCGACCCGGGAGGAGAACTGCTCGAACCCCACGGTCCGCGGCAGGGCCGCGGCCTTCTCCCCGGCGACAAAGCGCAGCAGCCGGGAGACCCGCTCATAGGAGAAGTCCTCCTCGTCCGCGGTATCCGGGTAAAGCGCCTCGCGCACGTCGTCCCAGTGATTGGGCGGCCCCACGCTGAAGCCCGGATTCAGCCGCCCGCCGGACAGGATGTCGACCGTCGCCAGGTCCTCGGCCAGCCGCAGCGGGTTCTCCCAGCCGAGCGGGATCACCGCGGTGCCGAGGCCGATCCGCGAGGTGCGCTGGGCGGCAGCGGCGAGCACCGCGACGGGTGAGGAGATCCCGAACTGCAGGTGCCGGTTGCGCACCCAGGCGCAGTCGAAGCCGAGCCGCTCGCCAAGCTCGATCATCTCCAGCGTGACCTGGTGACCCGGCCCCGGATCCTGCCCGTCGAACAGCCCGATGGTCAGGAAGCCAAGCTTCTCCAGGGCATCCCCCGGCAGCGGCATCGACGGTCCCTTCGCACGAGAAGGCGAAGCACAAAAGTAACAGGCGGGGCCGCGCCGCCCGCGGCGAGCCCTGTCCCTCCCGGCGCCCGCCCGGCTGATGGCAGCGACGTGAGCTGACACCGTGCCGCGCTCGTGGCCGGCAGGCGCGGCTGCCGGCGCGGGTTCGGTGGTGATCGCGGCGGTAATCGTTGCATGCATGTGTAGCGGCGCGAGCGCGGAACGTAGTTTCACCTGCCAGCAATACAGCTCAAATCCGCCAATCCTCTGGCATACTGCGACCGGTAACGGTCACGATGGGAGGCGTGCAGTGGTGAGGAAAGAACCGCTCACGCCAGTCCTTCCCGGCAGGTGACATGATCCGCTTCAGCCATGGCGCAGCGACCTCGGTGGGCCGCGTCCGCCGGGTGAACGAGGACAGCTACCTCGCTGTCCCGCCGCTCTTCGTGGTCGCCGACGGCATGGGCGGGCACGGCGCCGGCAACGTGGCGAGCCGGATCGCGATCGAGGAAATGACCGCCTGCGCCGCCCTGCGGCCGTTGTTCGCCGAGGCGGTGCTCACCGCCCTTGAGCACGCGAACCGGCATGTCATCGAGCGCGACGAGGCGAACCGGATGGGCACCACCGTGACCGGGCTGGCCGGACTGGAGGCAGCAGGCGGCGGCGACCAGCTGATGGTGTTCAACATCGGCGACTCACGCGTCTACCGGCTGGCCGGCAAGCACCTCGAGCAGCTGACGGTGGATCACTCCGAAGTGCAGGAGATGGTGCTGGCCGGCGTCATCACCCGGGAGCAGGCGCGGACGCACCCGCGCCGCAACGTCGTCACCCGCGCCCTCGGCAGCGACTCGGGCCTGCACCCGGATCACTGGTTGCGGCCCGCGGTCAGCGGCGACCGCTACCTGATCTGCTCCGACGGGTTGTTCGGCGAGCTGACCGACGACGCCATCCGCCCGCTGCTCGCGGCCGGCGACCCGCCGCGCGCCGCGCAGGCACTGGTGGCGGCGGCCGACGAGGCGGGCGGCCGGGACAACATCACCGCGGTCGTGGTCGACATCGGTGACCCGGGCTAGCCCGGTCAGTACCGCTAGCGGAGCACCGTGTCGAGGTCGGTGACCGGGACGCCCGCCCAGCGGGCGGCCTCGGCCAGCGCGCCGTCGAGCAGCTGCAGGTCGCGCAGCGCCAGCTGCGGGCGGCTGGTGACCGACTGGTCCGGCAGCGCGTCCGCCACCCGGGCGAACAGCGACGCCGAGCGCACGTACTGGCCGGCCACCTGACGGCCGGCGGCCTGCTCGACGCTCGCGCTGTCGTCGCGGGCACCCCCCGGGCCGGGGTCGCCGTCGCCCTCGCCGTCGCGGTCGGCAGCGTCGCCATTCGCGCTGGCTGGCGCCAGTGCCGCGGTGACCGCGCCAACCGACTCGGCCAGCTGGTGGCGGGCCTCGGCGAGCGCGGCGATGCCGCCCGCGTCCAGGTCGGCGTACCTGGTGGAGGAGTCGAGCAGCAGGTTGCGCGCGTAATGCCGGGCGGCGACCGCGGTCCCCATGAACCCGGCGATCCGCTCCGCCAGACGGCCGAACAGCGGCGTCCGCATCGGCCGTACCGTCGCGACCAGCGCCTGGTAGGCCATGTCCACCCGGCGGGCGGCGGCCCGCAGCTCCAGGTCTGACCCCGCCTCGCTGGCCGGGTCAGCGAGCCGGTCTAGGGAGCGGTCGGCCAGGTCGCCGAGCGCCTCGAGCTGCTGGCGGGCGGCTACCCGCGCGACCCGCCCGACGTGCAGCGGCAGCACCAGCAGCACGGTCAGCATCGCCACGCCCGCGCCGACCGCGGTCTCGGCCAGCCGCAGCAGCAGCAGGTTGTTGGAGAACTCATCCAGCTCCACGTACAGCTGCGACACCATCACCGTGATGCCGATCGTCATGAACGCGTAGTTGACGCGGAACAGGTACAGGCCGAGGAACAGCGACACGAGCACCACCAGGACCTGGAGCCACACCCGCTCGCCAACCAGGTGCGCGAGCACGGCGCCGATAAGCACCCCGACGATCGTCCCGGCCACCCGGAAGACGCCCTTGCGCAGCTGCTCGCCGGCCGTGTTGGCGCCCATGAAGGTAATGAACGCCGCGATCACCGCCCAGTAGAACCGCCGTCCGGACAGCGCGTCGCCCACGATGATCGCGGCGCCGACCGCCACCCCCATCTGGATCGCGATCCGCGCGTACGGCGCGAGCCTGATCCGCTCGATAAGACCGGTGCCGCCCCGTTCCTGCGAGGCCGCGCCCGCGATGAAGGCGGAGCCGGGCAGCCAGCCGCCGAAGGTCGCCACCTGAGGCTGGAACTCGGCCGCGGGCACGTCGTCCGGCGGCTGGTCCACCGGGTACAGCCGGAACGCGTGCAGCCCGGTGCCGAGGGCGGTGACCGAACTGGCGAACCGGTGCAGCAGCACGCGGTCGTCCGGGTTCACCAGCACCCGCTGCGGGTCGCCGTCTTCGAGGAACTTCCTGATTGCGGCGGCGCTGTCGAACACGGCGGGCAGGTCGGCGTCGCGGACGCCGGCCAGCGCCGCGGTGACCAGGGCGCAGACCGGCTGGGGGAGCGGCCGCCGGGCGAGCGCGAGGGCGAACCGGGCCACGTTGCTCAGCGCCGCCTCCGCGTCAAACAGCCGCTGGTGCAGCGCGGCCGCGCTGAACCCGGCAGGCACCGCGGCCGGGCTGTTGAGCTGGGCGTCGATCAGCAGCGCGGTTTCGTTCAGCCGGAGCAGCTGGCGCTGCAGCCGCCGCTCTTCGCCCGGGTCCGGCTCGTACTGGGCCGAGCAGACGGTGGCTTCGTACAGCTCGGCCACGTCGCTCGCCACGGTGTGGGCCCGGGCGGCGTAGGAGCGCTGCATCCGGCGCAGCCCCGCTTCCGGCCGCGGCCGGAACAACGTGAAGTGCACCGCGATGACCCCCGCGGCGCCGATCAGAACCTCGGCCACGAGCCAGCCGAAGTCGCCGAGGGTGATGTAGTCCTGGATGAAGAACCCGAGGAACACGCCCATGAACGCGAGCATGCCGCCCATGAACCCGGGCGGCCCGAACCGCCGGCAGTAGGCGCCGACCGCCAGCACGACCGCCAGCAGGGCCAGCGACACCACCCTGACGTGCACCGACAGCCCAACGGCGAGCATTGCCAGCAGGGGCAGCGGCAGGAACAGCAGCAGCTGCAGCTGAGCACGGGCGGTGCCGAACATGCCGACGCCGAACCCGCTGATCAACGCGAGGATGGCGCCGAGCATCAGCGAGATCACCAGCAGGGCGTGGTTTAGTGTCCACAGCTGGGCCGCCACCGCGGCGGGCGCCCCGGCCGGAATCCGCACCTGAAGGGCGCCGGTCGCCCGGACGAAAAGCCACTCGGCCGCGAGCACGACCCCGATGGCGAAGACGACCTCGGTGGCCATCCGCAGCCGCATCTGTCCCGGGTCGGTCGCGTCGAGCCAGTCAAGCCAGGCAGGACGGCGCTTCGGCGCACCCGCCCGGGGATCGTCGTCAAACGGCTGCGTGCCGGAAGAGTGCCGGATGGTGTTCGCCGTCACCGGCGCGTGCTCAGAACGGTGCCCATGCCAATTAGTTTACTTCAGGCAAGTAAATGGAGCAGTGGCCCGTCCGTCCGGGTCCCCCGCACGCCGTCAACGACCAGGTCGAACATCCGCTCCCGCTGCTCCTGTCCGCCCGCGATCGACGTGGCGGTGAAGATCCCGACGATCATGGCGACCACGTCCTCCGGGCGGACGTCGGCGCGCAGCGTCCGGTCCGCAATGCCGGCCTCGAGGATGGTTGCCGCCGCCGCCGTGAGCTCCTGGCGGGCCTGGGAGACGGTGACCGCGCCGGAAGCGAAAACGGCCCGGATAGCATCCGCCATCTCTCGCTTGGCGGTCACGTAATCGCCGAACCGGTCCATCCAGGCCCGCAGTGCGCGCTCGGGCGGCAGCGTCCGCAGCAGGTCAGGGGCATCGGCGCACAGCGCCGCCAGTTCCTTCCGGTACACCGCCTCGACCAGCGCCTCCCTGGTCGGAAAGTGCCGGTAGAGAGTGCCGATCCCGACCTCGGCATCGCGCGCGATCTGCTCGAGGGACACCGGCCCGGGCGCGTCCGTGAACGCCGCCTGGGCGACCTCGAGCAGGCGAAGCCGGTTGCGCTCGGCGTCGACCCGCGGACGCCGCGGCTGAGTCTGGTCCGACATGAAGCGGAGGATCCTCCGTTTTCTGCTACGATGAGGCCAACCGGAGGAACCTCCGGTTGCGTTTGCCATAGTACGACCGCAGCACCGTCACACGCGGCAGCGTACGACCGCAGCACCCTTTCGACCCAGCACCATCACCAACCCAGCACCGGAGGATCTTGCGATGACCGACGCGATCCAGCGCACCGACCCTGCCATTCCCCCTCCCGGCGGCGCCGCTGAGCTGGCGGGGCGGCCGGTCGCCCGCATCGGCTTCGGCGCGATGCAACTGGAGCGGGCCATCGTTGGCCGGGACGCGGCGCTGGCGATCCTGCGCCAGGCCGCCGACGCCGGGGTCAACCACATCGACACGGCGCAGTTCTACGGGCGCTGCAACGAGCTGATCCGCGAGGCGCTGGCTCCGTACGATGATCACCTGGTGCTGGTGAGTAAGGTCGGGGCCGACCGCGACGCCGGCGGAAAGCTCGTACCGGGCCAGCGCCCGGCCGAGCTGCGGGCCCAGGTGGAGGCCAACCTGGCCGCCCTCGGCACCGGGCAGCTGGCCGTGGTCAACCTGCGGCGGGTCGACGCCCCGCCTGGCATCGTCGCCGAAGGCGAGCAGCGGGTCCTCCTCGACGACCAGCTCGCCGAGCTCACCGCGCTGCGCGCGGCGGGCAAGATCGGCGGCATCGGGCTCAGCAGCATCACTGCCAGCCAGCTGCGCCAGGCGCTGCCCGCCGGAATCGCGTGCGTGCAAAACGGCTACAGCGTGCTCGACCGGACCGCCGAGCCCGTCCTCGACCTGTGCCGCGAGCAGGGCATCGCCTGGGTCCCGTTCTTCCCGCTCGGCTCGGCCTTCCCCGGACGGCCCAAGGCAGGCGACGACCCGACTGTGCGCGCCATCGCGGCCCGGCTCGGCGTAACCCCCGGCCAGGTCGCACTGGCCTGGCTGCTGGCCAGCTACGACCGCACGCTGCTGATCCCGGGCACGGCTGACGCCGGGCACCTGGCCGAGAACCTCGCGGCGGGGACGGTCAAGCTCCCGGCCGACGCGCTCGACGCGCTCGGCCGGCTGGCCCCCGTCCCCGGCCGCGACCAGCCGTAACCACCGGACAAGCAGAACCCTGCTTGGGTCGTAGCCGGCAATGAAGCCCTTGTCTAGGTGCTCAGGTCCCGCGTGCGCGAGCTCGTCGAGCATCCAGGTCTCGTCCACCCGCCGATCATCCGCCGCCTGGCCGGGGCCGGAGCCAGGTCCAAGGCCGGGGAAGCCAATTGCCAGCCTGTAAAGCAACGCGAAAACCTTGTGCGAATCGAAGACAAAATACGCGTGGAAGGTACTTAATTCACCTGAAGAACTAAATTTTCGTACTAAGGTTCGATCCTGGTGACTGGTGACTGGTGACTGGTGACTGGTGACTGGTGACTGGTGACCGCGTGCGAGGACCAGGTAGGC
>Ga0302314_10014838_pt1 | contig 13291 bp, 11 predicted proteins | sample III_Palsa_N2_3_FD_200533 | JGI IMG/M metagenome (GOLD analysis project Ga0302314, IMG submission 200533) | Peat permafrost microbial communities from Stordalen Mire near Abisko, Sweden - III_Palsa_N2_3 | ecosystem: Environmental > Terrestrial > Soil > Palsa > Peat permafrost | place: Sweden...
CTGCGGCGGCCATGTCACCATGCGGCTGGAGCGCGCCGATACGGATGTGCTGGCGCGGCTGGAACGGGCGGAGCAGGAGGAACTCGCCGGCCTGCCCGCCATCTATTTGTTCGGCGCCGGTCACGTCGGCAAGGCGATTGCCTATGCGTTGGCGCCCCTGCCGCTGAGGCTGATCTGGGTCGACAGCCGGGCGGAGGAGTTTCCCGAAACCGTGCCGGCCGGCGTCACCAGAATCGTCACCGCCGACCCGGTCGGGCAGGTGCGGATTGCCGAGCCCGGGGCGGGCTTCCTCGTCCTGACCCACGACCATGCGCTGGATTTCGAATTGGCCGGGGCGGCGCTTCTGCGCGGCGATGCGCTCTATGTCGGGCTGATCGGGTCGCGGACCAAGCGTCGCAAGTTCGAGCATCTCTATAGGGCGCGGGGCGGCCGGTCCGCCGATCTGGCGCGGCTGGTTTGCCCGATCGGCGCCGGCCTCAGCCGCGACAAGCGCCCGCCAGTGATCGCGGCGATGGTGGCGGCCGAACTGCTGATCGCCATCGATCGCGCCGCAAGCCGTGTGGTGCCGATCGCGGTCGGCGCCGCCGTCCGGAACGGTTCCGGCTGCGTCGGCCATCGCGATGGCTGCGGCGCGTGCCCCGACGCGACCGCCAACGCCATGATACGAGGCGCCGTCTGATGTCGTCACTCTCCCAGGATATCGCCGCCCGCATCTCCGAGGCCATTCTGGCTCACCGCCTGACCCCGGCGACCAAGCTGGGCGAGCGCGAGTTGGGCGAGGTGCTGGGCGCCAGCCGCATCGTCGTCCGCCAGGCGCTGATCCGGCTGGCGGAGGATGGGCTGGTCACGATCGAGCGCAATCGCGGCGCCTTCGTCGCCAATCCGTCATTGCAGGAGGCGATCGAGGTCTATGAGGCGCTGATCCTGATGGAGCAGGGCATGGTGGGGCAGCTCTGCGACGGCGCGGGGCCGATGGGGCTGGCCCGCCTCGCCGACAATACCGCCCGCCAGCGCCAGGCGACGGACAGGGGCCAGCACGCCCTCGCCGACCGCCTGGGCACGGAATTCCATAGTGAGCTGATCAGCCTCAGCAACAATCGCGTGATCGGTGAGATGCACGACCAGCTCAACCGCCGCTCCCGCCTGCTGCACGCGCTCTATCCCCGTGACTATGACCGCTGCCGCCTGTGCGACGATCATGAACGCCTGGTCCAGCTGATCCAGCGCCGCCAGGGCCGCCGCGCCCGCGACCTGATCGACGACCATTACCGCGCCATATTGCGCGGCTTCCGCATTGAGGAGATGCCGCGGCCGGTCTTTTCGCTGGAGCAGGCTTTTGCGCTGGAGGATGCGGCTTGACAGTGCGGAAGAGATTATCGCCAAGGGTGATGCCGATCGGGCACCGCCGAACGCCAGTTGCTCGATTATTGCAATAAAGCCAAATAGAAATGAACTCTTGTTTGCTCAATGAAGTAAAAGCGAATGACCGCCCCCACCGCGCCGGCAATGCCCGATCATTGCGGCCGACACCTCGCATTCGTATAGTTTTCCCCGTCGAAATCGGCTGAAAGGGGCTGAACGATGAGCGTCGAATCCGTGTTGTGGGACGATTGGCATGTGGTCGCGGAATGCGATCAGCTGGCCCAGCGCGGGCGCATCGCGACGCAGCTGTTCGGGCTGCCGATTATCGTCGCGCGGGACGAGGCGTCGGGCGCGCCGCGCGTCTATCTGGAATCCGCCGGCCCTGTTCATACGGCGGTCAAATATGGCTGTGTCTGGGCCTGCCTCGGCACGCCGGCGCGCGGCATCGTGGACTTCAGCGAATGCGCCGATACCGACCGCTGGGTGGTCAATGCCGGGTCGATCGGCGTCGCGACCTCGGGCCTGCGCGCGGTCGAGAATTTCCTCGATATGAGCCACCTCTGCTTCGTTCATAGCGGCTATCTGGGCGAGGAGCCGCATACCGCGGTCAAGACCTACAAGGTCTCGAACCTGCCCGAGGGCGGGATTCTCGCCACCGAATGCAAGTTCTACCAGCCCTTGGCCTCGCCGGTGGCGACCGAGGGGTTCGACGTCGACTATGTCTATGCGATCGTGCGGCCCTACACGATCCTGCTTTACAAGGCGAACCCGGTTCAGCCAGACCGTAGCGACATGATCGTGCTGTTCGTCCAGCCGGTCTCGGAGGAACGCTGCATCGCCCATATGCTGCTGATCTATCTCAAGGACGAGATCACCGAACCGGTGTTACGCCAATTCGCCCAGCTGATCTTCAGCCAGGATAAGCCGATCTTGGAGAACCAGTTGCCCAAGCGCCTGCCGCTCAACCCGCGCGCCGAAATCCCCGTCCGCGCCGATGCCGCCTCCGCCGCCTATCGCCAGTGGCTGCGGGATACCGGCGTGGCGTTCGGCGCCATTCCCGCCAATTGAGTGAGACGATGACCGAGGCCATCCACTGCACCGACCGCGTGGCGCTCGACGAGTGGCATGTCCTGGCCGCGGTGACCGAGCTGCCGGTCGGCGTGCCGAAGGCGACCCGGCTGCTCGACACCGACCTCACGATCGAACGCCGGCTCGACGATACGGTCGCCGTTCGGCTGGGCGAGACCGCGCTGCCAGTGCGGCTGAAGTTCGGCTATGCCTGGACGACGCTGGGCAGCCCGGACCACGAGCTGTTCGACATTCCCGAATACGCAGAGCCGGACCGGCGCAACCTCAACGCGGCCTCGGTCGGGCTCTATTGCTCGGCGCCGCGGGCGGTGGAGAATTTTCTTGATCTCGGCCATTTCGCTTTCGTCCACACCAACTATCTGGGCGTCGAGCCGCATACCGAGATCAAGCCCTACAAGGTCGAGATCACGGCGGAGCGCGGTGAGATCGTCGCGACCAAATGCATTGCTTACCAGCCGCAGGCATCGCTGATCGCGACCGACGGGCACGATGTGGAATATGTCTATCGCGTGCCGCATCCTTATTGCGCGATACTCTACAAGTCGAACGACGTCGATCCGGCGAGGCAGGACGTCATCGCCATCTTCCTGCAGCCCTCGAGCGAGGAGCGGGTAGTCGCTCATATGCTGCTCAGCGTGCTGGACGAGGTCAGTCCCGACGCGGCAATCCGCGCCTATCAGCAGCTGATCTTCAGCCAGGACAAGCCGATCCTGGAAAACCAGGTGCCCAAGCGCCTGCCGCTGAATATGCGCAGCGAACTCTCGGCCAGGGCCGATGCCAGTTCGTCCACCTATCGGCGCTGGCTGGCCGACCACAATGTGCGCTACGGCACGCTTCCCGCCTGATAAGGACCGCTGATGGAGAACAATAGAGGTTGGTTTCCCGTCGCCCGGGTCGAGGAGGTCGTGCCGCGCCATGTCGTTCAGGCGCAGATCTTGGGCCAGGAGGTCGCGGTCTGGCGCGACGATGCCGGCCAGGTCAATGCCTGGGAAAACCGCTGCCCGCATCGCGGCGTGCGGCTCTCGATCGGGATTAATGACGGCAAGGAATTGCGCTGCCAGTATCACGGCTGGCGCTATGCCAGCGGTTCCGGGCAATGCACCTACATTCCCGCCCACCCCGGCCAGAAGCCGGCCAACGTCATCAAGACCAAGCCCTATGGCGTGACCGAACGCTACGGCTTCGTCTGGGTCAATCTGGGCGAGGATGCCGATGTCGCCGAAGTGCCGGCGCTGGGCCTCAATGCCTTCACCACCTTGCGCAGCATCTATGTCGCCGCGCCGGCGGCGGCGGTGACGGGCCGTCTGGAAGGCCAAGGGTTTGCGCCGGCGGGCGATTACACGCTGGAGGGCAATGGGACCACGCTGCTCATCCAGCCGATGGATGGCGGCCAGACGATCGTCCACGGCCTGGCGGCCGGCGAAGCGGAGGGCGCCGAACGGCTGGCGCTGCTGCGCCGCCACAATGAATTGCTGACCGAGGTCCGCGACGCGGCCGAACGCGAAGCAGCCTGAGGGGCCTGACCGGTGATCAAACTCTACGACTTCGAAATCTCTGGCAATTGCTACAAGCCGCGCCTGCTGATGGGCATTTTGGGCGTGAGGTTCGAGCGCATCGCCTTGGATTTCTATCCCGGCCGGGAGCACAAGAGCCCGTGGTTCCTGAAGATCAATCCGCTGGGCCAGATCCCGGTGATCGACGACGACGGCTTCGTGCTGCGCGACGCCCAGGCCATCCTGGTCTATCTCGCCGCCCAGTACGATCCGTCCGGCCTGTGGTATCCGCGGGGGGATCCGGAAATGCAGGGCCGGATCGCCCAATGGCTGGGTTTCGCCGACGCCATCACCGCGACCGCCAGCGCCGCGCGGTTGCACGACGGGCTGTTCTACGACCTCGATATCGACAAAGCCCGCTCGGGGGCCCATGCGCTGTTCCGCGTACTCGACGAACATCTCTGGTTCGCCGAACAGGAGGGCCAGGACTGGCTGTGCAGCACCGGCCACCCCACCATCGCCGACATCGCCTGCTTCCCCTATGTCATGCTGTCGGAAGAAGGCGGCATCTCCCGCCTGCCATACCCCGCCATCCGCCGCTGGACCGACCGCGTGAAGCGCATCCCCGGCTTCACCGTGATGCCGGGGATTTTCCCGGCGGATGCAGTAAGCGTGTGATTCAGGGGTAGGTCGGATAAGCGAAGCGCAATCCGACAATTCGGTGTATCCACACCCAAAGTTGAGTTCACACTCAAATCGGGTCGGAAGAATATAATGATACGCATAGCAACGATGATCGCAGCCTGCTGCCTTTTAGTAGCCGGCACCGCCCAATCGTCCGTCCCGCTTCGCTCCGCCGCGACCGTGCATCTGGTGGTGCCGGCGCTGATCAATGGACAGGGGCCGTTTCCGTTCATCCTCGACACCGGGGCCGATGAGAGCGGCGTCTATAAGTGGTTTGCCGAGAAAGAGAATTTCACGCCTGGCCCGGCGACCGAGATCGAGGGCATGACCGGCAAGACGACCAACCCGACCTATCGCCTCGACAGCATAACGGTCGACGGCCGTACGATCAGGAACGTCGTCGCCGACGGCTTCCCGAACCGGCACGATGTCGAGGTCGAGGCAGGAGCCGTCGGCAACGACCTGATGGACGGTTCGGTCACGATCTTCGACTTTCCGTGCAAAACGGTCGAGATCTTGCCGAAGCCGGTCGATATGCAACATGTGCTGACCAAGAACGCGCATAAGGTCGAGGGCGGTACGGTCGTCGATGGCACGCAGCTGTCCTTCCCGGTTGAGATCGGGACGGCGCATGGGATCGCCGTGCTGGACACCGGCTCGTCCGACACACGCGTCAATTCGGCATTCGTCCGTGCGGCCGGCATCGATCCCACATCGGCAGCGTTCCGCGCGGCCGAGCCTATCTTCGGCGTGAATTCCAACCCGACGCCATCGCGCAGGGGGCCGGTCGGCACGGTGCGGTTCGCCGGGCTGACCATCCCTGATGCCGAGGTCCGGGTGATCGATATGTCGGTCTATAAGTCTTTCGGCTTCGGCGACGGCCCGGCGATGATACTCGGCCTGGACCTGATGGCGGGATACCGCCTTGTCTACGATCACGAAGCCAAGCTGTTCTGGTTCGACCGGTCGAAATGCGGGCGATGAGCGCTCAGGAAATGGCGCCCTCGGCACTGTGCACGGCGGCGATGGCCTCGTGCAGCGTGCTGAAGATGTGGGCCTTCCCGGCCGCTTCGGTGATGCCGTGCCGGTCCAGGTCGTCCTGAAGGAAGGGGCTGACGCGGGCGAAGACGATCGTGATGTTCCGCGTCGTCAGATCGGCGAGCAGGTCGCGGATGGCGTGGGCGGCGGAGAAATCGATATCGGTGATCGCACTGCAATCGACGATGAACCAGCGAACCGGCGTCGGCGCCCGACCGACGAGAGCCTGCACGTCGTCGATGAAGCGCATGTAGTTGGCATAGAACAGGTCCGCGCCGAACCGGTAGATGATGAGGCCCGGTTCCGATTCCTTGCCCGGCGCGACAGGGATCGCTTCCCAAGCGCCCGAGGCGCCGGGGCAAAGCATCATCGTATGCGGACGATAGCTGTGGCGGACATGGCGGAACAGCGACAGGCTGATCGCGAGCAGGATGCCCTGTTCGACGCCGATCCCGACCACGGCGGCGGTCGTGGCGATGGCCAGCATGAATTCGCCGGGACTTTCCTTGCGGATTTCGCGCAGCGCCGTGAGGTCGATCATGCCCACCGCGACGGTGAATACGATCGCGCCGAGGACGCAGCGCGGGAGATATTGCAGCGGTCCGGTCAGGAACAGCAGGACGACGAAGACGACGGCGGAGAAGACCAGCTGCGCCACCTGGCTGCCCGCCCCGGCGCGGTCCGCCATTGCGGTTTGCGTCGGGCTGCCATTGACGGTGAAGGTGCCGCTGAGGGCGGCGGCGGCGTTGGCGGCTGCGAGTCCGAGTATGTCAGCATTTTCATCGACGGTTTCGCCATGACGGGCGGCGAAGACGCGCGATGTGGCGGCGCTCTGCGCGATGATCATGACGAAGCATGAGGCGGCCACCGGCAGAATGGCCAGGATTTCGCTCCAGCTGACGGCGGGCAGGCCGAGCTTGGGCAGGCCGCCCGGAACCGGGCCGATCACCGCGATGCCATGGGCGGCGAAATTGAGTTCGGCGCTTGCGACGATGGCGCCGACGACGATGAAAAGCGGCAGCGGGATACGCGGAATGATGCGGTTGCCAAGCAGAATCGCGGCGGCGATGGCAATGGAAAGGGCGACGGTCGGGTGGCTGGCGGCAGGCAGGGCGTCGACGATCCGCCATAGCTGTCTCAGGCTGTTACGCTCATGGACGGCGAGGCCCAGCATGTCGGCCGACATCGAAATGCCCACCTGCAGCCCGACGCCGGCAAGGAAGCCGACCAGCACGGTGCGCGACAGGAAGTCGGCGAGAAAGCCGAGCTTGAAAATGCGGGCGACCAGCAGGAAGGCCGCGGTCAGCAGGGCCACCATGCTGACCAGGGCCATGTAATGCGCGCTGCCCGGCGTCGCCATGTCGGAGAGCGCGTTGGCGAAGATCGCCGCGGTCGCCGAATCAGCGGCGACGACCAGATGACGGGACGAGCCGAAGGCGGCGAAACCGATCAGCGGCAGCAGCACCGTATAGAGGCCGGTGACCGGCGGCGTGCCGGCAATGCGGGTATATCCCAGCACCTGCGGGATGTTCATCGAGGCCAGCGTTATGCCGGCGAAAGCGTTGCGGATGGCGCCGTTTCCGGAGAACGGGCGCAGTCCGCCGAAAAGCGTGAGTCGCATCCGGACAATCCGGGACTCTTACGGCGAACGTGTCAAGGCACGAGTGTGACGGTCGAAAGGTCTTAGGGCGTGAAGACGGGCCGCCCCGCGACCCACAGCTGGGCGACGTTCGCCCGGCCGGCATTGTAGATGATCTTTTGCAGCACATCCTCCGGCGTATCATCGGCATAGAGTTGAAGATTGCTGTTCGCCGCCGTCGTATCGACCGCGATGGCGTCGAACTGATAGCCGACGGCGAACATGCCGATCGGCAGGTCGAGCGCGATACCGCCGCCCGCCGTGGCGAGCCAGAAGGCCTGAGTTGCGGTGATGCGGGAGGCGGGGCAGCCGCGGCGGTTGGCGGTGATCGCCGGATCGACACCACCTTCCAAACTGCGCGAGGCGGCGACGGCCTGGCGGGCGCTGTCGAAGATCGAGGGGCTGGCGCCGCCGGCGATGTCGGTGCCGAGGCCGACATGAACGTCCGCCTCCAGCAATTTGCGCACCGGCAGGACGGCATTGGAGAAATAAATGTTGGAGAGCGGGCAATGGCCGATGCCGGCGCCTGTCTCGCTGATCAGCGCGATGTCGGCGTCGCTGATGAAACTGCCATGAGCCAGCACAGTCTTGCGCGACAGCAGGCCGTAACGCTCCAGCGCGAACGTGTCGGTGACGCCGGTGCGCTGGATCACGTAATCATGCTCCCAGTCGCTTTCCGAGCAGTGGGTCTGGACATGGCAGCCGGTTTCCTTGGCCAGTGCGCCCAGCCCGTTGAGCAGGTCGTCGGTACAGGACGGGATGAAGCGCGGCGTGATCACCGGCTGAACCAGGCCCGCCGCGTTGCCCGGCATGGCGCGCACATAGTCGATGAAGGTCCGTGTATCGGCGGTGCCGGTTTCGGCCGAGGCGTCGCAATAATAGTCCGGGCATTGCTCCGGATCGTCCATCGCCACCCGGCCGATCAGCGCGCGCTGGCCGCGCCTGAGGCAGATATCGGCGAGCAGTTCGGTCGCCGGCAGGTGGATGGTGGCGAAATAGAGCGCGGTGGTGGTGCCGTTCGCCAGCAGGCTTTCGACGAGGGATTCATAGATCGGTTCGGCGAACTCCAGGTCGGCGTACCGCGCCTCGAGCGGGAAGGTGTATTTCTGGAGCCACACCTCGAGCGGCACGTCGAGCGCCTTGCCCAGTTGCGGCCATTGAGGCGCATGGACATGCAGGTCGACGAGGCCGGGCAGCAGATATTGTCCCGGCTTGAGTTCAGTCAGTTGCCCGGCGGCGCGGAAGCGCTCGATCTCGGGCGGCCCGGCCGGGTGGATCGCGGTGATGGTGCCGGTATCGTCGACAACGATCAGGCTGTCGGTCAGCACCTCCAGCCGGTCATGCGCGGGCGCGTAAAAGGCGGTGCCGAGATAGGCGTGTACGGACATGGTCACCCCATTTCCACTTTAGCCTTGGGGCCGGAAGGACTGGCCGAGCGAGACCGGGGCGTTGAGGCGGAGCGTCTTCGGGTTGCGGGAGATGGCGACCAGCACGACGATCGTCGCGATATAGGGCAGCGACGACAGCAGCTCCGACGGCACCTTGATGCCGATGCCCTGGGCAAACAGCTGCAGCACCGTCACCCCGCCGAACAGCCAGGCCCCGAGTACCACCCGGCCCGGCCGCCACGCCGCGAACACGACCAGCGCCAGCGCGATCCAGCCACGCCCGGCCGTCATGTTCTCGACCCATAGCGGCGTATAGGCCAGCGCCAGATAGGCCCCGCCCAACCCGGCCATCGCGCCGCCGAACATGGTCGCGCAATACCGGATCATGATCACCGGATAGCCGATGGCATGGGCCGACTGTGGCGCCTCACCGACGATCCGCACCACCAGCCCGGCCTTGGTGCGATAGAGGAACCACCAGATCGCGGCGGTCATCAGCAGCGCCAGATAGACCATCGGATCGTGCGAGAACAGCACCGGCCCCACCACCGGCAGGTCCGACAGCACCGGCAGATGGATCTTGGCGATGGTCTTCAGCGACGCGCCGCCGAAATCATGGCCGATGAAGGCCGACAGGCCCGACCCCAGGATGGTCAGCGCCAGCCCCGCCGCATACTGGTTGGTGGCGAGGCTCAGCGCCAGGAAGGCGAAGACCAGCGAGGCGAGCGCACCCGCCCCGGCCGCGGCGATCGCGGCGACGAAGGGCGGATAGCCGGCCAAGGCGACGGCGAAGGCGGTGACCGCGCCGATCAGCATCATGCCTTCGACGCCCAGATTGACGACGCCGGAACGCTCGGTCACCAGCTCGCCGGTCGCGGCATAGATCAGCGGCGTCGCCGCGACGACGGTGCTGCTCAGGATCGGCACCAGCAGATGGTCGGTCATCCCCGCCTCCGGATGCGCACACGGTAGAGGATCAGCACGTCGGCCGCGAGCAGGAAGAACAGCAGCATGCCCTGGAATGTCCGTGTCGCCGAGGCGGGGACGGAGAGTGTCATCTGCACCGCCTCGCCGCCCAGATAGAGCAGCGACAGCAGCAGGCCGCCGAACACCACGCCCAGCGGCGTCAGGCGGCCGACGAAAGCGACGATGATCGCGGTGAAGCCGTAACCGGGCGACAGCACCGGCGTCAGCTGGCCGAGCGGTCCGGCCGCCTCCATCATGCCGGCAAGGCCCGCGGTGGCGCCGCTGACCAGCAGACCGATCCAGATCGAGCGCGACTGCTTGAACCCGGCATAGCGCGCCGCCGCCGGCGCGGCGCCGCCGACGCTCATCTGGAAGCCCGGGAAGCTGCGGTCCAGGAGGAGCCAGGCGAGCACGACCGCGACCGCAGTGATCAGGATCGAGGCGTTGATCCGCATGCCCTCGAACAAAGGCGGGAACAGCGCCGACGGGTCGAACGGGGCGGTCTGGGGATAATTCATCCCCTCGGGGTCCTGCATCGGTCCGTTGACCAGATAGGACAGGATCAGCGCCGCGACATAGTTCAGCATCAGCGTGACCAAGATCTCGTTGGCGTTGGTCTTGACCTTGAGGAAGGCCGGGATCGCCGCCCAGGCCATGCCGCCCAGCGCGCCGGCGACGATCATCGCCGGCAGCAGCCAGGCATGGTTGCCGCCGCCGAAGGTGATGGCGAGCCAGCCGGCCAGGATCGCGCCCATGGTGAACATGCCCTCGGCGCCGATATTCCAGACATTGGCGCGGATGCCGATGGTGATGCCCAGTCCGATCAGGATCAGCGGCGAGGCCTTGAGCAGCCATTCGGAGACGCCGTTGAGCGTACTCAGCGGATCGATGAAGAAGATGCGCAGCGTCGTCAGCGGGTTGAGGCCCAGCGCCAGAAACAGGAACGAGCTGAAGACGATGGTCAGCACCAGCGCGATGACCGGCGCGCCGATCCGCATGAAGGGCAGCGGCGCGGGCCGCGGCTCTAGCACGATGCGATACATGTCAGGCCGCCGGCCGGAAGGCCGGGCCGACACCCGCCATCAGCAGCCCGATCTCCTCGACATTGGTCGCCGCGCGCGGCTTGCCCGGCGACAGCCGGCCTTGATAGATCACCGCGATCCGGTCGCAGATCTGGAACAGCTCCTCCAGCTCCTCGGAGATCACCAGCACGGCGGCGCCCTGGCGGGAGAGGTCGATCAGCGCCTGGCGGATGAAGGCGGAGGCGGCGACATCGACGCCCCAGGTCGGCTGCCACACGATCAGCACATGCGGCCCCAGGCTGATCTCGCGGCCGATGATGAATTTCTGCAGATTGCCGCCCGACAGGCTGCGCGCGGTCGAAGCCGGACCGGTGCATTTGACGCCGAACTTTTCGATCACCGCGCCGGCGAAGCCGATGACCTTTTGGCGGTCGATCAGGCCGTGGCGGACCATGCCGGCGGCATGGGCGGTCAGCAGGGCGTTATCGGCCAGGCTCATCGCCGGCACCGCGCCGCGGCCGAGCCGCTCCTCCGGCACGAAGGCGAGACCTCGCATCCGTCGCTTGGCAACGGGCAGATCGCCGACCGGTCTGCCGTCGAGCTGAACCATATCGGCCTCGGCGCTGCGCTCGCCCGACAGCAGCGACAGCAGTTCGGCCTGGCCGTTGCCCGACACGCCGGCGATGCCGAAAATCTCCCCGCCGTGAACCGCGAGCGAGACGCAGTCGAGGTCGGTGCCGAACGGGTCGTCCGATTTCGCCGACAGGCAGATCGCCTCAAGGCGCGCCTGGGGCGCCAAGGGGACGGGATCGCGATGAATGTCGGGCAATGCGGCGCCGACCATCAGCCGCGCCAGTTCCGCCGCGCTGGTCTGCTTGGGGTTCGCGGTGCCGGACACTCTGCCGCCGCGCAGGATTGTCGCGCTGTCGCACAGCTCCCGGATCTCGTCCAGCTTGTGGCTGATATAGAGGATGCTGCAGCCCTCGGCCGCCAGCTTGCGCAGAACCTCGAACAGCCGGCGCACCGCCTGCGGCGTGAGGACAGAGGTCGGCTCGTCCAGGATCAGCAGCTTCGGATCCTGCAGCAGGCAGCGGATGATCTCGACCCGTTGCCGTTCGCCGACCGACAGATGATGCAGCAGCCGGTTCGGATCGACCGGCAGGCCATAGCGTTCGGACAGTTCGGTGACGCGGGCGGACAGGCTGGGCAGATCGAATTTTCCGGCGGTCGCCACCGCGATGTTCTCGACCACCGAGACCGACTCGAACAGCGAGAAATGCTGATAGACCATGCCGATGCCAAGCCGCCGCGCGGCGGCGGGGTTGCCGATAGTCACCGGCGCGCCGTTCCACAAAATCTCGCCGGCATCGGCCTCGACCGCGCCGTAGATGATTTTCATCAGCGTGCTTTTGCCGGCGCCGTTCTCGCCCAGCACGGCATGGATTTCGCCGGGGCGGACCGCCAGCGCGATGTCGTCGTTGGCGACGATGCCGGGATAGCGCTTGGTGATGCCGCGCAGTTCCAGGCGGTACGCCGGTTCGGTCACGCCCTGATCAGCCCTTCATCTGGCCGACCATGCCGGCGACCAGCCAGTTGGTGCCGCGCACATCGGCGTCCGCCATGACGGCGCCCTTGGGCACGCGCACGGTGCCGGCCTGATCCTTGATCTCCCCGCCATAGGGCTGCAGCGCGCCGGACTTGATGTCCTCTTCCGCCTTGGCCAGCAGGGCGCGGACGTCAGGCGGGATGACGGCGGCATAGGGCGCCATCTTGACCACGCCCTCCTTCAGCCCCGGCCAGCGGTTCTGCGGCTTCCATGTGCCGGCGATCACGTCCCTGGCGTCCTGGAGATAGATGCTGCTCCAGTCGACGGTGAAGGCGGTCAGCTGCCGGGTCGGGCCGAACTGGCTCATGTCGCTGGCATAGCCGGTGGAGAAAACCCCCGCCTGCTCGGCCGCCTGCACCGTCGCCGGGCTGTCGGTCATCGAGCAGATCACGTCGCAGCCCTGCGCGATCAGCGCCTGCGCAGCCTCCTTCTCCTTGCCGGGATCGGCCCAGGAATTGAGGAAGATGATGTTGCAGGTCGCGCCCGGCCGCACGCTCTGCGCGCCCAGCAGGATGGCGTTGGCCGGGCCGACGATATCGGGAATCGGGAAGCCGCCGACGAAGCCCAGTTTCGCGGTCTTCGACATCTTGCCGGAGGCGATGCCGGCCAAGAACGCGCCCTCGTAATATTTGCCCTCGAAGGCGCCCAGATTGGCCAGGATCTTCGATCCGGCGCAGCTGTCGAAAGCGACGGAGGGAAATTGCGGCGCGACCCGGGCGATCGGCGCACCGTGGGAAAAGCTGGTGCCGTAGATCAGTTTGTGGCCGGTGGTGGCAAAGCCGCGAAAGACGCGCTCGGCATCCTGGGGCTGGAAGACATTGTCGATGACATTGACCTCGACCTTGTCGCCCAGCGCCGTCTTGATCGCCGCGACGCCCAGGCTGTGCTGCTTGGTCCAGCCGACCTCGGCCACGGGGGAGACCAGCGCGACGCCGACCTTGAGAATGTCGTCGGCCCGGGCTCCGGACGATATGCCGCCGGTCGCCAGCGCCGCGCCGGCGGCC
>Ga0302314_10014840_pt1 | contig 13289 bp, 14 predicted proteins | sample III_Palsa_N2_3_FD_200533 | JGI IMG/M metagenome (GOLD analysis project Ga0302314, IMG submission 200533) | Peat permafrost microbial communities from Stordalen Mire near Abisko, Sweden - III_Palsa_N2_3 | ecosystem: Environmental > Terrestrial > Soil > Palsa > Peat permafrost | place: Sweden...
AGGAGGTCCCCGGCGCGCGGCCGCGCCATTCGCCCCCCTCCGAACCGATTTTGGACACATCCACCGACGACCCGCGCCACCCGCGTATGACGCACCGCTACAGCGATGACTCCACCACCCCGCCTGTCACCGATCCTGCTCTATTCCTTCGCGATAATGCCGGCCTCGAGCGCTACCCCGAGGAACTGCTCGAGGTCGATCGCTGCTTGCGCTGCGTCGACCTCGAACTTCTCCAACACCCGCTCGAGAAGCTCATCGCGCGTCGCCGAACCCGACTGCAGAGACTCGACGATCGCGGCGGCGACGGGGTTCGCGAGGTGAACCTCGTTTCGATCGAGTTGAATGAGCACCGCGTTCGGCTCGAGCTGCGACCACGCGACCTCCTCGGTCATGAGGCGATAGCGCGAAGCAGGCTTGGTCGGGCTCATGGACGTCATCATTCGGCGGCGCGATCCGTGTCGCTGGTCTCGCGCGGCGGAAGCTTCGACGACACGAGAGGGAGGCGAACGCGTCCGGCGACCACCGCCCCCTTGCGCTTCTCCTCCTCACTGAGCGCGAGCCACGCCGAACGCTCCGGCATCCCCAACGCCTTCGCGCGAAGCTCGGCGACGCCGCATCGCGTGGGCGACGGACCGTCGGGGACTCCGCGCTCGAGCAGCGCGAGGGCCATGCACGGGTTGCAGATGGAGAGGAGATCGCAGCGCGCGCAGACCGGAAAATCGCTCACGCGCGTCGCGCGGATGCGATCGAGCTCTGCGCTCTTCAACCACAGCTCCTTGAAGCTCGCTTCGCGCAGATTGCCGACGGGCACGACCCACTGGGTGCACGGGAACAGATCCCCCTGGGGACCGATGTGACAGGTGCGGCGCCCCGCGGCGCACGGCGTCTCTTTCAGCTTCTCGCCGCGGCGACCCGCGTCGAGCGTTCCGCACGACGACGGCTGGGCGTTCCCCGAGAGCTCTTCGACGCGCTTCGCAGCGCGGACGAGCGCGTCTTCGCCCGGGAGCAGATCGCGCGGCGCGCTCGATCCGTTGTTCTTCGGCGTCATCGTCACATAGAGCTGGAAGCGGCATCCGAGCTCGTTGGCGATGGCCTCGATGAGGCCGATCTCTTCGGCGTTCTTCTCCATCGCCACGCACTTGAGAATGACCTTCACGCCACGCGCACGAAGGCGCTTCACGCCGGCGATCGTCTTGTCGAACGCGCCTCGGCGCCGCGCGATCGAGTCGTGCGTCGCGGGGAGACCGCCGAGTAGGCTGATCTCCGCTTGAAGCAAGTGGAGGCTGGCCATCTTGTCGGCCGCGTCGTCGTCGATGAGCGTGCCGTTCGTGTAAAGCTTCAGCGCGAACCCGAGGCTCCGCGCGTAGGACGCAATCTCGAACCAGTCGCGGCGCACGAGGATTTCGCCGCCGGAGATCGCGAGATAGAGGCCGCCGGCGTCCTTCAGCTCCTTGAGGATGCGGCGCCACTCGTCCGTCGAGAGCGCGCCGATCTTCTTGTCCGGGACGAGATCGAGGTAGCAGTGCTCACAATCGACGTTGCACGCATGCGTGATCTCGACGAGCGCGCTGAGCGGCGTGAGCGTCTGGTCGGCGCGAATGAGCGCCAATGTCACCGGATCCTGGAGATCGAGCATCCGACGCTCAGGAAGCGTTGGGGAGGCCGACGCACTCGCCGCCCTGCGTCCCCTGCTTCCCGCAAAGGCCGTGCGAGTAGAACATCTTGCGGGTCAAGATGGCGGGCGCCGCGTAAAGCATCTTCCTTCGGGAGAAGGGTTGCGCGACCACGGACTCCGGCGCGCCGTCCCGATTCTTGTCGTCGTCGCTCATCTAGAGACCCTCCCGAGCAAATGCAGCAAGGCGGGTAGTGTCGCTCCTTCGACGCCCCCAATCAACTTATGATGCGGCGGTGGTCGCTTGAGCGGAGACACATGCGGTGCTGTCGTCCAACAGGGCCCACGGGTTCGCTGGGAGCGCATAGATGAGCCGGCGGCACCGGGAACGCATCGCGATGTTCGTGAGCAAGCGAACGACTTCAGCCTTGTCGTCTCGGCTCGCCGCCTGAGCATTGAACAGCAGGACCGTCTCCAGGAGGGTCGCGATCACGCTTGCCGGGTCAGCCGGCCCGATGGACGGAGGCCCGCCACGCTCGAGGAAGACCAGCGCGCGTAAGGGGGCCGAATCGGCGGCGCGCGTTCGCGGCATGTCCCCCCAGAACGGCGTGGGGTGGACCACGACCGCTTCGCCATGGATGCGGACCCCCGTGATCTCATCCGAGAGCACGCCGCGCGGCGCGCCGAGCTCGGCGATGGTGGTCTTCCCAGTTCCAGAGACGCCGGGGAAGACGACAGCTTCGTCGCCCACGCGCACGCTCGAGGCGTGAAGGAGAACACCTTGCGCCGTGCGGAGCGCCATCGTGAGGAGGGTGCGAAGCGCGGCGGTGAGCGAGAAGCCGCGCCTGAACGACACCTTCGCGGTCCGCCTGGACGGCGACCAGAGAAGGTCGAAGTCGCGGCGCATGAAGCGCCAGTCAGATCCGGCGCGCTCGGCGATGACCTCGATGCTGTCGACGGGCTCGGCCAACGCCTCGACGCGACGCGCATCGACGATCACGTCGGGCGCGCGTTCGCTCTCGCGCGCGAGAAACTCGGGCCATTCGCGCGTCAATCGGTCGCGCGTTTCTTCGTCGCATCGGAGCTCGAAGAGGAGGCCGACAAGGTCCAACAGCATCGGTCGCGGGAGGGTACGCCGGGCGTTCGTCACGGGCCAGAGCACATCTCGGGCCCGCCGTGCGCTGCCGGCGCGGGGGCCTCGGCGTGACGAATCGCCCGTTTCGTTCTAGAGATGCGCCGCACTCATGCTTCAACGGCTGCGCGCGCTCCTCTTCGGTCCGCCGAAGGACGTCCACGACGAGCAGACTTTCCACTCGCTCTCGCTGGTCGCGATGCTGGCGTGGGTCGGTCTCGGCGCCGACGGGCTCTCATCGTCCGCGTACGGCCCGGACGAGGCCTTTCGCGAGCTCGTCAAAGGGGGCGACCACACGTCGCTCGCGGTCTTCCTCGCGCTCGGCACGACGCTGACCGTCTTCATCATCTCGTACGCCTACTCGCGCATCATCGAGCACTTCCCGTCGGGCGGCGGCGGGTACGTCGTCGCCACGAAGCTCCTGGGGGAGAAGTTCGGCGTCGTCAGCGGCAGCGCGCTCCTCGTCGACTACGTCCTCACGATCACGACGTCGATCGCGTCGGGCGGCGACGCGATCTTCAGCATGATCCCGCGCCACGTCTTCGGCGCCGCCGCGCTCGCCATCCCCCCCGACGACATCGGCTCCTGGACCGACCCGGTTCAGCGCGTGAAGATCACGATCGAGATCAGCGGGATCCTGATCCTCACGATCCTCAACATCCGCGGCGTGAAGGAGTCGGTGCAGGCGATCGTCCCGATCTTCGCCATCTTCGTCGTCACGCACGTCATTCTCTTGTGCGTCACGATCTTCGGGCACATCGGCGTCCTCGGCGAAGTCACCGCGCACACGACGACGAACTTCCACTCCACCGTCTCGTCGCTCGGAGCGATGGGCGCGCTGCTCCTCTTCGTCCGCTCGTATTCGCTCGGCGGCGGCACGTACACCGGCATCGAAGCCGTCTCCAACGGCGTGCAGATCATGCGCGAGCCGAAGGTGCGCACCGCGAAGCGGACGATGGTGCTCATGGCCGTCTCGCTGGCCATCACCGCCGGCGGCATCATCCTTTGCTACCTGCTCGTGCACGCCTTGCCCGAAGAGGGGAAGACGATGAACGCGGTCCTCTTCGATCGCGTCGCCGGCAGCTGGCACATCGGCGATTGGAAGGCCGGCATCTGGTTCGCCAACATCGGCCTCTTCAGCGAAGCAGCGCTCCTCTTCGTCGCCGCGCAGGCCGGCTTCGTCGACGGGCCGCGCGTCATGGCGAACATGGCGATCGACTCGTGGCTGCCGCATCGGTTCGCGGCGCTGTCGGAGCGCCTCAGCATGCAGAACGGCGTGCTCCTGATGGGCGGGACGTCGATCGCGGCGCTGGTCTACACGCACGGCGACGTCTCGAAGTTGATCGTCATGTACTCGATCAACGTCTTTCTCACGTTCTCGCTGTCGAACCTCGGCATGAGCCGCTTCTGGATCACCGAGCGTAAGAAGTACGCCGACTGGTTTCGCCATTTGCCGGTCCACCTCCTCGGTCTCGTCTTGTGCGTGACGATCCTCATCGTCACCTGCTTCGAGAAATTCCTCGACGGCGGGTGGCTCACGCTCGTCATCACCGGCCTGCTCGTCGCGGTGTGCTTCATGATTCGGAGCCACTACCGGCTGGTGGTCGGCGCGATTCGCAGGCTCGACGTGGAGCTCCCCGATCCGCTCGAAGACCCGGAGCTCGCGCTGGCGTACGGCGGCGGCGACGCGGCCTCGGTCGGCACCATCGACCGCGGCAAGCCCGTCGCCATCCTCTTCGTCGGCGGCTACGGCGGCCTCGGTCGCCACGCGCTGCTCACGCTCCTGCGCATGTTCCCGCGGCACTTCCGCGGCGTCGTCTTCTGCTCGATCGCCATCATCGACTCGGGGAACTTCAAGGGCGTCGAGGAAGTGCACCAGCTCGAGGAGCGGACGCGCGCGCAGCTCGCCAAATACGTCCGCTTCGCGAACACGCTGGGCTTGCCGGCCGACAGCGCCTTCGCGACGGGGATCGAGGTCGCGGTCGAAGCGGAGAAGCTGGGCCAGGACCTCATCGCAAAGTTCCCGCAGGGCCTCTTCGTCGCCGGGCAACTGCTCTTCGACGAGGACTCGACGTTCAACCGCATCCTCCACAACGAGACCGCATTCCTCATTCAGCGCCGGTTGCAGCACTCGGGTATTCCGATGGTCGTGCTCCCGGTGCGACTGACGTTGAAAGACAGGCCGCGGCTCACCGCGCCGTCGCTGACGCGCGAACGCCCGGCGGCCTGATACGCTCGTCCGCGTGAAGACACGCTGGCTCGTGTGGGGTCTGAGAATGAGACTGGGAATGAGAGTGGGAATGGCGCTGGGGGCGGCGCTTGCGATCGGCGCATGCAAGCCGTCGTCGGTCGGGGACGCGGAAGCCAAGGGTGACGTCGCGTGGCTCGATACCGAGGGGTCTCCCGCGGCGGTCGAAGCGCTGGGACGGCTCGCGGACACGAACCCTGCGGCGGTGACCGCGCTCCAGGAGCGATCGAAGTTCGGCGTGGAGGCGTACATCGCGGCGTGGGGCGGCGTGAAGCGCGGCGCGAAGTGGGCGAGCGACCTGCTGCACGCGGGCTTGCAGGATCCGGCGCGCGCGAACGACGTCGCGTCGGCGGTGGAGGGGCGCGACCCGTTGATCGTGCCGTTCCTTCCGGACGTCGAGGCGTCGCTGTCGCGGCTCGCGGCGGGGGTGGCGACGAGCTCGCTCGCCGGCGTGCTCGCGGCGGCGGGGCCTCCGTCACACGACGCGGTGGTTCGGCGACTCGCCGACAAGACGACGCGCGGCGCGATGTGCGGAGGGATCGCGTCGCCGAACGCCGATGCCGACGCGCGCATGGCGTTGCGGAATGTGCCGTCGTCGTCGCGCGACGACGCTTCGTGCCTGGGCGCGGTGGTCATGCTCGCGGCGAGCGACGACGCGATGATGCGATGGCTCGCGCAGGTGGCGGAGCCAGGCCTCCTCGGCGCGGCGAGCAAGTCGGGGACGCTCGACTGCGTACGCATGCATCGCATCTGGGCCGACGCTCTGGCGGCGCGCGATTCGACGCAGGCGGCGGCCTTGACTGTGCCGCTGTCGAGCGCGGTGAAGCGATGCCCTGCGCAGATGGACGGCGTCCTGGCCGACGCCTTGAAGTCGCGCCCCGACGCGCAGGCAGCGGTCATCGGCGCGCTCGACCCGTTCTCCCCCGACGACTCGCAGCTCAAAGCGACGTGCGCCGCGCTCCCTGCCATCGCGACCGGCCACGCGTCGCCGATCGCGAAAGAGCGCGCGGCCGACGCGGTGGCGCATGGATGCAAGGGGGCGCAGTGACGAACGTGGCCGCGCTCGCGACCTCGTGAGCGCGGGCGATCGTCTCGCGCCCGAGAGCGCGCGCCTCGTGCGCATGCTCGCCGAGAAAGACGCGCGCAACCGCGACAACGTCTCGCGCACGGAGAGCTACCTCGAGCTGTACGCGCTGTGCCGCGCGTACGGCGTCGAGCTGCCGTGGGTCCTGATGGCGCACCTGGTGTCGCGCAACGCGGGCTACTTGATGACCGATCTGGCCGAGACGCGCGCGGGCTCGCTCTTCACGCGCGAAGCGTTGGACGAGCTGTTCTCGTTCCTCGAGCGAGCGAACTTCCTCATCTTCGACGACGCCTGGCACCACGCCGTTCACCACACGCTCGGTCGCGCGAGCGCGCTCGACGAACGGACGCCGCGCTTCATGCGCGAGGCGTGGGCGCGCTACGAGGACGCGGCGGCGCGCGAGATCACGCCGGCGCTCGAGCGACAGCTGGTGCTCGATCTCGTGACCAACGAGCAGAACCTGATCGAGGCGCGCGTGGTGCACAACGCGCGCTTCGCGCGGGCGCGCGCGATGATCGCGTTCTTCGAGGACGCGCAGGTCGATGGCGCGATCGTGTTGCCGCTGACGCGCGCGCGGATTCGCGTGGGGGCGTTCGCGAAGCTCGAGAAGCGGATCGATGCCGGGCGGCGCATCTTCGACGAGGTGCTCGCGGAGCGAGCAGGGCGCGACGCGATGTTCGCGTGGGCGGTGGCGCATCCGCATACGGGATCGCGGACGGCCTACAAGAGCGACGCGGACGCGCGAACGCTGCGGGAGGCGTGGCCGTTGGAGCAGGTGCTGCGGCTGTGGCCAGAGGTGCATGGGGCGCAGGAGAAAGATCCGGCGTGGCCGTGACGAAGCGGGCCGTCCACGGCGTCGCGTTCGTCGGGCTCTTCGCCGCCGTCGCAGCGATCCTGGCGTGGACGGCGCGCGGCGAGTCGGTGATCGTCGCCGGCACGCGCTGGTACGTCCTGTCGCACGACGACGCCATGATCTCGATGCGGTACGCGAGGAACCTGGCGCGCGGCGACGGGCTCGTGTGGAACGTCGGCGAGCGCGTGCAGGGGTACACGAACCTCGGCTGGACTCTCGTGATGGCCGGCGTTCACGCGCTGCGCGTCCCGGATCGCCTTGTGGCGCTGCCGATGGAGATGGCGGCGGCAGGGGCGCATCTCGCGACGGGCGCGTTCGTCGCGCTGTTCGTGCGGCGACGTTTGGGAGCGACGTGGGCTCTCGCCGTGGCCGCGCTCGTCGCGTTCGATGCCGACGCGGTGACCTGGACGACGTCGGGGTGGGAGGTCGCGCCGTGCGAGCTCCTCTGGACTGTGTCGCTGCTGACGCTCGCCGCCGAGGACGACGACCACGCGCGTCCGACGCGCACGGCTCTCGTGAGCCTCACGGCTGCCGCCCTCGCCGCGTTCCTGCGCCTCGACGGGTCGCTGCTCCTCGTCTGCGTCGCCGCGTACTGGCTCGTCCGGTCCGCGCGCTCGCGCGACCCGCGCGTGGGCATCGCAGCCGTCCTCGCGCTCGCCGTTCCCGCCGCGATCGTCGCGTGGCAGCACGGGTACTACGGCGATTGGTTCCCGAACACGGCGCGCTTGAAGCGATCGACGGGCATGCCGAGCGTCGCCTACGGAGCGGCGTACGGCGCCGCGTACCTCGCGGAGCCAGCGCACCTCGTGGGGCTCGTCTTCGGCGGCGTGTGGTGCGCCCGCGCGTCGCGCACGCCCGCGCGCGGCGCCGCGATCACGATCGGCGCGTTCGTCGTCGCGTGGTTCGCGTACGTCGACTTCGTCGGCGGGGACTGCTTCAACCACGGGCGCTTCTTCGTCCCCCTCTTCCCCGCGCTCGCCGCGCTCGCGTCGCTCGCGATCGCGCCGTGGCTCGCGCGCGCCGGCGATACGGGGCGGCTCGCGTTCGCCATCACGGCGGCCGCCGTCGGCGCGCGCGCGGCCGCGTCGCTCGAGAAGGTCCTCGACTACGAGGCGGCGATCGAGCGCGACTCGAACCGCGTCGAGATGGTGACTGCGCTCGCCCTTCGTCGCGCAGACCTCCCCGCCGACGCTGTGGTGGGCGTCTTCATGGCCGGCACCGTTCCGTACTTCAACCCCGACACGCGCTTCCACGACATGCTCGGCAAGTCGGATCGCCGCATCGCGAGCGGACCAGCGCGCAACCCCGTGCCCGGCCACAACCGCTGGGACTACGCCTACACGCTCGACGAGGTCCGTCCGGATCTCCTCATTACGTCCGAGCTGCCGAAGCGCACGCCGGCGATGAACGAAGAGACGTTCGCGCCGCGCGACGGCTACAACATGGATCTGTTCGACAAGCGCGCCTTCCAAGCCCACTACGCGCGGAACCGCCTGCGCCTGCGGGCGGGCGGCGACCACGCGGCGCCCTGGATCGAGATGTACGGGCGCGACACGACCCCGCTTCTTCTGCGCTTCGACCGCGCGCATGAGGACTGCACGCTCGACTGACCCGGCCTCACGCTAAGGTTCGCGGATGGTTCGCGCGAAGATCACGCTCGGGCTCGGGCTCGGGCTCGCGGTCGGGGTCGCGGTCGGGGTCGGGGTCGGGGTCGCGGTCGGGGTCGAGGGGTGCTCGTCGATGCACGCGCTCGCGTGTCCGGCGCTGCCGCTGGCGTGTCCGTCGCTCGATGGCGTGACGGCGTTCTGCTCGTGGACCGAGTGGGGATGCGCGCCCGAAGCGGCCTGCGGCGGGTACTACGGCGTCGTCGATGTCACGGTCGACGCGAAGCTCACGTACATCTACTCGGCGCAGACAGGCGCCTACGTCGCCACGATCCAAGAAGACTTCGGCGGCGGCAGCGCGAGCTGCACCAACGGACCCGCGTCGTTCACCGCGCCCGCGTCGTGCGACTTCGACACGCTCGCGGTGTGCGCGCCGACGCAACAAGATGCCGGCCTCGGTTCCTTCGACGCCTCGTTCGATGCGACCGACACGGGCCCTCCGCAGGGCATCCCCTCGGGCCAGCCTCTCGCGCTTCCGCCGAGACCCAGGACGCCGCGCTGATCAGCCGCCGAAGTACGCGGCGCGAATCTCCTCGTTCTCGGCCAGCTCCGCGCTCTTCCCGGCCGCGGCGATCGTCCCGGCGCGCAGCACGTACGCACGCGCGCTCGTCGCCAGCGCGACGCGCGTGTTTTGCTCGACGAGAAGGATCGTGACGCCGCTCGCGGCGATGGCGCGGATGGCGTCGAAGATCTGCCTCACCAGCTTCGGCGCGATCCCGAGCGAAGGCTCGTCGAGGAGGAGCAACGACGGCCTCGCCATGAGCGCGCGCGCGATCGCCAGCATCTGCTGCTCGCCGCCCGAGAGCGTCCCTGCATCCTGCGCCATTCGCTCCCCGAGACGCGGGAAGAGGGTAACTGCGTCTTCGACGGTCTCCTTCATCGCGCGCGCGTCCTTGTGCGTGTACGCGCCGAGCTCGAGGTTCTCCTTCACGGTGAGGCTCGCGAAGATCGCGCGCCCTTCGGGGACGAGCGACACGCCGTCGCGCACGAGATCCTCGGTGCTCTTCGCCGACACGTCGCGCCCGCAGAACCGCACGCTCCCCGATGCGAGAGGCAGCAAGCGCGCGATGGTCTTCAGTGTCGTCGTCTTGCCGGCTCCGTTCGCGCCGAGCAGCGCGACGATCTCGCCGCGCGCGACCGACAGCGAGATCCCCTTCAGCGCTTCGATGCCGCCGTAGCGCACGCGCACGTCGTCGAGGGCGAGCATCGGCCCGTCGAACGCCTCCGTCTTCCGCGTCGGATGCTCGACGCGGATCACGCGCGCGCCTCGGGCGCTTCGCGCGCGTCGTCTTCGTCTTCGCCGAGGTACGCGGCGATGACCTTGGGGCTCGCTTTGATTTCCGCGGGGGTGCCCTGCGCGATCGACTCGCCGTGATCGAGCACGTGCACTTCTTCGCAGACGCCCATCACGACCGACATGTTGTGCTCGACCAGCACGACCGCGACGTTGAACGTGTCGCGCACCCAGCGGATCTGCGTACGAAGCCCGTCCGCTTCGCCCGAGTTCATGCCGGCCGCGGGCTCGTCGAGGAGGAGCACCTTGGGCGCGGTCATCATGGCGCGCGCGATCTCGAGGCGGCGCTGGTCGCCGTACGAGAGCGACGTGGCCGGCGCTTCGGCTGCGGCGTCCATGCCGAACACGCGGAGGAGCTCGACGGCGCGCGCGCGCATCGTGCCTTCCGCAGCGAGCTGCGTGCGCGATCGAACGAGGGCCGCGAACAGCCCCGCGCCCTCGTGCGCTTCGCAGGCCACCAGCAGATTCTCCACGACGGTGAGCTGCGCGAAGAGGCGGACGTTCTGGAACGTGCGCGCGATCCCCGCCGCGGCGATGCGCGACGGGGAGAGGCGCGCGAGATCGCGATCGCCGAAGCGAAGCGAGCCCGCGTCGGGCGCGTACACGCCGGTGACGAGGTTGAAGACGGTGGTCTTCCCCGCGCCGTTCGGGCCGATGAGCCCGAAGATCGATCGCGCGGGCACGGTGAAGCTCACGTCGCTCACCGCGCGTATGCCGCCGAAGCTCTTGCTCACGCGCTCGACGACGAGGTTCACGTCTTCGCCCCGCGCGAACGAAACGCCTCGCGCTCGCCGAAGAGCCCCTCGGGCCGGCGCACCATCAACGTCACGAGGACGGCCGCGTAGATCATCATGCGGAGCGCGTTGAGATCGAGCGATGCATAGCGCGCGTGGAGCGCTTCGACCGCGGGGGCGCGCTGCGCCAGCTCGATGGCCTTCACCGTGAACGTGACGAAGAGACCGCCGAGCACCGCGCCGGTCACGCTCCCCGAGCCGCCGAGGATCACCATCGTGACCGCGTCGAACGAGGCTGCGAACCCGAAGCTGTCCGGTTGGACGATCGGCGAGCCGTCGCGCATCGTCGCGATCATCGCCCCCGCGATTCCGCCCCCCATCGCGCTGATCACGAACGACGTCACCTTGTACCGCGTCGGATCCACGCCCACCGCCGCCGCCGCGACCTCGTCCTCGCGAAGCGCGCGGAGCGCACGCCCCCACCCGCTGAACTTCAGTCGCCACGCGATCGCGAACGCCAGCGCCGCCAGCCCCACGATCCAGAACGGCCCCGCGTAGAGCGGCACCCCTGCGTCGTGCACTCCCGCGTACCCGTTCTGCCCACCGAGCTGCGCGAGCGATACCGACACCGCGTGGAAGAACGGCCGCACCACCGCTCCCCCTTCGCCGACGTGGCCCCACGCGCGCGCGGGCGACTCGACGTCACCTCCGATCGCCGCCGTCGCGATCACGAGCCGCACGATCTCCGCGAATCCGAGCGTCACGATCGCCAGGTAGTCCCCCTTCAACCGCAAGCTCGGGAGCCCCACGAGGAACCCGAAGGCGCCCGCCACGACGGCCGCGGTCACGAGCGCGAGCGGCATGACGAGGAGCGAGCGCGCGAACGTCGGCTCCCCTCCCCCGAGCGCTTCATGCGCGTGGCTGGTGACGATCGCCGCCGAATACGCGCCGAGCGCGAGAAAGCCGGCGTGGCCGATCGAGAACTGCCCCGCCATCCCGTTGATGACGTTGAGCGAGAGCGCGACGACCACGTTGCAGCACGCCAGCATGAACAGCTGGCGCAGCGAGCTGTCCGGCACCAGCGCGTCGAGCCCGAAGTCGAGCGCCCCGGCCGTGACCGCGATCCCGATCGCCACCGCGACGCCGACCCACGCGATCGATCGCCGCATCGTGGCTTCGCGATTCCGCGCGCCTACTTCACGACGCGGAGATAAGGCGGCAGCTCGCGCTTCGCCTTCCCATGTCCGTGCGCCGCCGGCTTTCGCGACGGCGCGCGCTTCTTCGGGCTGGGCACCGCGCGCGGACCACGCGGCGCAGGCGGCTGCGGCAACGCGACCAGCACGGGGCGATCGGGCTCCGATTCGACCGCCGCCATCGGGCGCTGCTTCTTCCCCTTCGCCGGCTTCTTCGCCTTCTTCTCCGCCTCTTGCTTGTCGCTCGCGGCTTCCGCGGCCGTGCGCTTCAACGCCGGCACCGCGCGGGGCTTCGTCACGGGCGGCTGCGGCTCCATCGGGCGCGCCTGGATCTCGGCGGGCACGTCTTCGGGCCACACCATCCCGCGACCGTCGTCGCCGACCATCGCGAACACGCTCGTCCACGGCACGACGCAGAAGAACGGCGATCGATTGAAGCTCAGCGTGCAGGTCATCCCCTCGTCGTCGAGGCGCAGGTCGGGGATCGGCACCGGCATGTTCAGCCCGATCTCGAGGACGAGCTGCGCCTGCTTCCGAAACCCGACGGGAACGGCCACGCCGTCCTTGCGCGGATCGAGGTGGACGTGGACTCGCGATCGCTCGAGGAGCGCGAGGGCGACCTCCTTCTTGGGCGGCAGCGGTTGAGGCATTGGATAGCCACAAGCCTTAGCGCGATGCGCGCGGGCGAGCAAAGCGGAACGGTCGTCGATCGAGTCGATGCGCGAACGGGTATCGTCGAAAGAACGTGACTCGGCGCTTTCCGCTGGAATCGCTTGCAACGCCGCCGTTGCCGCGCCTCGTCCCCGAGGGCGTATTCGATGCGTTCGCGTGGTGCGCGAGCGAGCGGCTCGCGTGGGGGCGAGCGCCGGATCGCGCGTTCGACAGGGAGCGCGCGATCACGAGCGCGAACCCGCCGGAGATGGTGTTCGTGTTCCGGGAGAGCGATGCGGCGCCGTACCTGCCGCGCGAGCTGGCCGCGTTGCACGCGCCGGGGATGGGGTTCGTGGGCGAGATGGCGCTGGCGCCGTGGGCGATCGACGACGCCACCGACGCGCTGTACGAGCATCGCGCGCCGCCGGCGGATTGCTTGTGGCTCGTGGCGCAGTCGCTGGCGTCGCTGTTCTGGGGGCTTCACGACTGGGCGCACTTCCACAACCACGGGCCGTTCGAGCGGCGCGCGTGGACCGAGCTTCAGTGCGACGTGAGCGCGCTCGCGTGGCTGGAGGTGAATCGCGCGGCGATCGGGATCGACGAGGCGGCGTGGGAGCGGGCGCGGCGCGAGGTCGTGGGGGTCGCGGAGGCGCGGTTCGAGGAGGAGAGCGAGAAGGGAGAGACGTTCGACGCGTCGCTGCTGGACGCGGATCGGGTGCACGCCATCGTCGCCAGGCTCGCGCGTTGAACGAGCGTCACCGGGCGCCGCGCATGACGCGATCGTAGAGCCACGTGGGGAGGTACCGCATGAACGACGTCGCCAG
>Ga0302314_10014841_pt1 | contig 13288 bp, 11 predicted proteins | sample III_Palsa_N2_3_FD_200533 | JGI IMG/M metagenome (GOLD analysis project Ga0302314, IMG submission 200533) | Peat permafrost microbial communities from Stordalen Mire near Abisko, Sweden - III_Palsa_N2_3 | ecosystem: Environmental > Terrestrial > Soil > Palsa > Peat permafrost | place: Sweden...
CAGCGCGATTCTGCTGACGATCTATGCCGGACTAGGCATCGTGTTCGGCCTGATGCTGCTGGAGACGCCGATATTGTGGTCGACCGATGTCGGCGGCGTCTTCATCAACCTTCTGCTGCTCGGCTACGCGTTGCCCGCGATCCTGGCACTGCTGTTGTCCTATGCGGTGGCAGGCCGCCGCAGTGCCTGGTACGCCAACACGATCGCGGCCGGCGCGCTCATCCTGGCGCTGAGCTATCTCACCTTCGAAATCAGACGGTTCTATCACGGCCCGGTCCTGACCATCGGCGCCACCGGCGGGGCCGAGCAATACACCTACTCGATCGCCTGGCTGGCGTTCGGCGTGGCGTTGCTCGGCATCGGCATCGTCTTCAATTCGCAGCGTGCCCGGCTCGCCTCGGCGGTGGTGATCGCACTGACGATCGTCAAGGCGTTCCTCATCGACATGTCGACGCTGACAGGGGTGTACCGCGCATTATCGTTCATGTGCCTGGGCCTGGTGCTGGTGGCGATCGGCTGGCTCTACCAGCGGATCCTGTTTCGCCGGCAGGTCTCGCAGCCGGTGGCGCCCGGACCCGGCTGAGGCGGGTGTCGGGCGCGATCCGCACGCCAGGACCTTCTAGCCCGGCGATTCCGCGACCAGCCGGATTCGAAAAACCGGCTTCTTCGCCTCATCCAGCAGTTCCATCTGCCATTCGGCATCTTGTTTCAGGCTGCGGGAAATGCCGCCAACAAGGTTGGCACAAACCTTGGTCATCTCGGCCCAGGCGGCCTCACGGCTTTCGAATTCCGATCCCAGGTCGGCCGCGCCGGAATAACGGCCATGACTGATCCGGAAGTAATAAAGCGACATCGTGAGCCCATGGGTGGGTCGCGCCAAGGTTGCCGATTATCGGCATAACTGAGACGAAAGTCGCTACCAACCCGTGAAAGTAGGGGCCCGTAAGACTACGGCTTCGCACTGCAGCATTCGCAGATTCCCGAAAGTTGGGGGCGATGGCGGCAGACAGGGACCGCGCGCGAAGCCATCATTTCAATGCGAAATCGCGCGGACGAGCGCCGTATCAGTCGGTCGAGCGGCGCAGCTCCGGGGCACTTTCCGATTTTTCGGGTTCAGGCTTGGTTTCGGATTTGACCGGTTCGATCCTGGCGCTCTCGACCCGCGGGGTTTCGACGCGCGCGGAAACCTCGGTCCGCGGCGCATCCGCCGATTGTTCCATCCGATGCAGCGAACGCGGCCGCGCCACGGCGCGGGCCATCAGCATCTGCGCCGCGCCCTGGTGATGGAAATCGCAATAAGCGAAACCCATGCCCGAAACCGATCCGCGGAAGCTGACTTCGTCTTTCTTGTCGAGATTGAAACACGGCTCGAAGGGAATGCCCTTGATCGAGGCACACACCGCCTGGCCGCGGATCTGAAGCGTATTGCCGGGCAGCCGGATGTGGCGCACCGGACCGGAGCCGGAAAATTGCACCGCCCCCATCGCCCCCATGTCGTCGAGGATCCGACCGGCGCCGCGGGTGCCGTCGAAACAGGTAAAGGCGAACACCTTGCCGGCTACGAATTTGCGGGCTTCATCGGCGTTCATGGCCCCAGCCAGCGCGGGCGCAACCAACGCACCGGCGGTAATGGTACCCAACACAAAACGCGCAAGCATGCCGTAACTCCAACTCACCGAGCGCGGGTAACCGCCCGAGGCCTCTTTACCCGCTGCTTACCATACTAACCGTGGCAACATTGGAGCAGGTTGGTTGGTAAAGTCTGAACGCCGTTAGAGAATTTTTACCACGATTCGACCGCGGACCTGACCGGCAAGGATTTTGGCGCCCGCGCCGATAACCTCGTCAAGGCCGATTTCATGAGTGATTTCAGTGAGTTTTCCTCGATCCAAATCGCTCGCGAGCCGGCTCCAGGCGGTTTTGCGGCGCTCGATCGGACACATCACCGAATCGATGCCCAACAGACACACACCGCGCAAAATAAACGGTGCCACCGAAGTCGGCAGGTCCATGCCGGCGGCCAAGCCGCAGGCCGCGACGGCGCCACCGTATTTCGTCATCGACAAAACGTTGGCGAGCGTGGTCGAGCCGACGCTGTCGATTCCCCCCGCCCAGCGCTCCTTCGCCAGCGGCTTGGCTGGCCCTGACAGTTCGCTGCGATCGATCACCTCGGCGGCACCGAGGTCTTTCAGATAGCCCGCCTCCGACATCCGCCCGGTCGAGGCGATGACGTGATAACCGAGCTTTGAGAGAACGGCGGTCGCCACCGAGCCGACGCCGCCGGCGGCGCCGGTGACGATGATCGGGCCATGCTTCGCGGTCAGGCCGTATTTTTCCAGCGCCAGCACCGAGAGCATCGCCGTATAGCCGGCGGTGCCGATCGCCATCGCCTCGCGGGTTGACAGACCCTCCGGCAGGCGGACCAGCCAATCGCCCTTGACCCGCGCCTTCTCGGCATAGGCGCCGAGGTGGGTCTCGCCCATGCCCCAGCCGTTGCAGATCACCTTGTCGCCGGCCTTCCACTGCGGATGCGACGACGTTTCGACCGTGCCGGCGAAGTCGATACCGGCGATCATCGGAAAACGCCGCACCACCGGCGCCTTGCCGGTGACGGCAAGGCCGTCCTTGTAGTTCAGCGTCGACCATTCGACCCGCACCGTGACGTCGCCCTCCATCAATTCGGCTTCGTCGAATTGCGTGAGCGCAACGCTGGTACCTTTTTCCGCCTTGTCGATCCTGATCGCCTTGAACATTGCCAACGCCAACTCCCTCGCGGATTCACGGTTCGGATTTGCCGAGATTGAACGGATCAGGCCGGTTGTGCAACCGGGCGGGTGACGGGCGCCTCGACGATCGGCAGGTTGATCAGCGCCGACAGCACGCCGAACGCCACCGAAAGCCACCAGATCGGCGTGTAGGAGCCGAATTTCTCGAACACGATACCGCCGAGCCAGACGCCAAGGAAGCCACCGACCTGATGGCTGACAAAGGCAAAGCCATACAGCGTCGCAAACCAGCGGGTGCCGAACATCAGCGCCACCAGCGCCGAGGTCGGCGGCACCGTCGACAGCCAGGTCAGGCCGCTGATCGCGCCGAACAGGACCGCCGTGGTGATGCTGATCGGGAACGAGATGAAGGCGATGATCGACGCCGCGCGGATGAAATAGATCGCCGACAGGATGTAGCGCTTGGGAAAGATGTTCTGCAGCCAGCCGACGCTGAGCGATCCCACAATGTTGAACAGGCCGATCGCGGCGATCACCCAGCCGCCGGCCTGCGCCGGGATACCTTGATCGACCAGATAGGCCGGCAAATGCACAGTGATGAAAGCGAGCTGAAAGCCGCAGGTGAAGAAGCCGAGCACCAGCAGCACGTAAGAACGATGGCCGAAGGCTTCCGCCAGCGCGGTCTTGAACGATTGCTGGTCGGACGCCGGCACATTGGCTGGCGCAACCGGCGACGTGCTCAGCGCCAGCGACATCGGCACAATCAGCAACATCAGCGCGGCAAACACCAACAGTGCGGTTTGCCAGCCGAAATTATCGATCATCGCGACGCCGAACGGCGCGAACAGAAACTGCCCGAACGATCCGGCCGCGGTGCCCGCGCCGAACGCCAGTCCCCGCCGTTCCGGCGGCAACAGCTTGGAGAACGCGGACAGCACGAGATTGAACGAACAGCCCGAAAGACCGAAGCCGATCAGCACACCAGCGCCGAGGTCAAGCGACAGCGGCGTCGCGGCATACCGCATCAGCACGAGGCCCGCGGCATAGAGCAAGGCGCCCACGCTGATCACGCGCAGCGCACCGAACCGGTCGGCGATCGCGCCGGCGATCGGCTGACCCAGCCCCCACAACAGGTTTTGAAAGGCGAGCGCGAGGCCGAACACGTCGCGGCCCCAGCCGAACTCGCGGCTCATCGGCTGCACGAAGAACCCGAAGCTCGACCGCGGCCCGAAACTCAACAGCGCAATGCCGCACCCGCAGATGATGATCACCAGCGGCGTCCGCCAATTGGCCCCGCTCGACGCCGGACCAAGATCGCCTGCGGTTGTCGACATCCGGATCCTCCAGTCGCTCGCAGCGGCTTCGTGAGGTGGCGGCCGCGCGTGACAAGGGAGTTAATGCATTCGCATGAAAACCCCAACCGTTCAGTTCGGATAATCCACGCGGCATTGCAGCGTTGCAAATCGGGCCGGCCAGACCAGACAATTTAGCAGCCTGGAGCCCTAGCGACGCGGGGACACCCATGCTACATTTGATTTGCTCGTTATGAGGATAAGTAATATACCTGTCACCTGCCGGATCCCCTGCAACGCTGTAGGCTCGGTTCGGACCATCGCCCGATAACGCCAGGAATAGCCGGCCCTTGGAGGCCGGATTTCTCAAAGCCTAGATATACTCATATTGAGTATATTAGAGTAACGAAGGGAGGCCACGATGCCGATCGCTGGAATTTACGGTCCGGAAGATTTCGCAAACTCGGTTCGCGGGCCCGCCATCGCCCCACTGCGAAATCGCGCCGCTCCCGCAGGGCGCGCAGGCGCACCGGCGCTGCCGATGCCGTCGCTGGAATGGACGCCGGAGGTCGAACGCGCCACCGCCCATCTCTATCAGCGGGTCAGCAACGTGATCTCGCCGATCGAGTGGCCGTTCATGGCGCCCTACGTCAAGGCGATCAATGAACTGAAGCGGGAACGCGGCGCGGTGATCCTGGCGCACAACTACCAGACGCCGGAGATTTTTCATTGTGTCGCCGATATCGGCGGCGACTCGCTGCAGCTTGCGATCGAAGCCACCAAGGTGAAGTCCGACATCATCGTGCAATGCGGCGTGCATTTCATGGCGGAGACTTCAAAACTTCTCAATCCGGACAAGACGGTTCTGATCCCCGACTCCCGCGCCGGCTGCTCGCTGGCGTCGAGCATCACGGGAGCGGATGTGCGGCTGCTGCGCGCGCGTTTTCCCGGCGTGCCTGTCGTGGCCTATGTCAACACATCGGCCGACGTGAAGGCCGAAGTCGACATCTGCTGCACCTCGTCCAACGCGGTTGAGGTGGTCGAGAGCCTCAACGCGCCAACGGTGATCTTCCTGCCCGATCAATATCTGGCGAAATATGTCGCCTCGAAAACCAGCGTGAAGATCATTGCCTGGAAGGGCGCCTGCGAGGTGCACGAGCGCTTCACCGGGGACGAACTGCGCGCCTATCGCGAGGCCGATCCGTCGGTGCAGATCATCGCCCATCCGGAGTGCCCGCCCGACGTGCTGGCCGAAGCCGATTTCACCGGCTCGACCGCGCACATGATCAACTGGGTGCGCAACAAGCGCCCGAGGCGCGTGGTGATGATCACCGAATGCTCGATGGCCGACAATGTGCAGGCCGAATTGCCCGACGTCGAAATGGTGCGGCCGTGCAATCTGTGCCCGCACATGAAGCGGATCACGCTGCCCAAGATCCTGGACAGCCTGCTCACCTTGCGGGAGGAGGTCACGATCGATCCCTCGATCGCGGAAAAGGCGCGGCGATCGGTGGAGCGGATGATCAATCTGAGGAACTAATGTTCGTCGTCCCTGCGAACGCAGGGACCCATAACCACCATCGCCGATGGTTGGAGAAGGCAACTGCTCCAGCACTCCATCCGCTAAGCCGCAGCGTATGGGTCCCTGCGTTCGCAGGGACGACGGGAAGCGGCGCAAAACACGACGAAAATGAGAGACAAGACATGTCAAACCAGAGCAGCGAACTCATCCCTACGACCGACGATATCGTCATCGTCGGCGCCGGCCTTGCCGGATTGTTCTGCGCCCTGAAGCTGGCGCCGCGTCCGGTCACGGTGATTTCCGCGGCCCGCTTGGGCGAGGGCGCATCGACCGCGTGGGCGCAAGGCGGCATCGCGGCCGCCGTTGCCGAGGGCGACAGCGCGGAGGCGCACGCCGCCGATACGGTCGCGGTCGGCGCCGGCCTGGTCGACGCCACGATCGCGCTCGGATTGGCGCGTGAAGCCGGCCCGCGCATCCACGACCTGCTACGGTATGGCGTTCCCTTCGATCGCGACCTCGAAGGCAGGCTGGCGGTCTCCCAGGAAGCCGCGCATTCTGCACGCCGCATCGTGCATGTGCGCGGCGACACGGCCGGCCGCGCGATCATCGCGGCGTTGATCGACGCCGTGCGCGCCACGCCCTCGATCCGCGTGATCGAAGGGGTTGTCGCCGAGGCGCTTCTGACGGAGGGTGACGCCGTCACCGGCCTGCGATTGCGTCAAGCCGGCGACGCCACGGGCAAACCGCTGACCATCGCCTCCCGCGCGGTGATGCTGGCGACCGGAGGCACCGGGCATCTCTATGCCGTGACGACAAATCCGTCCGAGGCCAGCGGCCTCGGGCTGGCGATCGCCGCACGCGCCGGCGCCGTGATCGCTGATCCGGAATTCGTGCAGTTTCACCCCACCGCGATCATGGTCGGCCGCGATCCGGCGCCGCTGGCGACCGAAGCCCTGCGCGGCGAAGGCGCTGTCCTGATCAACGATCGCGGCGAACGTTTCATGCTGGCACAACACAAGCTCGCCGAGCTCGCGCCGCGGGATATCGTGGCGCGCGGGGTGTACGCGGAAATCGCCGCGGGCCGTGGCGCATTCCTCGACGCGACTGTTTCGCTCGGCAGCCATTTCGCCGAGAAATTTCCGACCGTCTATGCAAGCTGCCTGTCAGCCGGTATCGATCCAGCGACGCAGCCGATCCCGGTGGCGCCCGCCGCGCATTACCACATGGGCGGTATCGCAGTGGACGCGCACGGCCGTACCTCGCTGAAGGGATTGTGGGCCGGCGGCGAAGTCTCCTGCACTGGGGCGCACGGCGCCAACCGGCTGGCGTCGAACTCCCTGCTTGAGGCCGTGGTCTACGCCGCGCGCATTGCGGAGGACATCGCAGGCCACGGTTTTGCGGCGCGCCCCCACCTGCCCGAAGCATTGGTGACGCCACGCAATTGCGCGATGCCTCCGCTGACCGAAACCCGCCTTCGGGCGATGATGACCTCGCATGTCGGCGTGATCCGCGACGGTGAGCGGCTGGCGGAAGCGGTGCGGACGTTCGCGAGTCTCGAGCGCGAGACCGGCAACATCGCGCTGCGCAACATGGCGACCACCGCGCTATTGGTGGCGGCGTCGGCATGGACCCGGCGCGAGAGCCGCGGCGCCCATTACCGCATCGATGACCCGGCCGAAAAACCTGATCTCGCCCATCGCACCATGACGACGCTCAACGCGGCGCGGGAGATCGCAGCATCCTTGTCCGAACGCGCGCCAGCACGGCCGGCGCAACCGATAACCGCCTGAGAGGGAACCCGCATCATGACGACGCCCGCCTCGCTATTACACCCCGACGCGTTTCTTTCGCCGCTCGCCATCGACGAGGCCGCGCATCGCGCCCTCGACGAGGATCTCGGCCGCGCCGGCGATATCACCTCGATGGCTACCATCCCGGAGGCAACCCACGCCCATGCCGTTATGGTCGCACGGCAGTCCGGCGTCATCGCCGGCCTGCCGCTCGCAATCGCGGTATATCAAAAACTGTCGCCGGATCTCCGCATCGAGGCGCATGTGCGTGACGGCGCGGTCGTCGCCGCGGGCACGCATCTGCTGACGCTTTCAGGACCAGCCCGCGCCATACTGGGCGGCGAGCGCACCGCGCTGAACTTCGTCGGCCGGCTCTCGGGCGTTGCCACGCTCACCGCCGATTACGTGCGCCACACCGCCGGCACCAACATGCGCATCTGCTGCACCCGCAAGACCACGCCGGGCCTGCGGGCGCTGGAGAAATACGCCGTGCGCTGCGGCGGCGGCTTCAACCATCGCTTCGGGCTCGACGATGCGATCCTGATCAAGGACAACCATGTCGCGGTTGCGGGCGGCGTGCGGCCGGCGCTCGAACGCGCGCGGTCGCATATCGGACATCTGGTCAAGATCGAAATCGAGGTCGATACGCTCAAGCAACTGCGCGAGGTGCTCGATACCGGTTTGGCCGACGTGGTGCTGCTCGACAATATGGATACCGCCGATTTGACCGAAGCCGTCGGCATGGCGAAGGGGCGCGTGGTGCTGGAAGCCTCCGGCGGCGTCACGCTGGGTTCGATTGCGACGATCGCATCGACCGGCGTGGATTATGCTTCAGCCGGCGCGCTGACGCATTCGGCGCCGAATTTCGATGTCGCGCTCGACATCGATGCATAAACGCAAGGTCTAGCGCCGTACCGCGGTTGGCGATATCTCGGCCGTGCTCTTGGCCTCTTCGGCGAGTTCCGCCGACAACGCCGCAGTCTGCGCCGGTGTCCCCCAGCTCGGCGCCTCGCTGCCGTCGCCCCAGGCGCGCGGCCGATAGAAGGTGTGTACGCCGAATTTGTACGTCTTCTTCATTTCGCTGACCCAGGACGGATGCACCCAATAGGCGTGGTAGTGCGTCGACTTAGAGACTTCGGGCAGCCAGAGCTGGCCGTCGAGCATCGCTTTCGCGATTTTCCTGGCGCGGTCCCACATGTCGGGCTCGCGGACGACGTCGGCGACATTGTCGCAGGCGAAGGTGAACTGGCACGCCATGTGGTGGTACTTGTTCTGATAGACCACCGCGCACACCGTGGTCGGATAGAAACCCGAGAACACCCGGTTCATCACCACCTGCGCCACCGCGATCTGGCCGCGCACAGCTTCGCCGCGGGCTTCGAAATAAACCGCCTCGGCGAGGCATTTCTCCGACTTGGCGCGCGACTTCGCGTCAAGCAGGCCAAGTCGCTCGGCCGGCGTCTTGACGCGCTGATTGTCGGCGTTGACTTCACCCTTGGCGGCGATGCTTTCGCCACTTTCGGCCGCCTCAACGGGCCTGGAAGGCTCGTCCGCGGGCGACGGCAGCGACGCCATCACCTTCATATCGGGATCGGCGGCAGCGCCCGGCGTCACCACCATCGGCTCTTCGCCCGGCTCCCAGCGCTCCATGCCCTCCGCCGGCGCACCCAGCGAGGAACTCCCGAAAAACAAGCTCGCGGTCTTCACCGAGAAGCCGTCGTGCGACGGCGCGGGTTCCAGCGGAATGGCCGCCGCGTCGGGCGCCACTTTCAGGTCGTCAAGCGGCTGGGCTTCGAGCGACATCGACACATCGTATTGCGCAAGCGGCGGGGCGCTCAGCGCCTCCTGAAGTTCCGGATCGAGCGGGAGATGATCGTCAGCCGGCGCGGCTTCAGAGGTCTTTGCCCCGCGCACCGAGGCATTTGAGCTCGAAGGGTCTTCAAGGGCGGGCGCATGATCCGCCGGCGGTGGCGCCGTGACCAGGCGGTCGCCCTTCAGCGTACGATCAACCTTGGGAAAGTCGGAAGCCTGATAGCGCGGCGGAGGCTGCAGCACCGAATTGCGCGTCAGCGAACCGGTGACGTCGAGGCTCGGGTTTTCGAGGCTGGCGAGACGATAGAGCGCGGCCTGCGGGGAAGAGGTTCCGATCGGGCGACCGAAGCTGTAGGTGGCGACCTGGATGGTGCTGACGGCGGAGAACACCCGCTTCTGCCAGCGCTCGGCGACACCGGGCTGCCGGGCCAACAGCGATGCGATATCCTGGTATCCGACCTCTGTCGGGGCCAATGCGAAAACGCAAAGACCAAGGCCGAAGAACGCGAAACTCGCGCCCTTCGGCCGGTTACGCACACCTAACATTGATACGCTCACGCAACGCTTACACACACACACACGCACGATCGAACCTCAGTACATCCGTGCAATTCGATCTTTTTTGGTGTTATCGAATTTAGGTTGCGAGGGAGTTAATCGGTGGTGCGCAGCGGACACAGGCAAGGATTGGCTGCCTTTTTGCGTCCACCATCGAAACTGTTGGTAAACAGGCGCTCGAACAAAGTGGTAAACATCGCGTCAACAAAAATGATGAAGAAAATTTTGGGGCCCGGACGTTGTGCCCGTGCAACGCTACGGGTTCCCGTAATCGCGCCGTGCAATTGCACAGGCTCATTCCCTGATGGACCATCGAGCGATAAAAAAATGGCCGGGACAAACCCGGCCATTCCAGTCTCGAAACTTGGTTCGTCCGCTATCAGGCCTGGCTCGAAACAGCCTTGCCGAGTGCGGCTTGCGCCGCGGCGAGCCGGGCGATCGGGACGCGATAGGGCGAGCACGAGACGTAATCGAGACCGATCTCGTGGCAGAACGCAACTGATGCAGGATCGCCGCCGTGTTCGCCGCAAATGCCGACCTTGAGATTAGGTCGGGTCTTGCGTCCGCGCGCGACGCCGATCTTGACCAGTTCACCGACGCCGTCGCGATCGACCGAGATGAACGGATCGATCTCGAGGATTCCCTTCGCGATATAGGTGCCGAGGAATCCGGCGGCGTCATCGCGGCTGATGCCGTAGGTGGTCTGGGTCAGGTCGTTGGTGCCGAATGAAAAGAACTCCGCGGTCTTGGCGACTTCGCCGGCCATCAGGCAGGCGCGCGGCAGTTCGATCATGGTGCCGACCTGATAGGCGAGCTTGGTGTTGGTTTCCTTCATCACGAACTGCGCGGTGGCGTCGATGCGAGCCTTGACTAGGTCGAACTCGGCTTTAGTGGCGATCAGCGGCACCATCACCTCGAGCCCGACGGCCTTGCCGGTGCGTTTTTGCGCTTCCACCGCGGCCTCGAAGATGGCGCGCGCCTGCATCTCGGCGATTTCCGGATACGCGATCGCGAGACGGCAGCCGCGGAAGCCGAGCATCGGATTGAACTCGGCGAGATCGCGGGCACGGTCCGCCAGTCGGCGCGGATCGGTGTTCATCGCGCGCGCGACTTCCTCGATCTCGGCCTGGGTGTGCGGCAGGAACTCATGCAGCGGCGGATCGAGCAGCCGGATCGTCACCGGCAGGCCCTTCATGATCTCGAACAACTCGACGAAATCGGCGCGCTGCATCGGCAGCAGTTTCGACAGCGCGGCGCGGCGGGCCTGCTCGTCCTCGGCGAGGATCATCTCGCGCACGGTGCGGATGCGGGTTTCCTCGAAGAACATGTGCTCGGTGCGGCACAGGCCGATGCCTTCGGCGCCGAACTTGATGGCGGTGCGCGCATCCTCCGGCGTATCGCCGTTGACGCGAACGCCGAGCTTGCGGACGGAATCGGCCCAACCCATCAGCGTGCCGAACTCGCCGGAGAGTTCCGGCTCGATCATCGGCATCCGCCCGGCCAGCACCTGGCCGACCGAGCCGTCGATGGTGATGACGTCGCCGGTCTTGAAGGTGCGCGAGCCGATGCTCATGGTGCCGCGGCCGTAATCGACGCGGATGGTGCCGCAGCCGGAGACGCAGGGCTTGCCCATGCCGCGCGCGACCACCGCGGCGTGCGAGGTCATGCCGCCGCGCGTGGTCAAAATGCCTTCCGCCGCGTGCATGCCGTGGATGTCTTCGGGGCTGGTCTCGATCCGGACCAGAATGACCTTGCGCCCATCGGCCTGCAATTTCGCGGCCTCGTCCGACGAGAACACGATTTCGCCGGAAGCAGCCCCCGGAGATGCCGGCAGGCCGGTCGCGATCACGTCGCGCTTGGCCGACGGATCGATGGTCGGATGCAGCAATTGATCGAGCGAGGCCGGATCGATCCGCGATACCGCATCCTTTTTCGAGATCAGGCCTTCATTGGCGAGTTCGACCGCAATCCGAAGTGCGGCCTTCGCGGTGCGCTTGCCGCCGCGGGTCTGCAGCATCCACAATTTGCCCTGCTCGACCGTGAACTCCATGTCCTGCATGTCGCGGTAGTGCTTCTCGAGCAGCGTGTAGATCCGCGTCAGTTCCTTGAACGCGTCGGGCATCGCGATTTCCATCGACGCCTTGTCGGAACCGGATTCCTGGCGCGCATATTCGGTGATGTCCTGCGGCGTGCGGATGCCCGCCACCACGTCCTCACCCTGCGCGTTGATCAGGAATTCGCCGTAGAGCTTGCTTTCGCCGGTCGACGGATTGCGCGTGAACGCAACGCCGGTCGCCGAGGTCTCGCCCATATTGCCGAACACCATGGCCTGCACGTTAACAGCCGTGCCCCAGGATTCCGGAATATCGTGCAGCCGCCGGTAGGTCACCGCACGCGCGTTCATCCAGGATGAAAACACCGCGCCGATCGCGCCCCACAACTGGTCGTGCGGATCCTGCGGGAAATCCTTGCCGGTCTCGCGCGCCACCGCATCCTTGTAGCGGCCAACCAGATCGACCCAGTCGTCGCCGGTGAGATCGGTATCGAGCGTGTAGCCCTGGCTGTCCTTGAAGGTATCGAGGATATCCTCGAAATGATGATGCTCGAAGCCGAGCACGACATCCGAATACATCGTGATGAAGCGGCGGTAGCTGTCATAGGCGAAGCGGCGGTCGCCGGACATTTCGGCCAGCGCTTCCACCGTCTTGTCGTTGAGGCCGAGATTGAGCACGGTATCCATCATACCCGGCATCGATGCCCGGCCGCCGGAGCGTACCGAGACCAGCAGCGGATTCCTGGAATCGCCGAAAGCCTTGCCGGCCATTTTGCCGACCTGCTCCAGCGCCTTTTCGACCTGCGCCTTCAACTCCTTCGGATAGGTTTTGTCGTTGGCATAGAAATACGTGCAGACCGACGTCGGAATGGTGAAGCCGGGAGGCACCGGCAGCCCGAGATTGGCCATTTCAGCTAAGTTGGCGCCCTTGCCGCCCAGGAGGTCGCGCAACGTCGCTTTCCCCTCGGCCTTGCCGTCGCCGAAGGTGAACACCCATTTGCCGGATTTCGCCGCCTCGGACGCCGGCTTGCTGACGATAGCCTTCTTGGCCGGCTTGTTGGCTGCTTTGGCAATCGGCTTGGAAGTCGGCTTGGCGACCGGCTTGATTTGGCTTTTCGGCAGCGCCTTGCGGGCTGTGGCCGGTGCCGTGGTCTTGGCCCGGGCGGCTGCGGATGGCTTTGATTTCGCTACGATTTTCTTGGACTTCGCGACGGCTTTGGCCATGACTGACAACAATCCAATAAAGGGGGAGGAGATGGGCGCCTTACACCACTTTGAGGGGTTCCGCGCAAGCTGCGAAACCCCGGCCTTCCGCGCTACATGTGAAACATCCGGAGAAAGCCGAGGCCATGCAGACCGACCAGGATCAGATAGATCGCGACGATAAAGTTTAGAAACCGCGGCATGATCAGGATCAGGACGCCTGCGAGCAGGGCCACAATGGCGGGAACATGGGCAGCGGTAAGCGTCATGGAAAAATCTCCGTCGGATCGGGTGAGCAATCGAATCGTGGGCGGCAACTTACCCGTTAGCGA
>Ga0302314_10014843_pt1 | contig 13286 bp, 10 predicted proteins | sample III_Palsa_N2_3_FD_200533 | JGI IMG/M metagenome (GOLD analysis project Ga0302314, IMG submission 200533) | Peat permafrost microbial communities from Stordalen Mire near Abisko, Sweden - III_Palsa_N2_3 | ecosystem: Environmental > Terrestrial > Soil > Palsa > Peat permafrost | place: Sweden...
GGTTCGCCGCCTACGACGACGACATCTCCGCCGCGGCCCTGGTCCAGGGCGGCACCACCGGCGTCGGGACCGCGGGCTACATCGTCCAGAGCCTGTTCAACGCCGACCACTGACCGCCGGGGAGCCCGGGAGAGCCGCCGTCAGGCCGATTTCCTGAGCCTGGCGGCCAGCCGCGGCGAGTGGTAGGCGGTCGAGCTGCCGTCCAGCCAGGCCTCCAGCTCGGGCGGCTGCGGGCTGGCCCCGCCCAGCAGGTAGAGCACGACCAGCAGCGCCCCGGCGACCAGGGTGACCACCAGCATGATCAGCACGCAGAGCCGGAACCCGTGCGCGAGCGTGTGCTGGACCATGGCGAGGTGCAGCAGGACCGGTCCCACCAGGAAGGCCGCCTCCGAGCGCAGCAGTTCGACCAGCGCGAAGGTCGGTCCGAGCTGGGTCGAGGGCACCGAGAACCCGGCCAGGAACAGCCCCGGCGCCACGCCCGCGCCCGCGCCGTACCCGAGGAAGAACGCGGCGACCGGGACCACCGCGGAGGCGTCCGAGGGGGTGACCGCCAGCAGCACGGCCGCCCCCACCGCCACCCCGACCAGGCCGGACAGCGCCAGGTAGGGCGTCCAGCGGGTGGTCACCACCGCGCGGAACAGCACCGCGGAGACCACCACCCCGAGGACCTGCGGGGCGATCAGCAGACCGGTGCGCACCGGGGAGTAGTGCGCCACCTGGAGCAGGTAGACCTCGACCAGCTCCAGCAGGGTGGTGAACGAGGCGCCGACCACCATGGCGTTGCCGGTCCCGGTGACCGGCAGGGTGTTGCTGATCGGCCGCATCGGCATCAGCGGCTCGTCCTTGTGGTACTGCCCGGCCACCAGCAGCACGCCGATCAGCAGGCCCACGACCACCGGCGCGATGAACTCCGGGTCGCTGAACGAGCCGCGCGACAGCCAGGAGACCCCGAAGAACGGCAGCATGGTGGCCCCGAACGCCAGCGGAATGGCCAGCCAGTCGAAGCTGGCCCGAGGCGCCGGCGGCGCGTTGACCTCGAAGGTCAGCGCCCCGACGGTGAGCCCGACCGCGGCGAGCACGGTGATCGCGGTGAACAGCAGCCGCCAGCCGCCGAAGCTGCCGACCAGCCCGCCCACCACCGGCCCGGCGGTGACCATGCCGAACAGCCCGAGGCTGATGACCGCGGCGGTGGTCGGCAGCCGCTCGGCGCCATGGGTGATCACCAGCGGCGGCAGCGCGGCCACCAGCAGCATCCCGGTGAACAGGCCCTGGAGCAGGACCCCGGCCATGAACAGGCCGATCCCGGGCGCGCTGAGGGCCAGCACCGAGCTGACCACGAAGCCCGCCTCGCAGACCAGGTAGACATGGCGGCGGGCCAGCCGCTGGGTGAGGTCCGCCGCCGCGACCGCGCCGAACGCGTAGCTGGCGCTGGACAGCCCGCTGGTGAGCTGCAACTCGAACCGGGTGGCACTGAGCTCCCGCATCAGCAGCGGCTGGAACAGCGAGACCGCGGTGGTCAGCACCAGGAAGGGGCTGAGCGCCAGTAGGGCGAGGGTCACGGCGGCGGGATAGTTTCCCGCCAGCGGGAGCCTGCGGGGAGCGGGAGGCGTCAGGGAGCTGGAACTGATGGTCGCCTCCGAAGGCGTGAGGGTAGCCGGCGGACCGCCCGGGCCCGCGCCTGGTACCGGGGGCTTCGGTGCGGCCAGGGCGTGGCGTGGCAGCTCGGCTGCCGGTCCGGGCCGTCGGCTCAGCGTACGGTCTGGTCCGGCCCACCCCTGGACTGACACACCGTCAGACGGCTGGCGGATGCCGACGGCCGCGGTAGGGGAAACCCCCGGCTCCCCCTGGGGGCAGGCCCAGGGCGGGCCCGCCCGCTGGCCGGATGTCCGGCCGGTCGCCCGCTCCGTAGCGTGGTTGACGCGCCGCACCGTATCGGGCGCAGGCCGGCCGTGAACGCCGTGGCGGCACTTCGACCAGCACACTCCCTGGGGGAGCCGATGACATCCCGCACCCGTAGATTGCCCCGACCCGGACTGGCGGCGTCCGTCGGCGGATGGAGTGCCCGGCACCGCAAGGCCGCGGTGTTCGGCTGGCTGCTGTTCGTCGTCCTGGTGACCGTTCTCGGCAGCATGGTCGGCAGCGTCCAGACCACGGACGCGGACAACGGCCTCGGACAGTCGGGCCGGGCCAACCAGATGATCGCCCAGGCCGGGATCACCTCCCCGGCCACCGAGACCGTCCTCGTCCAGAGCAGCGCCTACACCGCCACCGACCCGCGGTTCCGCGCCGCCGTCGCCGACACCGTCAGCGCCGTCCGGGCGACCGGCGAGACCTCGTCCGTGCGCTCCCCCTACGACACCGGCGCGATCGCGGCGAACCGGCACTCGGCGCTGGTGGAGATCACCATGAGCGGCGACCCCGACACCGCCGACCTGCGGGTCGCCCCGGTGCTGGCCGCCGTCGCGGGCGTGCAGGCGCACCACCCCGGCCTGACCGTGCAGGAGTTCGGCGACGCCAGCGCCAACAAGTGGTTCAACGACACCTTCAGCAAGGACTTCAGCCACGCCGAGTGGACGGCCGTGCCGCTGGCCCTGGGCATCCTGCTGATCGCCTTCGGCGCGCTGGTGGCCGCGCTGCTGCCGGTGGTGCTCGCGCTCACCGCGTTCATCGCGGCGACCGGACTGGTCGCGTTCAGCAGCCACCTGCTGCACACCAGCGACGACGCCTCCTCGGTGATGCTGCTGGTCGGGCTGGCCGTGGGCGTCGACTACTGCCTGTTCTACCTGCGCCGGGAACGTGAGGAGCGCGCCGCCGGGCACTCCCCCGACATCGCGCTGCGGATCGCGGCGGCCACCTCGGGCCGGTCGGTGATGGTCTCCGGGCTGACCGTCTGCGTCGCCATGGCCGGGATGTTCCTGACCGGGATCGCGGACTTCGAGGCCATGGGCATGGCCACCATCATCGTGGTGGTGACCGCCGTGCTGGGGTCGGTGACCGTGCTGCCCGCCCTGCTGTCGATGCTCGGCGACCGGGTGGCGAAGGGCAGGCTGCCGCTGCTGCGCCGCCGGAACCAGGGCGTGGGCGGCAGCCGGGCCTGGCGGGCCGTCCTCGGCCGGGTGCTGGGCCGGCCGCTGCTCTCGGTCGGGATCGCCGGGGCCTTCCTGCTGGCCCTGGCGAGCCCGCTGCTCAGCATGCACACCGCGGACCTGACCTTCGCCCAACTGCTGCCCAAGGGAAGCCCGCTGGTGGTGTCCGAGCAGAAGATCGCGGCGGCCTTCCCGGGCAACCCGAACCAGGCGACGGTGGTGGTGGAGTCCGCAGACCTCAAGTCCCCGGCCCTGTCCACGGCCCTCACCGCCTTCAAGCGGCAGGCCGTGGCCACCGGGCTGATGCAGGACCCGATCACGGTCACCCCCTACCCGGCGCAGCACATCGAGCTGGTGTACGTGCCGCTGGCCGGCAGCGGCAACGACCGGACCAGCGACGACGCGCTGACCGCCCTGCGCGGCCCGGTCCTGGCGCGGACCCTGGACGCGGTGCCGGGCACGCGGACCGCGGTCACCGGCGACACCGCGGAGTCGGCCGACTTCAACTCCCAGATGACGGGCAGCCTGCTGCCGGTGTTCGCCTTCGTGATGGGCTTCGCCTTCCTGCTGATGCTGCTGTCGTTCCGCTCGGTGGTGATCGCGGTGACCGCCCTGGTGCTGAACCTGCTCTCGGTCGCCGCCTCCTACGGCGCGCTGACGCTGATCTTCCAGCACGGCGTGGGCGCCTCGCTGTTCGGCAGCAGCGGGGTCGGCGCGATCGAGAGCTGGGTGCCGCTGTTCCTGTTCGTCATCCTGTTCGGGCTGAGCATGGACTACCACGTGTTCGTGGTCTCCCGGATGAAGGAGGCCCACGACCGGGGCCTGGACACCCGGGCCGCGGTCGCCCACGGCATCACCAGCACGGCCGGGACGGTCACCAGCGCAGCAGTGATCATGGTCGCGGTGTTCGGGGTCTTCGGCACCCTGGACCTCCAGTCGATGAAGCAGATGGGCATCGGCCTGGCCGTGGCCGTGCTGATCGACGCGTCGATCATCCGCGCGGTACTGCTGCCCTCGGTGATGACGCTGCTCGGCGACCGCAACTGGTACCTGCCGCGCTGGCTGCGCTGGCTGCCCGAGTTGGGCCACGGCGAGCAGCCCCCGGCCGCCGCCACCGCCCCGGACGTCCGCGAGCCGTCCCCGATCACCGCCTGACCCCGACCCGTCCGAAGCGGCCTGCGGGAACCACCCCGCGGGCCGCTTCACCATGGCCGCCGCGGCTTCGGGCAGCTGCCGGACGGAGGCCGGCCCCGGACGCGTCGGCGCAGCCGGGGCAACCGGCTGATGTCCAAGGGGAGTTCGAGGCTGCCGCGGGCCTCGGGCTGGGCCTGCCAGACCTCCCGGGAAAGGCGAGGCCCGGCCCGGGCGATGGTCCTGCCGCACGGGGGGACAACAGGACCATCGGGCCGATGGTAGGAAAAGGTGCGTCCGCAGTGCCACCGCTCCAGGTGGCAAGAACAACTGTCCCATCAGCAACTGGCATGGTCGACGGTCCTGCCGCGCAGCCGCGAGCCTGGCGGGTTCGGTCGGCTGCGGCGGCCACACTGGAGGCGGCCGACCGCAACCGTCTCCCGGAGGACGTCATGGCACCCGCGCTGCCCCAGGCCCGCTGGACTCATCTGGCGCTGCCGACCGGCGATCTGGACCGGGCGATCGCGTTCTACACGTCGGTGACCCCGCTGGTGCTGGTCCAGCGGTTCCAGGACGCGGCCGGCGAGAGCGCCTGGCTGTCCAACGACCAGCAGGCGCAGACCCCGATGGTGCTGGTGCTGGTGGCCTTCAACGACGACCGGGGCGGCCGGCTCGGGTTGCTGACGCCGTTCGCGCACCTCGGGATCGAGCTGCCGGAGCGCGGTGATGTCGACGCCATCGCCGAGCGCGGACGGGAGTTGGGCTGCCTGCACTGGGAGCCCCAGGACGTGCCGGGGCCGGTCGGCCATGTGTGCGCGCTGCGCGATCCGGACGGCAATGTCATCGAGTTCTCCCACGGCCAGAAGGTCTACGAGACCGTGCGCCGACTCTGGTCGTCCACCACCGACCAGCCGACCGACTGATCCGGATCGTCCTCCGACCACCCTGGCGAAAAACCTGGACCGACGGATCGTCGGGTCCGTGGGAGCGAAGGTGGGCACCGTGGGCCTGGTCGCGCTGCTGCTGGGGGTAGCCCTCCTGGGCGGCGTCGCCTTCCGCCTCCTCATCCGGCCCCGAAGGGCCCGACCCGGCCACCCCGCACCGGGCCAGCACGCCACGGGTAAAGGCAGTTGGCGTATCGGCGTCACATTCCGGCAACGAACGGCGGACGGCTCGGCCGGTGCTGCCAGTCTTGGCGCACGCATAGATCATGAGGAGTCCGATCATGACGTTCGTCCGGGCCTCGGAGCCGTTCCAGGAGCCACCACCACGACAACCGCACGGTCCCTGGATGGTCGGCACCGCGGTTCTGTTCCTGTTCTTCGTCCCGTTGCTGGTGATCACCGCGGAGCAGCACCAGGCGTCCCCGGCGGCCAAGGCGTCCGCGCCGCCGCCCAGCCTGCCGGTGGGACTCCCGCCGCTGCCGCCGCCCGGAGCGCCGTGGCCGCCGCCCCCGGGCTCCCCGCAGCCGCCGCCCTGCGTCCTGGGCTACCAGACGAGCCCGGACGGCGGCCTCACCTGGATCGCGATGACCACCCTGGTCGGCCAGTTGGCCGTGCGGAGCGGTCCGGGCGCCGAGGCCGCGGGGCAGCGGATCGCCGAGCCCGAGGGGGTGCACCCGGTCACGCTGAGCTCCTCGCTGGCGCGGCAGCACGCCCTGGTGGCCACCCTGTCGACCGGCGCCGGGCGGCTGTTCGCCTGCCTGGTCGGACCGGTGCGGCAGCAGCCCCGGCCGCTGGGCTGAGCCCCGGCCGACCGCCCGGGCCCGGCGCCGCCACGGACGGGTGACCTGGTCGGACTGCGTCGGCGGGGTCGGCGTAGTCTCAGTCGGTCCGGACCCAGTCGCCGGACCCGCCCCCGAGGAGCGCCCACCATGTCGAAGGCACCCGAAATCGGCCAGCCGGCACCGGACTTCACCCTGCCCGCGGTCCACCTCACCGACGGTTCGGCAGTACGCCAGGACCTCACCCTGTCCGAGCAGCGCGGCCACCCCGTCGTGCTGGCGTTCTACCCCGGCGATGACACGTCGGTGTGCACCAAGCAGCTCTGCTCCTACTCCTCGGGCCTGGAGGCGTTCACCGAGCTGGGCGCGACGGTCTGGGGCATCAGCCCGCAGGGCATCGACAGCCATGAGAGCTTCGCCCGCAAGTTCGGCCTGCGGATGCCGCTGCTCGCGGACACCGAGCGCCAGGCGGTCGCCGCCTACGGAATCGGGCTGGGCAGCCTGGTCCGGCGCTCCGTCTTCATCGTCGACGCCGAGGGCGTACTGCGCTGGAGGCACGTGGCCGCAGTGGGGTTGACCTTCCGTGACATCCCCACGCTGACCGCGCAGTTGGCCGCACTCGGCTAGCAGAGCGGTCAGCGGGACGCCAGGCCCGGGGCAGAAACATCAGGTGTGCGTATGACTTGACGTGTCATCAGTCCTGCAACGGTCCGGTCGAAGTGCGGACGAGCCGGGCTTTCGGCGTCTAACCTCCTGGTCTAGCCGAACCGTGAAGGTTCGATGAAGAGGAGGGAACCGTGTGAAGAGGTCCCGAGCACTTGCCGTGCTGGCGGCGATCGCCATCGTGAGCGCGGCCGGCACGTCGGTGGCACCCGGAGCCGTCGCCGCGTCAGGCCCCACCGCCGCGCCCGACGCCACCAGCGGACCGGCTGCCACCACCGCGCCGGTCGCGCCCGTCGCGTTCACCGCGAACAACCTGTCCACCTGGCAGACCAACGGCGTGGTCTGGGCTCTTGCCCAGTCCGCCGGCCTGGTCTTCGCCGGCGGCACCTTCACCGCCATCCGCCCGCCGGGCGCCGCCATCGGCACCCAGCAGACGGCGGCGGCCAACTTCATGGTCCTGGACGCCGCCACCGGTGTGCCGACCAGCTGCCGGCTGAACTTCACCGTCAGCAGCGGGACTCCGACCATCCGCGCGCTGGCGGTCTCGCCCGACGGCAAAACCCTGTACGTCGGCGGCTACTTCGACCACGTCGGCAGCACCTATGTGAACAACCTGGTGGCCGTCGACGTCGCCAGCTGCAGCCTGGACACCGGCTTCGCCCCCCCGCACGTCGACTCCACCGTCAGGACCATCCTGCCGACCAGTACCGGCGTGTACGTGGGCGGCGACTTCACCACCGTCAACGGCGTGACCAGGGAGCACCTCGCGCTGCTCAGCACCGGCGGCTCACTCGTCGCCTGGGCGCCGACCGCGGACCTGCCGGTGCTGGCCATGGTGCTCTCGCCGAACGGCTCGGACCTGGTCGTCGGCGGCGACTTCAACAAGCTGAACGGCCAGAACTCGCACGCGCTGGGCATCGTCAGCGCCACCACCGGCGCCACGGTCAAGGACTACCCGCTCGGCTTCATCGAGCAGAACTCGGCGATCAAGGACCTGGTCGCCGACAGCACGGGCTTCTACACCGCGAACGAGGGCACCGGCGGAGGGGTGTTCGACGGGCGGATCGCCATCGACTGGTCGACGCTGGACCAGCGCTGGCGCGACACCTGCCTCGGCGCCACCCAGGCCCTGGCCCTGTACGCCGGCGTGCTCTACGCCGGCTCGCACACCCACGACTGCTCCAGCATGGACGAGCAGCCCGACGGCCGCCGTCAGCACCTGATAGCCGAGCCGACCACCACCGGCCGGGAACTGAGCTGGGCCCCGGACACCAACGACGGTCCGCCGGCCGGGACCACGCTGCCGGCCGGGCTCCCCCCGGTGGAGGACCTCGGCCCGCGCGCGCTGACCATCGCCACCGAGGGCAGTGAACCCTACCTGTGGGTGGCCGGTGAGTTCACCACGGTCAACGGCGTGGCCCAGCAGAGCCTGACCCGCTTCGGCACCGGACCTGACCTGTCCGGACCGACCGCGCCCACGCTGAACGTGGTTCCCGGCACCAAGCCGGGCCAGCTCCAGGTGCGGGTGCGCACCGCCACCGACAAGGACAACCCGACGCTGACCTACAGCATCTACCGCAACGGCGCGGCCACGCCGGTGTGGACCGGCACCGCGACCTCGCAGTGGTGGTCGCGCCCGCAGATCACCTTCACCGACACCGGCCTGACGCCCGGCAGCCTCCAGGTCTACCAGGTGAAGGTCACCGACGGGCAGGGCAGCGCCAGTTCGGGCACGGTCGGCGCGGTCGTGCCGAGCGGCTCCGAGGGGTACGCCAACCAGGTGCTCGCCGACGGCCCCGAGCTCTACTGGCGCTTCGACGGCAACACCACCTTCGTCGCGGACACCTCCGGCGACGGGCAGACCGGGTACTTCAACAGCGGCGGCTCCATCAGCGCCACCGGCGGACCGCTGACCGGACCCACCGACGGAAGCCTGACCCTCAACGGCACCACCGGCAATGTCTACGACGAGGTCGGGCAGACCGACCAGACCAGCTACAGCGCCGAGACCTGGTTCAAGAGCACCTCGGCCAAGGGCGGCGAGCTGATCGGCTTCAGCGACAAGCAGTCGGCCACGACCACCGCGCCGTTCGACGGCGACCACCTGCTCTACCTGACCGACACCGGCAAGCTCTCCTTCGGCTCGTTCACCACCAAGGCCTACACGCTGTCCTCGGCCAAGACCTACGACGACGGCAAGTGGCACCAGGTCGTCGTCACCCAGGGCCCGCAGGGGATCCGGCTGTACGTCGACGGCGCGCTGGTCGCCAGCTCCACGGTGACCGTGAACACCGCGCGGACGCCCTACGGCTTCTGGCACGTCGGCAACAACGACGAGGCCGGATGGCCCAACGCCGCCGCCAACGCCAACGCCTACCTGGCCGGCTCGGTCGCCGAAGCCGCGGTGTTCCCGAGGGTACTGACGGCCGCTCAGGTCGCCCAGCTCTACGCCCTGCGCACCTCCTGACCCGGTGGCGACGGACCACGGTCGGCCCGGCCGACCGTGGTGCGGTCGCCCCGGCCCGCCGGCGGAGTCCGAGGCGGTCGACGCCGCCCGGCACCGGCTCGACCCGGACCCGTCCGACCGGACCGATCCGCTGAAACTGATCCACACCCCGGTATCCGCGAGCCGCCTCCGAGATGGGAGCATGGTGAGCTGTGCCACTTGGATCGCGTCTGCGCCTCCTGCGCGCCGGGGTTTTCGCCTCGGTGTGCCTGGTGCTGTCCGCGGTCGGACACGCTCTCATGTCCCGTCAGCCGATCCCGTTCTGGGCGCTGGCGTTGGGGTTCGCCGCCGTGTTCGCGGTGGCCCTGGGCCTGACCGGGCGTGAACGCTCCTTCCTCGGCATCGCGGCCGTGGTGCTGGCCGGCGAGTTGGGCCTGCACCTGTTCTTCTCGGCGGCCCAGAGCGCGGTTCCGGCCCCGGCCGGGACCGCCGCGGCGTTGTGGGCGACCGCGCTGCTGTGCGTCCCCGGCCAGCACGGCACGGCGCTGCCACCGGGGATGACGGTGGAGTCGCTGCTGCGGTCGGTGGGGCTGGACCCGGCGCTGGCCGCGCACGCTCCGGCGGCGTCCTCGATGTCCCTGGCCATGGTGGCGGACGCGCACCACGGCCTGTGGTCGATGGTGGCCGCGCACCTCGTCGCCGGACTGCTCAGCGCCTGGTGGCTGCGGCGCGGTGAGGCCGCGGTGTTCGCGCTGCTGCGCGCGCTGCGCACGGTGGCCATGGGCTGCCTGCTGCGCCTGGTCCTGCTGGTCCGGCCGCTGATCGGCGGTGACGCCTGGACGCCGGCCGTTCCCCGTCGGCGTCCGGGCGACTGGCTGCTGCCGAGGGCCGGCCGGTGCGCCCTGCTGCTGCACGTGGTGGTCCGGCGCGGCCCACCACGGCTCGCGCTGTTCGCCTGACCCGTCGCAGCACCGCCGGCCCACGTCCGAAGCACACCAAGGAGCACCGATCCATGTCAGCCAAGCCCAGTATCGAGAACAAGCGGGCGCGCCAGCGCATAGCCGCCCAGCGCGCGGCCGATCAGCGCCGCCGCAACCTGATCGTCATCGCCGGCTCCGCCACCGCGGTGGTCGTGGTGGTGGTCGCGGTCCTGGTCGGGGTGAGACTCACCCGCCACACCACGACCACCGCGGCCAAGCCCTCCAGCACGGTGCAGGCGATGACCGGACCAGCACCGGCCTCGCTGGTGGCCCAGGTCACCGGGATCAGCGCGAGCACCTTGGACAAGGTCGCCGCCGGGCAGGTCAGCCAGCTTCCGGTACCGATCAAGAACGCTCCGGCGCTCACCAGCGGCGGCAAGCCCGAGGTGGTCTACATCGGCGCGGAGTACTGCCCGTACTGCGCCGCCGAGCGCTGGCCGATGATCATCGCGCTCTCCCGCTTCGGGACCTTCTCCAACCTCGGGCTCACCCACTCCGCCTCGGGCGACGTCTATCCCAACACCCCGACGTTCACCTTCCACGGCTCCAGCTACACCAGCGCCTACCTCACCTTCAACGGGGTGGAGACCAACACCAACCAGCCCACGGCCAACGGCTACACCACGCTGGACACCCCCACCGCCGCCGAGCAGCAGCTGCTGACCACCTATGACGCGGCGCCCTACGTCCCCGCCTCCAGCGCCGGTTCCATCCCGTTCGCCGACCTGGGCGGCAAGTTCCTGATCTCCGGCGCCTCGTACGCGCCGCAGCTGCTCGCGGGCAAGACCCAGCAGCAGGTCGCCGCCGTCCTGGACGACCCGAGCAACTCCATCAGCCAGGCGGTCGAGGGCACCGCCAACGCCCTGACCACGGCGCTGTGCAAGCTCACCGGGGGGAAGCCGGCCACCGTCTGCTCCTCCGCCGCCGCCACCGCCTACCAGGGGAAGCTGGGATGAGCAAGCCGACCACCGGCAAACCCCGGGCCCCGCAGGAGCCGGCTCCGGCAGCGGCGCCGCTCGACGGACCGGTGGTGCCGCGCGCGCTGCCCCTGATCGGGGTCGCGCTGGCACTGATCGGCCTGGCCGTCTCCGTCTACCTCACCATCGAGCACTACACCAGCCCGACGTTGCTGGCCTGCCCCGAGAACTCGGTCATCAACTGCCTCAAGGTCACCACCAGCCCCGAGTCGGTGGTCTTCGGCATCCCGGTGGTCTGGCTGGGCGTCGGCTACTTCGTCGTGATGACCGCGGCCAATCTCCCGCTCGCCTGGCGCAGCACCCACCGGCTGCTGCGGCTCGGACGGCTGGCACTGGCCGTCGTCGGCGTCGGCATGGCGCTGTACCTGGTCTACGCCGAGCTGTTCGAGATCAACGCCATCTGCCTGTACTGCACCAGCGTCCATGTGATCTCCGCGCTGCTGTTCGTCCTGGTGGCCTTCGGCACCGCGCTGACCGCCGGACCGGCCGGCGCGCGGGCCTGACCGCCGCCCGGTGGGGCGAGGTCCGCGACCCGAGCGTCCGGACACCGCCCCACCGGCGGCCGCGCACCGCTACGGTCACCGCGTTTGTCCGCACAGCTGTTCCTCCGTCACACTGGTGCCGGGGTGATCACCTGAGCTGATCACCTGGAACGCGCTTGTGCGGAGAAGGAGTTGCTGATGTCGGACGAGGACTACCGGGACACCGTGCCCGAACCCCCCAGGGCCGCTGACTGGACGCCTCCGCAGCTCGACACCAGCGTGCCGCACAGCGCGCGGATGTACGACTACTACCTGGACGGCAAAGATAATTTCGCCGTCGACCGCGCCGCCGCCGACCGGGTCATCGAGGTGATGCCCGCGGTGCGCAGCACGGTCCGGGCCAACCGGCGCTTCCTCGGTCGCGCCGTCCGCTTCGCCGCCGAGCAGGGCATACGCCAGTTCCTGGACATCGGTACCGGCATACCCACCGCCCACAACACGCACGAGGCGGCCCAGGCGGTCGCCCCGGACGCGCACGTGGTCTATGTCGACAACGACCCCATCGTGCTGGTGCACGCCCGGGCGCTGCTCCAGGGCACGGCGCAGGGCCGGACCGCCTATGTCGACGCGGACTTCCGCGACCCGCAGAACATCCTCAACTCGCCGCAGGCCAAGGAGTTGCTGGACTTCTCCCAGCCGATCGCGCTGATGGTGGTCTCGCTGCTGCACTTCTTCCCGGACGCCGACCGGCCCGGGGAGATCCTGGACGGGCTCAAGGCCGTCCTGGCGCCCGGCAGCGCGCTGATCCTCTCGCACGCCACCGCGGACTTCATCCCGCCGGAGGTCGGCGCCTCGGTGATCAAGACCTACACCGCCGCCGGGATGAACCTGACCTCGCGCAACCACGCGGAGGTGCTGCGCTTCTTCGACGGCCTGGAGCTGGTCGCCCCCGGCCTGGTCCCGGTGCACGAGTGGAACCCGGACGACGACGAGGACCGGACGCTGTCCCGGGCCGAGAACGCCGGGTACGGCGGCGTCGCCATCAAGCGCGGCTGACCGGCCGCCGCGCCCGCGCCGGTCCGGTCACTGGGACCGGACCAGCGCGGGTCAGGCCGCCCGCATGGCCTCGCGCCAGCCGACCCGGGCACCGCTGCGCAGCACCGAGTTGCGGTAGATCCGGGCCGCGAAGCGGACCATCAGCACCGCCAGCGCCAGGGTCAGCACCAGCGCCAGCAGGCTCTGCCACAGCGGCACCGAGCCCAGCGCGATCCGCATCGGCATCAGCACCGGGGCGAACGGCGGCAGCACCGACAGCGCGGCCACCGGTCCGCTGCCGGGGCTGCCCGGCAGTACCGAGATGCCGACCACCCAGGCCGCGATGATCGGCATCAGGATCGGCGTCTGCACCCCGCCCAGGTCCTCCTGGCGGGAGACCAGCGCGCCGGCGGCGGCGAACAGCAGCGCGTAGAAGGCGAATCCGGCCAGGAACCAGGCCACGCCCCACAGCGCCAGGCCGATCGATCCGCCCAGCGACAGGGTCAGCGTGCCGGTGACCCAGCCGGAGACCACTCCGGCCGCACTCACCAGGGCGACCTGCGCCAGACCCAACAGCCCTATGCCGACCACCTTTCCGCCCATCAGCTGCCAGGGCCGGAGCGTGGCCAGCAGCAGTTCCACCACCCGGCTGCTCTTCTCCTCGACCACCCCCTGGGCGATCATCGGCCCGCAGGTCATCAGCGACAGATAGATCAGGAAGCCGACCACGATACCGACCACCAGGTGCTGGGTCTGGGTGGAT
>Ga0302314_10014844_pt1 | contig 13285 bp, 15 predicted proteins | sample III_Palsa_N2_3_FD_200533 | JGI IMG/M metagenome (GOLD analysis project Ga0302314, IMG submission 200533) | Peat permafrost microbial communities from Stordalen Mire near Abisko, Sweden - III_Palsa_N2_3 | ecosystem: Environmental > Terrestrial > Soil > Palsa > Peat permafrost | place: Sweden...
ACCTGCGCTGTCTCGGCTGGCCCTGTGCCCGGGCGCGGTGTGGTGGTTCACCGTTTGGGGTGGGTAACTATCAGGAGCGCCCCGTGGGTTCGTCTGTGCGGCGTACCGTGGCGCTGGAGGTGGGGCACAGATGACGACGGAGCTGGCGGACAACGTTCGCAAGTACCGGCGCAGGGCCGGGCTGAGCCAGGAGGAGCTGGCCTACGCCGCAGGCGTGTCGCCAGGGACGGTGCGCAAGGTCGAGCAGGGCGGGACGGTCCGGATGGAGACGCTCCATGCCCTGGCTCGCGCGTTGGGCGTCACGACGAGCGCGCTGATGGTGCCGGACGCCCCGGAACCGGTAGGGCTGGCGGAGGAGCCGAACCGGGTCAACCTGCTGCGGCTCCGGGCCGCGCTCACCCCGGCCGTCGGCCTCGCAGACCCGGACACCGCAGCCGTCGGCGACGAGCCGAACGTGGCCGCCATCGGCCGGTCGGTCCGCGACACGTGGTCGCTGTACTTCTGCGACCGCTACAAGAGCGTCGCCGGCCAGCTGCCGGACCTGCTGATCGAAGCCGACCGGGCCGTCGCCTACTACACCAGCGGGGAAGAGCACCAGCAGGCCCTGCTGGCCCGGGCCGAGGCACTGCGGCTGGCCGGCAACTACCTCACGCAGGTCCGGCAGTACGACATCGCCTACACGGCACTGCGGGGCGCGATCACGGACGCCCGGCAGGCCGGGGACGTGCTCGCGGCGGGGTCCGGGGTCGGCGGGATGTGCTGGCTGCTGCTGCGGCAGGGCCGGTTGGAGGAGGCGGAGCGGATCGCGGTGCAGAGCATGGACGTGGTCGAGCCGAGGATCAGCGGGGCCGCGCCGGACCAGTACGCGGTGTGGGGAGGGCTGGCCATGGAGGCCGCAGCGGCAGCGGTGCGCAACAACCGCCCGGGCGAGGCGGCGGAGTACCGCCGTGCGGCCCGGGTGGCGGCAGCGGCCGTCGGCACGGCGCACCGCAACGCCTCCCGTTTCTGGTCCGTCTTCGGACCGGTGACCGTGGCGATGAGGGCGCTGGAGGACTCCACCGTCGTCGGAGACGCCCGCGCGGTAGTCCGCAGGGCGGCCGAGCAGGAGGAACTGTCCCCGAAGGCATGGAAGCGCCTGGGCGCGCCCAGCGCGGACGACGGGAACCGGTTCATCCTCGAAGTGGCCCACGCCCAGACGCGCTGCGGGGAACTGTCGGCGGCGATGGAGGAGCTGACCCGCGCCCGGGCAGCGGCACCGCAGTGGCTGCGGCACCAGCGCATGGCTGCCGAGACCATGCAGGAGATCCTGAAGAAGCGCAAGCGCACCCTGACGGCCGAGATGCGTGAGATGGCCGCCCATCTGGGCGTCGTCGGGTAGCTACCACGCAGCGTGGCAGATCCCCAGCTCCCAGGTGCTAACTGCCTTGCCTGCCCGCTGGGGTGACGATCACTTGGACGACTACGGTCGCCGTGTCCACAACCAGCGACGAAGCCGGGGGCACACGGTGGCCAACCTCAGAAGTGACGCGGAGCGTGTGCGCCTCAGGGAGCTGTACGACGCGGCATCCGGCACCGACGGCCCCCGACTGCTGCCCTGGACCACCCCCGACGGCCACCCCTGCTACCTGAGCTCCGACGGCCGGGGGTACCTGGCGACGCTCGCTGACGGCATTGAGGAGGTCCAGCTCACCATGGGCCAGGAACTACTGGACCACGCCCGCAGCGCCCTGGCACCCGGAGCGCGGGCGCTGACGGATGTCGAGTACCGGTGGCTGGCCTGTCGGCTGACCGAGGCCCTGTCGGACGCGCTCAGGGTCGCGGACTCACGTGGGCAGCGCATCCCCGATCCGACCGGCACGGCCGAGGCCGACGGCCCCGAAGATGAGGAGGCACGCTGATGGGCATGACCACTCGCTACCGGTTCCGCGAGTACACCGTCACCACCGTCGTAGACCCGATGGCGCTGCCGACCTTCGAGGCCCTCTGCGTCACCGGCGAGGAGCAGGACTGCGGAGCCGCCTCCGGCCAGATGCATACCCCCGAGGAACTGACCCGCTGTATCGCCGCGCACTGCGCGCAGACCGGCCACGACTCCTACGAGCGGACCACCCGCGCCACCCTCCGCGCCGAGCCCGGAGAGTGGAAGTGAGACCCGAGCGCCAGCGCCTCACCGAGCGCGGCGCGCGGGCGTCGCCGAGATCAAGTGGTCTATACCTCTGACGGCAGTAGTGACGGCAACAACCACGCACACCATCGCACAACCACGGACCCCGACGGACCATCAAAACGCCGCTGACCTGCGAAGAAGCAGGTAGAGCCGGGTGCCGTGCCACACGTACTATGTCGTGGCAGGCGGCGTCCCGATCCTCGTTCACAATACGGATGGGGAGAAGTGCGTCATTACGCTCAAGTACAAGAACGGCTGGTCGGCTGACCAGACTAAGGCCGCTGATGCGAAGGTAGCCTCGTTGAACGCGGCTGATAGGCTGGTGGTAAGTGATGCCGAGGCCGCGCGAGGCAGTACCAGTGCGGCCGATCTGTGGCGGAATGCAGGTAATACAACCGAAGAAGGCATGGATATTGACCACGTGATTGACCTCCAACTCGGTGGCGCCGATGACATAAGCAATTTGTCGCCGCTCGATTACTCGGTCAATCGCAGCCTGGGCCCGCAAATTGATCGGCAAATCAAGAGACTTGGGCTCCAGATAGGGGATGTGGTTGATGAGGTTCGCATCATTCCCCGCCAATGACCGCTCGCAGCAATTGTGAATGGATGCGCTGATGGATCCGACTGCTCAGCAGGTTTCGAGGACTGTTCGTACTGATGCTGGCCTGTGCGCTCTCTGGCAGACCGAGTACTTCGTAGAGTCTGGCGATCCTGATGACTGGGATGACTGGGCCTCGGATGATGAGCTGCTGGTCCAGGCCATCACTGCTGGGGCTCTGGTCCCCATCGGGGTGGGTGCAGATGGAGTCTTCGAGGTACTAATCCGCTGGAACTTCTCAGGCTCGGGACTTACCGAGCGAGAAGCGCGTCATGTTCTCGTTTCTTCTGATCCCTACCTATTGACGTCCCCTGGCGTGCTCTACATTGGGGGACTGGAGGAAGCAGGCGACCTTCCGGGGAAGGGCGCAAATCGGATCGAGCTGCCGAGTGGTCGCTATTCTGCGGTGGTTCATTTGGTCGACTGGAAGGCTGAGCCCGAGTCGGTTGGGTCAGATGGGCGTCCCCTCGAAGGAGCCTTGCCAGATTTCGTCGTCGAGATTCGGCGCGAGGAAGGGGTGGGCAATGTGTATAGGACTAAGTCCACCACTTTCAGTCGACCCTAAGTGATGATTCCATGCGTTAATGCTCCCGTGGCTGAATGGATTCTCGGGTCGCGCCTTGACGTGCTGTCAATTAGTGTGTCCGTTGCCGACTTACCGCAATGGCGGCGGCCCCACCGGAGTGCTTCCGGTGGGGCCGCTGTGGTGTCTGACGGCAGTAGTTGACGGCAACGTCAGCGGACGGTTGCTGCACAAAGGGGTGGTTCGTCGCCGTCGTCGGGCCGGGAGACGGGCTGGCTCGGCTCGCGGAGGGCGTTGCCGAGGAGGTCGATGGCGTCGCGCTGGAGCCGGAGGCGGACGTGGGCGTACACGGTCGCGGTCACCCCGATGTGGGTGTGGCCCAGCAGCTCCTTGATCACGACGAGTTCGACGCCCTGCTCCAGGAGGAGGGTCGCCGCCGAGTGCCGGAGGTCGTGGAACCTGATGCGTCGCAGGGCGGCTCGGCGGAGCAGGGTGTTGAAGTGCCGGGTGAGAGTGGCTCCTTCGATGGGGTTGCCGTCGGGCCGGGTGAAGACGTAGCTGCTCGCCTTCCAGCCGGTGCCTGCCGCTTCGCGTTCCTGGCGCTGCCGGTCGCGGTGCTGTTCCAGGGAGCGCAGGCATTCGGTGGGCAGGGCGATGCGCCGTTCGGAGCTGTGGGTCTTGGTGGGCAGCGCGGTGAGGCCGGTGGAGTTGGTGCGTTGGAGGGTGCGGCGGATGCTGGCGGTTCCGCCGGCCAGGTCGAGGTCTTCCCAGCGCAGGCCGAGGAGTTCGCCCTTGCGCAGCCCGGTGCGTAGGGCGAGTTCGAACAGGGCGCTCAACCGGTGCCCGCTGGTGGCGGTGAGGAAGTCGCGGGCTTCTTCGGCGGTGAGGGGTTCGAAGCGGCGGGGGCGGGGTGTGCCCATGCGGACGTTGCGGGCGACGTTGCGGGGGATCTCCTCTTCGCGGACGGCGTGCTCCAGGGCGGACTTGAGCACGGAGTGCACGTAGGCCAGCGTCAGCGGCGACAGCCGCTTGCGGCAGCAGGTCCCGGCCGCGCAGCACTGGGGCTGGTCGCGGGCGGTGTCGAGGCCGCGTGCGCAGCACTGGCAGGTGGTGCGGAGCTGGTCGAGCCAGGTGCGGACGTCCTTGGCGGTGAGCTTGGCGAGCTTCTTCCGGCCCAGGCCGGGGATGAGGTAGAGGCGGACGCAGGCGGTATAGCGGGTGTGGGTGTTCTCGCGGAGCCGGTGGACGGCGACGGTCTCCAGCCAGTAGGTGAGGAACACGGCGACGCTGCCCTGGGCGGTGGGGACGGCTATGCCGCGGTTGCTGGTGGCGATCTTCTCGGTCAGCTGGGCCAGCGCGTCTTTCCGGGTGGTGCCGTAGACGTGGATGCGCTTGCGAGTGTTGCCGGGGGCGAGGACGTATCCGGCGGCTTCCCAGCGGCCGTCCTTGCGCTGGTAGACGGTGCCGTCGCCGTTGGCGCGGACCCTGCGCGAGCCGGTGCCGGTGGTGGTGGGGTTGGTGCCGGGGGTGGTCATCAGGCTGCCTCTTCGAGTTGGAGGTGGACGAGGGCGGTCAGGGCGTGGGCGGGGATGCGGCGGGCGCGACCGATGGTGATGGAGGCGAGCCGCCGGGTGCGGATGAGGTCGTAGACGGTGGATCGGCTGATCTTCAGGCGGGCCATGACCTCGGGGACGGTGAGGAGCTCGCTGTCGGCGGTCACGCGATCACCTCCGCCGGGGTGGCGGCGGTCAGCGGGACGGTGGAGCGACCGGCCCGGTCACCGGCGCGCCGCGCTAGCCGGGGGTGGCGCGGTTGCTCGGTCCGGGCTCGCGATGTGGTGGTCAGGAGATCAGCGAGGTGGGCGAGTTCGGGCAGAAGGCCGCTTCCGGCGTACTGCCAGTGCGAGATCACCAGGGTGGTGTCTGTGTGACCGCGCTGCCTGCTCCCCGCGCGGTGGCCGCTGCGGTGACCGGCGTCGGGGTTGGTGTGACCGGCGGTCAGGTCACTCCGGTCACTGTGCTGGTCAGTGACCGGCTGGCCCTCGTCAGTCCGTTCCTGGGGGTCGTCTTGGCGGGTGCGCCAGGCGGTGCGTTCGGCCCGTAGCTGGGTGAGGGTGGTGGAGTAGTGGCGGGTGCGGGTGGAGAAGTGGCCTCGGAAGCCGAGCATGTGCGCCCATTGGCGCAGGCGCAGGTGGGCGTGCTGGAGTTGGGTGCCGAGGTGCCAGGCGGTGCGGATCATTTGGCGGGCGTGGTCGGTGAGGTCGTGCTGGGCGAGTTCGGCCAGGAAGCGCAGTCGGCGGTCGAGGGTGCCGGTGGTGGTTTCGGCTCCCTTGGTGGCGTACTTGGCGATGTAGGCGGCGACGTGCCGGTCGGTGACGGGGGCGTCGCCGGTGAAGTCGGTGCTGCGGATCGCGCGGACGTCGATCTGTCGCCCGAACCGGAACACTGTGCACTCCGGCGACCGCACCCCGTCAGTCTCTTCAGCCCCGGAGGGCCGTTGGTGCTGGACTCGGGTGCGCTTTGCGGCGGCGCGGACGGCGTGGTCGAGGAGATCGGTGGTGGCCCAGGCGGGTGGGGTGCTGGTGGGTCCGTCGATGCGGATGACCGTGTGGAAGTGGATCTGGCCGCGCTTTTGGTACTCGGCGACCTTGGCGTAGGACAGGGTCGCGTGGTGGCGCAGGGCGCGCTGCGTCAGACCGGCCGCATGCGCGATCTCTCGGCGCAGATGGCCGGTGGAGCGCGCCCACAGAGCGGGGGCGTGGGCGTTCCACAGCACCGCGCCGGTGTAGTCGTACCGCTGCGGGTTCAGCGGCGTGCCGAGCAGCGGGTCGCCGTCGCCGTGCCGAGCACCGCAGACGCACGAGGATGCGCCGGGTTGGTTGTGTACGGGGCCGAAGCCGGGGGCGGTGAGGGTGGCGAAGACGCGCGGGTGGGTGGAGACGCTGGTCGGGACGCTTTTACCGCCGCGTAGTCCGGCGGCGATGAGCTGGTAGGTGTCGTAGCGGTAGACGTTCGAGCAGGCGGGGCAGCGGGTGGCTCGGCGGTTGCCGCAGCGGATCAGGAGTTCGCCGGCGGGCAGGTGGCGGGTGTCGAGGTGGTCGAGGATCTGGCCGGTCGCACGGTCCACGCGGGTGCGGTGTCCGGTCATCCGGATCGGGCGGGCACAGCCGCCGAGGGAGCCGATCTGCCGGGCCAGGGGCGCGAGGTGACCGGCGGCGGCGAGCTTGGCCAGCCTGGCCGTCAGTCGCCCTCGGCGCTCAAGCGCCGAGTCACGGTTCACAGGCGGGTCGGCCCTGTCTGCTCGTGCGGCGAACGTTCGGTTGGTGGGGGAGGGGAGTTGGAGCTGTGCGGGCATGGCGTCCGACCTCCGGCAGGGAGCGAGGGAAGAAGGGGAGTGACTGAAGGGGCGACCTGGGCGGTCAGCGCGCGAGGGAATAGAGCGCGTGAGTGATGGGCCGGGAGCGTCTGACCTGGTCAGCGGTGATGTTCACCAGCGGTGCGTGAAGGTAGCATCGCTTCAACGGCGCATTCAAGTGCATCTCTCCTCATCTGTTTCGGTGGTCGGTCGGGGTGCGAGTACTTTGGATCCGGTTTCCCGTTTTGGACGGGCCGGATTTCGGTGATAGTGGCGAGGAGAGGGCAGGTGACCAGCGGTGACAGTCGGGCGAGGGGGACGTGGGCCGACGGGTGGCACGGTGCTGCTGACGTTCGAGGTCATCGCGGAGGCCCTGCGGGAGCGGATCCGTTCCGGCGGGCTGATGCCGGGGGACGCGCTGCCGACGCAGGCGGTGCTGATGGCGGAGTTCGGGGCTTCCAGCCTGTCGGTGCAGAAGGCCATGGCCCTGCTGAAGCAGGACGGCTACGCGGTCTCCCGTCCTGGGAAGGGCGCCTTCGTCGCCCACCTCGACGCCGACACCGACGGTGACTCGGATGTGGGGAGTGCGCCTGTCGGCGGGACGGCGGCGCGCGTCGAGGCGCTGGAGCTGGCGCTGGCCGAGGCGCTTGATCAGCTCACCGCCCTGCGTGCCCGCGTCGAAGCCCTGGAAGCGGGCGACGTCGGGCCTACCCGCTGACCTGCTCCTGGGGTGGCCCAGGGGCCAGGGCGGGGGCGTGCGTCCAGATTTTCTGTACGAGGTTCAAGGCGGCCCCCGCCCGCTGGAACTGGCCCGACGTCGCCGACCGACGCAGGGTCGTCGCAGGACCCGAGGCCCGTATGGGCAGGTGGTCAGCGGTCCGTCAGGTAGTTGTGTGCGGGGTTCGCCTGGTGCCCGATGGGAGCAAGTTGTGCGGTAGGGACTCCCTACGCCTTGCGGAGCAAGTTGTCGCCCGCGACCGTCCTACGGTCGGATCGCAGGCACGGGTCGGCCAGGGGGCCGACCCTTCGTTTCTATCGTCGCGCTCGCCGAGGGCGGTGGCCGACGTCGCGCCGACCCACTGACCGCACCCGCGCCGAGCGACCGGCCCACGGACGAGCCGGGCCGTGTGCCGGGACTCCGACCAGCAGCTGCCCGAACTTGCCCCCGCGCGGTCGGGACGGTCAGGACGCCAACAGTTCAGCGACAAGCCGAGCCGACGAGACTGTCGGGCAGCGGAAGCGACAACCGGCCAGCACGACAGGCTGACCGGAACCGGGCTCCTGGCGCAGCAAGTTGTCCCGTTGGATATCCCAACGGGCTATCCAACGGGAAGAGGGGCTGACCCGGGGGCGGGTCGTGCGTGCTGGGTCCGGGCTGCCGGGCAGTCGCCCGTGAGCACGTCAGTCCGTGGCCTTGGGGTGGCCGGTGCCGGCGTAGGTGATCCAGGCGGTGCGGTTGGCATCGTCGAGCAGGTACCAGATACGTCCTCCACCAGTGACTTCGTACTGCCAGCGTTCCAGGGTTTGCCCCTTGTAGGTGGTGGTACCGAGTTTGCCCTTGAGCCGGTGCTGGCGGTCGGGGATGTCGGCGGCGCGGGGAGTGGCGCGGATCCTCTCGAAGGCGCGGCGCAGGTTGCCCGGTGCCTGGCGGCTCAGGTGTTCCCAGCCGTCGGCGGCCTCGGTGTTGGCGAACCGGAGGTCGTACTCGTCGCCGGTCGGGGGTGGCGCGGCCCGGTCTCCGCGCTTCGGGCTCACTCCGCTGCCCCGGGCGCGGGGACGGGACCGAGGTCGCCCTCGGGTTCACGGGTGAGCAGTGCGTGCAAGGCGGGGTCCGCATAGATCTCGGCGCTGTGCCTCCATTGGGCGAGCAGCAGTGCGATTGGGGAGAGGTTGTCCAGGGCCACCGCGCCGCGCGCCGTGTCGACCAGCTCGGCGAGCAGGGTGTCGATGTCCTCGGCGGGCAGGAAGGTGCTCCAGGGGAGGGCTTCGGGCAGCGCCTGGCGCAGGGCGCCGATGTTCTCGGTCCGGACCAGCCCGGCGAGCAGGCGAGAGGTGAAGTCCACGACGGTGGTGTCGCGCTCCATTTGGTCGACGCGCATCAGGGCCAGGTCCTCCGCGTCGCGTCTGCGTAGCCGCAGCGCGCGGACGGCGTCGAGCCGACGCGTAGTCGCGGCGGGATGGTGGAGAAGCTCGCTGAAGGGCATGTCCTCGTAGGCCGCAGTCATGACATCCACAGTAGCTCGGATGTCAATCGATGGATAGACGGCGAGGCGGTTCACTCTTCCCCAATGGACTAGACCTCTGACGGCAGTAGTGACGGCAACAACCACGCACGCCGGCGCACATCGGCACACCTCGACGGACCGTTATATAGCCGCTGACCAGGGAAAACGCAGGTAGCGAGCGACCGCAGGCCACACGTACTATGTACTCGCGGGCAGTACGCCGATCTTGGTGCACAACACGAATGGCGCCTGTCCACGAGTATTCGCAGTCGACTCCGGTGGCACCGCTTATGCTCTTCCAGTCCACGAAATCGAGGCTCGCTTCTGGCCGCAGGTTCAGAACTTCTTGAGGGCGACTGATGATGGGGCGCCAGGAATCGTGACAAAGATGAGTGGGGAACCTGCGCAGCGAGCAAATAGGCGTCTCGCCCAGTCGTATCTCCCGCGCCCGCGGCAGTTTGCGCCGAATGCTACATGGGAGGAATATCCATTTGCTTCGACTTATGAAGGAGGGCAAGGGGCGACTCTCACCTTGTCGCCATCGGATCTGAATTCCGCCCATGGGAATTCATTGAAGCAATTCTATAAAGATAGCGGGATTGGAGACGGCGATCCCTTTCTCGTGCGACCTCAATAAGATTGGTATTGACTGTGCTGTCAGAGGCAATTGAGGGCCTGTGGGATGAGGCTCGAATGAGGAATCGCCCCGTGAGTTCACAGCGCGCTTTGGGGCTCGACCCCGCGGAGATCGAGCGAGTTCTGGGGCGGCGCGTTCCTGCGGATATTGTAGACTGGTTTCTATCCTGTAATGGTGTGGAATTTCGACCAGGCCAGATCCAAGATGATGCAGCACTGATCCCCGGCTACGAACCAATTTCGCTGCATGATGCAATTTCAATCAGGGATACATTGGGTGATGTTGATCCAATCCTTGGCGAATGGTGGATCCCATTGCTCGCCACGGGCGGCGGCGATTTCTATGCCGCCGTCTTTGAAGAGCGGCTGGATCAGGTCTTTATTGCCAGTGTAATGAATGGCGGCGTATCCAGAAAGGCATACCATAGCATCGAGGAGATGGTGGTCTCATTTTGCGATCTATATCGCCGGGGCGTATTCTTTGTTAATGATGAAGGAATTCTTGATGCAGATGACGAATCATGGATCCAGGCTGAGCTGCCGCTCTCTGGTGAATAATGATTTCGCTGTGGTGAGCCCGAAGATCCCTGAGCTGCTTGATGGCAGTAGCTGACGGCAACGTCAGCGCGCGGATGCTGCACAAAGCGATCGTTCGTCGCTGTCTCGGGTCCAGCGGTCCTCTCGGCGAGGCCTCCATGGGGCGTCCATAGATCCAGGCTGGGAGCGGGCGGCAGGCAACCCGAAAGTTCGGCAGCGGTGGCGGTGCTCGGCAGTGTCGTTCTTCGGTTGATGCTTGACAGTTCAGCGTCGGTTGATGGTTGACGCGGGGGCTAGGTCCGGCCAGGCGTGCGCCGTGCAGGCGGCTGCGGGCGGTAGGGGTGAGTGGACTGGGAAGGGTGCGTCGGAGCAGGCCGTCGGTGACGACGTGGACCAGGTGGGCGTCGATCCGCAGCAGGACCCAGTAACCGGCCAGGGGCATGCCGACGCTGAACTGGGTGCCGCCCAGGGCGACGCATCCGGCGGGGTTGACGGTGCGGTGGACCTCGATGACGGAGTCCGGGGCAGGGGGCCGGTGGGCAGGGCGTTGGAGGGTGCGGGGCGGCCGGGGCGGGAGCCGTGCTGGTGTCGCAGGAGAGTGAGTTGGGCGGGGGTGAGGGGCACGGGGCGGGTTTTGAGGCAGCGGGTGCCGTCGAAGGCGTGCAGGGTGGTGCTGTCGACCCAGATGGTGAGTTGGGGCGCGGCGCGGGAGCGGCCCAGCCACAGTTGCTGACCCAGGACGCCCAGGTTGCCGCTGGTCGGGACGGTGACGGTGAACTCGACTGCGGTGGCCCCCGGTTCGGGGATTCGGGCGGCGTGTGGGCGGGCGGGGACGTGGTGGAGGCATCGGGGGTGCCGGGGCGGGGCCGGGGGTGCGCGGCACGCTGCTGGCGGTGACGGCGGCTGTGGTCGTCGGCGGTGCAGTGGGGGTCGGCGTGGTTGCGCTGACGGTCGGCGGGACGTCCCGGGCGGCCGGTTCGGCGAGTTCGGCTCCGGGGGCGGTGCCGGGAGGTCCGCCGCCCCGGCGGCCTCGGCTGCGCCGAGTGCTGCGGCGACCGCCGGGGCCGGTGCTGGGGCGCCGAGCACGCAGGGGCTGCTCGGGGTGGGGCCGGCCGTGGCGTCAGGGGCTGCGCTCGGGGCGCCGGTGGCACTGGTCGGCTACGCCCTCCAGCAGGATCCGGGCGGGTTCACCCTCGCCGTTCCCGACGACTGGTCGCGCAGTACCGACTCCGGCCGGATCTACTACATGTCGGCCGACCAGTTGCTGCGGATCGGCATCCATGTCACCCCGGTGTCGGCGGGCGGACCGCTGGCGGACCTCCAGGCCGAGAACGCGGCCGGTCCGCAGAGCAACTCCGGCTACCGGGACGCCAGTGTGGTGCCGACCGCCTTCCATGCCACCTCGGACACCGCCCGGTGGACCTGGACCTGGGACGGCTGCACCGCCGCTGACCTGGGTGCCCGGCGGGTGCTCGACCTCTCCTGGGTCGAGCACGGGCAGACCTACGACTTTTGGGTCTCCACGCCGGTGGGCGCGCTCACCCAGGCTGACTTGATCTTCAACGCCGTCTCGGCGACCTTCCGTGCCGGAGCGGCGTAGGCGGGGGACTGTCGTGCCGGTCACGTGGCACGTCAGGCATGAAGCGGGCGTCCCCGAGGAAGAGACATGGTGACATGGCCATGATCCGGGATCCCGTGGCGGATCCCGGTTTCGGGGACGGAGCCTGCGTGGGCGGGGACTTCTTACGGTTATCGGTCGCACTGACCGGCTTCGGGGCGGAGGAGCTGGCGGCGACCGGGATGGCCGACAGCTACCGGACGACGGTGCTGCAGCAGATCGGCGGGGTGAACCTGGGGCTGCTGCTCGCCGGGCTGGCCGAGGCGGACGGGGATCCGGCGGCCCTGGCCGATCCGGCGCTGCTGGAGGCCGCCCGGGCGGTCTGCGGGCTCTGGTACCTGGGCGTGTGGCCGGGCCTGTCGGACGAGGCCTGCCGCTCGCTGGGGCTGACCGGCGGACAGCTGCCGGTGCGCCCCTCGGCGGAGGCGTATGCCCAGGGGCTGATCTGGCAGGCCATGGGCAGCCATGCGCCCGGTACCGGCGGTCCGGGGTTCGGCAGTTGGGCCGATCCACCGCCGCGCCCCGGCCGGCGGGCGGCGGCGCAGGGAGCGCCCGCGTGAGCCGGGAGGAGGCCACCGGGCGGTACGACGTGATCGTGGTCGGCGCGGGCATCGCGGGGTCGCTGCTGGCGAAGCAGCTGGGCGCGCGCGGACACCGGGTGCTGGTGCTGGAGGCCGGAGTCGGCGGCGGACCGGCGGGCCCGCCGGACGGGGGCGGGGCCGCCGTCGAGCGGTACCAGCGGGCCCTGGCGAAGGTCCCGAGCGCGGCGATCGCGGAGAACCCCCTCGTCCCCTCGCCCGAGGTGCTGGCCCTCACCGGCCTGCCCGGCGGCGGCTACCGGGCCGGGGGCTACCTGCTCCAGGACGGCCCGCTGCCGTACGCCAGCGGCTACCTGCGGGTCAACGGCGGCACCGGGACCGCCTGGACCGGGCTGACCCCGCGGATGCACCCGGAGGACTTCCGCACCGGCGACTTCGGCTACGGCCGCGACTGGCCCATCGGCTACGCCGAACTGGAGCCCTACTACCGGGCCGCCGAGCGCGAGATCGGGGTGGCCGGGGACGCGGAGGAGCAGCGCCGCCACGTCGGCCTGCCCTTCCCCGACGGCTACGCCTTCCCGATGGCGCCGGTCCCGGCCAGCCACCTGGACCGGGTGCTGGCCGCGCGGCTGGACGGCCGCGAGGTCACCGACCCGGCCGGGGCCGGGCCGACCGGGCTGCGGGTGGTGGGCACCCCGCACGGCCGCAACAGCGAGGCCACCCCGGAGTACGGGCCGCCCTGCGCCGGGAGCGCCAGCTGCATCCCGGTCTGCCCGACCGGGGCGAAGTACACCCCGGCCCGGACCCAGGCCCGATGGGCGCCCTCGGTCACCCTGCTCACCCGCGCGGTGGCCGGACGGGTGCTGGCGGACGCGACCGGCCGGGTCACCGGGGTGGAGTACCAGCGCTACCAGGACCCGAGGCGTCCGGACCGCACCACCCGTACCGCGCGGGCCGGCATCGTGGTGCTGGCCGCGCACGCGATCGAGAACGCCAGGCTGCTGCTCGCCTCCGGCCTGGCCAACTCCAGCGACCAGGTCGGCCGCAACCTGATGGACCATCCGGTGCTGCTGACCTGGGGCCTG
>Ga0302314_10014845_pt1 | contig 13285 bp, 12 predicted proteins | sample III_Palsa_N2_3_FD_200533 | JGI IMG/M metagenome (GOLD analysis project Ga0302314, IMG submission 200533) | Peat permafrost microbial communities from Stordalen Mire near Abisko, Sweden - III_Palsa_N2_3 | ecosystem: Environmental > Terrestrial > Soil > Palsa > Peat permafrost | place: Sweden...
AACGGCGCGTGGCACCCAAATGACAGGCGGCATAGACCCGCAAATCTCTATTCGCTTGCTGGAGAAATTGAGCCGGCGCGGGTTGACCAACGAGCTATATCGGCAACTCCACCATTTGGACTATGACACGATCAAGGCGCACATTGGATATTGTCGGAAAATCGGTGAGTTTCAGCCAGACGGCACAAATGCCCGTCTGCAACAACGCCTTCAATTTGTTCTAGATCAGATCGAAAGAAAACATGGATCATCTGGTGTTGTTGACCAACGCACGCTCGAAGACGCAGTGCGCATGGCGCTAAAGAGTTACCCGCTTACTTGAAACTGCCGGAGGAGCTGCTAAAACAGAACGGGCCAAGGTTGCAGCCTCGGCCCGTCAAAATCAGATACCGCGCGCGAGCGGCTAGAAACATTCTAGCCGGAGTTTTAGCGCACGTCACTCGTGATATCGCCAGAGGCGATCAGGGCATTTCAGAAAATATTCAAAAACATCTTCGCGTTCAACGACCCGACGCCACTAACACACCCTCAATCTGATCAAGAACGCGCGTTGCAAATGTCGGCGGCAAAAGACTCGCCGAACCCGGCGCCGGCTGTGGAATTAGCGGCCCCATGATCTTTCTGGCGTCTTTGATCGTGTCACGAATTAGCCCCGGCATGACAGAGATGAGTGCCGTCAATGCGGCTACGACTCCGGACAGTTCGTTTATGCGGGTGGCTGTATCGGATTCATGTGACATTTGGCTTTTCTCCTAGGCTGTTTGGCGACACCTAGGATAGGCCGGAAGGGTCCCGGAGTCATTCGGGACCCTTCTGCTTTCGACGCCAGGGAGGAAGATTGGGGTCGCAGGAGGAAGATTGGGGTCGGAGTAACAACATCCGCTTTGATGAAGTCGGCGCAAATTCGTACTCCGGTCTCGAACGGCGCCGACTCGAAATAATCGACCGCCTACCTCCCACTGCGCTTCGTTCTCGCCATGTCACGGCCCGTTGCCGCCGCGCGCGCCGGTCGCGGCGCGACCACACTGATGCGTCCGGTGGGACGGGAGCGCGGCTTTTGCCGGATGGATATTTCCACGTCGCGGTCGAGCGCGGTCAGGAAGATCATCAGGCGCTCCACGGAGAAGCCTTCGAGCTTGTAGCGCAACAGCGCGGAGATCTTGGGCTGGTTGACACCGAGAATGCCGGCCGCCGCGGATTGGTTCGATTTGCGCTGCGCGAGAATCCGGTTGATCGCATAAGCCAGCCGCAGCTTCGTCTGCCGTTCTTCGGCATCCTTGTAGCCAAGATCGGCGAAGACATTCGTCGTGCCGTGAGTGATTTCTTCCTCTTCACGTTTCCTTGCCATGGCTCGCCTCATAGTCTTGCCGCGCGGTCCGCAAACGCCGTTCCACCAATTCGATGTCGCCGCGGGCCGTCCGAATGCCTTTCGGCGATTTCTTCTGGAACGCATGGAGGACGTATACCGCTTCCCGGAATCGAACCGTATAGACTGCGCGGTAGGTGTCGCCGTCGAAATCCTCCACGATTTCGAAGACGCCGGAGCCTTGTCCCTTCCAGGGCTTTGCCGACGGATGCTTGCCGCCGAACTGCGCAATGCCCAACGCATTTCCCATTTCGCCTTTCACGGGTTCGGGAAACGCAAGGAAGTCGCGCTTGGACGACCCCACCCATGCCAGCGGTTTTTCGCCAATGGTCGGTTGTCGCGCCATGATTATCCCAATTTGAGGATAATATCAACCGCGCCGGACAGGATGTCTGCGGCGCCGTTTCCGGTGAGGCATTTGTGGCAGGCATTGCCGCAGGATTCTTCCCGTATCCGTCTCTGCGATGCAGGCGATTGCCGCGAGTCTTGGCGGCTCGACGTCTTGCGACAAAGCGCGACCGGTTCGAGGGGAACGTAGCCGCCGTCGCCGTATTCTGGGTGGGGCAGCCGGTCGATGGAATCATCCCCTCCCCCAGCCGATGCGCGGACGCGCGTCGGCTGGGGGAGGGCTAGGGTTGGGGGGCAAATAAAAGAGTCTTTCGCGCGCGGACGCGCGGCGGCTGGGTGGGCGGCTCAAGGCCGCCCATGGAGAAGAAAGGGGACTGCGGCAGCTCAATCCAAAACCGCCCTGGAGTAGGGGCCGATAACATTCCGATAGCCGGGACTTCCGCGACAGTATGCGGATGCACTCTGGTTCCGTGACGTCCCGCGCGGCGGATTGGTATCGATCGAATCCCAACGAATTCGAACAGTACTGGTATCGCCGGCTATTCCAGCCGGTCGCCGTCGTCGCCTTCGTCGTCGCCGTCGTCGGAGGCTTCCGCCAGCGAGAAGACCGGCGTGCTGCCGTTGGGCTGCAGCGAGGCCTCACCATTCACGTTGCCGTTGACGTTTCCATTGGGCTGCGGCCGGGGAGCGCCATTCTGGTGATAGGTCTGCTGGCCCTGATTCTGATTCGGGCTCTGGTATTGCTGCTGCTGCAATTGGGCCGCGCTCAGGATTCGAAAATAGTGCTCGGCATGCTGGAGATAGTTCTCCGCCATGACCCGGTCGCCGGACGAGTTCGCATCGCGCGCCATCTGCAGATATTTCTCGTACACATGGGCCGCGGAGCCGCGGATTTTGATCTCCGGCCCGCTGGAATCGAAGGTCCGGTTCGGATTGTTGTTGTTGCCGCCGCCGCCACCATTGTTGTTGTTGTTTTGCGGCCGGCGGCCGCGTCCACGAGAGCGTTTCACGTGATCCCCTTCATTGTTCGACAGTCCTCATGTTCCACAGGCCCATGCGCCAAAAGCACGGGAACGCGCGCGGTCTGTTGCATCGTTCGTATCAGTCGCACCTTATGGCGCGTCCGCCTGGTTGCCGCATAAAGCGCAGAGCTCGACTTTCGCTTACAACGGGGACAGCGCCGTACTGCGCGCTTTCAATGTCCCCACGATCTTCCCGAAAAGTCCGGGCCGCCGTTCTAACGGCGGGCTCCCTCGATCCCCCATGTAAGCCGGAACCTAGCCGCTTGCCATGGGCTTTCCAACTGTTTTTTGAGCCGCCACCAGGACCCTCGGGTGCCCGGCCAAATCCGCTGTAACCCGAACGATCCTGAGACCGTCCCGTTCCAGGACGGTTCGAACGGAATCGGCCTGCGTCGAGCCGATTTCGAGATAGGCCCGGCCTTCGGGCCGCAAATGCCGGAGCACGACAGGCGCCAACTCCCGATAGGCCTTGAGCCCGTCATCCCCGCCGACCAGCGCGACTTTCGGCTCGTGGCGCACGATTTCGGGCGACGCGGCGGCAAACTCCGATTCGGTCACATAGGGGGGATTGGCGAATACGATGTCGAAGGTCCCTGTGACGGCGGTCCAGTCGGTCTGCGACAAAACGCACCGAGCTTCAAGGCCATGCCGCACGACGTTGCGCCGTGCCCAGGACAACGCTTCGGCGGAGCGGTCGACACCCAGTCCCTTCGCATTGGGATAGTTCGAGAGGAAAGCGACAAGCAGGCAACCGGATCCGGTTCCGAAGTCGGCCACGACGAGCGGGGCATAGCGATCGGGATGATCGCGCAACGCTTCTTCGATCAGCGTTTCGGTTTCGGGACGCGGAACCAGCACGCCGGGTCCCACCTCGAAATCGAGGCTCCAGAATTCCTTGCTGCCCACGATATAAGCGAGCGGTTCGCGCTGCTCGCGGCGCGCGACCAGCGCCTCGAAGCGCGTCAGTTGTTCCTGCGTCATGTTTCTGGCCGCGAGCAGATCTTCCTGCGAAGCCTGCATCGCTGCGCCGAGCAGCACGCGTGCGTCCAGGCGCGGCATCTCGATTCCTGCCGCGGCAAGGCGCGCCGCGCCGCGCGTCAGCGCATCGCGCACCGCATTCATATCGCGTCCGACGATTCCAAGGTGGCAAGCCTGTTTGCCTGATCTTCCGTGATCAGCGCCTCGATGATTTCGCCCAGATCGTCGCCGGAGAGAATGCGGTCGAGCTTGTAGAGCGTGAGATTGATGCGGTGGTCCGTCACGCGGCCTTGCGGAAAATTATAGGTGCGGATGCGCTCGGACCGGTCGCCCGACCCGACAAGGTCCTTGCGCTCGGCCGCCCGCGCGCTCGCCTGCCGCTCGCGTTCCGCCTCGAACAGTTTGGCCTTCAGGATCTTCATCGCCTTGGCGCGGTTCTTGTGCTGCGATTTTTCTTCCTGCTGGGCCACGACGATGCCGCTCGGCAGATGCGTGATGCGCACGGCACTTTCCGTCTTGTTGACGTGCTGGCCGCCGGCGCCGCTGGAACGATAAACGTCGATCTTCAGATCCTTTTCGTCCACCTGCACGTCGACTTCCTCCGGCTCCGGAAGAACGGCGACGGTCGCCGCCGAGGTGTGGATGCGTCCGCCCGCTTCCGTCACCGGCACGCGCTGCACGCGATGCACGCCGCTTTCGAATTTGAGCTTGGCATAGGCGCCCTGCCCGACCACTTCCATCACCGCTTCGCGCACGCCGCCGAGATCGCTGTCGCTCAGGCTGAGAATCTCGACCTTCCAACCCTGAAGCTGCGCATAGCGCCGATACATTCCCAGTAAGTCGGCCGCGAACAACGCCGCTTCGTCGCCGCCCGTGCCGGCGCGGATTTCGACGATGGCCGAGGACGAGTCCGCGGCGTCCTTGGGAAGAAGCTGCAGCTTGAGCGCGAGTTCCAGCGCGGCATGAGTCTGGCGCAAGCTCTGGCGCTCTTCTTCCGCCATCGCGCGCATATCCGCGTCGGCGGCAGGATCGCCGGCCAGCGCCTCGGCGTCCTTCAATTCGCGCTCGGTCGTGCGATAGGCCTGCACGGCCTCGACGATCGGGGAGAGTTCGGCGTGCTCCTTGGACAGCTTTACATAGGCAGCCCCGCCCGAGCCGCCGGACGCAAGCTCCGCCTCAACGGCCGCAAAGCGGTCGACGAGCCTGGAAAGCTTTGCCTCGGGAATCATGAACGCAAAGATGCCGCGCTCTACTCGGCCGGCTCAAGCGCCATCGCTTTTGCCGTTGCGGCTTCGATTTCGGCGGCCTTCTTCTCGCACAGCTCGACCACGTGATCGACCAGCTTGGTATTCTCGAGTTTGTAGGCGGGCTTGCCGTTCAGATAGATCATTCCCGCGCTGCCGCCCGCGCCGCCTCCCGTGAAGCCGAGATCGGTCTCGCGGGCTTCGCCCGGGCCGTTCACGACGCAGCCAATGATCGAGAGCGTCATCGGAGTCGAAATGTGCTTCAGCCTGCTTTCCAGCAGGCCGACGGTCTCGATCACGTTGTAACCCTGCCGCGCGCAGGACGGGCACGAAATAATGCTCACGCCGCGATGCCTGAGGCCCAGCGATTTCAGGATGTCGAAGCCCGCGCGAATCTCTTCCACCGGCTCCGCCGAAAGCGAAACGCGGATCGTGTCGCCGATACCGGCCCACAAAAGCGAACCGATGCCGATGGCGGATTTGACGGTGCCCGACATCAGGCCGCCGGCTTCCGTGACTCCCAGATGCAACGGGTAATCGCAGGCGTCGGCGAGGCCGTTATACGCCGCGACCGCGAGGAACACGTCGGATGCCTTCACGCTGATCTTGAATTCCCGGAAGTCGTTGTCCTCGAGAATGCGCGCGTGATTGAGCGCGCTTTCCACCATCGCTTCGGGGCACGGTTCGCCATAGCGCTCCAGCAATTCCTTTTCGAGCGATCCGGCATTGACGCCGATGCGCATCGAGCAGCCGTGATCCTTCGCGGCGGACACGACTTCCTTGACGCGCTGCGTGGAACCAATATTGCCGGGATTGATGCGAAGGCATGCCGCGCCGGCCTTGGCCGCTTCGATCGCACGCTTATAGTGAAAATGAATGTCGGCCACGATCGGCACGCGCGAGGCCTTGACGATGGCCGGCAGCGCCTTGGTCGCGTCCTCGTCGGGACACGATACGCGCACGATGTCCGCGCCGGCCTCTTCCAACCCGCGAATCTGCGCGATGGTGCCGCGAATATCGGCGGTGACCGTGTTGGTCATGCTCTGGACGGTGATCGGGGCGTCGCCGCCCACTTCCACCTTACCGACGCGAATCTTCCGCGATTTGCGTCTAGCGATATCGCGATAGGCCCGAACGCTCATCGACTGTTCCTTACTTAACCCGGGTTGCCGCCATTGTAGCGGTCTACGATTGCCTGCGGATCCAACGATACGGCTTCCGTCACCTTATCGCCATGTCCGGCCGTTCCCATCGGCTGGCCGTCGAGTTCCAACGCGATGGCACTGCCATTTTGCGTCGTCAATGTGACGCCGACAAGATTGGGGACGTTGTAGCTGTCACCCGGATGCAGCACGCGGTTCAGAAAAACCCGCCCATCCGCCCCCTGTATCAGCACGCTTGTCGTCGCCTGAACCCGGAGAATAACGCGCGGATTGTGGTTTTGGAGGCCATAGACCTGGCCCGGAGGAAGGGCCGCCGTCTGAACACCGGCAGGCGCCGCGCCGGGAGCGGTCGAACCGGCCGCCTGAGCGGCGGCTGCGGCGGCAGGAGTTGGGGTCACCGCGGGCGGAGGGCTGTTGACAGCGACCGGCGCCGGTGCGGCCGGCTTGGTCGCGGCGACGGTCGTGGGAGGCGCCATTCGGGCCGGTACCGGCGCCACGGGCTGATGGAGGAGCGAATCCGCCGACATTGCCAAATGATAGGCGCCGTAGAAAACCACTCCCAGCAGGACCACCGCGATCACGACCCAGCCATGCGGGAGCCTTGATTCGCCGGTGTCCTGAGCGATCGGCGCGGGCTGGGAACTGTCCTGACGGCCCGCAATCTCGCCTTTGAACCTCTCGACGCATTGGACCGGGTCGAGACCGAGATAATCGGAGTAGGACCGAACGAAGCCAACGGCATAAGTCCGGCCGGGCAGCGCCTCGAGCCTGTCTTCCTCGAGGGCTTCGAGATGGTCCTTGCGGATTTTGAGAACCCGCGAAACGGACGCCAAGTCGTCGCCGCGCCGCAAACGAGCCGCGCGCAAGTCCTGGCCTACGGTTTCCAGCGGCGCATCGGCCTCGCCGGAGATTTCCCGCAGGTGAATCCGTTTGCGGCTCAATGCGCCGCTTTCGTCGAGCGTCAGGTGGGTGACTTTAGTCATCGCTGAACGAATACAGCCATCGCGACCGGCTATCTAGCGGATTCACGCCAAATCCTTGCCGCCGGATCGAAATCGTCCAGCGGCCAGATGTCCCGTCCGGCAATCAGCCTGTTTCCCGAACGGCTATTTGATGACCACACCGCGTTCGGCGGCGAAAGCAGCCAGTCGCGTGCGCAGGCTATGATCGGTGCGTCCGCACAGGCCGTCGACAAAATGCGCGATCTCGCGAGTGTCCAGGCTTCGGATCATGATCTTCACGGCGCCGATATTGGCTGGCTGCATGGATAATGTGCGCATCCCGGCCCCGATGAGAGCCATCGCCTCCAGAGGACGGCCCGCCATCTCCCCGCACAGCGAGACTTCGCCATTGGCGTCGCTGGCGCTGCGCACGATCTGGCGGATCACGGTCAATGCGGCCGGGCTCAGCGCATCGTAGCGGCGCGCAACTCGCGGATTGGTCCGGTCGACCGCAAAGACGAACTGGAACAGATCGTTCGAGCCGATGGACACAAAATCCGCGCTGCGGAGAATTTGCGGCAGCATGAACATCAACGCCGGCACTTCGAGCATTGCACCCACAAGTGTCTGTCGCGGCTGCGGCAGGCCCAGAAGCCGTGCCCGCTCCAGTTCCCGGTCGATTAGAGCCCGCGCCGCGTTGAATTCGGAGACGTCGCTCACCATCGGCAACAGAATGCGAAGCACCTTGTCGGCCGACGCCATCAGAAGCGCGCGCACCTGGTAGCGCAGCAGCGCAGGGCGATCGAGCGCAATGCGGATCGCGCGCCAGCCGAGCGCCGGATTCTCCTCGCGGTCCCAGCGCCCATAAGGAAGGATCTTGTCTCCGCCCAAATCGAGCGTGCGGAACACGACCGGCTTGTCGCCGGCGGCATCGATGATCCGGCGGTAGAACGCGATCTGGTCGGCCAGCCGCGGCATCGTTTCGCCGATCATGAATTGCAATTCGGTGCGAAACAGCCCGACCCCGTCCGCGCCGGATTCACTCAGATGCGGCATGTCGATGAGCAGGCCCGCATTCATCATCAGCCGGATGGGCACGCCGTCTCGAGTGATGGCGGGCAAATCGCGCACGGCAGCGAATTGCGCCACGCGCTGCTCGCGCAAGGTGCGCCGTGCTTCGAACACGGAAACGATTTCGGGCGGAGGCCGCAACTGCGCCTCTCCGGACTCGCCATCGACGACGATCAAATCGCCCGCGCGCGCGGTATCCGCCACGCCTTTTATCCCGCCGACAAGCGCCAACCCCATCGCGCGCGCCACGATTGCGACATGCGATGTGGCCGTGGCGTCTTCGACCAGCAACGCGACCAGGCGGTCGCGTCCATAGTCGAGCAGTTCCGCCGGTCCCATCGCGCGGGCGACGAGAACGGCATCCTGCGGCAGATCGCGTGTGCCGTCCGCCGTGCTCTTTCCGGTCAGTTGGCGTTGCAGCCGCCGCGCAAGATCCTCGAAGTCGTGCAGCCTTTCGCGCAAAAACGGATCGCTCATGCGCGTGACGCGAAGACGCAACTCGTCCTGGACGCGCTCGACCGCCGCCTCCGCCGTGAGGCCCGTTCGCACCGCATCGTGAAGCTTCTGCTGCCAGCCCTGATCCTGCGCGAACAGGCGATAGGCTTCGATCACCTCCCGGCTCTCGCCGGTCAGATCGAGTTCGCCCGAGTCGAGCATGGTATCGACGGAGCTGCGTAAGCCGCCCAACGCCTTGTCCAACCGGGCCAGTTCGGCTTGCGGATCGTCGGCGATCAGGTGCTCGACCTTCACCCGCGGCTCGTGCAGCACGACCGTGCCGATGGCGATTCCTTCGCATAACCCGTCGCCGCGAAATGTGAGCGGCCGGTCGGGCCGCAGTTCCGGCTCATCGAGCTCCGTAACGTCGAACAACCCGCCATGCGCCACGACTTCGGCCAGCACCATGGCCACGGTCTGCACCGCCTCGACTTCTTCTTCGTCATATTGGCGCGCGACGCGGTTTTGCACCGTGAGCACGCCATAGACCTGGCCGCCGCGCACGATGGGGACGCCGAGAAACGAATGATACGGATCTTCGCCGGTTTCCGGGCGATAGGAAAAACTCGGATGCGCGAACGCATCGCTCAGATTCACGGGCTCGGCGTTCTCGGCGACAAGGCCGACAAGGCCCTCGCCTTGCTTCATGCGCGTGCGATGAACCGCGTCGCGATTGAGGCCTTCGGTGGCGAACAGCTCGAACGCGCCGCCTGCCCGGCGCAGATAGATGGAGCAGACTTCCGCCACCATGATGGCCGCGATGACGGACACGAGCCGGTCGAGACGCGCCTGCGCACTCGTCTGCTCCGCCATGATTTCACGCAGACGGCGGAGCAGCGTACGGGGACTGCCGGCGCCGCTGGTGACCATCAGCAGGTCTCGATCCGCAGGGGTGGCGCGAAAATCATGCTTCATCCAGTTCATAGGCCGAATGCAGCGCGCGCACAGCGAGCTCCACATATTCCTCGGCGATGAGAACGCTCACCTTGATCTCCGAGGTTGAGATCACCTGGATGTTAATTCCTTTTTCCGACAGTACGCGGAACATGGTCTGCGCCACGCCGGGATGCGCGCGCATGCCGATACCGATGATCGACACTTTCGCCATGTCCGCATCGGAGGTCACGTCCTTGTAGCCGATGGCCGACGCGGATTTCTCGATCGCGTCCAGCGCGCGGGCCAGTTCGCTGCGGCTGACGGTGAAGGTGAGATCGGTCTTGCGGCCGTCCTCGGAGACGTTTTGCACGATCATGTCGACATTGACGCCGGCATCGGCGAGCGGGCCGAAGATGGCGGCGGCCACGCCCGGCTGGTCGGGGATGCGGCGCAGCGTGATCTTCGCTTCGTCGCGCGAATAGGCGATGCCGGTGACCGGTTTCTTTTCCACGATATCTTCCTCGTCGCACAGAAGTGTGCCGCCCGCGTCGGAGTCGAAAGTCGACAACACGCGAACGGGCACACGATAAAGCATGGCGATCTCGACGGAACGCGTCTGCAGCACTTTCGCGCCGAGAGAGGCCATTTCGAGCATTTCTTCGAACGCGATCTTTTCGAGACGCCGCGCCTTGGGAACAATGCGCGGATCGGTCGTATAGACGCCGTCGACATCGGTATAGATGTCGCAGCGGTCGGCCTGCAGGGCCGCCGCAATTGCGACCGCGCTCGTATCCGAACCGCCGCGGCCCAGGGTCGAGATGCGGTTGTCGGGGGCGACGCCCTGGAAACCGGCGATCACGGCCACCTGCCCCTGCGCCAGGCGCTCGTTCATCAAGGTCGGATCGATTGCCTCGATTCGGGCCGAGCCATGCATCGCGGACGTTCGCACCGGAATCTGCCAGCCGAGCCAGGATCGTGCGCTCACGCCGATGGCCGATAGCGCCACAGCCGTAAGCCCGGCCGTGATCTGCTCGCCTGCCGCAACCACGACGTCGTATTCGCGCGCGTCATGCAGCGGCGACAGCTCTCGTGTCCAGCCGACAAGCTTATTGGTCTCGCCCGCCATCGCCGACACCACCACCGCGACCTGATGGCCGCGCTCGGCCTCGCGCTTGACCAGGGAAGCGACGTGCCGGATGCGATCGAGATCGGCAACCGACGTCCCTCCGAACTTCATGACGATCTTGGACATCCCCGTCCCGGTCTCGCGAGATTTGGCCACGCGTGCCATACATAGACGGCGGGGTGCCCGCGCTCAACGCCGAAACGAGTCCGATGAACGAGAATACATCCTCATCTTTGGCGCAACCCTCCGTCGACCCGGAGGAAGTCGCGAAGTTCGCCGCGCTCGCCGAGGAATGGTGGGACCCGACCGGCAAATTCGCGCCGCTGCATAAGTTCAATCCCGTCAGGCTCGGCTATATCCGCGACACGGTATCGAAGCATTTCGGCCGCGACGCACGCAGCCTGCGTCCGTTCGAAGGACTTTCGCTGCTCGACATCGGCTGCGGCGGCGGACTTTTGTCGGAGCCCATGGCGCGGCTGGGATTTGCAGTTCTGGGTGCCGACGCCTCCGAACGCAACATCCGCATTGCCTCGGGACATGCCGCCAAGTCCGATTGCCGGATCGACTATCGCTGCGCGACGGCCGAAGCGCTGGCCGAGGCCGGCGAAGCGTTCGATGTCGTGCTGAACATGGAAGTGATCGAGCACGTGGCCGATCTGAAGTCGTATCTCCGGGCCTGCGCCGCACTCGTCAAACCCGGCGGACTGATGTTCGTCGCCACCTTGAACAAGACGCTCAAGGCGCTCGCGCTGGCAAAATTCGGCGCGGAGTATGTGCTCGGCTGGTTGCCGCGCGGCACCCATGACTGGAACCGCTTCGTCGAGCCGCGCCGACTTCAAACGATGCTGCAGGACGCGGGACTGAACGTGCTGAAGACGCAAGGCGTAAGCTTCGATCCGCTGGGCTGGGATTGGCGCCTGTCGAGCGATACCGACGTGAATTACATGGTTGTGGCGGAGCGGGAGTCTAACGTAGCGGCCCCCCTTCCGTCACGCGGCTGACGCCGCGCGCCACCTTCCCCCGCGAGGGGGGAAGGCAAAAAAGAAGAGCGCGCCAAACTTTTTCTAACCTTCCCCCTCAGGGGGAAGGTGCCGAGCGCAGCGAGGCGGAAGGGGGCCGCGTCGATTGAATCGACTCTAATTCGCCTCGTTGAGGTCGGGGGGCAGCGGCGCCACGTCGACACCCTCCTCGATCAACTCGCGCGCTTCTTCGATGGTCGCCTCGCCATAGATGTGGCGCTCTTCGGATTCGCCGTAGTGGATCTTGCGCGCCTCTTCGGGAAATTTCGGGCCGACGAATTCGGCGTTCTGTTCGACATATTTGCGCAGGCCCGTTACGAACTGGCGCGCCTTGCGCAATTCGTCCGGCGCGGATTGGCGCTCGCCGACGGAGTTCTTGAGCGCCGGCGCCATCGGCGCTTTCTCGATTTTGCGGGAATTGCACATCGGGCACACGAGCTTGCCGTCCGCGGACTGGGCATCGAAGGCGCTGCTGTCCCGGAACCAGCCTTCGAACGCATGCCCCTTCGGGCAATGAAGACTGTAGACGATCACGCGTGGCTTCTCCGGGTTGTCACAGATTCAACATATAAGATGGGGGTAAATGAACCGTTCCGCAAGCAAGCGGGCTGCCGGGTAGTGCCTAATTTGAATTTTGAGGCGGTCCGCACGATGCCGGCACAGGGAGTGGAACGGCATTCTTCTGGTGTTCCTCCACCAGCGACCAACCAGCGAACATGGGCGGCGACACTGTCGTGTCAGGTATTCCTTCTTGCACGATATCGTCGAACATACGTTTGACCTTTACCGGGTCTCCGACCGAATTGATTATGTACCCGTCCCATATCCGCCCATGGGAATTATGCTTTACGCACACAACTAAAGCAGCCGTCTGTGGTCCAGCATCAAGCGGCAGCTGGGGCGCCACGCATCCTATCAAGACGAACGCCATTGCCATGCCGATAGGCGGTCTCATTTCCCAACCCTCTGCTCGGCCGCGATAGCGGTCCGAACGGCGTCACGCGGACTCGCGACCGGCGGCATGTGCAGCACCGTGAAGAACCGCCGCGTACCGTCTGGACGCACATAGGACCACGCGGAAATGCGCTTGCCCACTACAATTTTGTGCGCCAGCACATGAGGCTCCGGGCTACCCCTGCCATGGCGGCGGGTGTATCTGATAGGCTCTGGACGCTTGAGGAATTGGTGGAGGAGGCCTCCGAATGCCGATCGCCTTAGCAGTGCTCTTGGCCCTGTGCGCGGTGCTGTTGACTACAGACACGCCCATCGGTAACGCCGTTCGTGCCTTGTTGATTGATGCTTCTGCCAAAGCGAACTGGCGTACTACCCCTCTGAAAATCATTGTCCGGCTGATCGTCATTGCTGCATTGGTCGCCTTTGCTATCTACGCGCCGGAATGGATTATGTTGTTCGGGGTTGGCGATCTAATGATGTATCTCGACGTTGGCGTAATCCTGCTTCTGATAAGCGTGGCCGACCACGGAAGATCATTCTTTGCGCGCGTGGTCCGATTTTCCGGCAATATCGCTCGAAGCGTCGTCGCTCGCTGGAATCGACGCCGTGGACGCACCCGTGTTTCGCATTTGCGCAAACCTAAGTCGCTATCGTCCGACGATGATGAAGCCGGATATGGATG
>Ga0302314_10014846_pt1 | contig 13284 bp, 9 predicted proteins | sample III_Palsa_N2_3_FD_200533 | JGI IMG/M metagenome (GOLD analysis project Ga0302314, IMG submission 200533) | Peat permafrost microbial communities from Stordalen Mire near Abisko, Sweden - III_Palsa_N2_3 | ecosystem: Environmental > Terrestrial > Soil > Palsa > Peat permafrost | place: Sweden...
TGGTCTATTACTGGGCCGACGCGGACATCGCGGCGGCGGCGGGCGCCCTGCGCCAGAGCCTCCGGCCGGGCGGGCGCATCCTGCTGGTGCACTGGCTCGGCGAGACCGACTATCCCAAGACCGCGGGCGAGGCGGTGGGCGGGCTGGCGGGCCATCTGCACGGGCTCTACGGGGTGGAGGCGGCGGAGCGCACGGCCGATTACCGGCTGGACCTCTGGCGCTGGACGGCCTGACGCCGGCGGCGGCTAGCTGGCCTGCGCCATGGTCCGCGCCGAGCGCAGGGTCCTGACGATGGAGCGCGCCACCACGGTCTCGCCGGGCAGGGTGTGGAAGGTCAGGGCGTGGTCGTTGGCGATGGGCGCGCCCAGCGCCGCCATCACCGGATCGAGCCCCTGCAGCCCCTCGTGCAGGTCCAGCGCGCCCCAGCGGGCCAGGGTGTCCGCCGCGCCCTCCGGGGCCCGCCCGTCGGTGCGGCAGGAGGTCAGCACCCGCACGTCCTTGGGGTGGCGGATGCGGCGGCCGGCGGCGCGCAGGGCGTCGAACAGGGCCTTGTCCTCGCCCACGTGCGGAGTCGGCGCCCCGCCGGTGGAGCGGTAGGCGGCGAGGGTCAGGGCGATGCTGGCGCCGCCTTCGTAGAAGTGGCGCGGCCACGGCTCGTCGCTGGTCCGCGCGGCCTTCAGGTAGCAGCAGGCGTCGTCGTAGCGGCGGATGGCGGCCAGCCGGGTCCGGTGGGCGGGGTCGAGGCGGCGCAGCTCCCGGGGATCCAGCCGGGCGAAGCCGGCCACCGCGTCATAGCCGGCGTCGATGTGGTCGAGGGTCTTCAGGAGCCAGTCGCGGGCGACCCGGGTGTCGGCGTCGGTGCACAGCAGCAGGTCCTGCGGGCTGGCGAGGCGCCGCGCCCCCGCGTCGAAGGCCAGCCGGCGCGCCCAGCCGGCGTGGGCGTCCTTCGGGGGCAGGGCGACGCTGTCCACCATCACGGGCGCCGAAGGGCGGGCGGGGAAGGCCTGGACCCGCTCCACCGTGGCGTCGGTGCAGTTGTTGGCGAGGACCAGGATCTCCAGGGCGATCACCCGCCGGTCGGTCGCCAGCGTGGTCAGGTGCTGCAGGCAGGCGCCGATGCGCGCCTGTTCATTGCGCGCCGGCACGACGATGACCACCCGCCTCTGCACCACCCTGGCGCCCTTTCATCCAACAGCCCGCGTTGAAGCGATGGATGAATGCGACGGCCCGTCAGGCGTTCCAAAGTCGGCCCGGCGACGCCGCCGCCCGGCTCGCGGGCGTCAGTGCCCGCCGGCGCCGGGGGCCACGACCCGCTTGGGCCGGGGGGCGATCCAGACCGACGCCCCCGCCAGCGCCAGCACCACGGCGATGGCCAGGAAGATGTGGTCGGTGGCCAGCATCACGCTCTGGCTCTGCACCAGGGTCTCGTACTGCTCCAGCGCCTGTCCGGCCGACAGGCCCGCGCCCTGGAAGGCGTCCATGGCGCCCTGCACCATGGAGCCCGGCTGGTTCAGGATGCTGACCCGCGAGGCGGTGGCGCTGTTGTCCCAGGTGGTGGTGACGATGGAGGTGCCGAAGGCCCCCGCCGTGGTCCGCACGAAGCTGATCAGCGCCGCCCCGTTGGCGATCTCGGCGGGGGGCAGGGAGCCCGTGCCGAGCGTCATCAGCGGGATGAAGAAGAAGGGCAGGGCGAACCCCTGCAGGATGTTGGGCAGGATCAGGTGGCCGAAGTCGATGTTGAGGGCGAAGGTGGAGCGCCAGATCATCATCGCCGCCATCCAGGCCATGCCGAAGGTGATCATGGCGCGGGGATCGTACTTGCCCACCAGCCGCCCGACGATGGGCGACATGAAGATGGCCAGGATGCCGCCGAACGCCGCCGACTGCCCCGCCGTGGTGGCGGTGTAGAGCAGGTTGGTCTGCAGCCACAGCGGCGAGAGCACGTTGGCGGCGAAGAAGGCCCCGAAAGCCAGCACCATCACCACCGACGCGGTGGAGAAGCCCCGGTGCCGGTAGACCTTCAGGTCCACCACCGGATTGGAGTCGGTGAACTCCCAGATCATGAAGGCGACGAAGCCGATCACGGCCACCAGGGCCAGGCAGATGATGACGGGGGATTCGAACCAGTCCATCTCCTTGCCCTTGTCGAGCATGATCTGCATGCAGCCGACCCAGATCACCAAAAGGCCGAGGCCCACCATGTCGAGGCTCCTCGGCATCAGCGGCGTCTCCTGCGGCTTCAGGATGCGCCAGGCGAAGAAGGCGCAGACCGCCGCCATGGGCACGTTGATGTAGAAGACCCACGGCCAGCCGATGTTGTCGCAGATGATCCCGCCGAGCAGCGGCCCGGCGATGGGGGCGACGAGGGTGGTCATGCTCCAGAGCCCGATGGCCTGCCCCGCCTTCTCCCGCGGGAAGATGCGCAGCAGCAGCGCCTGGGAGAGGGGGATCATCGGTCCGCCGCTGAGCCCCTGGCACACCCGGAAGAAGACCAGGACGCCCAGCGACGGGGCGAGGCCGCACAGGGCGGAGAAGAGGCCGAACAGGGCCATGGCGGTGACGAACACCTTCACCGAGCCGAAGCGGGAGGACAGCCAGCCGGTGAGCGGCACGGTGATGGCCTCGGCCACCGAATAGGAGGTGATGGTCCAGGTGCCCTCGGACGGCGAGACCGCGAGGCCGCCGGCGATGTGGGGCACCGAGACGTTGGCGATGGTGGTGTCCAGCACGGCCATGAAGTTGGCGGTGGCCAGGATGATGCCGGCGGTGAGCAGCAGCGTTCCCGTGAAGGGCTTGGGCATGGCCGGGGCGACCGGCGCCTCGCGCAGCTCCTGCTCCACGGGCTCGACCAGGGCGACCACGGGCATGCCGTCGCCGCCGCCGCGGGTGTTGGCTGGCAAGTCAGTCATGGGCCAGGCTCAGCCTCCGCTTCGATCTTTACGATGACAGGATATTACAGCCGAGCCCGGATGAGCAGGGGAAATTTGCGCTAGGGCGCCGCGGCGCCGTTTCAAGGGCGGGCTGGGCGGTTCAGGGCAGCTTCAGCAGGCGGGACAGGATGAAGAGGCCGAGGCCGACGAGGCCGCCGACGATCGTGCCGTTGACGCGGATGAACTGCAGGTCCGGGCCGACCTGGAGCTCCAGCCGCTCCACCACGCTGGCGGCGTCCCAGCCCTGCACCACCCCGGCCACGAAGCGGCCGATCTCGTGGCGGCGCGGCGCCAGCACCCGGCGCACCACGGCGCGGGCGGCGAGGTTCAGGGTGCGCTGCACCGCCGGATCGCCCGACAGCCAGGCGCCGAGGTCCAGCACCAGCGTCTCCACCTTGCCCTGCAGCGCCTCGGCCTCGCCCCACCGGCTCTGCAGCCGCTGCTCCACGTCGGTCCAGAGGGCGTGGGCGTGCTCGGCCAGGCGCGGGTCCTGCAGCAGCCGCAGCTTCAACGCCTCGCCCTGGCGCAGCATCTCGGGATCGGCGGCGAGGGCGAGGATCAGCCGGTCCACCGCCTCGCCGAGCTTGAGCCGCCAGGGGTGCTCGGGCTGCTGCACGTCGGAGAGGAGCTGCAGCACCCCGCCGGTGATCTTGCGCGCGATGGCCCGGTCCACCCAGGACGGCAGCCAGCGCCACGATTGCGCCTGCACCTTCTCCAGGATCACGTCCTGGTGCTCGGCGAGGTAGCCGGCCAGCGCGCTGGCCCCGGCGTCGACGAGCGGCTGGGCGCGGCCCTCGTTCCAGACGGCGGCGAGCAGGCGCGAGGCCGTGGGCGCGGCGGGGATCGACCGGGCCGCCGCCAGGGCGGCCGAGCCCGCCATGGCCTCCAGCGCGCCGGGCGGCAGGGCGCGGATCACCTCAGGGCCGTAGCGCACCAGCCGCTCGGCGATCAGGGCCGCATTGCCCGGCCGCTGCAGCCAGGCCCCGCCCCAGGCGGCCAGCTCCAGGTCCCGCAGCTTGGCGTCCAGCACCCGGGGGCTGAGGAAATTCTCCACGATGAAGCGGCCGAGCGCCTCGCCGATCCGGTCCTTGTTGCTGGGGATGATGGCGGTGTGGGGGATGGGCAGGCCCAAGGGGCGGCGAAACAGGGCGGTGACCGCGAACCAGTCGGCGCAGGCCCCCACCATGGCCGCCTCGGCGAAGGCGCGCACATAGGCGGCGGCGGGCCAGCGCGCGACCAGGAGGCTGGAGGCGAGATAGACGGCGGCCATCAGGATCAGAAGGCCCGTGGCCAGCCGCTTCATGTGGCGCAGGCGCAGGGCGCGGTCGGAGAGACGCTCGGGGGAGGCAGGCACGCCGGGACCATAGCCGGGATCGCCCGAAGCGGCGAGGTCGCCGCCGCGCGCGCCCTGGCCCCGCCGGCTTTTTCCCAAGACGCCCCGCTGCGCCTAAGCTATCGAAGACGCCAGGAGGACGCCGCGCATGCTGCTTCGGGACGGGGACACCTGCTGGAAGTCGGCGAGGGCGGACCGCGCCGCGCTGCTGGTGGACATGGACTGCTACTTCGTGGCGGCCAAGGCGGCCATGCTGCAGGCCCGCCGCTCGATCTCCTTCCTCAATTGGGCGTTCGAGCAGGACACCTTCCTCGACCCCGGCCCCAACTGCACCGGCGACGAGGGCGACCGCATCGGCAACTTCCTGAAGACTATCGCCGACGCCAACCACGACCTCGACGTGCGCGTCCTGTGCTGGAACTCGGCCATGCCGGTGGCGGCGACCCAGCGCTTCTTCCCCTTCGCCGACCGCAAGGCCTTCAACGGCTCGCGGGTGAAGTTCGTGCTGGACGGCAAGCTGCCCGTCGGGGCCTGCCACCATCAGAAGATGATCGTCATCGACGACGCCGTGGCCTTCTGCGGCGGGGGCGACATCGGGCCGGACCGCTGGGATACGCCCCGGCACCTCGACGACGACCCCCGCCGCGAGAAGACCCGCCGGGACCACAAGGACTTCGACAGCCGCCACGAGGTGATGGGGGTGGTGGACGGGGACGCCGCGGTGATGCTCGGCACGGTGTTCCGCGCGCGCTGGGAGCGGGCCACCGGCGAGGCCATCCCCGAGCCCGCGCCCGCCGCCTTCCGGCCCTGGCCCGACTGCGTGACGCCGGACTTCACCGACCTGACGATCGGCGCCTCCCGCACCCATGCGGCGTGGAAGGCCTATCCGGCGGTGCGCGAGGTCGAGGCCCTGCACGTGGCCGCGATCAAGGCGGCGAAGAAGACTATCTACATGGAGAACCAGTATTTCACCGCCCCCCTGATCGCCGAGGCGCTGGCGGCGCGGCTGCGCGAGGCGGACGGGCCGGAGGTGGTGCTGGTCTCCACCGAGCATTCGCCGAGCTATTTCGACCAGGCCACCATGGACAAGACCCGGCTCGACTTCGTCGCCCACCTGAAGGCGGCCGACAAGGGCGACCGCTTCCGCGCCTACAGCCCCGTCACCACCCTCGGCCGCACCATCATCGTCCACGCCAAGATGACCTTCATCGACGACGTGCTGCTGCGCATCGGCTCGGCCAACATCAACAACCGCTCCATGGGCTTCGACACCGAGTGCGACATGTCCTTCGAGGCCACGGGATCGCAGGCGCAGCAGGCGAAGATCGGGGAGCTTCGCACCCATCTGCTGGCCCACTGGCTCGGCTGCGACGCGCGGATCGTTGCGACGGCGGTGTCGGACCTTGGCAGCCTCGTGAAGGCGATCGAGACGCTTCGCAACGCCGGCTACGCGCGCCTGCGCCCGATCGAGCCGGGCCCGATGAACGCGCTCTCGGCGGCGGTGGCCACCTACCACATCGGCGACCCGATCAGCGCGAAGGACGCCTGGCGGCCCTGGCGGCGCCGGGCGGCGCTCCGCCATACGCTGGCGGGGTTCGGCTACGATCCGGCGGAAGCGAAGCTGATCCCGGAGCATTGAAGGCGATGCGCCAAGCTTAAGGTTTGAGAATAAGGCGCAGGTCCCCCTCTCCCTGTTGAAGGGGAGGGGCCAGGGGTGGGGGTGACACCGCTGGCGGTCGTCCCGCCGCGCCAGCCCTATCCTGAACGCCTGTCACCCCCATCCCCGGCCCTTCCCCCATCGAGGGGGAAGGGGGCCAGCGCCCAACTTACAGACGGTCAGCTCCGGGGAACCGGAGGCTACTTGCCTTCCGCCGTCCGGTACTTGCCGAACCAGGCCAGGATGGCCCCCGCCTCCGCCGCTTCCTGCGATGGCCGCTCGGCCAGGCTCTCGTGCGAGGCGCCGGGCACGCGGATCAGGGCGGTGGGGACGCTGCGCAGCTGCAGGGCCTGGTAGAACTGCTCCGCCTCGCTGCCGGGGGTGCGGTGATCCTCCTCGCCCACCATCACCATCGTCGGGGTGGAGACATTGCCGACCAGGGAGAGCGGCGAGCGGCGCCAGTAGTCGGCCTGGTCCTCCCACGGCATCTTGCCGAACCAGTCGCGGGCCATGCCGTTGTAGCCGTCGGTGGTCAGGACCTCGCTGGTCCAGTTGATCACCGGCTTCTGGGTCACCGCCGCCTTGAAGCGGCCCGTCTTGCCGACGATCCAGGCGGTCAGCAGCCCGCCGCCCGACCCGCCGGTGACGAAGAGGTTGTTCGGATCGACCGAGCCCTTGGCGATCACCGCGTCCACCACGCTCATCAGGTCGTCGTAATCGTGGCTCGGATAGTTGTCGTTGATGGTGTCGGCGAAGTCGAAGCCGTAGGAGGTCGAGCCGCGCGGGTTGGCGTAGACCACCACATAGCCCGCCGCCGCATAGAGCTGCAGTTCGGAGGCGAACACCGGGCCGTAGCTGGAGAAGGGCCCGCCGTGGATCTCCAGGATCACCGGATATTTCTTCGCCGGATCGAAGCCCGGCGGGGTGATGACCCAGGCGTCGATGGGCAGCTTGTCCACGCTGGAGGCGACCTTCAGCGGCGTCACCTGGCCAAGGGTCTTGCCGAGGAAGAGGTCTTCGTTCAGGCGGGTCAGGCGGCGCACGGCCCCGCCCTTGACCACCGCCACGTCGCCCGGCTGGTCCGGCGCGCCCTGGGTGAAGGCGACGACGCCGTTGGCCGAGACGCTGTACTGGCCGCCGGTGTAGGGGCGGTCGAGCTCCCCGCCGGTCATGCCCGCGGCGAGATCCTGCACGTGGCCGTCCAGCGAGACGCGGGCCACCTTGCCGATCCCGTGGTCGGCGTACTGCACATAGAGGCTATGTCCGTCCGCCGCCCAGCGGGGCGAGCCGACGGAGCGGTCGAGGCCCTCGGTGACGGTGCGGACATTCCTGCCGTCCCGGTCCATGACGTAGAGGCGCACGTTCTCGTAGCCCCGGCTGCGGTCGGCGAAGCCGATGTAGGCGATCCTGCTTCCGTCGGGGGAGATGTGCGGATCGGCGTTGGGGCCGAAGCGGTGGGTCAGCTGGGTGACCGTCCCGTCGGCCACCCGGATCTCGAAGATGTCCGACGCGTCCGGCTCCAGCGCCCAGGCCTTGTCGCGGTTGCCGGTGAAGAGGATGGCGCGCCCGTCCGGCGTCCACGACAGGTCGCCGCCCTCGTTGAAGGCCCCGAAGGTGAGCTGGCGCGGCGCCCCGCCCTCGGCGGAGACGGTGAAGAGGTGCTCGAAGCCGGGCTTCAGGTAGCCCTCGCCGTCGGCGCGATAGGTGACCGTGTCGATGATCTTCAGGGGCTCGGCCCACTTGGCCCCCTCGGGCTTCGGCAGCGGCGCGCCGAGGGTGGTCCCGTCGTCCGGGGTCATCATGGTGAAGGCCAGGGTGCGCCCGTCCGGCGACCAGGTCAGGGAACTCGGCGCCTCGGGGACCTCGGCGATGCGGGCCGAGGCGCCGGTGGCCATCCAGCGCACGTAGAGCTGCGGCCGGCCCTCGGCGGTGGAGACATAGGCGAGCCGCTTGCCGTCCGGCGACCAGCGCGGGGAAAAGGCCGAGCCCGCGCCGGTGACCAGCGGCGTCTGCGCGCCGGTGTTCACGTCCACCAGCCAGAGGGCCTTGTGGGCGCTATCGGTCATGATGTCCTCGCTGGAGCGGACATAGGCGATCTGCGCGCCGTCGGGGCTGATCTCGGGGTCCTGCGCCTGCTCGAGGGCGAACAGGTCCCGCGGCTGGAAGGTGCGCGCCGGCCCCTCCGGCGGCTTGGCCGCGGCGGCGAGGGGCAGCATCAGGAGGGCGGCGCCCGCCAGCAGTATGGATCGCATCGTTCAGAGCCCCTCGCACGGTTCGCGGCCCGGCGCCGCGCGCCCCGCCCCCATGGTTTAGACGGCTATCGGCCCGGAGAGTAGGGTCCAGCGCATCGTCAAGCTTTGCCATTGAATTTGCTGGCGTTTTCAGTCTCGATCCGGAACCGCCCCGATTCCGGCCCGTTGCGTCGTCTCAGCCACAGACGATGGAGCGACCATGAAAGCCGTAGTATACAACGGACCCCGCGACGTGAGCGTCAGCAACGTCCCCGACGCCCGGATCGAGAAGCCCACCGACGTGGTGATCCGCCTGACCACCACCAACATCTGCGGCTCGGACCTGCACATGTACGAGGGGCGCACCAGCTTCGAGCCGGGCAAGGTGTTCGGTCACGAGAACCTCGGCGAGGTGATCGAGGTCGGCTCCGCCGTCGACCGTATCAAGACGGGCGACAAGGTCTGCATCCCCTTCAACGTGGCCTGCGGCTTCTGCGAGAACTGCGAGAAGGGCCTGACCGGCTTCTGCCTCACCTGCAACCCGGGCAACGCCGGCGCGGCCTACGGCTTCGCCGACATGGGGCCCTACCTCGGCGGCCAGGCCGAGCTGCTGCGCGTGCCCTACGCCGATTTCAACTGCCTGGTCCTGCCCGAGGGCGCCTCGGAGAAGGAGGACGACTATGTGATGCTGTCGGACATCTTCCCCACCGGCTGGCACGCCACCGAACTGTCGGGTCTGAAGCCCGGCGAGACCATCGCCGTCTACGGCGCCGGGCCCGTGGGCCTGATGGCCGCGCACTCGGCCCTCATCAAGGGGGCCTCCCAGGTGTTCGTGGTCGACGCCCACGACGACCGGCTGGAGCTGGCCAAGGCGCTCGGCGCCACCTCCATCGACATGCGCAAGGGCGATCCGGTGGAGCAGATCCTAGGCTTCACCGAAGGGCTCGGCACCGACCGCGGCTGCGAATGCGTCGGCTACCAGTGCTGCGACCGGCACGGCCAGGAAGCCAACAACTACACCATGAACTGCCTGGTGGGCAGCACCAAGGCCACCGGCGGCATCGGCGCGGTGGGGGTGTTCGTGCCCAAGGACCCGAAGTCCCCCTCCGACCTCGGCAAGGAGGGCAAGATGGCCTTCGACTTCGGGACCTTCTGGTTCAAGGGCCAGACCCTGAAGACCGGCCAGTGCAACGTGAAGCACTATAATCGGAGCCTCGCCAAGCTGATCCACGCCGGCCGCGCCACGCCGTCCAGGATCATCTCCCACCGCCTGAAGCTCGACGAGGCGCCGGACGCCTACCGGCATTTCGACGCCCGCGACGCCGGCTGGACCAAGGTGATCCTGAAGCCGGCGGCCTGAGGCCAGGTCGCCAGGGCCTTCGCGGCGGGCGGGGAACGCGTCCCCGCCCGCCGCGTTACGCCGACCGAGCTTCGCCGTGGGCGGACCGTCGGGAGACCATCAGATGTTGAAATGGGCCATCATCTTCGCCGTGATCGCGCTGATCGCGGGCGCGCTCGGCTTCACCGGCGTCGCGGGCGCGGCGGCGGCGATCGCCAAGATCCTGTTCTTCATCTTCCTGGTGATCTTCGTGGTGTTCCTGGTGCTGGGGCTGACGGCGGCGCGGAAGATCGCGGGGAAGTAGAGAGGCTTCCCTCCCCCTGTTGACGGGGGAGGGGCAGGGGTGGGAGTGCGCCATCGGCGGATTTGACGCCACGCCAGCCATGTCCTGACCTCGTGTCACCCCCATCCCCGACCCTTCCCCCATCCAAGGGGGAAGGGAGTCACCGCCCGCCGGCGCTCTTGCGGCGCAGCGCCTGCTGCATGAAGTCGGCCGGGGGGGCGGTCTCGGCCAGCACCTGGTCCTTGATGGCGCGGGGCTCGCCGAACAGGTGGCCCTGGCCGTAGCCGACGTCGAGCTCCAGGATGTCGATCACCTGGCGCTCGGCTTCCACCTTCTCGGCGATCACCTCAACGCCGTAGCGGCGGGTGAGGGCGGCGAAGTCCGACGCCTGCAGGTCGCGCATCGACTTCAGCGCCATGCGGCCCTCCACCTCCAGGAGCTGGTCCAGGAGCACGTCGGCGGAGATCTTCAGGAACTTGACGTCGGCGCGGGAGAGGTCGGCGAAGTCGAGGTCGAGGTCGGTGACCTTGTCCAGCGAGAAGCGGAAGCCGAGGTCGGCCAGCTTGGCCATGTTGCGCGCCTCCACCGACCCGCGCTCGGTGAAGGCGTTCTGGCCGAGTTCGAAGATCAGGGCGCCGCCGAGGTCGCGGTTCCTGGACAGGAACTCGAGGAACTGCGGGAAGAAGACCTCGTCGCCGAGGGAGGCGAGGGAGATGTTGCAGAAGATGCCGACCTTGCGGTCGCTCTTGGCCAGGCGGCGCACGATCTGCACGCAGCGGAACAGCAAAAGGTTGTCGATGGCGGAGACCAGCCCCTCGGGCTCGGCCACGGAGAGGTATTCCGCCGGCATCATGATGCGGCCCGAGTCGTCCCGCAGGCGCGAGAAGCTCTCGTAGAACACCGTGCGGCGCTGGGGCAGGCTGACCACCGGCTGCAGGTAGAGGTCGACCCGGTTGTGGGCGAGGGCGTCGCGGACGGTCTCCAGCAGGGCCGCGGTGTGGTTGTCGGGGCGGGAGAAGCCGCCGCCCGCGGGCGCGAACCCTCCGCCGAGGCCGGAGCGGGCCAGGGTCAGGCGAGCCTCCAGGCTCTCGCCCATGCGCTCCACCAGGTCTTCCAGCATGCGCACCTCGCCGGTCAGGGTCTCGGTCTTGATCGCCGCCTCTTCCTGCAGGGTGTCGGCCAGGCCCTCGAGGGCGGCCTGGGTGGATTCGATGTGCTCGGCCAGGAGGCGCTGGGCGTCCTTCAGCTGCTCGATCTCCTGGCGCAGCGCCCCCGTATCCATGCGGCGGCCGATCAGGTTGTGCAGGGTGAAGAGAAAGCCGAGCGAGCCGATCAGTCCGGCCACGCCGGCGCCCCAGCCCGCGCCCCCCCGCCAGAGCAGGGCCGCGATCGTGCAGGACACGAAGATGTAGGCGCCGATCAGCAGCGCCATCACGGCTCTTAGCATAGCTCGCCCAACTAGAATCAACCGGCAGTATCGGCGTAATCGTTCAAAAGCGATAGGCGCGTGCGGCCACGCCCGCGGCGGCGGCGGCGCAGGCTGCGCCGAGGGCCAGGGCGACGGTCCCGAGCAGGGGGTGGCCGAGCCTGACGAGGGCGAGCGGGTCGATCAGGCAGGCTGCGCCGGCGAGGCTGTAGTGGGGGTCGCGCCCGAGCTTGGCGGCGCATCCGCTGAACATGGAGAGCTGGGCCGCCCAGGCGACGGCCGTGGAAAGGGCCGTCAGTCCGGTCAGCGCGGCGAGGAGGCGCGGGCGTCGCCATCCGCGGGCGACGCCGTAGCCCAGGGGCGCGGCGAGGATGTGAAAATACCAGCCGGGGGTGAAGGCGCTGGTCCCCGCCATCCAGACGAACACATGGTAGACCAGCCCCGCCGCCATGGGCGCGGCCAGGATCAGCGGCGTCCAGGCGAGGAGGGGCGCCCGCTCGGAGCCTCGGCCCCTGAGGCTCAGGCCGTAGCCGACGGCGACGAGGGCGAGGAGGGCCAGGGGCGGGGCCATCAGCCCTTCGGGCAGGGCGGCCAGGGACCATGTGCCCGCCCAGACGAAGGTGGAGAGCATCAGCCACAGGCCCCGGGCCAGCTCGGTGACGGAGAAGCCGTCGGCGAGCGCGCCCATCCCCCCCGCCTGCTTCAGCTTGATGAACTCGTCGGCGCCGGTGATGGAGCCGGTCTGCAGCGCCTTCTGCAGATACCACCCGCCGCCGATGGCCAGGGCGAGGACGCCGGCGAGCGCGGCCTCGGCGAGACGGTCCTGGCGCCGGTCGCCGGTCCGCCCGCGCAGGAGCAGGATCAGGCCCACGCTCACGCCGATGGGCAGGAAGAAGGCCTTGGTGAGGAGGCCGAGGCCGAGCACGACGCCGAGCGCCGCGGCGGTCGCCCACCGCCCGTCCCCCTGCAGCAGCCGCAGCAGCAGCGCCCAGGTCGCGCCGACCAGCAGCAGGCAGAGGCTGTCGTTGCCGAGCCGGGCGAACTGCGGGAAGAACTGCGGGAACAGGAAGGGCCAGGCGGCCATGATGGGCGCGGTCCAGGGGCCGATCCCGGCGCGGGCGGCGCCCGGCCTGATCGCCGCCCGCGCCGTCGCCGCCACCCCCAGCGCAAACCCGGCGAAGGCGAGCGCCCAGGACGCCAGCCTCAGCGCCAGCAGGTGGTCCACCCAGCCGAGCCCGTGCGCCAGCCGGTAGAGCGGGGCCATCAGTGCGTAGTAGAGCGGCGGGTGCTGGGCCTGCCAGTTGGGGCCGTCGTCCGAGGCGTAGCGGGTCGGGCCGCCCGGGATCGGCGCCGCCCCGCCCTGGCGGTAGCGGCGGAAGGTCAGATGGCCGGTGCGGTCGAACGGCTCGGCGCCGCTGTAGGTCATGGGGCCGCGATAGGCGTCGACGTCCCGGGAGATCCCGTCCGCGCCGTAGCGGGGGGCGTGGCCGGTGTCCGCCAGCTCCTGGATGTAGGACCAGTGGGCGGTCTCGTCGAACCCCTCCCACGGCGGCAGGACGGCGGCGTGGGCGAAACCGATCAGGGCGACGGCGAGCAGCAGGAGCGCGGTGGTCAGCCAGGGCGCGCGCCGCTCGTCGCTCGTGGTCATCACGCCCTCCTGCGCGCCGGCCATAGCGCGGCGCCTCGCGGGAGACAACGCGGCCCCCGTCCGGGTCTCGCGCACGCCAGGCCGCCGCCGTCCTGCGACGGCGGCGGTAGGCGGCGCATGCGTCCGCGCGCCCGCGCCCGGGGCGCGGGGTCGAGGTTGATACGGGAGAGGGTGGATCGCCCGGCTTCGCCGGAATTTCAGGGTGGTTCAGGGCAAGGGCGGCGAAGACCGGGCGCTCCACGCAGCCGGAGGGCTGCTTCCCGTCGTCGCAGCGGCCGAGGCCTCGCCCTCTCCATCGACGGTATGGGAGAAGGTTAAGGCCATTTTTGACGGCGGGGATAAATTATTTTCGAATTGTTCCCCCACAAGGCTTACGCAGCGGAATGCGTGGATAAGCAGTGTTTAGATCACCGTTCAGGAGGGGAGTCGAGGCGCGA
>Ga0302314_10014848_pt1 | contig 13283 bp, 10 predicted proteins | sample III_Palsa_N2_3_FD_200533 | JGI IMG/M metagenome (GOLD analysis project Ga0302314, IMG submission 200533) | Peat permafrost microbial communities from Stordalen Mire near Abisko, Sweden - III_Palsa_N2_3 | ecosystem: Environmental > Terrestrial > Soil > Palsa > Peat permafrost | place: Sweden...
GTCCGATCCTGAAGTCGAGCACGATGACATCGCGCACGACATCGACGCTTCCGATGGCGCCGCCCACGACATCTCCGTCGAACTGACGGAGGCGACCGCCGGCGAGCGGTTGGACAAGGCCCTGTCCCACGCCGTGCCGGAGCTGTCGCGCGGGCGGGTGCAGGCCTTGATCGCCGACGGCGCGGTGCGGTTCGGCGAGACGCCCGTCACCGACATCTCCTCCAAGGCCCGGCCCGGCCTCTACAGCATCCTGGTGCCGGCCCTGGCCTCGGCCATCCCCCAGCCGCAGGACCTGGGGCTGGTGGTCCTGTTCGAGGACGCCGACCTGATCGTGCTGGACAAGCCCGCCGGCATGGCCGCCCACCCTGCGCCGGGGACGCCCGATGGCACCTTGGTCAACGCTCTGCTGTATCATTGTGCGGGCGGCCTGTCGGGCATCGGCGGGGTGATGCGGCCCGGCATCGTCCACCGGTTGGACAAGGACACCTCCGGGGTCATGGTCGCCGCCAAGTCCGACGCTGCGCACCAGGGGCTGTCGGCCCTGTTCGCCGCCCACGATATCGAGCGCGCCTACACCGCCTTCGTCCGCAGCGCGCTGGAGCCCTCGCGCGGGACCATCACCTCCCGCCTCGGCCGCTCGCAGCACGACCGCAAGAAGATGGCGGTGCTCAGGACTGGCGGGCGCGAGGCGATCACCCACTACCGCACCCAGGCCACCTTCGGGCCCCAGGCGAAGCCCCTGGCGGCCAAGATGCTCTGTCGCCTGGAGACCGGCCGCACCCACCAGATCCGGGTGCACCTGGCGTCCAAGGGCGTGCCCGTCCTGGGCGACCCGATCTACGGTTCGGGCTCGCCCACCACCGCAGTGCGGGAGGCGATGGCGGACGCCGGCTTGAAGCGCCAGGCCCTGCATGCGGCGGTGCTGGGCTTCGTCCACCCCATTACCGGCCAACAGCTACGCTTCGAGACCCCTTTGCCGGACGACATGTCGCAGCTAGAGACCAACCTCAGCGCTAGGTTTTTTCGCGCCTAGGCGAAATGAGCCTTAAACAGGACGCAACTGTCCACTATATCTCGCAAGTGCTAACGGACGGGACGCCGCGCTCCCACCGACCCCTGAACAAGGCCGGGCGACGACCCCCATCTGGCTTCGTGCTGAAGGGGATAACTACCTATGGCGACAAATGCGCTGGCGATGATCTCGCCGGAGGGCGGCCTCTCACGGTATCTGACCGAGATCCGCAAATTTCCCATGCTGACCAAGGACGAGGAATTCATGCTCGCCAAGCGTTGGCGTGAACATGAAGACCCTCAGGCGGCGCACAAGCTCGTCACCTCCCACCTGCGCCTCGTCGCCAAGATCGCCATGGGCTACCGCGGCTACGGCCTGCCGATCGGCGAGGTGATCAGCGAGGGCAATGTCGGCCTGATGCAGGCAGTCAAGAAGTTCGAGCCCGACAAGGGTTTCCGCCTGGCCACCTACGCCATGTGGTGGATTCGGGCCTCGATCCAGGAATACATCCTACGCTCCTGGTCGCTGGTGAAGATGGGCACGACCGCGGCGCAGAAGAAGCTGTTCTTCAACCTGCGCAAGGCCAAGTCCGAGATCAGCGCGCTGGAGGAGGGCGACCTCCATCCCGACCAGGTGGCCATCATCGCCACCCGGCTAGGCGTGACCAACGACGACGTCATCTCGATGAACCGACGCCTGTCCGGCCCCGACAGCTCGCTGAACTCGCCCTTGCGCGCCGACAGTGAGAGCGAGTGGCAGGACTGGCTGGTCGACGACACCGCCGAGAGCGCCGAGCACGTCCTGGCCGAGAGCGAGGAGAAGAGCATCCGGATGAGCCTGCTCGACGAGGCGATGCAGGAGCTCACCGACCGTGAGCGGCATATCCTCACCGAGCGTCGGCTGAAGGACAACCCGACCACGCTCGAAGAGCTGGCCGGTCAATACGGCGTCAGCCGCGAACGCGTGCGCCAGATCGAGGTGCGCGGGTTCGAGAAGCTGCAGAAGGCCATGCAGGCGGCCGCCCAGGCGCGTCACCTGATCGACGCCTGAGCCTGATACCTGTGGACAGGACGCTGGCGTAGCCATTCGCCGGCGTCCGTCCTATATCGCCGCTCACCGCCTGGGGGCGGCGATCAGGAGCCTGCGATGAAGCTTTTCGTGGACAGCGCCGACGTGGGCGAGCTGAAGGCCCTGGCCGCCAGCGGCCTGGTCGACGGCGTCACCACCAATCCCTCCCTGATCGCCAAGCAGGGCGGCGTGTTCCTCGAGACCATCGCGCAGATTTGCGCCCTGGTCGACGGTCCGGTCTCCGCCGAAGTGGCCTCCACCGATTACGCCACCATGGTCAAGGAGGGCGAGCGGCTGGCCGCGATCGCCGCCAATGTGGTGGTCAAGCTGCCGCTGACCTGGGACGGGCTGAAGGCCGCGCAGGCCTTCTCCCGAAGCGGGATCAAGACCAACGTCACCCTGTGCTTCTCCGCCGTCCAGGCGATGATGGCGGCCAAGGCGGGGGCGACCTACATCTCGCCCTTCGTCGGCCGGCTCGACGACCATGGCGCGGAGGGCATGGGCCTGATCGCCGACATCCGCGCGATCTACGACCAGTACGGCTTCAGCACCGAGATTCTGGCCGCCTCGATCCGCTCCACCGCCCATGTGCGCGAGGCGGCCCTGTCGGGTGCGGACTGCGCCACCATTCCGCCGTCGGTGTTCAAGGGGCTGCTCGCCCACCCCCTGACCGAGCGCGGTCTGCAGCAGTTCACCGCCGACTGGACGGCCAGCGGCCAGACCATCCTGGGCTAACTGCCGCGCCTGTGTCCGCCAGCCCTTGCAGCGGCGACGATCCGCAAGCTATAAGCCCCGCTTCCCGGGCGGACGCGTAGCTCAGCGGGAGAGCACTACGTTGACATCGTAGGGGTCGCTGGTTCGATCCCAGCCGCGTCCACCATCCCCTTACCCATCCCAAGCCGTGAGAATGGTCCCCATCCGGGCGTCCAGCCTCGGCCGGGAGGCGTCATGTTCACCGAACTGTCCGAGGCCAGCATCGAAGATCAGGTGCGGCGCTTCTACATCAGGGCGCGCGGGGACGATCTGCTGGGACCGGTGTTCGTCGCTGCGATCAGCGATTGGGAGCCGCATCTGCGCGACATCTCGGATTTCTGGATCGGCGCCCTGCTGGGCGTGCGCCGCTACAAGGGCGACCCCATGGGCGCGCATCTGCGCCATGCGCTGACGCCGGAGATGTTCGACCGCTGGCTTGGCCTATGGGCCGAAACCGCGGACGAGGGGTTTGCGGGCGCCGCCGCCCAAACCCTCAAATCGCGCGCCGAGATGATCGGCCGGAGCCTGCGCGCCGGCCTGCTGCTTCGTCCCGCCTGATCGGCGTGGGCCTGGCGGAGCCAGGTTCGACCGCTGCGTTCGACGCGTGACGTCGACCCGCCTTGCCCCTTCTGCCGCGGCGAGGGCATAAGGCCCCGATGGGTGCTGAGTCCGACATGCAGGCGGCGCGCGAGATCCTGCACCGCGTGTTCGGCCACCCCGATTTTCGGGGCTTGCAGGCCGGCGTGATCGGCGAGGTGCTGGCCGGGCGCAGCGCCATGGCCGTGCTGCCGACCGGTGGCGGCAAGAGCCTCTGCTACCAGGTGCCGAGCCTGGTGAGGCCGGGGCTCGGGCTGGTGGTCTCGCCGCTGATCGCCCTGATGGCCGACCAGGTGCAGGGCCTGCAGCAAGCGGGCGTGGCCGCCGCCCGGCTGGACTCCAACGCGACCCTGGACGAACGCAGCACAACCTGGCGGCGGATCGGGGAGGGCGAACTCGACCTGCTCTACATGTCGCCCGAAGGGCTGATGCAGTCCGCTGTGCTGGAGCGGCTGTCCAACCGCAACATCGCGCTGGTCGCCATCGACGAGGCGCACTGCGTCAGCCAGTGGGGCCACGACTTCCGTCCCGAATACCGCAGCCTGGGCAGGTTGGCCGAGGTGTTTCCGGACGCGCCGCGCCTGGCGGTCACAGCCACCGCCGACGCCCGCACCCGCGAGGATATCCGCAACGAACTGCGGCTGGCCGATGCGCGCGAGTTCGTCGACAGCTTCGCGCGGCCCGAGCTGCAATTGTCGGCCGAGCGCAAGTCCGGGCCGGCCCATGCGCGGGTCGAGGCCCTGGTGCGCGCGCGGCCGAGGCGGGCGGGGGTGATCTACGCCGGCTCGCGCGCGGGCACCGAACAGCTGGCCGAGCGGCTGGCGGCGGCGGGTTCGCCGGCCCTGGCCTATCACGCGGGCCTGGACAAGCAGGTGCGCCACGACCGGCTGTCGCGGTTCCTGGACGAGGACGGGGCGGTGATGGTGGCCACCATCGCCTTCGGCATGGGCATCGACAAGCCGGACGTGCGCTACGTCATCCACGCCGACCCGCCGGGCTCGGTGGAGGCCTACTGGCAAGAGGTCGGGCGCGCGGGGCGCGACGGCCAGCCGGCGGAGGGAATCACGCTCTACGGCTCGGCCGACATGGCCTGGGCGCTGCGGCGCATCGACGAGCGCGAGGTCGCCCCAGAGGTCAAGCAGGTGCAGGTGCGCAAGGTGCGCCAGCTCTACACCATGCTCGACGGCATGGGCTGCCGGGCGGTGGCGGTGCGGCGCTACTTCGGCGAGGTCGGGGCCGAACCCTGCGGCCACTGCGATCTCTGCCTCAGCCCGCCCGAGGCGCGCGACGCCACCAAGGCCGCGCAGATGGCGCTGTCGGCGGTGCACCGGCTGGGCGGACGCTACGGGCGCGGACGGGTGGTGGACCACCTGCTGGGCAAGACCAAGGACGTGCATCCCAGCGAAGCGGCCTTGTCCACCTTCGGCGTCGGCTCCGACCTGAGCGCGGTGGAATGGCGGACCCTGCTGGACCAGCTGCTGTTCGATGGTCTGCTGCACGAGGAGCCCAACGACGGACGCCCGCTGATCGGACTCGGCGAGGGCGAGGCGGTGCGTGAGATCTATCGCGGCGCGCGCAAGGTGGAGATGCGGGCGATCGCGCCGCCCAAGGAGCGCGCCAGCCGTCGCGAACGCCCCGCGCCGCTGGCCGACGCGCCGCCGGAACTGCAGGCCCTGTTCGAGGCGCTGCGGGCGTGGCGCAAGGGGCAGGCGTCGCAGCAGGCGGTGCCGCCCTATGTGATCTTCCACGACAAGACCCTGCTCGACATCGCCAACGCCCGGCCACGCACGCTGGCGGCGCTGGGTGAGGTCAGCGGGGTCGGCCAGGGCAAGCTCGACCGCTACGGCGCGGCGGTGCTGGAGGTGGTGAAGCGCGGTGGGGAGGCGGAGGCGGCCTGAAGCGTGTTCAATCCGGAGCGCGGGCGCCGTGGCGGATGGTGAGAATCTCCACCAGACCGCTCTTGATCCGGTACCGGATCAGATAGGGCGGCCCTGTCGCCAGCTCCCGGCGTCCGCGACCGATGGCGCGGCCGCGCTCCGGAAGTTCCGCCAGGCCGTCCGCCGCCGCCTTGAGTCGGACCGATAGGCGTTGTGCGGCCAAGGGCCTGAGTTCCGCGACGTATTCGCCGATCGTCGCCAGATCGGTGATCGCCTGGAAGGTCCAGACTACTTGCGCCAAGATTTTGGCGGCGGCGCGTAGTCAGCCGTTCCCCACGTGGACAGCCACTTAGCCACGGCCTCGTGCGGTATCGTCCGGCCGGCGTCGGCGTCCGCTTCGCCTTGGCGGGTGGCCAATTCGTCGGCCTCGTCGTCGGGTTCGTCAAAGATAGACGGTTCAGCTTGCGCCATGCCCGCAATTTAGCACGCCGGGCCCCGCCACGGAACGCCGGGTTGCGCACCTGCCGCCGCCCCGCTACATCCGGGCCAATCCCCAGACGTCCGACCTGTCCCAAGGAGCGCCACATCCATGGCCGCCCAGTATATTTTCCAGATGCAGGGCCTGACCAAGGCCTTCCCCGGCGGCAAGAAGGTGTTCGAGAACATCTGGCTGTCCTTCTATCCCGACGCCAAGATCGGCGTGGTCGGGGTCAACGGCTCGGGTAAGTCCACCCTGCTCAAGATCATCGCCGGCTGGGACACCGAGTTCTCCGGCGAGGCGCGCGCGGCCGACGGCATCAAGCGCGGCTACCTGCAGCAGGAGCCCAACCTGGACGAGGCGCTGGACGTCTACGCCAATGTGATCTCGGACTGCGAAGAGAAGAAGATCTTCGACCGCTACAACGCCATCGCCCTGGAAATGGCGGAGGACTATTCCGACGCGCTGATGGAGGAGATGAACACCCTCCAGGAGAAGATCGACGCGGCCGACCTGTGGGACATCGATAGCCGCATCGAGCAGGCCATGGATGCGCTGCGCTGCCCCCCTGCCGACTGGCCGGTGGACAAGCTGTCCGGCGGCGAGAAGCGCCGCATCGCCCTGGCGCGGCTGCTTCTGGCCAAGCCCGACATGCTGCTGCTCGACGAACCCACCAACCACCTGGACGCGGAGTCGGTGGCCTGGCTGCAGCACCACCTGGAAGCCTTCCCGGGCTGCGTGATCCTGGTCACCCACGACCGCTACTTCCTCGATCAGGTCACCAAGTGGACGCTGGAGCTCGATCGCGGCAAGGGCGTGCCCTACGAGGGCAACTACTCCGGCTGGCTGGAGCAGAAGCAGAAGCGCGTCGTGCAGGAGCAGAGCGAGAGCGAGGCCCGCCAGCGCGCGCTCACCAAGGAATTGGAGTGGGTGCGCTCTAGCCCCAAGGCCCGCCAGGCCAAGTCCAAGGCGCGCCTGGCTTCCTACGAGGAGATGGTCAGCGCCCAGGAGAACGCGCGCAACGCCCAGACCTTCGCCCAGATCCAGATCCCGCCTGGCCCGCGCCTGGGCAACTTGGTGCTGGAAGTCGAGGGTCTCGAAAAGTCGTTCGGCGACAAGGTGTTGTTCGACAAGCTAACCTTCCGCCTGCCGCCCAACGGCATCGTCGGCGTGATCGGCCCGAACGGCGCCGGCAAGTCGACCATGTTCAAGCTGATCACCGGCCAGGAGCTGCCCGACGCGGGCACGGTCAAGGTCGGCGAGACGGTGAAGCTGGCCTATGTCGACCAGAGCCGCGACGCGCTCGATCCCAACAAGACCGTCTGGCAGGAGATCGCCGACGGGCTGGACATCATCGTGGTCGGCAAGCGCGAGATCAATTCACGCGCTTATGTCGGCGCCTTCAACTTCAAGGGCGGCGACCAGCAGAAGAAGGTCGGGCTGCTGTCGGGCGGTGAGCGCAACCGCGTCCACCTGGCCAAGACGCTGCGCACCGGCGGCAACGTCCTGCTGCTCGACGAACCGACCAACGACCTGGACATCGAGACCTTGCAGGCCCTGGAAGAGGCGCTCGAGGAGTTCGCGGGCTGCGCCGTGGTCATCAGCCACGACCGCTGGTTCCTGGACCGGCTGGCCACCCACATCCTGGCCTTCGAGGGCGACAGCCACGTGGAATGGTTCGAGGGCAACTTCGAGGCCTACGAAGAGGACAAGAAGCGCCGCCTGGGCGCTGACAGTCTCATCCCCAAGCGCCTGAAGTTCCAGAAATTCATGCGGTAGGGTTCTGGGACGGGAGGGCCTAGCCCCTCTCGTCCGCCCACCCGCCGCCTAGGCCGCGGCGTTCTCGGCCTCGGCGCCGGCGAGCACCCGTTCCAGCACCGACTGGAGCTTCTCGATCTCGATCGGCTTGGCCACGTGGGCGTCCATGCCCGCGGCCAGGTATTCCTGCACCTGATGGGTCAGCGCATTGGCCGACAGGGCCACGATCGGGGTCCGCGCCCGGCCCTCCGCCGCTTCGGCGGCGCGGATGGCGCGGGTGGCGGCGACGCCGTCCATGTTCGGCATCTGGATGTCCATCAGGATCAGGTCGAACACGTCGCCCCGCCAGGCCTCCACCGCTTCGCGCCCATCGCCCACGATCGTCAGGTCGACGCCGAAGATCTGCATGATGGTGGACAGCACCAGCTGGTTGGTCGCGTTGTCCTCCGCCGCCAGGATGCGCAGCGCGCCTTCCGCCGGCGTATCCATCGGCGTGGGGTCAGAAGCGGCGGCCGCAGGCTCGGGGGCCGTGGTCGGCGCGGCCTTTTGCGGCGCATCCGCCACGCGCGGGAAGGGCAGGTAGGCGAAGAAGGTCGAACCTTGGCCCTCCTCGCTCTCGACCCACACCCGGCCGCCCATCAGCTCGCAAAGCTCGTGGCAGATCGCCAGGCCAAGGCCCGTGCCGCCATATCGGCGCGTGGTCGAGGCATCGACCTGGGAGAACTTCTTGAACAGCAGCGAGCGCTTGTCGGCCGGAATGCCGATGCCGGTGTCGCACACCCCGATCCGCACCCCTTCGGCCCCGTCGTCGCCCTCGCCCAGGACCGACAGGGTCACGTCGCCGACGGCGGTGAACTTCACCGCGTTGGACAGGAAATTGTTCAGGATCTGCTGCAGCCGGGCGGAGTCGCCGCGCCGGACGCCCCGGGCGCCCTCGGCCACCTGCACGTTGAAGGTCAGCCCCTTGCGTTCCGCCATGGGGCGGAAGCTGGTGTGGGCGGTCTCGATCACGTCCTGTAGGTCGAACTCGGCCACCTCGAGCTCCAGCTTGCCAGCCTCGATCTTGGAGACGTCCAGGATATCGTTGAGCAGGGCGAGCAGGGTCTCGCCCGACTGACGGATCACCTCGACCCGGTCGCGCTGTACCGGGGCGAGTTCGCTTCGGGTCAGGATCTGCGCCATGGCCAGCACCCCGTTGAGCGGGGTCCTGATCTCGTGGCTCATATTGGCCAGGAACTGGGACTTGGCGATATTGGCGGCCTGGGCGGAATCACGCGCCTTGGTCAGCTCGACCAGGGTCTGGCGCAGCGCCAGGTCGTTGCGGTGCAACCGCGCCATCAGGTCGTTGAAGCTTTCGGTCAGACGGCCGATCTCGTCGGGGGCGTGCGGCTCCACCCGCACCGAGAACACGCCGCTCTCGCCCACCGTGGCCATGGTCTCGGAAAGCCGAGCGACCGGCCCGGTGATCCGCTCGGCCAGCCAGCGGCCCAGGAACAAGGCCAACGCCGTGGCGGCGAAGAACAGGGCGCCGCCCATGGCCAGCAACTGCGACAGGACCAGAGTGGAGGCGTGTGGCTGGATGCCGAGGCGCAGCTCTCCCCAGACCTTGCCGTCGGCGATCAGGGGCGCGCGATAGACCCGAGCCGCCGGCCCTGTGACGTGGGCGTTGTCGAAGCTGGCGAACGTCTGGGCGCCGCCGCTCACCCGGCCGGAAACCACGCGCTCCATGTAGCGGATCGCGTTGATATTCTGCGTCACCGTCGTCAGGTCCCCGCGTGCGAGCGCCTTGGCTTCGGCGTCGGCGAGGGCGTGCACGAGGTTGGTGTTGGATCGGGTGCTGGCGGCGCTCTCGGCGTAGTGCTGCTCGATCATGAACAGCGTGCAGCCCACAAACAGAACCGTCACGGCGGTCAATAAGATCGCCGCGGTGACGCGTCCCTGGAAAGATTGGGTCTGGCTGGATCCCTTCAAGCTTTTCCCGTTCCCGCGGATCAAGAGCGCTCGGGGAGCATCTCGGCCGCTTCGCGCCTTTCATGGCAGGCCACGTTCAACTGCTAGGCTAGGCGAGATGTCCTAACGTTCGCTTAGCCCGCGCCAAGCTTCGCCGAAGAGTTGTTCTATTTTTACTCTCGCTATGGGCGACCAAAATCGTCACACCCGTCGATTCTCCATGGCGTCATGGTTAATGCCTGTTTACCATGACGGTCACCCTTAGCTGGGTTTGTGGAGGTTCAGGTGGAACGAGCTCTAGTTGCACAGAAGGTCGCGAACGAACTGTTTTCGACCGAAGAAGCTATCGATAATGCGATCGCTCAAACGTCTAAGCTGGTCGGCGAACTGATGATCGCGCGCCGCGAAATGGGCCTGTCGGCCGTTGTCGGCGGCGAAGCCGTCACCAAGGCGACCGAAGCGATGATCGCCCTCGCCAGCGCCCGCGCCGCGGTCGTGACGGCTCATAACGAATTGGCCAGCACCAAGCTGCGCATCGGCATTCGCACGAAGCTGGGTGGGAATGGCGACAAGGGAGCCGAGGCCTCGGCGCCAGTCGAATTCCGTCAGGTGGGCTGAGTAGGGTTTTCTAAGCCTTAAGGAACTTGGGGCAAGCTAGGCCCTATCACATCAGGGGCCTAGCTTGCACAATACCTGGCTGATTGCGTCTCTCGAATTTTTTTTCGAGATGCTTTGCTGCCTGTTTGCAATTCTAAAGGGCGGGTCTGCCGAAAGAGCGGGCGCGCTTGTTGTTGTTGCTTGTTATGTTGTTACGGAAATTGTTATCGCTCTTTCGTGGCCACATTTTCCGATAACCGTGGTGTTTATTTTAGATTTCGTTCTCGCAATCGGACTTCTCGTCGTCGCGTTTCGTTTCGGCAGCCTCTGGCTGGGCTTCGCGATGCTGCTCCAAAGCGCGAATCTATGCTCTCAAGCCTTCGCGTTTACGGGCGATGGTTTGAGCCATTCAAGCGAAGTCATACTCAATAACGTGCTTAGCCTTCTGATGGGCGGCTCCATCGCAATGGGGGCCTTTTTTTCGTGGCGAAAGCGGGAAAGAGCCAGACTCGCATCGCAGGCGGTCGGCACGATGGCGAGTTCGCCCCCGACGTAACCTTGTGACGTCGCCCCCCGCGCGGGCATCGGCCCCGACCTCCCGGGGCGCATTCCCACTCAGCGAAATCACCTCATCATCGCCCCCTGAGGCGAGTGGCGTCGCGGAGGGCGGGCCGTGGGATCGCGTCGTCCCGGCTTTGGAAGCCAGGACGACGGATGATTGGGCCATTCGCCGCGGTTATCGATCAATACCGATAGTGTTCCGGCTTGAACGGCCCGGTCTGCGGCACGTCGATATAGTCGGCCTGGGCCTTGGACAGCTGGGTCAGCTTGGCGCCCAGCTTGGCCAGGTGGAGCATGGCCACCTTCTCGTCGAGGTGCTTGGGCAGGGTGTAGACCTGCTTGTCGTAGGACTTGCCGTTGGTCCACAGCTCGATCTGGGCCAGGGTCTGGTTGGTGAACGAGGCGCTCATCACGAAGCTGGGGTGGCCCGTGGCGTTGCCCAGGTTCACCAGGCGGCCTTCCGACAGCAGGATGATCTTCTTCCCGTCCGGGAACTCGATGTGGTGAACCTGCGGCTTGATTTCGTCCCACTTGAAGTTCTTCAGGCCGGCGACCTGGATCTCGCTGTCGAAGTGGCCGATGTTGCAGACGATGGAGTTGTTCTTCATCGCCCGCATGTGCTCGACGGTGATCACGTCCTTGTTGCCGGTGGCGGTGACGAAGATGTCGGCCATGCCGGCCACGTCCTCGAGCACCTGGACCTGATAGCCTTCCATGGCGGCTTGCAGGGCGCAGATCGGGTCGACCTCGGTGACGATCACCCGCGCGCCGCCGTTGCGCAATGAGGCGGCCGAGCCCTTGCCCACGTCGCCGTAGCCGCAGACCACCGCCACCTTGCCGGCCAGCATCACGTCGGTGCCGCGGCGGATGGCGTCGACCAGGCTTTCACGGCAGCCGTACAGGTTGTCGAACTTGGACTTGGTGACGCTGTCGTTGACGTTGATGGCGGCGAAGGGCAGCTCGCCCTTCTGGGCCATCTGGTAGAGGCGGTGCACGCCCGTGGTGGTCTCTTCCGACACGCCCTTGATGGCGTCGCGGATGGCCGAGTAGAAGCCGGGCTTCTCGGCCAGGTAACGCTTCATCACCGCGAACAGGGCTTCTTCTTCCTCGTTCTGCGGGTTGGAGATGACGCTGGGGTCCTTCTCCGCCTTGGGGCCGAGCACGCAGAGCAGGGTGGCGTCGCCGCCGTCGTCCAGGATCAGGTTCGGGTAGCCGCCGTCGGACCACTCGAAAATCTTGTGGGCGTATTCCCAATACTCGATCAGGTTCTCGCCCTTCACGGCGAACACCGGGGTGCCCTGCGCGGCGATGGCGGCGGCGGCGTGGTCCTGGGTGGAGAAGATGTTGCACGAGGCCCAGCGCACGTCGGCGCCCAGCGCCTGCAGCGTCTCGATCAGCACCGCGGTCTGGATGGTCATGTGCAGGGAGCCGGCGATGCGGGCGCCCTTCAGCGGCTGATCCTTGCCGAACTCGGCGCGCACGGCCATCAGGCCCGGCATCTCGGTTTCGGCGATATCGATTTCCTTGCGGCCCCAGGGCGCCAGCGAGATGTCCGTGATGATGTAGTCGGCCATGTCCGGCTCCTATGACACTTTGCGCGTCCCTATATCGGCGCCGGCCTCAAGTGGCAATGTTATATAAGGATATCCTTATATGGGCGACGCCTGACGATGCGGCTCCGGGTGGGATGGGAGACTGCATTGCGCGGCCCTGTGCGCCGGCGCCGCGCCCCGTCGGCGTTACACACCGTTGACCCGCGAAGGCCGGCGCCCTAGATGTCGCGCCTCCTCGAAACCGGCGTGGCGACGCGACGGTATCGAGCCCAGGTGGCGGAATTGGTAGACGCGCTGGCTTCAGGTGCCAGTGGTATAAAAGCCGTGGAGGTTCGAGTCCTCTCCTGGGCACCATCATTCATCGGCCGACGGCCTCGCGGCCAAGCGTCGGGCGTTATGTTAAAGACGACTCCCCGTCCAGACGCCCAATACCAAGACGCCCAACCCCAGACGCTCGATCCCAGATCTCGGCCATGACCAATTATCTGCACCAAGGCGACCTCCCTGACGGCCTCTCCTTCGGTTCCTCCGTGGCGGTGGATTCCGAGGCGATGGGCCTGCGCTTCCATCGCGACGCGCTGACGGTGGTCCAGCTTTCGGCTGGCGACGGCGACGCCCATGTGGTCCAGCTCTCCCGCCCAGGCTACGACGCCCCGAACCTGAAGCGGCTGCTGGTCGATCCGACGGTGGAGAAGATCTTCCACTACGGCCGATTCGACATCGGCATGTTCGCCATTCATCTGGGCGTCACCACCACTCCGGTCTATTGCACCAAGATCGCGTCCAAGCTGGCGCGCACCTACACCGACCGGCATGGGCTGAAGGACGTGACCAAGGAACTGCTGAGCGTGGACATCTCCAAGGCGCAGCAGAGCTCCGACTGGGGCTCGCCGACGCTATCGCCGGAGCAGCTCGCCTACGCCGCCTCCGACGTGCTCAACCTGCACGCCTTGAAGGCCAAGCTCGACGTGATGCTGGAGCGCGAGGGCCGGATGGCGCTGGCCAAGGCGTGCTTCCAATTCCTGCCGACCCGCGCCCTGCTGGATGTCGCGGGGTGGGACGAGGTCGATATCTTCGCC
>Ga0302314_10014849_pt1 | contig 13283 bp, 10 predicted proteins | sample III_Palsa_N2_3_FD_200533 | JGI IMG/M metagenome (GOLD analysis project Ga0302314, IMG submission 200533) | Peat permafrost microbial communities from Stordalen Mire near Abisko, Sweden - III_Palsa_N2_3 | ecosystem: Environmental > Terrestrial > Soil > Palsa > Peat permafrost | place: Sweden...
ACCTCACGGTCAGCAGCTCGCCCTCGCTGACCTGCGCTGCCGAGAGGACCACGCTGGCATCGGCCTGCTGCACGATCGCGTAGCCACGCCGCAGCGTTCCGGCCGGCGACAGCGCGATCAGCCGCGCTGTGATGTGGGCCAGGTCATCGGCAGCCCCGCTGAGCCCGCCGGAGATCGCCAGCCGGGCACGATCGGACAGGCCCAGGACCTGCTCGTGCTGGCGGTCGATCTCGCGCGTCGGGCTGGCCAGTGCAGGGCGGGATGTGACCGCGCTCAGCCACGAGGTCTCCCGGTCCAGCCGGCCCGCAACCGACCGGCGCGCCCTGGACCGGAGCTGGCCGATCAGGTCAAGCTGCTCGGCGACATCCGGCACGGCCCGCCGCGCCGCATCCGTCGGAGTGGACGCCCGTACGTCGGCGACCAGGTCGAGCAGCGGCACATCCTGCTCATGCCCGATTGCGCTGATGACCGGCGTGACGCAGCCCGCGACGGCACGAATCAGATCCTCATCGGAGAACGGCAGCAGGTCCTCTACCGACCCTCCGCCGCGGGCGACGATGATCACATCCACCGCGGGATCGGCGTCGAGCCGCTGGAGTGCCAGCACGATCTCCTCGCTGGCATGCGGGCCCTGCACGGCGACCTGCTCAACCCGGAATCGCACGGCTGGCCACCGGCGCGCGGCGTTGCGCAGGACGTCCCGTTCGGCTGCCGAGTCACGGCCGCAGATCAGGCCGACGGTTCCCGGCAGGAACGGCAGGCGCCGCTTGCGCTCGGCCGCGAACAGGCCCTCGGCGGCGAGGGTCGTCCTGAGACGCTCGAGCCGGGCGAGCAGATCGCCAATGCCGACTGCCTTGATCTGCGTTGCGGTCAGGGCGAACGATCCCTTGGCCGAGTTGAACTCCGGCCTGGCCCAGACAACGACCCTGGCGCCGACGCCCGGCGGCGGGCTTGTCGCGTCCAGCACCGCGGCCGTGCAGATGACTCGCGCGGATACGGCCGCGACGGGATCCCGCAGGGTGAGGAACACCGTGCCGCCGCGCCGGTTCAGCTCGGCAATCTGGCCCTCGATCCAGACCTTGCCAAGGCGGCTGATCCACTCGCCGACGAGCCGCAGGACCGTCCGGACCGGAACGGGCGACTGCTCGGATGTCTCTAGCGGCACTGCGCATCAGGCGGAGGGCGCAGGCCTTCACCAGCAGACGGGGCGGTCACGACTGCGCTTCGAGCTTCTCGATGCGGCGCTCGAACATGCCGAGTACCTCCGGCCGCTCGGCGTTGCGGGCCTCGTACTCCGCGAGGATGCGCAGCTGACTGACCGACAGGCCGCGCAGGCGAGCGCGGATCGAGGCAAGCGGCAGGTCGTCATAGCGAGGCAGCGGAAGCGCCGCCTCCGGGGCCAGCGGCTTGGCTGCCGCTGGCGGCGGGGGCTGGCTCGACTCGGCCGCCGCGGTCAGGGACTGTCCGGCTGCGGTGCCTCGGGCGTCGTCCTCGTCGCCGAGATCCTCCGCGGACAGCAGCCGGACGTTCCCGGTCTGGTCAAGGGAGCGCCACCGGGACGCCGCCGGGGGCGGAGCGGACCGCTGCTCCCGCCTGGCTGCGGGTCGCTGCCGTTCCGCGGAAGCCCGGCCGTCTGGCTGGCTGGAGCTGGCCTGCGGCCGGTCCGCTGCCATCACTATCTTCCCGATCCCTGCGAATACGGCCCGGAGTGCCAGCGTCGGTCCTCGTCTCACCTGATCAGGGACCTGCGGGATACCCATGTGACGATCGTTCTCCCTCGACTGACCGCAGCCCGGCTGTCGTCGGCTCGAACGCCGGGGGAAGGCCGCTGGGCTGGGCGAAGCGCCGTTCTCAGGTTATTGTCGCTGGCCCGGCGGCAGTCGGAGGCCAGGAGCCGGCAATTCGCTCGGATCACGGCCGGAGCGCCGCAGACCTGGCCCTGCCTCCGTCAGGACCGGCGTCTGGATGCACGCCAGGGGCGATCACCTAAACTGGCCCTATGTCTGCCCAGATGCGCCGAGTGCTGCTCGCCAGGCCCCGTGGCTACTGCGCCGGCGTTGACCGGGCCGTGCAGACCGTCGAGGTGGCGCTGGAGCGCTACGGCGCGCCGGTCTACGTCCGTAAGCAAATCGTGCATAACACCCATGTGGTGAAGACGCTTGAGGAGCGCGGCGCGATCTTCGTCGAGGAGACTGAGTCCGTGCCCGAGGGCTCCGTCGTGGTGTTCTCCGCGCACGGCGTGTCTCCGGAAGTGCGCGAGGAAGCCAGGGAACGAGGCCTGCGGACCATCGACGCGACCTGCCCGCTCGTCACCAAGGTCCATAACGAGGCCCGCCGGTTCGCGGCCCAGGACTACGACATCCTGCTGATCGGCCACGAGGGCCATGAAGAGGTTGTCGGCACGACCGGCGAGGCACCGGCGAACATCCACCTGGTCGACGGGCCCGCGGGCAGCGACTCGGTTCAGGTGCGGGACCCGGCGAAGGTCGCGTGGCTGTCGCAGACCACGCTCTCGGTTGACGAGACCACCGAGACCGTGGCGGCGCTGCGGACACGGTTCCCGCAGCTGCTCGACCCGCCGAGCGACGACATCTGCTACGCCACCCAGAACCGGCAGGTCGCCGTGAAGCAGATCGCGGGCGAGTCAGACCTGGTCATCGTCGTCGGCTCGGTGAACTCCTCGAATTCCGTCCGCCTGGTCGAGGTCGCCAGGGACGCCGGCGCTCGCGCCGCCTACCTGGTCGATGACGCCTCGGGCTTTGACGTGGGCTGGCTGGACGGAGTCACCACCGTCGGCGTCACGAGCGGCGCCTCGGTCCCGGAGGACCTGGTCGACGGAGTTCTGGCGCTGCTCGCTGCGAACGGCTTCGGTGACGTCGAGGAAGTCGAGGCCGTGCATGAGCGCATGGTGTTCGGCCTGCCGCGGGAGCTGCGCAAGCCGGCCGGCGGCACGTCCTGATCCCGTAGTTCAGCCCTGGTCCCGCGGTACCGCCGGATGACCTAGGGGCGCAGCGTGTGATGCCCGCGCAGGCCGGACTCGCCGCGCCGTCCCCGATCCGCGGTGCCGCCTGGCTCCGGCCGCGCGCCGGCTCCGGCGCGCAGGCGAGCTGCGCCCGCCGGCCCGGCGCGCAGGTCGCGAACGCACTGCGGCAGGCCGCGGGTAATAGCCACGGCAACACAGGCGGCCGTGCCCGCGAACAGCCATGGCGCCGCGTCAGCGAGGGTCAGGCCTGTGCCCTCCAGCACTGACAGGACCGAACCGTGACTGGTATTGCCCTGCGCAGTGAGCGCCTGCGTGATGACATCAGCGAGCAGAAATACCGCCGGGGCGGACAGCACGATCCTGAGCTGAGCCTCGCGGCGCGCATAGACCGGTGTCAGCACGCACCCCGCGCAGTAGCCGAGACCGGCCAGCACGTCGACCTCACGCCAGGCCGCGAGCAGGCAGGCGACCAGTACCAGCACGAACATGCCGAGCAGCGCGCCGCGCGCCGTGAGGTGGGAGCGAAAGCTGGCGCGCGCTGGCTCCGGCGCGGTCCGCGCCCGAGCAGTCCGCGGCCGCCAGGCGGCCGCAGGCTGCCAGACCATATCCGGCTCCCGCTCCGGGTCTGCCTGCCAGCCGGCACCGGGATCCGGGGTCGTGCCCGGCTGCCAGTCGCCACCCGGCTGCCAGTCGCCACCCGGCTGCCAGTCGCCACCCGGCTGCCAGTCAGTGCCCGGCTGCCGGGGGTTCGCATTACCGCGCGCGCTCACAGCCGGATACCCGGCGCTCAGGCGGATGAGTCGGGTGATCCTCCCGGTGATCCGGTCCTGCATCACTGCTCCCCGTACGTCGCGCCGAGGGCCGGGTTCGCGTTGCCGCCCATCGGTCAGCCTGCGGCGCTGATGGGGCGTCCGGTCCCGAAGAGCTGCTGCTGACTCACCGCGTCCCTGGCCTTCACCGGCCCGGACACGAGCTCCGGTCCTGCCTCGACGATGAGCTCGGGCGCGGACAGCGACCGGACCGTCTCGTCGACGGGCCGCAGCTGCTCGAGCTCGCCCTCGACGACGCCGAGCTCGTTCAGCTTGCGCGCGCTCACGAGCACGCGGCTCTCCAGCGAGCCGACCGTCCTGTTGTAGGTCGACACTGCGTTCGTCAGGGCCTTCCCGAGGCCGTCGACATGCTTGCCCAGGCTGGCGATCCGGTCGTAGAGCTCGCGCCCGAGATCGAAGACGGCCCGCGCGTTGTCCGAGAGCGCCGCCTGCTGCCAGGCGTACTGCGCGGTCCGCAGCATCGTCACGAGCGTCGTCGGCGTCGCGATGTGCACTTTGCTGGCCATGGCGTGCTCGAGCAGGGCCGGGTCATGCTCCAGCGCGGGAGCCAGGAACGCCTCGCCGGGAATAAAGAGCACGACGAACTCGGGGGACGGGCTCAGCGCCGTCCAGTACGCCTTGGCGGCCAGCCGGTCGACGTGCTCGCGGAGGTGCCGGGCGTGCGCCCGCAGCCGGGCCTCGCGGACATCCTCGTCCGAGGTCTCGGCCGCTTCCAGGTACGCGGCCAGTGACACCTTCGAGTCGACCACGATGTTCTTGCCGCCCGCCAGCCTGATCACCATGTCGGGCCGGAGCGCGCCGTCGGACGTCGAGACGCCGACCTGCTCCTCGAAGTCGCATCTGCTGGCCATCCCGGCAAGCTCGACCACGCGGCGCAGCTGCATCTCGCCCCAGCGCCCGCGCGCTTCCGGCCGCCGCAGGGCTGTCACCAGCGACTGGGTCTGGATGCGCAGCTGATCCGAGCTCTGCCGGGCGATCGACACCTGCTCGGCGAGCGCTGCATGCGAGGACCGGCGGGCCGACTCACTCTCGCGCAGCTGGCTCTCCACCCGGGCCAGGGTGTCGCGCAGCGGCTGGACCAGCTGCTCGACCGCTACTTTCCGGGTGTCAAGGTCGCCCGCCGCCTTGACGTTGGCGGCGCTGAGCCTGCCCTCGGCCATCGTCAGGAAGGTCTGGGCGCTGCGATCGAGGGCCTGCGCGGACAGTTCCTGGAACCGGTCCGCGAGCTGGCCGTCGATCAGGGCCTCCCGCTTCTCGGCGGCAGCTTCCATCAGGGCAGCTCGCTGGTCCGCGGCCCGCGCCCTCTCCTCGGCGGCCCTGGCCTGACCGGTCAGGTCGGCGGCGAGCCCTGCCAGCCGCCCGCGTGACAGCAGGTAGCCGATGACGGCACCGAGAGCGGCACCCAGCAGGAGGCCGATGAGCAGCGAAATCGCGTTCATATCTTGCATGCTTGCAGCCGCTGGCGACAGTTCCAGGGTCCGACACGCCCGGCCGGGATCGGCAGTTTCGTCCGGCGGGGCCCTGACCAGCCTCGTTCTGCCGCCGCTGGCGCGCGGCCGGGCGGACGGCTCGGCGCGTTCCCGCTGGCACTTAGAATTTGCAGGTGAGCCTGTCCATTGGCATCGTCGGCCTGCCCAACGTCGGTAAGTCCACCCTGTTCAACGCGCTGACCCGGGCGAATGCGCTGGCGTCCAACTACCCGTTCGCCACCATCGAGCCTAACGTCGGGATTGTTGGCATTCCTGACGCCCGGCTGGACGCGCTCGCCGGGCTGTACGACTCGGCGAAGATCGTCCCGGCCACTGTCCGGTTCGTGGACATCGCCGGGCTGGTTCGCGGCGCGTCGGCCGGTCAGGGGCTCGGGAACCAGTTCCTGTCGCACATCCGCGAGACCGACGCGATCTGTCAGGTTGTCCGCGTTTTCACCGATCCGGACGTCAGCCACGTGGACGGCGACGTGTCGCCCGAGCGCGACATCGAGACAATCGCGACCGAGCTGATGCTGGCTGACCTGCAGACGCTGGAGAAGGCGGCGCCGCGGCTGGCCAAGGAGGCCAAGTTCGCCAGGGACCCGGATCGCGTCAGGGTCGCGGACGCGGCCGCGAAGGCGCAGCAGTTGCTCGACGGAGGGACGACGCTGTTCGCCGGCGCCGCGGCCGCCGGGATCGACCTCGCCGACCTGCGCGAACTGCAGCTGCTGACTGCCAAGCCGTTCCTGTACGTGTTCAACGAGGACGACGCGGAGCTCGCCGACGACGGGCTGCGGAAGAAGCTCGCCGAGCTGATCGCCCCGGCCGAGTCGATCTTCCTCGACGCCAAGACCGAGGCGGAGCTGGCGGAGCTCGAGCCCGACGAGGCCGCCGAGATGCTCACCGAGCTCGGTCTCGGCGAGCCCGGCCTGGCCCAGCTGGCGCGGGCCGGATTCGCCGCGCTGAAGCTGTCCACTTTCCTCACCGCGGGGCCGAAGGAATCACGGGCCTGGACGATCCCGGTCGGCGCCACCGCGCCCGAGGCCGCAGGCGTGATTCACAGCGACTTCCAGCGAGGGTTCATCAAGGCCGAGATCGTGTCGTTCGACGACCTGATGGCGGCCGGCTCGATTGCCGCCGCCCGCGCCGCCGGCAAGGCGCGCATCGAGGGCAAGGACTACGTCATGCGCGATGGTGACGTGGTGGAGTTCCGCTTCAACGTCTGAATCCACATCAGGCCCCGCAGTATTGCGGACGCCGATTGTCCGGAATCAGATCTACCGTGGCCCTCATGACAAACAACGCCAACCTCAGCGCAGCCATCCAGGAGCCGTCGATGACTGCCCCGACGACCGTGACCGACTGGCTGCTCGACTCTGACCCGGCTATCCGCTGGCAGGTGCTGCGCGATCTCACCGGCGCCTCGCCCGATGAGGTCGCCGCCGAGCGAGCTCGCGTCGAGCACGACGGCTGGGGCGCCAGGCTGCTGGCGCTAGAGGGCGCCGACGGGCTGTGGGACGGCGGCGCCTGCTTCCCGGCGTCCTACCGGGGCGACGAACCCGGCCAGCCCTGGACGGCGACGATGCACACCCTGCAGACCCTGCAGATCCTCGGACTCGATCCGGCGTCGGAGTCGGCTCGCCGGGCGATCGCGCTCATCGCCGAGCACGGGCGCTGGGAGCATGCCCGCCAGCGTTACTTCGATGGCGAGGTCGAGCCGTGCATCAACGGCAGGACGATCGAGGCGGGCGCCTACTTCGGGGTGGATGTCTCGCCGCTCGTCGACCGGATCCTCGGCGAGCGCCTGCCTGATGGCGGCTGGAACTGCGAGGCGGAGAACGGCTCGGTGCGATCCTCGTTCGACACGACGCTCACGGTGCTCGACGGGCTGCTGGAGTTCGAGCGCGCGACCGGCGGGTCCGCCGCCGTGCGTGAGGCACGCCGCGGCGGGGAAGAGTACCTGCTCGAGCGCGGCCTGTTCCGGCGCAAGAGCACGGGTGAGGTCGTCAGCCAGGAGTATCTCGACTTCGCCTTTCCTTATTACTGGCATTACGACGTGCTGCGCGCGCTCGACTACTTCCGGTCTTCGGGAGCCGGGCCCGACTCGCGGCTGGCCGGTGCCGTGGATGTCGTTCGGTCGAAGCGGCAGCCGGACGGCCGCTGGCTGCTCGACGCCGTGCATCCAGGTCGCGTTTACTTCCCGCTTGAGGGTGGCGTCGGCGAGCCGAGCCGCTGGAACACCCTCCGCGCGCTCCGGGTGCTCGACTGGTGGAACGGCTAACGGGCTCCGTACCCGGCTGGCCGCCGGCGGCCGCAGACCCTAGGCTGACCATCAGCTTTCAGCCGCATTTTAACATCACCGTGGATCTGCGGGCTCACCGGACGGGGCCAGGATGAAGGAACTCGAATCGCTCGACGCTGCCTTCGTCATCGACACGTTCCTGCTGCTCCTGATCGGCATCGGACCCAAGATCGCGCTCGTGCCGTTCCTTGATGTGACCGCGGATATGGCCGAAGACACCAAGCGGCGGGTCCTGCGCAAAATGCTGACCACTGCCGCCGTGGTCGCCGCGCTGCTCCTGGTTCTCGGCGGTCTGCTCACCAGGCTGCTGCACTTCTCGCCGGGCGCCCTGGGCATCGCTAGCGGCATCATCCTGCTGATCATCGCGGTCACTATGGTGCTCGGCCAGAACGGGAATGACGGCGGTCACCAAGTCAAGGACCGGGACCCCATGCAGGTCGCCGTCTTCCCGCTGGCCGTGCCGTACCTGCTCAACCCGGCCGGAATCGTGGTGCTGGTCACCCTGTCGGCGGAGGCTCGCTCGATCGCAGTGCTCGCAGTGGCGGTTGGCGTGCTCGTAGTGGTACTTGCGATCGACGTCGCAGTGTTCCGCTGGGCTGTCCAGGTCGGCAGCAAGCTGGACGCGAGCCGGATGCTCGTGACCGAGAAGGTGTTCGGATTCCTGCTCGCGGCGCTTGCGGTGCAGCTAGCACTCGACGGACTGGCCGACCTCGGCGTCATCCACCTGACGATCGGCCACTAGGCGCAGGATCCGGCGCACGCCCAGCGGCCAGCCTGCCGGTCAGGACAGCTGCTGTGACTTGCCTGCCTTCACCTTGGCGACCGACAGTCAGAGGGGCTGCCGGGACTGCTCGTGCCGTCGCCGTTCGCTCCGATATCGGTCGCGGGCGTCTTAACCCGGCCCTTGGCCGCGGCACCGGGCGCTGTCCTGCCGGTCGCCAGCCACAGTCCGGGAGCGAGCCCGGTGGTGTCGCCGACGGTCAGCAGGTCGGGCACGCCGTCGCCGGTCAGGTCCTTGTCCGCGGCCGCCGGGCTCAGCGTTGCGAGAAAATTGTCGAGCGTGCCGCCGCTCACCGTGCCGTCAGCCGCGACCGCGTACGCCGTCAGGCTCTGCGTCTGCCGTTCCGGGACGACGATCTGCACGCTGGCGGTGCCGGACGGCGCGGCGACCTTGACCAGCTTGCCGCCGTTGAGCGAGTACTTGTACGCGACCGGGGTGCCCACGCCGGTCTCGGTGAAGGTAAAGGTGACCGAGGAGCCCACGGCGTAGGGGCCAAGACCGCCAAGCGGCGCGGTAATCGTCGGCGGCGAGATCGCCGTGGCCGCCGAGGCCGCCGACGTAGTCGCTGTGGCGGCGAAGGCTGCCGCCAGAACCGTCATCGTCGTCAGGGCGCGGGCTGCTCGACCCATGGGCCTTCTCCTTTAAAGGCAGCGCACCCGGGCACCACTCACGGACCGGCCGCCGCACCGTTGCAGCGCGACTCAGATCAGGCGAATAGCTGATTTCCCCGGATACGCAGCAATAGCGAACCGGGCCGGGACGCTCCGGTCAAGGTCTAGCTCAAGGTCACGGCGCGCGGTAAAGCTCGGCTACCCGCTTGAACTGCCCGACCGAGCGATTGACCGGCACATCGTGCTTCTCCATCTCCCGGATGATGTCGTCGCTGACGGTGGACAGGAATCCGATCCCGTCAGCGCTGCCGCGCAGCCGGAACCAGACCGCGGTCCGGCTGAACGTGGTGGCGACCAGCTCCGCTATCGCCAGCTCGTCGTAACGGGCCTCCCAGGTCGGCACGATCCAGCGACTCCAGATGGTGCCCTGAAGGCGGACGCCCCAGTCCATGAGCTCGAGCCGGACCAGCGGACCGCCGGTAGTGATCGCCCGGCACAGCACGCCGCCGTAGAAGATGCGCTGCCGGTCACCGGCCGGGACCTCGATCCGCCGGCCGCAGGCAGAGGCCCGCATCTTCCAGGTCACCAGGGCCGTGACGGTGAGGATGACGAGCACCCCGACCAGGATGCCAACCAGCATCAGCTTCTCCCTCTGCCAGCCAGCTCAGGACCAGAAGTTGGGCTGGAGCATGAACTCGGCGCATTCGGTGCCCCGGGCCGCTCTCCGCTGGGCGAACCGGGGGGTTCAGACCCTCGAAGTATGCCTTCCGCGGCCAGCGGACGCGACGAGGAGCAGCACCGGGCCCCGCCCGGCGCCCGGTGCCTGCCGTCCGAAGTAAGCTCGACGGTCATGAGCGACAAGCCGGGTAGTACCACGACAGCGCCGTCAGGCACCCCGCAGTCAGCCAGTCCCGAGCCGCCGGCCGCCAGGCGCGTGCCCTCGGAGCGGACCCACCACGGCGACACCTTTGTTGACGACTTTGCCTGGCTGACGGCGAAGGACGACTCCGAGACGATTGCCTTCCTGGAGGCTGAGAACGCCTACACCGAGGCCCTGACCGCCGGTCAGGCGCCTCTGCGCGAGGCGATCTTCGCCGAGATCAGGGCCCGGACCAAGGAGACCGACCTGTCGGTCCCCGTCCGCGACGGCGGCTGGTGGTATTACTCGCGGACCATCGAGGGCCAGCAGTACGGCATCAGGTGCCGCCGGGCCGTCCGGCCCGACGACGCTGGCCCGCCCATGACTGAGGACGGCGGGCCGCTCGACGGCGAGCAGATCCTCATCGACGGGAACGCGCTGGCAGGCGACAACCCGTTCTTCTCGATGGGCGCCTTCGACGTGAGCCCGGACGGGAACCGCCTGGCGTACTCAGTCGACCTGGCCGGCGACGAGCGCTACACGATGCGGTTCAAGGACCTGGGGACCGGCGAGCTCTCGGCCGAGGAGATCCCGGACACCTACTACGGCACGGCCTGGTCTGCCGACGGCTCCGCGCTCTTCTACATCACCGTGAACGATGCCTGGCGGCCCTACCGGGTCTGGCGGCACATGGTCGGCACTCCGGCCACCGAGGACGTTCTCGTCTACCAGGAGGACGACGAGAAGTTCAACGTCGGCGTCGGCCTGTCCCGGAGCAAGCGCTATCTGTGGATCGGCTCAGCCAGCTCGCTGACCAGCGAGTTCCGGGTGCTGGACGCCGCCACTGCGACGGGGGAGTTCACCGTCGTCGCGCCGCGGCGGCAGGGCGTCGAGTACGACGTCGAGCATCAGGTACTGCCGGACGGTTCTGAGCGGTTCCTGATCCTGCATAACGACGGCGCGCTGAACTTCGAGCTGGCGCAGGCCCCGGTCACCAGCCCGACCGAGTGGACTCCCCTCATCCCGCACTCCGACGACACCAGGCTGCTGTCCGTCGACGCGTTCGCGGGCCACCTCGTGGTGTACCTGCGCCGCGCCGGGCTGACCGGCCTGCGCGTGCTCCCGGCCAGCGGTGCCACCTACGAGATCGACTTCCCCGAGCCGATCTACCAGGTCGGACCCGGCGCGAACCCGGAGTACGACACTGACACCTACCGGCTCGGCTACGTCTCCATGGTCACGCCTAACTCTGTCTACGACTGCGACGTCACCACCGGCGAGCTGGCCCTGCTGAAGCAGAGCGAGGTCCTGCCCGGCCCGGACGGAGTCCCCTACGATCCGGCCAGCTACGAGCAGAGCCGCCTGTGGGCGACGGCCGAGGATGGCACGCAGGTTCCGATCTCGCTGGTCCGCCGGAAGGGCACGCCGCGTGATGGGACGGCCCCGTTCCTGCTCTACGGGTATGGCAGTTACGAGATCTCGATCGACCCGAGCTTCTCGATCTCGCGGATCTCACTGCTCGACCGCGGCTTCGTGTTCGCGATCGCGCACATCCGCGGCGGCGGCGAGATGGGCCGGAGCTGGTACGACAACGGCAAGATGCTCAGGAAGATCAACACGTTCACCGACTTCATCGCCGCCGCGCGGCACGTCGTCGCTGACGGCTGGACGGCGCCGGAGCGGCTGGTCGCGCGCGGCGGCTCGGCCGGCGGCCTGCTCATGGGCGCCGTCGTGAACATGGCACCGGACGCGTTCGGCGCCATCGTCGCGCAGGTGCCGTTCGTCGACGCGCTGACCTCGATCCTCGATCCGACGCTGCCGCTGACCGTGCCCGAGTGGGAGGAGTGGGGCGACCCGCTGCATGACCCCGAGGTCTACCGGTACATGAAGTCGTACACGCCGTACGAGAACGTGGCCGCCGGCGCGGTCTACCCGCCGATCCTGGCCATCACCAGCCTCAACGACACGCGCGTGCTCTACCACGAGCCGGCCAAGTGGATCGCGCGGCTGCAGGCCGAGGCGAACGGCGGCCCGTTCCTGCTGAAGACCGAGATGACGGCGGGGCACGGCGGTCGCAGCGGCCGGTACGACGCCTGGCACGAGGAGGCCCTCGTGCTCGCCTGGATTATCACCGCGGCGGGCGCCCTGGGGTGACCGGGCATGATCGTGGTGACTTCGCGTGCGCATTAGGACGCTAGGTCACCACGATCAGCCCCGGCGCCGGTATCAGGGGCCGGGGACCTGATCCCAGCGCCGGTAGCCGGTCAGCCGGGCCCAGGCGGTCCACGCGAGCAGGCCGGCCATGCTCGCCATCGCGGCGCCGGTGCGCACCACGCCGGTCTCCGCGTCCCAGGACTCGCAGGCCAGCCCCTGATCCATCGGCGTCGTGGCGAGCGCCGCCAGCGGATTGCCGAGCGAGTCATCGCCGTCCAGCAGCCGGGCTGCCAGGTCGAAGCCGGACGGGAACGGGAAATGCGGCGCTCCCGCTCCGGGGAAAACGCCAGGGTAGTGGTGCTTGTACCCGCTGACCAGCCAGGCCGTCGTGGCTTCCTGAACTGCCGGGTCCTCCGCCTGCAGACCCCAGAACGGCAGCCCGCGCAGGCCGAGCGGCGGCTCGTCGCGGATCTCTGGCTTGCCAAGGGCATCGCAGGCCCAGGCCCAGATCGGTCCGCCCGGGCCGTCGGCAATCAGCCCGGAGCGCAGCTCAGCGCGGATCTCGCTGGCCCGTTCGCGGAGCTCGCCGGAGCGCAGGTCCAGGTCGGCCGGGCTGACCTCGACCAGGTCCGCTGCCGCATCGAGCGCGGCGGCCAGCAGCGCATTGCAGGTCGTGACGTACGGGAAGTCAGTGGGGTCGTCGGTCGGAAGCAGGAACGTTCCGTACAGTTCCCTGGACGGATGCCGCCACGGTGCGACGAGCGCCGGGAGCTGGCGGATCGCCTGAGCCACCGGCGGCTCGGACAGCACGCCCCGGTCGCCCGTCGCCCGCACGTACCGCCAGATCGCGAGGACTGGCGCCGCAGCCTGATCGAGCTCGAAGCCCGGGTACAGCGGCGTTCCGTTCAGGTACAGCGCATGCTCGGCGACGCGCGGACCGGCTGCCGCCAGCGACGCGACCAGGACCTCCCTGGCCCGCGCGACATCCGCGAGCAGCAGCGCCGGGAATGTCCAGCAGTACGCGTCCCGGCTCCAGAACGCGCCGCACACGTAATAGTGCGGGCTGCGCGAGGTGACAATGACCGGCTTCCCGGTGTCGAGGCAGTCGCCCTGCGCGAAGAAGTAGTTGAAGAACAGGTTCGCGTTGATGCGCTCGCGCAGCCCGGACGGCGCGTCGTCGGGAACCGGCAGCTCGCGCTCCGCGAGCCAGCTGAGAGTCGAGTCGAGCAGCGCATCGAAGCCGCGCCGCCGCAGGTGCAGGGCCGTCACGGCGGCTCCATCCGGCTCCGGTGCG
>Ga0302314_10014851_pt1 | contig 13282 bp, 13 predicted proteins | sample III_Palsa_N2_3_FD_200533 | JGI IMG/M metagenome (GOLD analysis project Ga0302314, IMG submission 200533) | Peat permafrost microbial communities from Stordalen Mire near Abisko, Sweden - III_Palsa_N2_3 | ecosystem: Environmental > Terrestrial > Soil > Palsa > Peat permafrost | place: Sweden...
GCGAAATTCTTCCCGCTGGCCGTCGAAGCGGGACTCGGCGACGGTCCGCAGGCCGTTGACGATCAGCGCTAGCGGATCCATCGACGCGGGCGTGTCCGCGATGATTTGAGCGGCGAACTCGGTAATCTCCCCGCCGCCGAAGAGCACCTCGCGCTTGTCGGCGAAGTGCCGGAAAAAGGTCCGCGTGGTGAGGCCGGCCCTGGCCGTGATCTGCGGCACGGTCGTCGCGGCGAAACCCTGCGCGGCGAACAGCTCGATGGCCGCGCGCTCGAGACGCTGCCGCGCGTCGGGCCGCCATCTGGTCACGCCCCCAGTATAGGTGATGACATGCCATGTCATCATGGCGTAAGGTGACGACATGGCATGTCGTCACTGGACGGCAGCGACAGCCGAGCGGAGCCGATGATGGAAAACGAAGTCTGGATACTTGGCGGCACCGGCCGCAGCGGTCGTGCGATCACGGCAGAGCTGCTAAGCAGAGGCGTTTCGCCGGTGCTGGCCGGGCGGGACGCCGCCCGGCTCAAGGATGCCGCGCGTCCAGGCGGCAGCCGGACTGTGGTCGCGGGGTCGGTCGATGAGATAGCGGCCGAGATCCGGCGGCAGCGGCCAGCCGTAGTCATCAACACGATTGGCCCCTTCACGACGACTGCGGTCCCGATCGCGCGGGCGTGCCTGCCGGGGAGTGACTACATCGACCTGGCCAACGACGTGGCCGCCGTGCTTGCGACCCTCGGCCTGAACGGGGCGGCGGTTGACGCCGGCCGGACCGTGGTGACCGGTGGCGGCTTCGGCGTGACGGCCAGCGAGAGCGTCGTCGTCACGCTGTGCCAGGGCCGCCCGGCGCCCGCACGGGTCCGGGTGGACATGATCCCGTCGCTTGAGACCGAGGACGGGGTCATCGGCGAGGCGCTCGCGGGCACTATCCTCGACGGACTGCCCGGCGTAACAGGCGGCGGTCGTTACGAGGGGCGCCGCTACCGCGGCGGGCGTCTCGTCGCGGCGCGGATCGGCGGCGAGGTGACCCACCTCACCCTGCCGGACGGAGCGCGGGTCACCACCGCGAGCATTCCGCTCGGTGAGCTCATCGCGGCGCAGCGGGCCAGCGGGGCGCCGTCCGTGGTCGCCGCGTCGAGCGAGATGCCGTCCTCGCCGGTCGCCCGCGTGGTAATGCCGCTGGCGATCGCGCTGCTGAACGTCGGGCCGGTGCGGAACTTCGCCAAGAGCCGGCTCGCCCGGGTCAAGCTCAAGGCCCGGACGAGACCGCGCCCTTACTCCTGGGGGCACGCACGCGTGGAGTGGGCGGACGGCACCGCCAGGGAGGGCTGGCTGCGCGTCGGCGACGCGCAGGTCTTCACCGGTGCGGTGCCCGCCGAGGTTGCCCGCCGCCTGCTCGCGGGCGAGGGCAGGGAGGGCGCCTTCACGCCGGCCGCACTCTTCGGACCCTCGCTGGCGCTGGCCTGCGGCGGCGAGTACGTGATCGACGACAAGGATTACCAGGCAGCGGCAGGACGACCCTGATGGCCGCCGAGGGCGCCTTCCAGGCCTACCCGGTGCTGCTCGACCACATGACCGCGCCGATCCCCGACTACATCTCCTGCGAGCAGGCGGTCGTGCTGCCGCTCGGCGTGTCCACGGCGGCGTGCGGGCTGTTCCAGAAGGACCTGCTCGGGCTGCGCTGCGGTGGTCTTCCCCGCCGCAGGGGCAGAGGATGCGCCCGGCGTACTGGACGAGCCTGCCGTTGAGGACAGCTCTCGGCGGCTCTGGCCCGGCTGGTCAGCCGGGCGGCAGGAGCGGGGTGCGGGCCAGCTCGGCCTTCGCGATCGAGTTCAGGTGGACCTCGTCGGGGCCGTCGAACAGGCGCATGGCGCGGTGCCAGGCGTACATGGCCGCGAGCGGGGTGACGTCGGTGACGCCCGCTCCCCCGTGAACCTGGATGGCCCGGTCGATGACCCGGGTGGCGGCCCGCGGGACGGCGACCTTGGCCATGGCGACCAGGTCCCGCGCGGCCTTGTTGCCCGCGGTGTCGATGCGATGGCTGGTGAGATGGCACAGCATCCGCGCCTGCTCGATCTCTAGCCGCGACTCGGCGATCTGCTGCCGGACCACCCCCTGGTCCGCCAGCGGCGCCCCGAAGGCGACCCGGCCCTGCGCCCGCTGGACGAGCAGGGCGAGCGCGCGTTCGGCGGCACCGAGCGCGCGCATGCAGTGGTGGATGCGACCGGGGCCGAGCCGGGCCTGCGCGGCGGCGAACCCGCCGCCCTCCTCGCCGATGACATTGGTGACCGGCACGCGCACGTCGGAGAAGCGCACCTCGGCGTGGCCGTGCTGATCGTGATGACCGAAGACGGGGTAGTCGCGCACCACCGTGACCCCGGGGGTGTCACGGGGGACGATCACCATGCTCTGCTGCCGGTACGTCGGTGCGGACGGATCGGTCTTGCCCATGACGATAAAGAACGCGCAGCGGGGATCCATGGCGCCGCTGCTCCACCACTTGCGGCCGTTGATGACGTACTGGTCGCCCTGGCGCTCGATCGCGGTGGCGATGTTGGTGGCGTCGCTGCTGGCGACGTCCGGTTCGGTCATGGAGAAGGCCGAGCGGATCTCCCCCCGCAGCAGCGGCTCCAGCCACGCCCGCCGCTGCTGCTCGCTGCCCAGCAGGTGCAGCAGTTCCATGTTGCCGGTGTCGGGCGCCGCGCAGTTGATGGCCTCGGGCGCGAGGTCCAGGCTCCAGCCGGACAGTTCGGCGATCGGCGCGTACTCCAGCTGGGTCAGCCCCGACTCGGCCGGGAGGAACAGGTTCCACAGGCCCTCGGCCCGGGCCTGCTCCTTCAGCTTTTCGACCAACGGCGGCACGACATGGCTGTCCGGGCCGGCCTGCGCGCGGTACGCGAGGTACTCGGCCTCGGCCGGGAGCACCCGCTCCCGCATGAAGCTCGCCATCTGGTCCCGCAGCGCGCGGGCACGCGGAGACGGGGCGGGCAGGTCGTAATCCGGCACTGGATCTCCTGAACTGACCGAGCGATAGGTCGGTCTGAATCGTATGCAGCCGACGGTCGCCCCGTCAACGCCCGGCTCGGACGATGTCGGCCGCGAACCCGACGTACTGCTCGGCCAGCGTTTCGGGGGTGAGCGGGCCCGCGGGCGACCACCACTGCGGCAGGGCGGTGCACATGGTGACCACGGCCCGGGCCGCCTCCCGGGGCCGCGGCGCGGCCAGCAGCCCGCGGCGGCGCCCCTCGATGACCTCGTCGTCGACCATGCGCTGCACGTCCTGGCGCGCGGCCGCGATCCGCGACCGGTCCGGTTCGTCCACGCTGCGCATCTCGCTGGCGCCGATGAAGCCGAGCTCGCGCCGGTGGGTGTGGAACAGGGCCAGGCACTCGACCAGCCGGGCGAACCGCTCGACCGGCCCGTCGCCCTCGGCCCGGGCCGCCCGGGCCCGCTCGGTCAGGTCGTCCATCGTCAGGTCAAGCAGGGCGACGAGCAGGTGCTGCTTGCTCGGCCAGTGGTGATACACGCCGGGCACCGACAGCTCGGCCCGGGCGGCGATGTCGCGGATGCTCGCGCCGTGGTAGCCGAGCTCGACGAAGGCGTCCAGCGCCCCGGCCAGCGGCGGGGCCAGCCGCAGGGGCGGGAAGTCCCGCCAGGTCCCGGCCGGGGCGGATACCGGCCCGGCGGCACCGCGCAGGCCGTCCGGGTCGGTCCGGAACAGGCGGGCGGCCGCGTGCAGCCGCTCTTCGCCGATCCGGGTGTGGCCGTTTTCCACCGCGCTCCAGGTACCGGTGCTGACCCCGAGCGACCGGGCGGCATCGCGCAAGGTGAGACCGGTGGCCCGGCGGGCCGCGCGCAGGCGCCGGCCGGTCTCGGCGCGGTCCGCCGCGGTCTCCTGGTCGTTCACGGCGAGCCGCACTGCTTCCTCCCTGGCCTTGCCTGCGTCCCTGGCCTTGCCTGCGTCCCGCTGGCCGGCGTCGCAGCGGCCCGCTTGACAAGCCGTGCCGCTGCGAGCCAGAGTACTCTTCAATTGTTCAGACAGACCGTGCGATCGATCGGTTTCAAAGGAATGTCCATGCCTGCGCCTGAGCTGCCCGGAGTATCGGTCCCGGCGCTCGAGGCTTTCCTGCGGGAAGCGCGGCCCGGCCTGCTGCGCGGGCCGCTGCAGGCCGGCCTGCTCTCCGGGGGACGGTCGAACCTGACCTACCTGCTGACCGACGGGGACGGACGCTGGGTGCTGCGCCGTCCGCCGCTGGGCCACGTGCTGGCCACCGCGCACGACATGGACCGCGAGTACCGGATGCTGCGCGCCCTGCACCCGACGGTGGTCCCCGTCCCGGGGCCGCGGGTCAGCGCCGGACCCGAGATCATCGGGGCGCCGTTCTACGTCATGGACTTCGTCGACGGCGTGGTGCTCCGCGAGGAACGGCAGCTGGCCGCGGTCGACGCGGCCGCGGCGGCAGGCCTGGCCGGCGCGCTGGTTGACATCCTGGCCCTGCTGCACGGAATCGATCCGGGCGAGGTGGGACTGGCCGGCCTGGGGCGGCCCGAGGGCTACCTGGAGCGCCAGCTGCGCCGCTGGGCCCGGCAGCTGGCCGCCTCGCGGTGCCGTGAGCTTCCCGACCTGGTGCGCCTGGGGGAACGGCTGGGCCGGCGGCTGCCCGCGGATCAGCGGGCCGCGATCGTGCACGGGGACTACCGGCTCGACAACGTGGTGGTCGATCCGCACGGCTGGCGGATACTGGGCGTTCTCGACTGGGAGATGGCCACGCTGGGCGACCCGCTGACCGACCTCGCCTCGATGGTCGTCTGGTGGGACGGCATCCGGGACCTGGACAGCCCCGTGGCCGCGGTCCCGGGCGACGTGCCCGGCTTCCCCGGCGCGGAGTTCCTGCTGGCCGCCTACGCCCGGCACACCGGCCGTGATCTGTCCGAACTGCCGTGGTACCTGGGATTCGCGTACTACAAGATCGCCGCGATCTTCGAGGGGATCCACTACCGGGACCAGCTCGGACTGACCGTGGGAGAAGGCTTCGAGCGCCTCGGCGACATGGTCCCGGCCCTGGTCGAACGCGGGCACGCCGCGCTGCGAGGCTGGGCCGCGTGAATACGGCCGACGAATCCGGAGGAGCTGCGGAGATGGGCGCGCTGGTGCGCTATGAGCTGCGGGACAGGGTCGCCCGCATCACGCTCGCGGCGGGCGACCGCGGCAACCCGCTGACCCAGCCGATGGTGGACGACCTGGCCCGGGCCGTCCGCCGGGCCCGCGCGGACGACGTCCATGTCGTGGTCATCTCCGCCGACGGACCCGCGTTCAGCTTCGGGGGCGCGCACGGCCCAGGTGGCGGCCGAGCGCCTGCTGCGCGAAACGGCCACTCCCGGGGCCGAGGCTGCCCTGCGCCGGGAGACCCTGTCGATCCGGGCCCGGGCGGCCAGTCCCGACGGCCGCGAGGGCGTGGCCGCCTTCCTGGAGAAGCGGCGGCCGGACTTCCCGAGCAGCCGGGCCGGCGAGCCGCCTGCGTCGCGCTTAACGGCAATGCCCGATGACGATGGGCGATCGGGTCACTAATTAAGATCCTTAATCGCCGGATTGCGGCGGCCAAGGATCGCCGGCAGCCTAGTGAGATCCGGCGGTGCCGGGGAGTGTGCGCGGGAGTGCGCGGGCCGACACGGTCGTAAGCCAGGCGAAGCCGGTGATGATGCTGACCCGCTGGAACAGGCCGCCGAAGCGGACCAGCCGGGATGACTGGCCGAAACCTGCTCCGGCCAGCGCCATGGTGACGGGCACGGTCACCGCGGTGGCCGCGCAGTAGACCGCGAAACCGGGCGGCTGGCCATCCCGCCAGCTCCGCCAGCCGTAGCAGGCCGCCGCGGCCGACAACCCGAAGAAGACGGGGAAGGCGATCAGGTTGTGCGCGGTGCCCGTGCGGCTGACTTCGGCGGGCATGTCCGGTGTCCCCGGCGGGTAGCCGCCGACCGGATCGGTGGGGAACGCAGCCGAGCCGATCAGCCCGGCACCCGCGGCGGCGACCATGACCGGCCCGGCGCGGCTGCCGGCGAGGCGATCTCCCGCCCGGCGCAGCCCCGCCGCGCCGGCCAGGCACAGCACGCCCGCGACGGTGAAATTCGCCGTCTGGATCCAGCCGCGCGGCCCGAGCGCCAGCGAGCTGACCGGGAGGCGCAGCGGCCGGTAACCGTCACGCACGGCCCCCTCGGCCAGGAACGTGGCGGCGAAGACCGGCCCCGCCCATATGCCGCAGCGCAGCAGCCTTTCGGTCTGTCCCGCCAGCCGTCCCCGCCGCGTCATCTTCGGCATGGCCGAACAATACCGCCCGGCGCTGCGCGGCGGGCACTCACGAGGGCCAGGACGCGATCGAGGGACACCCGCGGCCGCCGCGCCAGCACCGGTGGGCGGCAGAGCTAGCCACCAGCCCTCACCGACCCGCGTAAGACAGCACGAGCCAGATGCTGCCGGCTACGGAAGTGCCGGCAGCACCGCCGAACCCGGAGCCCCCCGCGGCAGAGCGGGTACCGGCAAGCCCGTCGCAGCATTGGCTAAGTCAGCAGGGGGCGGGCAAGGGCTCCGGCAGGACTTCGGGCTCAAAGAGAGCCCTGCCCTTGCTCGCACGACGGGCGACCGACCGGGCGAGACTGGCCGATGTGTGGTGGGTCCCGGCGATGAACCGGACTCCCGGCCCCAGACTGGTCATGGTGTGCGCGCCGGCAAAGTACAGTCCCGGGACCGTCGATTCGCCGACCCGGCTAACCATGGGACAGTCCCCGCGCTTTGCCAGGCCAGCCTGGATCTCTTCGGACAGGAAGGGCAGCCTGGCGGTGTCGACGCGGAATCCCGTTCCCGCGATGACGTGGTCGGCGTCGACGAGCGAGGTCCGTGGGCCGTCCAGCTCGAGGCGGACCCCAGCGCCGCGGGTCTCGGCCGCTACCAGCCGGTGTCCGGTCAGGATGTCGACCACGCCCTCGACCCGGTCACGGAGCCACCAAGCGCCCGAGGGGCCGAAAGTAGTCCGGGACTTGTTCGTCCGCACGCGCTCAGGGAGAAGGCGGAACATGTCCGGCGAGTTGAGCACGACGCAGGCCCAGCCTTCGCACAGGGTGTTCGGTGGCTTCCTGATGTAGTCGGCGATTCCGAGAGTGTCTGGGGTCTTGGTTTCCCAGGAGACTGCCTGGCGACGGGCGATGACCTGGACTTCAGCGCCGCCTTCGTGCAGCAGTGCCGCGGTCTGCAGGGCGGACTGCCCGGCGCCGATGACCGCGACCCGCCGGCCGCTGAACTGGTCCAGGTGGCGGTGAACGGAGCTGTGCGTCATCAGGTCGGAGGGCAGGCCGGACAGCTCGCCCGGGACGACCGCGTACGGCAGCACCCCAGTCGCGACGACCACCTGCCGCGCGAGGATCGGTGGTTCTTCGGCGAACTCGACCTTGAACCCGCCGCCGTACGGGGTCACGCGGGTGACCGTCAGGTCCCGCACGTCGGGTACCAGCTGGCCGGCGAACCAGTCGGCGTAGCCCAGGAACCGCTCAAGCGACAGGGGCCGGCCACGATCGGAGTAGTCGTCCAGCCCGTGCATGCCGGCGTAAGTCTTGAGATCGAGTCCGCGGGACGCCGCTGATATCACCGATCCGTAGGGTTCCGACTTGAGAAACAACCCGAGGGGCATGTGAGCGCGCCAGGTATTCATCACGCGGCCGACAATCATGTGCTCGACGCCCCGGTGCCGGAGATGAGCGGAAATCGACAAGCCGTAGGGACCTGCGCCGATAACGATCACATCAATGCTGATCACAAGGGATTCCTTAGGAACGGATGGCTCGCTTACCAGGGGGCGCGGCGACGGTTGGCGGTACGAGGCCCCTGGCTGGCGAGGTTAGGCAGCGAACGTGAAGGAAACGTGACGGCGGCCTAGACCTGGGCGCAGCGCCAGGTCACCGCGAGACGCGCGCCCCCTAGCGGCGAGTCTCCGACCTCCCAGCGGCCCCCGGTCGAGGTGACAACCGAGTTTCCGATGGCGAGTCCCAGGCCGGCTCCTGATTTCTCCTCGGTAGCCCGGTAGAACCGGTCGAACAGCCGGAGCCGCTGCTCCCGGGGTATGCCGGGGCCGCTGTCCTCGACCGCCAGCGTCGCCCTGTTTCCGGTCACGGCCACGCTGACCTGGACCTTCCCGTCCGGTCCGGCGTAGCGGCAGGCGTTGTCCAACAGGACTCCGGCCAGCCGGTCGATCCATTCCGGCGGGGCGACGATCAGGGCGGCGTCCACGGGGGTGTCGCACGTGACGGACGGGCCGATCGATCGGAAGCGGTCAGCGCAGGACCGCGCGACGGTTACCAGGTCAACCGGGCCCTCTTGCTGCCTGGGCGGCTGGGAGTCGAAGCGGGCGAGCCAGAGCATGTTCTCGGTGAGCTGGTGTAGCCGGCTGGATTCTCTCCAGATCCTGCGCAGGGCGTCATGGTCGCCTGCTGGCGTGCGCGGGGTTGCCAGGGCCAGTTCGGTTTCGGCCCGGATCACGCTCAGCGGCGTGCGCAGCTCGTGCGAGGCATCCGCAGTGAATTCCAGCTGGCGCTGACGTGCCTGCTCGACCGGGGCCTGGGCGCGCAGCCCGATTAGAGCCGACACGGCGAACATGGCCAGCAGGAGTGCCGGCCCGGCGGTGACCTCGCCGATCAGCATCCAGTGCTCGATCCGCTGGTCGCCGGAGATGCTCTGGCCGGCCACCAGGATGCCCTCGCCGGCCTGGGCTGTCAGTAGGCGCCAGTCCCCGGCACCGCTCAGGGGCTGGGTCACCGACTGCCCTGCTCTGCCTCCTGCTATCAGGCTGGCGGGCAGGGCTGGGGCATCAGGGGTGTGCGCGACGACGCGGCCATCGCTGAGCAGCCACTCAGCGACCGGGGCGGCATCGTCGTAGACCGCTCCGGGTTGGGTGCCCGGGCTGCTGAGCTGCTGCCGGAGGTCGGCCGGATGGGTTTGCAGGTCAGTCAGGCGGTTGCTGAGATGGTCGTCGTTTTGCTCGATCAGGTGGGCCGACACCAGCGCGTTGAACACCAGGACGCAGATGACGTACAGGGCCGCGATGGCGGCCGTGGTCACCGCCGCCACTTTGACGGCGTGGGCCCGGTTCATGCCTTCACGATCCGGTAGCCAATTCCGCGGACCGTCTCGATTTTGACGCCCGCGCCCGTCAGCTTGGACCGGAGCCGGGCAAGATGCACGCTGATGGTGTTGGAGCCGAGTCCGACGGCTTCCTCGTCCCAGACGTGCTGGGCGATCATGCGCCGGTCGACCGCCGCTGGCGAGCGGCGGAGCAGGATCTCCAGGATGCCGAACTCCGTTCCGGTCAGCGACGGCTCCTGCCCGCCGAACCGGACTGTACGCGCAGCCGGGTCTACCTCCAGGCTTCCCAAGACCAAGGCGGGTGGCCGGGTATGGGCCGATCGCCGCTGCAGGGCGCGCAGACGGGCCACCAGCTCGCCGAAGTCGAACGGCTTGACCAGGTAGTCGTCTGCGCCGGCATCCAGTCCGGCGATCCGGTCGGCCGGGGTGTCCCTGGCGGTCAGCATCAGGACTGGCAGGACTGATCCTTCGCGCCGCAGCCGGGCCACCAGGTCTAGGCCGGACAGCCGGGGCATCCGCCAGTCCACCACCGCTACGTCGTACTCGTAGCACTTCAGGTACGTCACCGCAGTTTCCCCGTCGGGCACCTGGTCGACGGCATACCCGTGGTGACGCAGCCCGCGGACCAAGACACTGGCAAGCCCCTCATCATCCTCAGCGACCAAGACACGCACGCTTAGCCAACCCATCCAGTGCCGAAGGCACTCGCGTTACCGCCGACCCTCGCGGCCTGGTGAACGGGTGTAGCAGGCCAAGGTGAAGGAATCATGACGAAGGCCTCGCGGTCCCGGGCTCGCGTCCGGTCACGGGGAGACCGTCCCGGCGACCAGGGCGATGATGACGCCGATCACGGCCGCCGACAGCAGAGTCAAGACGACGCCGCGGCGCAGCACCACCAGCAGCGCGAGCGCCCCCGCTAGCAGCAGGTACTGCCACGGATGAGTCAGCTGCCGGGTGAGGGTGATAGCCGAGCCGAGGATGGCGCCGATGGCGGCAGGCCCGGCCCCATCGAGGAAGGCGCGGGCGCGGGCGTTGCCGCGGATCTGCTCGAAGCGGGGACCGCCGAATAGCACCAGCAGGAACGACGGGGTAAAGGCGACCACCGAAGCAAGCAGGCCGCCGGCGATCCCCGCCGCGGCGTACCCTACGACGGCCACAGTCTGCACGACCGGCCCCGGCGTGATCTGCCCCAGGGCGACCGCGTTGAGGAACTGCGCGCCGGTCATCCAGTGGTAGTGGCCGACCGCATCGGCCTGCATCAGCGGGATGATCACGAAGCCGCCGCCGAACGACAGCGCGCCGACCTTGAACGCCTCCCACGCCACCGAGGCGAGTACCCCGCCGCCGACAGCCAGCGCGAGCGCGGGCGCCGCGAGCAGGCCGTGCTGCCGGCCCGGATCGCCGGAACCCGCCGCGGACGGAGAACCGTTGCCGGTCCCCCCATGGGCCGCTGGCGTTGAACGCGGGCCGCGACGGGCTACCAGTTCGGCCAGCCCGCAGACGATCAGAACCGCCACGAGCCACACGCCGACGGTCGCCGCCGCGGCCAGGCCGGCCACCAGGTAGACCACCCACCGGACGGCAGTCTGCTTCTTGCGCCAGCTCGGGCCGAGCAGCGCCCAGCCCGCCTGGACCGCCACGGCCGGTACCGCCGCGTCAGCGCCCGCCCCGGCTCCGAGCACCCACAGGGGCGGCGACTGCGCCACGAACAGCACCGCCAGGACCAGGATCACGATCAGGCCGGGCACGATGAACGCGGCCCCGCCAACCAGGGCTCCGGCCCGGCCTCGGAGCCGCCAGGCACAGAAGATCGCCAGCTGGGTCGACGCCGGCCCTGGCATCAGGTTGCAGACTGCGATCGCGTCCTCGAAGGAGCGGGCGTCCATCCACCCCCGGCGCTCCACCACCAGCTGCCGCAGCAGCCGGATGTGAGCCGGCGGGCCGCCGAACCCGATGCAGCCGATCCGGCCCCACTCCCGCAGCAGCGTAGTCAACGGGACGGGCTGTTCAGCTCGGCCAACCTGAACAGGGCCGGACGGCACGACCGGCGTCTCCCCCGGAGGGGTGCTCACCGTGGAACCCTCGCTGACGAGTGGCGCACGAGCCGATATTACATCAATCTATTTTGATAGATGGAGAGACGGGGCCAACCGGCCGTTGCTCATGCTTGCTGCAGGACCGGGAGAAAGTTGTCAATCCGGCTGTCCAGTTCGACGGCCGTGCGAACGAAAGCCGGGTAGCCCGCCAGGCCGCCTTCAGCGGCGGCCGGGTCAGGCATGCTCCAGTGGACCAGGCCGGTCTGCTGGGGGAACTCAGGGCAGTGCTCGCGGGCCTTGTCGCACAGCGTGATGACGAAATCGAACCGCTCGCCGGCAACCGACGCCACCGGCGTCGGCCGATGGGCGGAGATGTCGATACCGTGCTTATCCCGCATGACCGCCACCGCATCCGGGTGCAAGGGTTTCGGGGTAATGCCGGCGCTGACCGGGTCGATCTGGCCGCCGGCCCGATGGCGCAGCAATGCCTCGGCCATCGGGGACCGGCCAGAGTTACCGGTGCACACGAACAGGACCCGCCACCGGCCCGATTGCGGGACCGCGACACCCTCGGATACGGAGAGACGCGAGCCCAGTCCGGGATGCAGCGCCGACACCGCAGCCGACAGCTCCCCCGCACAGCCGTCCAGGTCCAGACAGTAATAAGTGTCGCGGCCGTCGAAACTGCTGCGGCGGGCCTTCACCAGGCCGCCTGCGCGCAGCTGGCGCAGATGGTAAGAGACGAGATTCTGCGGCTGGCCGACCGCATCCATCAGCTCACGCACACGCCGGTCACCGCGAGCCAGCTCCCGCATCAGCTGCCACCGCACCGGGTCCGCGAGCAGCCGCAGCACCGCCGGTGCAGGAGCAGTCGATCCGGTCACACTCGCAGCCTACCGAACGAAGCAGCAATATGGATTGATGCGATGCCTCACCCTGTGGCGGCCATCAGCTGTCCGTCGCGAGGATCGTCTTGACCGAGGCGTCTAGGAACGCCCGCCAGGTAGACACCTGCCTCCGGCCCAACAAGAACAGCCTGCCGAACCGAAGCGCAAGTAACCGCCTGCGCGGGCGCCAGACTTTCGGCCTTCAGAGTTGAGGTACGCGGATTAGGTTGATCTGGCGGTGCGAGCTCCTGCCGAACGTCTCGGATATGAGAACGGAGGCAGACTTCAGTCGGATCCGTTCACGAACGGGGCCGCAGCGACCAAGCCGGTGCCGTGAGAGGATCCGTAGATGCCTGCGCGCAGACCTGTCGACGTGCCCATCCGGGAAGAGTCCATCCGGCTTGGGCAGTTCCTGAAGCTGGCCGACCTCGCGGAGACCGGCTCCGACGCGAAGGAACTGATCTTGGCCGGCGAGGTCCTTGTGAACGGCGAGCCAGAGACCAGGCGCGGGCGGCAGTTGCGGGTTGGCGATGTAGTGGAGTTCGACGGCCGTCCGGCCCGCGTTGCCCGACGGCCAGGATCGGCTGCCGTCTTAGTTCGCGAAGGTACAGGTGCGCGGCATGCGGGCGCGTCTGGCGTTGGCACACCTAGCTGGCGGGCCAGTCAGGCGTGGCCCGGCGGCTCGGCCGGACCAGGCTCACCGGACGGGCCGGGGGCCGGATCGATCTTTTCTAGCCAGCACAGCGGGCAGAGCAAGCGGGGCCGTCCGTGCCGGCCCTGCCCGTGCTCCCATACGAAGTACGCCGCGCCGGCCACTAGCACCACGTTGAGTCCGCCGCCGAAGGGAAGACCAGGGGCTCTCGGCATGCGGGAAGGCATCGCTGTTCACCATCCATCGGTACGACGGCGCGACCGGGGGTGATCGCAGGGAACCGTTCGCTTCAGTGTGGCACCGTCAGGCCGGGTTGACTGCGAAGACTGGTGGCGCTGCCCGTGCCCGGCCGGCGTGGCCGACGGCCTCACCGCGATCGGACTCGGCGATCTAACAACTCGGTTGAGGCCGACATTAGTCACGTTATGCTGTCGGCCCTGGTCAACCCTCGCGCGATCTAGCGCCGCGAGGGACCTAGCTACTTCGACCTGAAAAAGTCGGAGGGCTGAGTTCGGGCGGCGATGCGGCAGCATGGTTCTCATCGGCCGGGGCGGGTCAGGCGGCGAGGGCGCTGATCTTGACCAGG
>Ga0302314_10014852_pt1 | contig 13282 bp, 15 predicted proteins | sample III_Palsa_N2_3_FD_200533 | JGI IMG/M metagenome (GOLD analysis project Ga0302314, IMG submission 200533) | Peat permafrost microbial communities from Stordalen Mire near Abisko, Sweden - III_Palsa_N2_3 | ecosystem: Environmental > Terrestrial > Soil > Palsa > Peat permafrost | place: Sweden...
GATCACCCAGGGCTCCGACGCGCCGGTCTTCAGTCTGGGGTTCGCCGCCGCTCCACTGGATGAGACGCGGCGCACGCTGGAGCGACGCGGCCTTGGCCTCGACGGGGACCGGTTCGCCGCGGCCGCGACGCACGGAGTCGCGATCGGCCTTGTGGCGTCTGCAGCCGCCAAGCCGCCGCGGGCTCGTGGCGACGCCCCCCACGCCCTCGACCACGTCGTGATCCTGACCGGCGATCCGGAGCGGGCGGTGGCGCTCTATGGCGGCCGGCTGGGCCTCGACCTGCGGCTCGACCGGGCCAACCCGCAGTGGGGCGCGCGGCAGTTGTTCTTCCGTTGCGGCGGGACGGTGGTGGAGATCGCCGCCGACCTGAAGGCTCCCGTTTCCAAGGGCCCGGACCGCATCACCGGCCTGGCCTGGCGCGTCGCCGACCCCGCCGCGGCCCAGGCCCGCCTCGCCGCCGCCGGCTTCGACGTCTCCGAGGTGCGCAAGGGCCGCAAGCCCGGAACCACCGTGTTCACCCTCCGCTCCGGCGTCCCCGGCGCTCCCGCCCTGATGCTGGGCGCCGGCCCCGATTAGAGCTAACTCGTCTCGACCTGTTGGAAGTCCGAACACCATGACGCCCTTCACCCGCCTCGACGCCCGGGCCGCGCCCCTCGATGTGGCCAACATCGACACAGACCAGATCATCCCCAAGCAGTTCCTCAAGACGGTGGAGCGCGAGGGCCTGGCGCGGGGGCTGTTCTACGACATGCGCTTCGACGCGGAGGGGCGGCCGAAGCCCGGCTTCGTGCTCGACGATCCCGCCTTTGCGCGCGCGGGCGTACTCATCGCCGGCGACAACTTCGGCTGCGGCTCCAGCCGCGAGCACGCGCCGTGGGCGCTGCTGGACTTCGGGATCCGCTGCGTCATCGCCTCCGGATTCGCCGACATCTTCTACAACAACTGCTTCCAGAACGGCCTGCTCCCCGTTGTCCTGCCCCGCGAGCAGGTGCGCGCCCTGATGGCCGAGGCCAAGGGCGGCAACCACGTATTCTCCATCGACCTCGAGGGTCAGACCGTCACGGCCCCGTCGGGCGCGGTGTTCGCCTTCGAGATCGACCCCGGCCGCAGGGAAAAGCTGCTGAAGGGACTGGACGCGATCGGCGAAACGCTCCAGGCCGCCGGCGACATCGCCACCTACGAGGCGCGCCACGCCCTCGCCCAACCCTGGATGGAGCTCGCATGACCCTCATCGTCGCTGGCACGGTGCGCGTGCCTCCCCAAAACATGGACGCCCTGCGGCCGCACATGGTGACCATGATGGCCGCCACCCGCGCGGAGGACGGCTGCGAGACCTATGGCTTCGCCGAGGACGTGGGCGACCCCGGCCTGATCCACGTCTTCGAGATCTGGCGCGACCAGGACGCCCTGGCGGCTCACGCCAGGAGCGCGCACATGGGCGTGTGGCGCGCGGCCGGGGCCGAATTCGGGGTCTCCGATCGGCGGATCGCGGCCTACGAGATCGCCTCGCAACGGTCCCTCTGACCCCTCTTCGATCAACGCCGCGGACGCCATGCCCACCCTGCTCCTCCTGCCCGGCGACGGGATCGGCCCCGAAGTTACTGCGGAGGCGGAGCGCGTGGCGCGGCGGGTGCTCCCCGAACTCGCCATTGAGACACGCCTGTTCGGCGGCTGCAGCTACGACGCGTTCGGGACGCCGCTGACCGACGACACCCTGGCGCTCGCCCTGGCTTCCGACGCGGTATTGATGGGCGCGGTCGGCGGACCGCAGTGGGCCGGCGTGCCGAGAGGGTCGCGCCCTGAAGCCGGTCTCCTGGCGTTGCGCTCCGCCATGGCGGTGTTCGCCAACCTGCGCCCGGCGCTCTGCTTCGCGGCCCTCGCCGACGCCTCCACCCTCAAGCGCGAGGTCGTGGAAGGGCTCGATCTGATGATCGTGCGGGAGCTCACCGGGGGCGTGTATTTTGGCCAGCCTCGCGGCGTGGAGACGCTGTCCGACGGCCAGCGCCGCGGTGTGGACACCCAGGTTTACACCACCTCGGAGATCGAGCGCGTCTCGCGCGTGGCGTTCGAACTCGCCCAGGGCCGGCGCAACAAGGTTACCTCGTGCGAGAAATCCAACGTCATGGAGACCGGGCAGATGTGGCGCGAGGTGGTGACCGCCCTGCACCGGCGCGAATACCCCGACGTGACGCTTGAGCACATGCTGGCCGACAACGCCGCCATGCAACTGGTCAAGAATCCGCGCCAGTTCGACGTCATCGTCACCGACAACCTGTTCGGCGACCTGCTCTCGGACGAGGCGGCCCAGCTCACCGGTTCGCTCGGCATGCTGCCGTCGGCCGCGCTCGGCGCGCCGGGAACACCCGGTCTTTACGAGCCGATCCACGGCTCGGCCCCCGACATCGCCGGCCAGGGTGTCGCCAATCCGCTGGCGGCCATTCTCTCCTTCGCCATGGCGCTGCAATGGTCGCTGGGTCTGCCGGAACTCGCCGTCCGCGTGACCCGCGCGGTCGACGCCGCCCTGGCGGACGGCGCCCGCACCCGCGATCTCGGCGGAACCCTCGGCACGACCGAAATGACCGACGCCGTGCTGGCCCGGCTTTAGGCAGGCTTCCCTACGCCAACCGTCGGCCAAGGAGGCGTTCGAGGATGCGGGCGGGCGAGGTCTCGGGGGCGGCCATGGCGGCGAGGGGCAGGTAGAAGGTCTGCTCCAGCATGAACCGGCCCCGCATAGCCGCGTGGACGGTGCTGTCGGTATAGGCGATCCAGCTCGCGCCGGGCGGGAGGATCAGGTTCCGGAACGGCGCGCCCCTCTGGTAGGAGTCGTCGAGCTTGGCGGCGTCGTGCAACCCGAGCATCGCCGCGTCGTATGGCGTGCGCGTCGTTCGCGTGACGCCCAGCCGCCGCAGGAGCCACGCCTCTCCCGGCCACGGACGGCGCAGCCGCGGCGTCCAGCGGCGCGCGTGGGCCTCAAACGGCTCGCCTATGCGCCACAGCCGCTCCTCGCCGAGGGGATTGACGTTGGTGAACACTCGCAGGATGCGCTCGCCGCCTGTGGGCTGGGAGGCGAAGGCGTCCACATGCAGGCGGCGATCGTCCTTGCGCTTGCTCTTAGCCCCTTCAGCCACGTCGCGGGTGCGGAGACTGGTGCGGCCGCGAACGAGGCCGGCGCGATATCGCGGCGCCCTCTCCCGGATCAAAGACTCCGCCCAGTCGCCGTAGCGCGTCATGAGGTTCGCGAGCCTTCGTTGAACGCCTTCCTCGGCCACGGCGCCGCGGACGTCCCCGGCCGGCGACAGGCTGACGTTCTTGGCTCGCCCGTCCGACCACCGCGGAGACACGAGATCGACCTCATCACCCGTGAGGGTGAAGGGTTCGCCGGGCAGGACGACGAGCCCCTCGCTTTCGAGCCGGATCGCGAACGCGTCCGGCGAGCGGGAGTAGTCGGAGTCCATGGCTTGTGCTCGAGCGACCGGGGTGGCGGATCATATCCCGGCAGCGCCTCCGGACGAAGAGGGCGCCGCTTCGCCGGCGGCGCCCTGAGGAGACAACCCGCCAAACATATGATTTTTGGAGAAAATCATCTCCCGCCAGATGATCCATCCAGCAGGAGTTCGCCCTGGTGACGAGAAGCGCCAAATCCCCGCCGGGGGGCGACCATCGCGGGGAACCCGCCGCCGACCATCTCGTCCACGAGGCGGTTGGGCCGCCCCTCACCGGCCTGCAGGCCGCGGCGACGATCGGTGTCGGCGTCAACTCCCTGTTGTTCGCAGGCGTCCTGCCGGTGCTCTTGGGCGCTCTGGCCGACGAGCACCGTGTGAGCGCCGCCGGGATCGGGCTGACGGCGATGACCGAGGCCCTCGCGATGGGCTTGTCGACCGCCGCCATGGGCCTCGTCCGCCGACCCCGGCGGCTGCGTCTGATCGGCGCCCTGGCGTCGCTGGCTCTGGCGGCGATCAACATCGCCGCGATGCCGGCGAACGGGACGATGCTCATCGCCCTGCGCGGGGTCACCGGGGTGTTCGAGGGCGTCCTTCTCTGGATCACCGTCTCGATGATCGCGCGGACGGTGACGCCGGAGCGTTGGGCGGGCGTGTTCTTCACGGCCCAGACTCTCGCTCAACTGCTGGTGGCGATCGGCTTGGCCGTCGTTCTCGTGCCGCTCTACGGCGCCAACGGCGTGTTCGGGGCCCTGGCGGGGCTGGCGGTCTTGGGAGTCGTTCCGGCGCTGCTCTCGCCGACGGGATTCGCCCCTCTCCCCGCTCGGCCAGACGCCGGCGAGGCGCCGACCGCGCGGGGATCGGCCGCGCTGGCCGCCACACTCGTCTTCGTCTCGGCGGGCGCGGCGGTGGGGGTCTACGTCCAGCCGCTAGCCCATCAGGCCGGGCTCGGCAGCGGGGTGGCGCGAACGGCGGTGTGGGTGGCCCTGGCGGCCCAGGTCGCGGGAGGCGCTCTCGCCACGTCGCTCGCCGGGCGCATGCGCTATTTCACAGTGTTCATTATCACCTCGACCGTGAACCTCGCGGTATGGACCCTGTTCTCGCAGTCTCTGAGCGCCTGGCTGTTCATCCTCGCCAACGCCGCCTCGGGCCTGGTGGCGCTGTTCCTCGGTCCGTTCCTGGTGCCGATGACCATCGACGCCGATCCCAGCCGCCGCGCGGCCATGCAGAGTGGCGCGGCGCAGCTGCTGGGTGGAGCGCTCGGGCCCCTGCTGGCGTCGCTGGTCGTCGGCGACAACGATGTCCGCGGCGTCCTGTGGCTGGCCGCGGGCTTGCTCGCCGCGGGGTTCGCCGGTGTGGCCTGGCTCAGGTTCACCGCGGGGGCGGCAGCGCTCCGCGACTCGCCACCTTAGTCGCCTTGCGGCGCGTCGCCGGCCTTTTCGCGGTCTTCCTTTTCCTTCAGGTCCCGCTTGGCCGCCGCCTTCTCGGCCGCCTTGGCGGCTTTCGCCCGATCACGTTCCAGCCGTTCGAACTGGTAGTTGGGCTTGCGGGGCATACGGCGTCATCCTCGAGTGGTGCGGTCCTGTTTCAAGCAAATCGCCGATTTGGCGCGATTTGGCCAGCGTCGCGGCCCGGCGCGGGTCGGAGGGCGAGGCCGGCGTCAGTTGGGGCGGAACTTCTTTGGGATGGCGGCGACTTCGTCGGGCGTCAGCTTCGTCAGTTTCCTGGCGATCAGAGGTTGCCTGAAGCCGGCCGTATCCGACACGCTCAGCTGCAGGTCGATCGCCGAGCAGATGCTGTCGGGCCCTCGAACCTCGGAGATCAGATGCGCGTCCGGCCACAGCAGTTGGGGTGAGCCGGCGCTCAACTCGACCCGATAGACGTCGTGCATATTGACGCCCAGATACAGAGTGTTGGCGTCCGGCGCCTTCCAGCCCTGCCATTGGGTGATGAAGAAGCAGGGCGCCCGATCGGCTTTGCCGTCGGCCGCCAGGGCGGGACCGCCCAGCAGAGCGGCCGCCGCGCCCGCGAGCAACGCCAATCGGCGTACGTCATGGATATGTAACTTCATGGTCTTCCTCACGATCGGCGTCCCACGACCCGAAATGGGTGTCGGGCTTCGCCATGTCAATTCGTGTCTCTTGGCGCGCTGCGGAGGCTCAGCGTCTCTCGATCCCGCCGAGCAGCATGTTGGCGAGCCAGACCGTTATGCTGATCACCAATGCCGTCAGGATCGCTGGCCACAGGCCCGAGATGCTCACTCCGTGGATGAACGCCGTCACCAGCCAGACCGTGATCCCGTTGATCACGAACAGGAACAGTCCGAGCGTCAGTATGGTCAAGGGGAACGTCAGCAGGGCCAGGATGGGCCGAACCAGGGCGTTGAGAATGCCCAGCAGCAGACCGGCGAGCAACAGACTGACGGTTCCATGGACATGAACGCCGTGGATCAACCGGGACGCGATCCAGAAGCCGAGCGCCGCGGCAAGCGCGTAGACGATGAATCGCATGGTCGCGACCTCCCGTTTTGCGGCCGAGCTTAACACGCTCGTCCCGGGGAGGACGCACAAAATGGTCGGCGCGCCTCGGACGTTGACGTTCGCGTAAGCTTTGACTAGCGTTCGCGTAACAAAGGGCCCCGAGAGCCCGCACACTTTGCAGGGAGACCCCGATGGGCCTTGAACTTCGCCGCCCGGAACGCACCTTCACCATCCGCCAGCTGTGTCTGGAATTTAAATGCACGCCGCGGGCCTTGAGGTTCTATGAGGACAAGGGCCTGCTTTCGCCAGCGCGCCAGGGCCTGAACCGGGTCTACTCCTACCGGGATCGGGCCCGGCTGCAGTTGATCCTGCGCGGCAAGCGCGTGGGCCTGTCGCTGGCCGAGATCCGCGAGATCCTGCAGCTCTACGGCAAGGAGGACGGCGGGGCCGCCCAGAACGCCAAGGCCTTGCGTAAGTTCCGCGAACGCATTGTCGCGTTCGAACAGCAGCGCGAGGACATCGACCACGCCATCGCCGAGTTGCGCGAGGCCTGCGCGCGCCTCGAGTCACAGCTGGCGCGGGTGCGGCCGGACCTGCTGCTCGCCGACCGCGCGTCCGGCGACGTCGATTTGGCGGACCCGTCGCGATCGGCGCCGGGCGCACTGCGCGACCTCTCAATGGCGCGACACGCCTGAACAACGCTTCCCATGGGTTATCAGCCGCCGGTCCGCGACCACCGCTTCCTGCTTCGGGACGTGCTGGCGATCGAGCAGTATGCGAACCTGCCGGGCTTCGCCGATGCGAGCTATGACACGGTCGAGCAGATCCTCGGAGAAGCCGCGCGGTTCAACGCCGAGGTGCTCGCGCCGCTGAACGCCGTGGGCGACAAGGCCGGCTGCGTCTGGAGCCCGGACAACACCGTCGCCACGCCCCCCGGCTTCAAGGAGGCCTACAAGGCGCTCGTGGAAGGCGGCTGGCCGGCGCTCGGCGCCGATTCGGCCTGGGGCGGCCAGGGCCTGCCGGCGGTGGTCAATCTCGCCGTCAGCGAGATGAGCTCGTCGGCCAACATGGCCTTCGCCATGTACCCCGGCCTCACCCATGGGGCCTATTCCGCCATCGTCGCCGGAGGCTCCGACACCCAGAAGGCGCTCTACCTGCCCCGCCTGGCCTCGGGGCAATGGTCGGGGACCATGAACCTCACCGAGCCGCAGTGCGGCACCGATCTTGGCCTGATCCGCACCAAGGCGACGCCGGCGGGCGACGGGACGTACCGGATCAGCGGTCAGAAGATCTGGATCAGCGGCGGCGAGCACGACCTGGCCGAGAACATCGTCCATCTGGTGCTCGCCCGCATCGAGGGCGCGCCGGCGGGCACCCGCGGCATCAGCCTGTTCATCGTGCCGAAGTTCGTTCCGAACCCCGACGGCGTCCTGGGCGAGCGCAACGCCGTGGCCTGCGTGGGTCTCGAGGAAAAGATGGGTATCCACGGCAACGCCACCTGCGTGATGGCCTATGACGAGGCCGCCGGCTGGCTGGTGGGCGAGGAGAACCGCGGTCTCGCGATCATGTTCGTGATGATGAACGAGGCGCGGCTTGGCGTGGGCCTGCAGGGCCTCAGCCAGGGCGAGGCCGCCTATCAGGCCGCGGCCGCCTTCGCCCGGGATCGCCTGCAGGGCCGCTCGCTGACCGGGCCGAAGAACCCCGATGGTCCGGCCGATCCGATCCTCGTCCACCCCGACATCCGGCGGATGCTCCTCGACGCCCGGGCGATCCTCGAGGGCGGCAGGGCGTTCCTGTTCTGGACCGCGCTGTGCGGCGACCTGTCCCGTGTCCATCCCGACGACGAGCACCGGCGGCGCTGCGAGGACTACATGGGGCTGATGACCCCGGTGTTGAAAGGCTATCTCACCGACCGTGGCTTCGCGACCTGTTCCGACGCCATGCAGGTCCACGGCGGTTCAGGCTTCACCGAGCACTTTCCCGCCAGCCAGTATCTGCGCGATAGCCGCATCACCCTGATCTACGAGGGAACGAACGGCATCCAGGCCCTGGATCTGGTTGGGCGCAAGCTCGCCGCCAACGGCGGACGGGCGGTGACGACCTTCTTCGGCGAGATCGACGCCTATGTGGCTGGCCATGGCGGGGAGGGAGGCCTGAAGCCGTTCGTTGAGGCCCTGGCGGACGCCAAGGCCAAGCTTCAGGACGCGACGCTATGGCTGATGCAGAACGGCCTCGCCAACCCGGACAGCGCTGCCGCCGCCTCCTCGGACTACCTCCACCTCTTCGGGCTGACCGGCCTCGCCTACATGTGGGCCCTTATGGCCGAGGCGGCGTTGGCCCGGATCGCGGATGGCGACGCCGAACCCTTCTACGCCAACAAGCTTCACGTGGGCCGGCATTTCATCGAGCGCATCCTCCCGGCCGCCGGCGCCCACCTGGCCCGGATCAAGACGGGCGCCGGGACGCTGATGAGCTTCCCGGCCGAGGCGTTCTAGATGAGCGCACACCGCGCCACGGTGGAGTGGGCCCTGGTCGACGGCGATGACTTCCCCAAGGGGCGTTACAGCCGCGTCCATACGATCGGGTTCGACGGCGGGATCTCCGTCCCTGGATCCGCATCTCCCTCGGTGGTTCCGGCGCCCTGGTCCAGCGCCGAGGCCGTCGATCCGGAAGCCGCCTTCACCGCTGCGCTCAGCGCCTGCCACATGCTGACGTTCCTCGACCTCGCCCGCCGCGCGGGGTTCGGCATCTCGGCCTATCGCGACGAGGCCGAGGGAACGCTCGCCCGGGTCGCTCGCGGCAAGATGGCCGTCACCCGGGTGGTGCTGCGCCCCCGGATCACCTGGACGGGCGAGACGCTGCCGTCGCCCGAGGAGCTCGACGCCCTCCACCACGAAGCCCACGAGCTGTGCTTCATCGCCAATTCGGTCACCACGGAAGTTGTCGTCGAAGCCGCGGGCTGAGCGGTCGGCGTTTCCTACCGCTCCGCGTCGACGGCGCGCCAGCCGTGGGTCATGTCGTCCAGCTTGGCCTTCAGGTCGGCCGGCAGGCCGCCCGCCTCGCCCGCGGCCAGGCTTTCGGCCAGCTGGTCGGGGCGGCTGGCCCCGATGATCGGCGAGGTGATGGCCGGATTGGAAAGCACCCAGCCCACGGCCATCGTGGCGAGGCTCATGCCCGCTTCGCCCGCCACGGTCCCCAATTCCGCGATCGTTTCGAATTCCCGATCGTGCCAGTAGCGCGCCTGATACATGACCCCGGCCCGGCCAAGCGTGAAGCGCGAGCCCTGCGGCGGCGTCCCGCTCTTCTCATGCTTGCCGGTGAGCAGGCCGCCCGCCAGGGGGTTGTAGGGAATCACCGCGACCCCTTCCTCCCGGCAGAGGGGCAGCAGATCGCGCTCGAAGGCGCGGAACAGCAGGTTGTAGCGGGGCTGGACGCTGTCGATGCGCACGAGGTTCTTGACCTCGCCGCGCCCGAGCGCCCGGGCGAGGCGGTGAGCCATCCAGTTGGAGACGCCGACGTAGCGGGTTTTGCCGGCGCGGACGAGGCTGTCCAGCGCCTCGAGCGCCTCGTCGATCGGGCTGGCGGGGTCGAAGCCGTGCAGCTGGTAGAGATCGATGTAGTCGGTCCCCAGCCGCCGCAGGGATGCTTCGACCGCCTCGACGATGTGCTTGCGGCTCATGCCCTGGTCCCAGGGCTTGGGTCCCATCTGGCCGAAGCACTTGGTGGCGAGGACGAAGGATTGCCGGCGGCCTTTCAGCCAGCGCCCGACGATCTCCTCCGTGCGTCCCACCGTGCTGGTGTCTCCGCCCAGCGGATAGACGTCCGCGGTGTCGATGAAGTCGATCCCGCCGTCGGCGGACGTGTTCATGATCGCCTGGCTCTGCGCCTCGTCGCACTGCAGCCCGAAGGTCATGGTGCCGAGGCAAAGCCGGGACACGCGAAGGCCGGTGCGGCCGAACTGGATGTGCTTCATGGGTCGAATTCTAAGAGTCCCGCCGCCGGAAGGCCACAGGGTATCGGCCGGGATGGGCTACCGTACCGGGTAGCGACGCTGCCGACGCGTGGACAGCCCCGCCACTCACCGAGACGTTTGATCGATCAGGCTACGGCGGGTTTCTCGCCCACGCAGGGCGCGCAACGCAGCGCCCATGCCGCCCAACCCGCAAAGCATCATCGCCCAGGAGCCGGGTTCGGGCACCACGGTTCCGATTCTCACTTGCCAGTCAGAGACCTGCACGCCTGACAAGGGATCGCCCGTCGCAGGATCTTGCGTGAGCGGGAAGCCGCCGGTCGCCTGATAGGTGAAGACCACGGGGCCGGGCGAGAAGTCGAAGGCGCCATTGGTCGTGAGCGAATTCGTCGAAGGATCGTATGACGTCGTCTCGCTAATTATGCTCACGTTCGGCGAAGTTGCTATCAGTTCAACCGTTCCAGGTACGAATCCAACCTCAGGCAAATTCGTGGGGATATTTGAGTCGAAAGTGAGATCGATCCCATGGTCTACATAAACTTCGGTAAGATAATATTGTGTGTCAGTCACTACTACAGCTGCAGACGATACATTGCCAAACATGGAAGTAATGACGCCATATAGAGTCATCCCGGCAGCGATCGGAGACACTCCTTCTGGCGGCGACGATTGGCTCTGTGGCAGGAATTGCGCACCGATATGCCCAAAATCATCGCTATTCACTGTTCCATAGTTGTTAGTGAAGGGCGCGCAGGGGTTCGCGTCACACAAGCGCACTGTCGCATCAGGCGGCCAAACATCGCCCTCTATAATTATGCCGGTAAAACCCCCCTCATAGTCGATGTAGAGTGGCGGGGTGGCGTCAGCTCTGGCAGCGCTCCAACCGCACAGCGGTAAAAGTGCCGTGATCGACAGGACAACACAGCGAGACACCAGCGACATGGCGTGTTTATCCCAGCATTGATGTGATAGTGAGGGCGCGTTTTTCTTAAGATCTTCCACCGAACGCACCCGTGGTCAAGGCGCCGCGACTGAATATTGACGACGAGATACGATAACGAAGAGTCACATGCGCCAGCGTCGAAAGCCGAGGACGGCGAGCCGTCTCCCCGCCCTCATCGCTCGAGTGAGGGGCGCAACCACCCGGCCGCACGCGCGGCCAGCGCCATTGCGTCCCGCATCTCGCATTCCCACACGATCTCCACCTGCCAGCCCGCCGCCGCCAGCGCCTCCAGCGCGCACTCGTCGCGGGCGTGGTTGCGGGCGACCTTGGCGACCCAGTAGTCGCGATTGGCTTTCGGGACGCGCGCGCCGCGCGGGCAGTCGTGGCCGTGCCAGAAGCAGCCGTGCACGAAGATCGCCAGGCGCCGCCCCGGCAGGACGATGTCGGGCTTCCCGGGCAGGTCCTTACGGTTGAGCCTGTAGCGTCCGCCGAGGCCCCAGATCAGTCGCCGCAAGGCCAGCTCCGGCGTCGTCCCGGCGCCCTTGACCCTGCGCATCACCGCCGAACGTTTCTCGGGCCCGTAGACATCGGTCGAGCACGGGCTCTCTCCCCCCTCCGGGGGGAGTACCAGCGAAGCCGGGGAGGGGGGCTGACGGGGCGAGGCCTCGCAAGCGGCGGCCCTCTCCACCCCTTCGGGGTCCCCCTCCCCCAGCGGGGGAGGAGACTCTTTACTCACAACCCGTCGAACAGGGCGGTCGAAAGGTAGCGTTCGGCGAAGCTAGGGATGATGGTGACGATCGTCTTGCCTTCCATACCGGGACGCGAAGCCTCGTCGAAGGCCGCGACGAGGGCGGCGCCGGAGGAGATGCCGACCGGGATGCCCTCCTCGCGGGCGGCGCGGCGGGCCATGGCGAAGCTGTCCTCGTTGGAGACCTGGATGATCTCGTCGATCACCGAGCGGTCGAGGATGGCGGGGACGAAACCTGCGCCGATGCCCTGGATCTTGTGCGGTCCCGGCTTGCCGCCGGAGAGCACCGGCGAGGCGGTGGGCTCCACGGCCACCATGCGCAGCGAGGGCTTGCGGGCTTTCAGCACCTGGCCGACGCCGGTGATGGTGCCGGCGGTGCCGACGCCGGAGATCACCACGTCCACCGCCCCGGCGGTGTCGTTCCAGATCTCCTCGGCGGTGGTGACGCGGTGGATGGCGGGGTTGGCCGGGTTCTCGAACTGCTGGGGCATCACCGAGCCCGGGATCTCCAGCAGGATCTCCCGCGCCCGCGCCACCGCCCCGCTCATGCCCCGCTCGGCGGGGGTGAGCTCCAGCTTCGCGCCCAGCAGCAGCAGCATCTTGCGCCGCTCGATCGACATGCTCTCGGGCATCACCAGGATCAGCTTCAGGCCCTTGGCCGCTGCCACGAAAGCCAGCGCGATCCCGGTGTTGCCGCTGGTGGGCTCGACGATGGTCGCCCCCGGCGTCAGCAGTCCCTGCGCCTCGAGCGACTCGATCATCGAGACGCCGATGCGATCCTTCACCGACGACAGCGGATTGAAGAACTCCAGCTTGGCCAGCACCACGCCCTTCGGCTTAAGCGCCGCCGAGAGCCGGGGCAGCCGGACCAGCGGCGTGTCGCCGATGGTGTCGACGATCGAGTCGTAGATTTTGCCCCGGCCCTTCCGGGCGTGGCGCGCGGCGTCGTAGGGGGGAGCGGCGGTGTCCATGGGGCGTCTCTCGATCCGGTGGGCCGATGGCGCCGCACCTTAGGCCTGCTCACACATTTTGGAAGCAGGCTAAGCCTAGGGTTTGCGCTGGCGAGCGGCCGGCAGGCCTCGCGTTTTGGCTTGACATTATCACGAAGTTGTCACGAATATGTCTAACAGATTGCGGGCGATTTCACATACGTCACGAAGTGGCCTTAGGGGCAAAACGGCGCGTAGGCGGCAGCCATAGCCTCCGCCCTGGTTCGCGTTGAGTCTACAGTAATAGTTGAGTCTACAATAATGGGAGTGTCGGGAGACCCGCCGATAAGACAAGATAGTTCAGTGCGTCTTTGAGCGGATCGAAAACCGCGAGAGGGACTCGAGCTGACACGAACGACTTATTTCAGGCTGGCTATCCCGATGATCTGCGCCCTGGCAGCGCTTGCCGGATCACCGGCAAGAGCGGACCCCTTCGTGCAGAACATGCCGCATTCGCCGATCAGAGGACCTGCGCGGCTTCTGGAAGGCATGCAACCCGCCATCTACACGATCACCGTGCGCAACCCCAATCGGCTATACCCGATCGTTCTCGACTTCGCGCTGGTGACCACCATTCCCGTCGACGGTGATCCCACGGACGTGATCAACTATCCTTCGGTCCTCGCATTTCCGGCCACGATCGCGGCGGGGGGCCTGGGGACCTTCGTCTATTCGGTCATGGACGGTGAGGGCCCCGACGGGAACGACTAC
>Ga0302314_10014854_pt1 | contig 13280 bp, 17 predicted proteins | sample III_Palsa_N2_3_FD_200533 | JGI IMG/M metagenome (GOLD analysis project Ga0302314, IMG submission 200533) | Peat permafrost microbial communities from Stordalen Mire near Abisko, Sweden - III_Palsa_N2_3 | ecosystem: Environmental > Terrestrial > Soil > Palsa > Peat permafrost | place: Sweden...
CACGACCAACGTCACCAGAAGGAGAATCCCATGGAGAAGATCACCGTCACCGGATTTCGCTGGGCCCCGCCCTTCGCGCAAGGGCTCATCCGCGACCTGCGCGTGCGCTGGGCGCTCGAGGAGGCCGGGCTTCCCTACGACGTCGGGCTGGTCGACATCGGGGACCGGAACTCGGAGGCAAACCGCCGGACGCACCCTTTCGGAATGGTGCCGGCGTTCCAGATGGAGGACCGGAAGATGTTCGAAACGGGCGCCATCCTGCATCACATCGCCACCGACTGCGAGTCGCTGATGCCCGCCGACCGGGCCGGCCGCGCCGACACGCTCACCTGGATGTTCGCCGCGCTCAACACGATCGAGCCGCCGGTCTTCGGCCTGTTCGCGATCGACCAGCTGCACGCTGGGGAAGAGTGGGCGAAGCTGCGGCGTCCCGGAGCCGTCGATGACGTGAAGCTCCGGCTGGGCCAGCTCGCCGCCTGCCTCGACGGTCGCGACCATCTGGTCGGTCGCTTCACCGCGGCGGACATCCTGATGACGACCGTGCTGCGGTTCATCCGGCACACCGACCTGGTAGCCGGATTTCCCCGGCTCGACGCCTACGTCAAGCGCTGCGAGGCGCGGCCTGCCTTCCAGAAGGCCCTGCGCGACCAGATGGCGGACTACGCCCGCAACACGCCCGTCGCGGCGTGAAACGAAACACCAAAGGAGAAATCGCCATGCCCGATATTCTGCACAAGGTTGGCATCGAATCGTCGTCCCCGAACGATGTCTACGCGGCATTGACCACGCTCGACGGTCTTTCAGGCTGGTGGACGACCAACACGCTGGGCGACTGCAAGCCGGGCGGGACGATCGTGTTCCGTTTCGGCGGCAACGGCGGCTTCGACATGAAGGTCCTCGAGTCCCACCCCGCCCGGCGCGTGCTGTGGCAGGTGGTCGACGGGCCCGAGGAATGGATCGGCACGACGATCGGCTTCGATCTCCGCCAGGAAGGCGATTGGACGATCGTTCTCTTCAAGCACGAGGGATGGAAGCAGCCGGTCGAGTTCATGCACCACTGCAGCACCAAATGGGGCGTCTTCCTGCTCAGCCTGAAGGCGCTCCTGGAGACCGGCAAGGGCGCGCCCTGGCCGGACGAGACCAAGCTCGACAGCTGGGAATGAGCCGCACAACCGAAGGAGAGCAATCATGACCGACCACAAGATCGCGACGCGTGAAGAGTGGCTTGCCGCCCGCAAGAAGCTTCTCGCCAAGGAGAGAGCCATGACCCATGAGCTCGACGCGCTTCGCGCCGAGCGCCGGCAGCTGCCCTGGGTCCGGGTCGAGAAGAGCTATATGTTCGACGGCCCCCAGGGCAAGTGCACGCTGGGCGACCTGTTCCGCGGCCGCAGCCAACTCGCCGTCTATCACTTCATGCTGGCGCCGGGCTCCGATCACATCTGCGGCGGGTGCTCCTTCATCGCCGATCACATCGATGCGGCGCGGCAGCACTTCGAGCACGCCGATCTCGCGTTTGCCGCGATCTCGCGCGCGCCGCTCGAGCGGATCGAACAGGTCAGGCGGCGCCTGGGCTGGAGCTTCCCGTGGGTGTCCTCGCACGGCACCGACTTCAACTACGATTACGGCGTGTCGTTCAAGAAGGAGGACATCGCCGCCGGCCGCGCCCTCTACAACTACGGCACGCCGATCAAGAACAGCGAAGACATGCACGGCACCAGCATCTTCGCCAAGGACGAGAGCGGCGATGTCTTCCACACCTACTCGACCTACCATCGTGGGGATGAGCTGCTGATGGGCGCCTTCAACTGGCTCGACCTGGCGCCCAAGGGCCGCAACGAGGCCGGCCGCACCATGAGCTGGGTGAAGCTGCACGACACATACGCCGAGGCTTAAGGATGGCGATGTGCGGACAGATCTGGTCCGACAGCGCGCTCTCCTTCCTCGGCATGTGGACTCTGATGATGGCGGCGATGATGCTGCCATCATTGATGCCGATGCTGCAGCGCCACTACCGCGCGGTCGGCGGTTGGCCGACCGCGCTGGTCGGCGCGGGATATTTCTGTGTGTGGAGCGCGATCGGCATCGCCGTATATCCGCTGTCGACAATCGAGAGGGACATGCCGATCCCCGTCGGCCTCATAGTGCTGATCGCCGGCCTGCTTCAGTTCACGCGTTGGAAAGCACGTCGGCTGGCCTGTTGCCGTGAGGCAACCTGTTGCCATGAGGCAAGGCTCCAGCCGACGACCGACGCGGGCACGGCCTGGCGGCACGGGCTGCGCCTCGGCCTCGACTGCGTCGCCTGTTGTGCCAACCTGACAGCGGTCCTCCTCGTGCTCGGAGTGATGGACATCGCTGCAATGGCCCTGGTGACGGCCGCCATCACCCTCGAACGCCTCGCTCCGGCCGGCGAACGCGTCGCGCAGGCCAGTGGCGTCGTGATCGTTGGGGTCGGGGTGATCCTGCTCGCCGCCGCCTGAATAAGGCAAAATTGTGATTTCTGAGTCGAGGACTTGCATTTAAAATCGCTCAAGATATATCTTAGACATGATTAAACATGGAAAAGGATATCGAATGCGATTTCAAGAACACACCGGCCGTGGTCATGAGCATGGTCATGGCCACCCTCACGGTCATCGGCATCACGCCGGTCCGCATGGCTTTGGCCGCGGCGGGCGCGGTGGCGGCCGCCACGGCGGCTGGGGCGAGGGGGATGAGGGCAGGGGCGGACGCCGCCGCCGGGTCTTCGACCAGGGCGAGCTTCGCCTGGTCCTGCTCAAGCTGATCGCCGACCAGCCGCGCCACGGCTATGAGCTGATCCGCGCGATCGAGGAGCTGACCGGTGGCGTCTATGTGCCGAGCCCCGGCGTCGTCTATCCGACGCTGACCATGCTGCACGAGATGGCGCAGATCGAAGAAGCCGCTTCAGGTGGCGCGCGCAAGGCCTTCGCGATCACGCCCGATGGCACCCAGCATCTCGCCTCCCGGCAGGCCGAGGTCGAGGCGCTGTTCGAACGGCTGGCCCAGCTCGCCAACGCGCGCGAGCGCACCGACGGCGGACCGATCCGGCGCGCGATGCAGAACCTCAAGATGGTGCTGATCAATCGCCTCGAGCGCGAGGAGCTGCCGGCCGAGACGGTTCACCAGGCCGCCGCGATCCTCGACGACGCGGCCCAAAAAATCGAGCGGCTCTGATTGAACGACTCTGAGGACCACCCATGAGGACCACGAGGATCGACATACTCCGCAAGCAGTTCGGCATTGCTCCTCTTCCATTGAAAGGAAAGACCATGACAACCCGCAACGATGTGCACAGCGACGCCCTCGTGCCGACCGCGCACGCGAGCCGCTACCTCCAGCAGCTCTGCAAGCACTGGAGCCACAATCTCACCGTCACCTTCGACGAGATCAAAGGTACGGTGATCTTCCCGAAGAACGCACGCGGCGCCGATTGGCCGGGCGATGCCACGCTGGTGATGCAGGCCCGCGACGACGCGCTCGACTGCCACCTCGAGGCCAGCGCGGCCGAACAGCTCGAAGCGCTGAAGGGCGCGGTCTCGCGTCATCTCGATCGCTTCGCCTTCCGCGAGGCACCGCTACCCTTCGACTGGCGCGACGCGTAGGTGAACGGGAGGGGCGATCCGATGGACGACAAGGTAAAGAGTATCCTCGCGCTGTATCACGAGCGGATCCGCGAGGAAGACAGGACACGCGGCAGCGGCGGACTCGACCAGCGGCTGCTCGCCGTCGGGCCCGACACCGGCCAGGTAATCAACATCCTCGCACGCAGCCTCGCGGCGCCCACGATCCTGGAGATCGGCACGTCCTATGGCTATTCCGGCATCTGGCTCGCCGACGCCGCGCGCGCCTCGGGCGGCAGGGTGATCACGATGGAATTGCAGGACTACAAGTCGGCCTATGCCCGCGAGATGGCGACCAAGGCGGGCCTCGCCGACCACATCGACTTCAGGGTCGGCGACGCCGTGCGGATGATCGCCGAGCTGCCGGGCAAGGTGGACTTCGTGCTGCTCGATCTGTGGAAGGACCTCTACGTTCCCTGCCTCGAGGCTTTCTATCCGAAGCTCAATCCGGGCGCGATCGTCGTGGCCGACAACATGATCCGTCCGGGCGGCGAGGAAGTGAAACGCTATGGCCGCGCCGTTCGTGCTCAACCCGGCATGACCAGTGTGATGCTGCCGGTCGGCACGGGGATCGAGGTCAGCCGGTTCGAACCCTAGAGGATCGGGCCTAAAACCAGTCGGCGAAATCGTTGGCGCAGCAGCCGATCAGGAACAGTGCGACCAGCACGCAGGCCACCAGCGAGGCGGCCACTGCCCAGGTCAGGATCTTCGTCAGCGGGTCATTGCGCACGCGTCCCGCTCCTTCGACACATTCATGCCCCAATTACGCAGGCAGGCGGCGAAGCATCCCCCTCCCTGGGGGGGCCTCAGGCCGGAATATGGAACCGGCCGAGGAATGCCCGCAGATCAGCGGTCTTTTCGAAATCCCATAGCGACTGCAGTTGCGCATCGACCTCGGCCGCCGGCCAGCGCTTGCCGACGTTGCTCCTGTATTTCCGTTCCATCTGCGCGCGGGTCATCGGCTTGCCGGGAAAGCCCGGCATGTCGTCGACCTGGACCGTCACCGTGCGGCCGTCGGTCAGGGTTGCCGTCAACCGTGTCGGCGGCGCGTTGCCCCCCTTTCCCATACCGTGGGGCTTGGCGAAGGCAGGGTCTTCCTTGGCCGTGATCTTCTGCATCAGCGCCAGGATCTTCGGGTCGCGCAACTTGTCGGCGGCATAGGTCTCGTTGGTGATGTCGCCGTCGACCATGGCGCGTGCCGTGAGATAGGGCAGGCTGTGGTCGGCGGTGTCGCGATTCTGCGGCGTCCATTTCTCGCGGTCGCGACCGGCCTGCTCGTAGCCGCGCAAAGTCGTGGCGATCTCGAGGCTCTTGATATTGTCGACGCTGCCGATCTGCTTGGCGAGCTCGAGGCCGGCCACGATCGCGGTCTGCGAATAGACGACGGCGGCATAGGCCTTCACGCCGCAGGCATGGATCTTGAAGCGCTCGCCGTTCTTGCCGCCGAAGCCCTCGACCTTCACGTCCGCCGCGGTGGCCACCTGCTGGAACAGTCCCTTGCGTCCCTCGAAGATCGGCGACGGGCCGGTGAGGCCGCCGCGCGCGAGCATCGCGGCGAACACCGCGTTCTTCTCGGCCTCGGCGTCGGACAGGCCTTTCCAGTCGGAGTTGGTCTGGGTGCGCGTCTGGCCCATCGGGATGTGATCGTTGAGCGCGAGATTGACCGCCTGCACCAGTTGCGCGCGCGGTAGCTTCATCAGTCTGCCCGCGGCCAGGGCGACGGCGGGCAGGCTGAACAAGGTCGGATCCCAGCCGCGCTTCGCGGCGTCCAGAACATCGATCAGCCGGCAGTTGATCTCGTAGGCCAGCACGATCGCAGCGATCGCGTCCCGGGCGCTCGCCTTCTCCGCTTCGGCGACGGCCAGGCACGCGCCGATATGGTCGCTCGGATGGACCGCGCCCAGGGTCGGCGAGGCATAGGCGTCGTTGAGATCGTAGTAGCGGATGGCGGCACCATTGGCGAAGGACGCGAGGTCGGGCGTGCTGTGCCGGTTGGTGCCGAAAACCGTCGCGGGTCCGTCGCTCACGGCGAGCGCCATGCCGCGGCAGGTGCGCACGGCGGGCTCGTCGAATGCCGCGATCGCGCAGGCGAAGGAATCGACGATGTGCGACTTCGCCCGCTCGATCGTCGCGGCATCGAGATCCTCGTAGCGCAGGGCCAGCGCATAGTCGGCGAGACGCTCCGCCAGAAGCGACGGCGTGTCCGCAGCAGCGGTTCTGACATATGTCGGCAACAAAGCGGCGCCGGCGCCTAGCGCCAGGATGTTGCGGCGAGCGAGTTTCATTCTTTTTCTCCCGGGAATGTGCAGTGTAGCGGAGGTTGAGCCGAGCGTCAGGGCGGCGATATGATGAGTCCCGCAGGGAGTTTCGCATGCCGCTTCAGTGGTCCGTTTCCCATCCGGCGCGCCTGGTGCTCATCGTCGCCAAGGGCGACGTGCAGGCGGGCGAGATGGTCGAGCTCCTGGCGGGTCTCGATCGCGACAAGGCGCGGCCCTATCGCAAGATCGCCGACATCGACGGTTTGGCGACCCGATTCTCCGACGAACAGGTCCGCGCGCTCGCGTCGGCCGTCCGCGCGCGCGAGCAGGCGACGATGGAAGTCGGACCGATCGCCATCATCGCCCGGAATCCCGAGGTCGTGCGCATGGCGCGACTGTTCATCGAGCAGGCGGAGATGGCCCGGCCGATCCAGCTGTTCGACGAACAGCATCTCGCCCGCCGCTGGCTCGAGCGGGTCGAGGCCGTGCTGAACCTCAGCAAGGTCGCGCCCTAGCTCCTCTCCTCGGCCATTCATGAGCCGCGCTCATAAGCGCTTGCCGCCGACGCCGTCTAATCGCGCGCCGCCGTCCCGCCCATAAAGGAAGGGGAGGAGCCCGGAATGAAACGTCTCGCTGCAACGATCGCGTCGCTCTCCCTCGTCGCCTCGACTTCCCTCCACGCGGAGCAGAAATCCATGTCCGTCATTGATGATGTTCGCCGGGACGATGTCCGGTGGATCGCCCCGGCGCTCGGGAAATATGCCGAAGGTCCGGTCGCCGACCTGTGGAAGCGCCCCGGCCTCACGCCGCGCGACCGCAGCATCGTGACGCTCGCGGCCATGATCGCGCGCAACCAGACGTTCGATTTCCGCGAGAGCCTCTATCGCGCGCTCGACAACGGTGTGAAGCCCGGCGAGATTTCGGAGATCATCACGCATCTGGCCTTTTATTCGGGCTGGTCGAACGCCATGGCCGCTCTTGCGGCGACGAAATACGTCTTCACCGAGCTCAACATCGGGCCGGACCAGCTGCCGCAGGCCTCGCCGCCGCCGCTGCGCCTCGACGAGGAGGCCGAGGCCCAGCGCGAGCAGAGCGTGGGCGCGCAATTCGGCAAGGTCTCGCCGGGCGTCGTCAAATACACGACCGACCTTCTGTTCCGCGACCTCTGGCTGCGCCCGGACCTGGCGCCGCGCGACCGCAGCCTGGTGACGATCAGCGCCCTGATCGCCTCCGGCCAGGTCGCCCAGCTCGCCGCGCATCTCACGCGCGCGATGAACAACGGGCTGACGGCGGAGGAGGCGGGCGAGACCCTCACCCAGCTCGCCTTCACCTCTGGCTGGCCCACCGTCTTCACCGCGATGCCGATCGTGAAGGACGTCATCGCCAAGCGGTTCGAGTGAGATGTCCTTATCTTTCGAGAACAAGGTCGCGCTGGTAACCGGCGCCGCGTCCGGCATCGGCCTCGCAACGGCCCGGGCCTTCGCGGAAGCGGGCGCGGCCGTCACCCTGGCGGACATCGACGAAAAGGGCGCCCGGGCCGCCGCCGATGCGCTTGTCGCGGCTGGCCACAAGGCGATCGGCGTCCGCTGCGACGTGGCCGACACGGATGAAGTGGCGGCGATGGTCGGGCAGACCGTCTCGGCCTTCGGACGGCTCGATGCCGCCTTCAACAATGCGGGCATGCAGAGCCCGCTGGCAGATACCGTCGACGCCAGCATCGAGGATTTCGATCGGGTGACCGCGGTCAATCTGCGCGGCATCTGGAGCTGCATGAAGCACGAGCTGCCGCAGATGCGCGAGCAGGGCAGCGGCGCCATCGTCAATTGCTCGTCGATGGGCGGCCTGGTCGGTGCCGCCGGGCGGGGCATCTATCGCGCCACCAAGCACGGCGTGCTCGGCCTCACCAAATGCACCGCGCTGGAAAATGCCACCCGGGGCATCCGCATCAACGCGGTGTGTCCGGGGATCGTGGAAACGCCGATGGTGACGGACATGCTGGCCGGTCAGCCCGAGGCCATGGCCGTCCTGATGAAGGAGCAGCCGATCGGGCGGCTGGCACGGCCGGAGGAGATCGCCGCAGCGGTGCTCTGGCTGTGCGGTCCCGGCGCGAGCTTCGTGATCGGCCACGCGTTGGCCGTGGATGGCGGCTACACCATTCGCTGAGCGCCGCTCACTTGCGATGGCGCAACGCGTCGACCAGCAGCGCGAAGGCCGCCGAGGATTGCCGGCGGCTGGGATAATAGAGGTGATAGCCCGAGTAGGGCGGGCACCAGTCCTCGAGCACGCGCACGAGGCGGCCTTTGGCGACATGGGCCTCCGTCAAATCCTCCGGCACGTAAGCCAGACCGAAGCCCGCGACGGCCGCATTCAGCATCTGGCTGGTGCGGTTGAAGACGAGCTGTCCGTCGACGCGGACCCTGAGCTCGCGGCCGTTCTTTTCGAACTCCCAGGCATACAGGCCGCCATGCGTGGGCAGGCGCAGGTTGATGCAGCTGTGCTCGACCAGCTCCTGCGGCCGGCGCGGCACGGGCCGTTTCCTGAAATAGGACGGCGTGCCCACGACTGCCATGCGCATGTCCGGCGAGATGCGCACGGCGATCATGTCCTTGGCCACCTGCTCGCCGTTGCGCACGCCCGCGTCGAAGCGCTGGGCCACAATGTCGGTCAGGCTGGCATCGACGGCGATCTCGACCTTGATGTCGGGATAGCGCCTCAGGAACGGCACCAGCTTGGGCCAGAGGATGGTGTCGGCCACGTGGTCCGCGGCCGTGATGCGGATCGTGCCCGCAGGCTTCTCCCGGAGGTCGCCCAGCGCCGCCAGCTCGCCGTCGATCTCGTCGAGGCGTGGCCCGATCGACTGCAGCAGCCGTTCGCCCGCTTCCGTGGGCGAGACGCTGCGTGTCGTGCGGGTCAGCAGCCGCACGCCCAGCCGTGCCTCGAGCGCGCGGATGGTGTGGCTCAGCGCCGACTGCGAGACGCCGAGCCTGGCCGCTGCCCGGGTGAAGCTGCGCTCGCGTCCGACGGCCACGAAGGACAGCAGGTCGTCGAGAGTGCCACGCTGCATTTATCGCTCCTGCGCATAAGTCCATGCCGATTTTAGCGCCTAATCGCAGAGTGGCGCGCTCCCTAAATTCCGGACGTCAACGCAACAGGAGCAGACAATGCAAAAGCGCTCTCTCGGACGAAGCGGCCTCGAAGTCTCGGCCATCGGGCTGGGCTGCATGGGGCTGAACTTCAGCTACGGCCCGGCCCTAGAAAAGACCCAGGCGATCGCCCTGATCCGGGCGGCCGTCGACCGCGGCGTCACCTTCTTCGACACCGCCGAAGTCTACGGCCCCTTCACCAACGAGGAGCTGGTGGGCGAGGCGCTGGCGCCGGTGCGCGACCGGATGGTGATCGCCACCAAGTTCGGCTTCGACATCGATCCCACGGACGGCAAGCAGCGCGGATTGAGCAGCCGGCCGGAACATATCAGGCAGGTCGCCGAGGCGTCGCTGAAGCGGCTCAAGACCGACGTCATCGATCTCTTCTATCAGCACCGCGTCGATCCGAACGTGCCGATCGAGGACGTCGCCGGCGCCGTGAAGGACCTCATCGCCGAGGGCAAGGTCAGGCACTTCGGCCTGTCCGAGGCGAACGCTCGCACGATCCGGCGCGCCCATGCCGTCCAGCCGGTGGCGGCCGTGCAGAGCGAATATTCGCTGTGGTGGCGGCAGCCCGAGGCCGAGGTGCTGCCGGCGCTCGAGGAGCTGGGCATCGGCTTCGTGCCCTACAGCCCGCTCGGCAAGGGCTTCCTGACCGGCGCGATCGACGAGACCACGACCTTCGCCGCCACCGACTTCCGCAACTCCGTGCCGCGCTTCAGCCCGGAGGCCCGCAAGGCCAACCAGGGTGTGGTCGAGGTGCTGGGCCGGATCGCGGCGCAAAAGCAGGCGACGCCAGCCCAGATCGCGCTTGCGTGGCTGCTCGCGCAAAAGCCCTGGATCGCGCCGATCCCCGGCACGACCAAGCTCCATCGCCTCGAGGAGAACCTGAAGGCGGCGGATGTCACGTTGACCGCCGCGGACCTCAAGGAGATCGAGAGCGCCTTCTCCTCGATCGCGGTGCAGGGCGATCGTTATCCGCCGCACCTGCTGGCGCTGGTCGGCCGCTGAGGGAGGCACCCATGGCCGCGTTCGATGCCGCCACGCTCGACGCCTTGCGCCACCTCGACGAAGTCGCGCTCCGGACCCGGCGACACGCCGACAGAGCGGTGGTGATCTGGTCCGTCGTCGCGGACGGCGCGCTTTTCGTGCGCTCCGCCCGTGGCGCCAAAGGGCGGTGGTACCGCGACGTCACCGCCGAGCCGCAGGCTGCGCTGGAATTTTCCGGCCGTCGCCTCGCGGTGAAAGCGGTCCCAATCGCCGATCCCGAAGCGATCGCGCGCGTGAGCGGCGAATATCTCCGCAAGTATCGCAACAGTCCCTACGCGCGTTCGGTCGTCGCGCCGGCCGTGCTGTCGACGACCTTGCGGCTCGAGCCCATTTGAGGAGGACGATCATGACCGCCAAACGCAGCAGCGCGCAGGCGCTCACCGCAACGATCTTTTCGCTGGCGCTGGCGGCATCGGCGCCTGCCGAGACGATGCGCGGCGAAGGGCTGGAGATCAGGTCCGACGGCTCGCAGCCGTCCGGCAGGGGGCCGGCGGACTATTTCACTGGCGCCGTGCGGGTCGATCCGCTGTTCCCGCCGCGCGATCCGTCACGCACCAGCGGCGGCAGCGTGACCTTCGAACCGGGCGCGCGCAGCGCCTGGCACACCCATCCGCTGGGCCAGATCCTGATCGTGACCGCGGGATCGGGCTGGGTGCAGCGCTGGGAGGCCCCGCGTCAGCAGATCAGGCCGGGCGACGTGGTCTGGATTCCGCCCGGCGTGAAGCATTGGCATGGCGCGGCGGCGACCACGGCGATGACGCATATCGCCATCCAGGAGAATGTCGACGGCAAGGCCGTCGACTGGCTGGAGAAGGTGGGCGACGCGCAGTACGGCGAGTGACAAGGAAACCTCATGCTGAGGAAGCCGCGTCGCCGTTTCGCCGACTTTGTCGGCGAAAGCGGCTTTAGCGGCTGTCTCGAAGCATGGGCAACAAACGATGTGCTCGTGCCCACCCTTCGAGACGCTCGCTGTGCTCACTCCTCAGGGTGAGGTGATTTTATTTCAGTCGGAAAGACGCTAGGCCAGTGCTGCGTCCTCGCGGATCATCGCCGCGCCCTTCTCGCCGATCATGATGGTGGGGGCATTGGTGTTGCCGGTGGTGAGCGTCGGCATCACCGAGGCGTCGATCACGCGCAGCCCCTGGATGCCGCGCACCTTCAGGCGCGAGTCGACGACGGCGCGCGGGTCCTCGCCCATCTTGCAGGTGCCGACGGGGTGATAGAGCGTGTTGCCGGTGCGGCGCGCGTAGTCCACCACGTCCTTGTCGCTCTCCACGCCGGGTCCGGGCAGGATCTCGCCGATGCTGTGCTGGCGCAGCGCCGGCTGATCGAAGATCCGGCGGACGTGGCGGAAGCCACCCAGCAGGGCCAACTCGTCGGTATGGGTCGACAGATAGTTCGGCTTGATGTGCGGCCGCGCGAAGGGATCGGCGGAGGCCGCCATGATCGTGCCGCGGCTGTCGGGCTTCACGACGCAGACCACGCAGCTCATGCCGGGCTTGTCGTCGAGCGTGCCGGGCATCGATCCGGAGCTGGCCGGCTGGAACAGGAGCTGCAGGTCGGGCGAGGCCAGGCCCTCGCGGCTGTCGCAGAACACCTGCGCGGTGGTGACGCCGAAGGTGAGCGCACCCTTTCCGGTCAGGAAGAACTTCACGATCTCGGGCAGCACGCGCGGGACGCGGGCCACTTCGTTGACGGTGACGGCGTCGCGCACGCGATGGGTGACGCGGATCACATAGTGATCGACGAGATTGGCGCCGACGCCCGGCAGGTCGTGCACGACCGGAATGCCGAGCGACTGCAGGTGCGCCGCCGGCCCGATGCCGGAGATCTGCAGGATGTGCGGCGAGTTCACCGCGCCGCCGCAGACGATGACCTCGCGGTTGGCGCGCACCTCGGTAAGGTTGCCGCCGCGCTGGAAGGTGACGCCGGTGCAGCGCTTGCCCTCGAACATGAGCTTGCCGCCCTGCGCATCGGTCTCGACTCGCAGGTTCGGCCGGCCCCGCGCCTCGCGCAGATAGGTCTGCGCCGTCGACCCGCGCCAGCGGCCGCGCCGCGTCATCTGCGAATAGCCGACCCCCTCGCGTTGTTTGCCATTGAGATCGGGATTGAACGGGAAGCCCGCCTCCTGCGCGCCTTCGACGAAGCGATGGGTGAGCGGCAGGATCGTGCGGTAGTCCTCGACCTTGAGTGGGCCGTCCTGGCCGCGGATCTCGGTGTCGCCGCCTTGCTTATAGGTCTCGGACTTCCGGAAGTAGGGCAGCACGTCGTCCCAGCTCCAGCCGCGGCAGCCCATCTGCGCCCAGCCGTCGAAATCGGCCGGCGCGCCGCGCACATAGAGCATGCCGTTGATCGATGACGAGCCGCCCAGGGTGCGGCCGCGCGGCCATTCCATGCGGCGCTCGCCGGAGACCTTCTCGGGTTCGGTGGTGTAGTTCCAGTTCACCAGCGGATTGCGGATCAGCGAGCGCATGCCGGCCGGGATATGGATCATCGGATGCCAGTCGCTCGGTCCCGCCTCGAGCAGGATCACCGACGCGCCCGTTTCAGACAGACGAGACGCCACCGTGCAGCCCGCCGATCCTGCACCCACCACGACATAGTCCGCCTGCATTGTGCTTCTCCCTCGACCCTGCCAACAATCCTAAGGCAAAAGTCACATGTGGTGCGCGCCGTAGCGTGGATTTTGCTTACTCAGTCTCGCGGCGCGAACCGTAGGGGAGAACAAGCATGCTTGGACGGCTAAGGCGTAGGGTTATTTGCGGTCTGGTTCTCGTGGCGGCGGCACTGCCCGCGACAGCGTTTGCCCAGAAGCCCGCGGCATCGGGATCCACGCTCAAGATCGTGATGACCTCCGATCTCAAGGTGATCGATCCGATCTGGGTGTCGGCGCAGATCATCCGCACCCACGCCTATCTCGTCTACGACACGCTGTTCGCGCTCGACGCCGACCTCAAGCCGCAGCCGCAGATGGTCGACAGCTACACGGTAAGTCCTGACGGGCTGGTCTACACCTTCAAGCTGCGCGACGGCCTGCAGTGGCACGACGGCAAGCCCGTGCTGCCGGAGGATTGCATCCAGTCGATCAAGCGCTGGGCCTCGCGCGACGGCGTCGGCGCGCGGCTGTTGCAGCACACGCAGTCGTTCGACGTCGTCGACGACAAGACCTTCAAGCTGACCTTGAAGGACGC
>Ga0302314_10014856_pt1 | contig 13280 bp, 15 predicted proteins | sample III_Palsa_N2_3_FD_200533 | JGI IMG/M metagenome (GOLD analysis project Ga0302314, IMG submission 200533) | Peat permafrost microbial communities from Stordalen Mire near Abisko, Sweden - III_Palsa_N2_3 | ecosystem: Environmental > Terrestrial > Soil > Palsa > Peat permafrost | place: Sweden...
GCCAACGCGCCGGGCATCGCAGCCCTGGGCAACGTCACGCGCCAGCTGCTGGTCGATCTCGGCTTCAAGGTCGACATGCAGGCGATGGATTTCCAGACCTTCGCCACGCGCCGCCTCAACACCAAATCGGTGAGCGAAGGCGGCTGGAACATCGCCCATACGACCAACACCGTGCCCGACCAGGGCAACCCGCTCAGCAATCCGTTCCTGGTGGCGACGGGCGCACCGGCATCGGCCTGGGGCTGGCCGACCGACCCCAGAACCGAGGAACTGCGGCTGCAATTCGCCACCGCGGGCGACATCGGCGCACGCCGGCTGCTGGCGGCGGAGATCCAGAAGCGGGCCTACGAACAGGTCCTCTACCTGCCGCTCGCGCAGTTCACGACGCCGTCGGCGTGGCGCAACAATCTCCAGGGCGTGCTGAAGTCGCCGGCCATGCTGCTCTACAACATCGAGAAGAAATAATGGCCAAGGCGGTTTCCGACGATTACCTCCGGCGCGTTCCCAAGGCCGAGCTGCATTGCCACATCGCGGGCACGTTGCGCGCGACCACCGTCGCGGAGCTCGCGAAACGGGCCGGGATCGCGCTGCCGCGACCGGCGGAAACACTCTACCAATGGCCCGACTTCGACGGTTTCCTCGACGTGCTGCGGCTCACCGCGGCCGTCCTGCGCACGCCGGAGGATTTCGCCCGCGCCGTCTACGAGTATTGCGAGGATGCCAGGCGCGACGGCAACCTTCGCCACGTCGAGTTCTTCTTCAACCCCGACTACTTCTATCCCAACGGGATCGACTATCCGTTGATGGTCGCGGGGATGGCCGAGGGCATTGCGCAGGTGGACAAGGCCCTCGGCATCTCGGCGCGACTGATCTGCTGCATCGACCGCTCGATCAATTCACCGGCGCAGGCGGTCGGCATCGTCGAGACGGCGATCGCGCACCGCCATCCGCTGGTCGTCGGCATCGGCCTCGACGGCAACGAAAGCGTCGGGCCGCCCGCGATCTTCGCCGAGGCCTATGCGCTCGCCCGCAAGGCCGGCCTGCGCTGCACGGCGCATTGCTGCGAGGACTATCTGACGCCGCTGCAGGCACCGCCGACCAACTACCTGATCTGCCGCGACGTGCTGCGCTGCGACCGCATCGACCACGGCTACAACATGCTGGCGTCAGACTTCGTGATGGCCGAGGCACGCCGCGACGGGTTGTACTTCACGCCCTGCGCCTGGACGAGCATGCTGCACAACCGGCCACACCGCCCGCAACGCATCCGGCGCATGGTCGAGGCCGGCCTGAACGTGACCATCAACACCGACGATCCGGCGATGTTCGGCACCAATCTCGGCCACGCCTTCACGACCCTGTTCGACACGATCGGTTGGGGCCCCGACATGGCCCGCAGGTTCAGCCTGAACTCGGTCGAGGGCTCATGGCTCGACGAGAGCGACAAGACCACCCTGCGGATGGCCTTCCGCAAGGAGATCGCCGCTCTCGATAGCGAGTTCGGCTACGCGGCGCCGACTCTGGCCGTCTGATGCTGGCCGTCTGAGAAGACGCCGCGGCTATTCTGCCGCGACGCCGAGACCGATCGGGCAGCTCACGCCGGTGCCGCCCAGGCCGCAATAGCCGTTCGGGTTCTTGGCGAGATACTGCTGGTGATAGTCCTCGGCATAGAAGAACGTCGGCGCATCGATGATCTCGGTCGTGATCGCGGCCATGCCATTCTTGGCGAGTTCCTTCTGGAACAGCGCCTTCGACGCCTCGGCCTTCTGCTTCTGCTCGGGGGAGAAGGTGTAGACGCCGGAGCGGTATTGCGTACCGACGTCGTTGCCCTGCTGCATGCCCTGGGTCGGATCGTGGCCTTCCCAGAACGTCTTGAGCAACGCCTCGTAGGAGGTCTTCTTCGGATCGAACCACACCATCACGACCTCGTTATGGCCGGTGTAGCCCGAGCAGACTTCCTCGTAGGTCGGATGGGGCGTCAGGCCGGCGGCATAGCCGACCGCCGTCGAATAGACGCCCGGGATTTTCCAGAACATGCGCTCGGCGCCCCAGAAGCAGCCCAGCCCGAACATCGCCTGCTCGAGGCCGGCCGGAAACGGCGCCTTGATGCGATTGTGATTCACGAAATGCTCATCGGGCACTGCGAAGGTAGGTGCGGGCCGGCCCGGCAGGGCACGATCGGCGGTCGGCATCTCGGCTTTCTTGCGCAACATCTGCCACATGGACGCCTCCTGGATTTTGGTCTGGCGCCAATATGGCCATACACTGGCCCGGAATCGAGGGGGAGGAGACCACGAAAATGACCGTCTTTCTGATCTGTGCCGGCATCCTTGGGCTGCTGGCGGTCGTTCTCACGGTCAATGTCGGCCTGATGCGCGGCAAGAAGCGGATTTCCCTGGGCGACGGCGGAGACAAGGAGATGGCGGCGGCAATCCGGGCCCACGGCAACCTGATCGAGTTCGTGCCGCTCTGCCTGCTCCTGATCTACCTGCTGCACGGTCCCTACGGCGGCAGGCTGATGGCCATCCTGGCCGTCGTCCTGGTGATCGCGCGCCTGGCGCATGCCGGCGGCATGCTGGAGTACATCCCGCGGGGCCGCATGGTGGGCGCGATGCTCACGACGGCGACACTGGCTGTCGCGGCGGTCATGCTCGTCGTGGCCGGCATCCGGGCCCTCTGAAAGGACGCTGTTCTTGCCGCCGTTGCTCGCCAATCTCTGGAAGATCGCCCTCGAGTCGTTCTACGGCTTCTTCGACAACCGCCTGTCGACGTCGGCGGCGGCGATGGCGTTCTACACGATGTTCGCGCTGGGCCCGATCATGATCTTCTCGATCGCGATTGCCGAGCCGTTCGTGGGGCGCTTCGACGCGCAGCAGGCGATCTTCGACGCGCTCGGCACGATCATCGAGCCCGAGCATCTCAAGACCATCCAGCGCTATGCCTCCGAAGACCTGTTCCGTGGCGGCGGGATCGCGGCGATCATCGGTGCCGGCGTGCTGCTCTATACCGGCAGCCGTGTCTTCGTGGAGCTCGACGACAGTATCAACGTGATCTGGCGCGGCGCGATCACGCGCAAGATCCACCCCGTGCTGCAGAGCCTCAAGTCGCGCGTGCTGGCGCTGGTGCTGATGATCGCGCTCGGCCTGCTGCTGATCGCCGTCATCGTGACTTCCGTCGTGATCTCGGCCTATGCCGGCGCGCTGCAGGCCTTCCCGGTCCTGGGCCAGTGGATCGGCCCCGCGATCTCGAGCTTCGCCCACTACGGCATCCTCACGGTGTTCTTCACGGTGATCTACAAATGGATCCCGGCGACCTACGTGCCGTGGAAGTTCGCGCTGACCAGCGGCGCGGTGAACTCGGCCCTGTTCGCCGCCGGCAATCACGCGCTGGTCTATTACTTCCAGGTCACCAACCTCACCTCGGCGTTCGGCGCCACCGCGGGCTTCGCCGCCATCATGGTGTGGATGTACTGGACCTCGCTCACCATCCTGATCGGCGCCCAGGTCGGCCGCTGCACCCGCGACGTGTTCGCCAGCGTCTTCGAGCGCGGGCGTGGCCTGCAGACGCCGGAGGGGTAAGAAAAACCTTATCTATTCTGCACGGTGCGGGCTCTCGCGCCTCAGAAGGCGCTGCCGCCCGCCGGCGCGTGTGAACGCGCCTAGAACATCGTCGCGAGAACGCGGTCCGGCGGCTTGTGGCCGTCGGCGAAGGTCTTGATGTTGATCAGGACCTTCTCGCCCATCTCGATGCGGCCCTCGAGCGTGGCCGAGCCCATGTGCGGCAGCAGCACGACGTTGTCGAGCTCGAGGAACTTGGGGTTGAGCTGCGGCTCGTGCTCGTAGACGTCGAGGCCGGCGCCCGCGAGGTCGCCCGCCTTCAGCATGCGCACCATGACGCCCTCGTCGATCACCTCGCCGCGCGCGGTGTTGACGATGATAGCGGAGGGCTTCATCAGCTTGAGCCGCCGCGCCGACAGCAGGTGATAGGTCGCGGGCGTGTGCGGGCAGTTGACCGACACGATGTCCATGCGCGCCAGCATCTGGTCGAGGCTTTCCCAATAGGTCGCGTCGAGCTCGCGCTCGATCTCGGGATGGACCTTCTTGCGATTGTGGTAGTGGATCGCCAGGCCGAAGCCCCTGGCGCGCTGCGCCAGCGCGCGGCCGATGCGGCCCATGCCGACGATGCCCATGCGCTTGCCCTGCAGGCGCGCGCCCAGCATCGAGGTCGGGCTCCAGCCCTTCCACTTGCCCTCGCGCACCAGACGCTCGCCCTGGCCCATGCGGCGCGCGGTGGCGAGTACCAGTGCCATCGCCATGTCGGCCGTGTCCTCCGTCAGCACGCCCGGCGTGTTGGTGACGGTGATGCCGCGCTGGCGCGCGGTATCGAGATCGATGTGATCGACGCCGGTGCCGAAGGACGCGATCAGCTTCAGCTTGGAGGCCGCCTGCTGCAGCACCTTGGCGTCGAGCCGGTCGGTGACGGTGGGCACCAGCACATCGGCCGCCTTGATCGCCTCGACCATCTGCGCGGTGGTGAGCGGTGTGTCGGTGGCGTTGAGTCGTGTCTCGAAAAGCTCCATGAGCCGCGTTTCGATGGCGTCGGGCAGTTTGCGGGTGACGATCACCAGCGGCTTCTTCTTGGGGCTTTGCGGCATGTAGAGCCCGATTAGCAATTCCCTCGCCGCCTTGTCCAGCCGGCCCCCTGGAGGCCATTCGCGGCAAAAAAGCCCGCCTTTTCATGTACTTGTCGTCTAATGACGCGATTTCGGGTAATATCGCGGACGAATGAAGTTTCGACCGTTTCTACTCAGCGTACTGGCCGTGATGCTGGCGGGCGGCACGATAGCGGCCAGCACGGTGGCGGCCGCCGAACCGCCGATCGTGCACAAGGGCTCCGGCCTGCCGCTGCCGCGCTTTGCCTCGCTGAAGTCGGACGAGGTCAATGTCCGCACCGGACCGGGCCCGCGCTATCCCATCGACTGGGTGTTCAAGCGCAAGATGATGCCGGTCGAGATCGTCGCGGAATACGAGAATTGGCGCAAAATCCGCGATTGGCAGGGCGCCAGCGGCTGGGTCTACCAGGGCCTGCTGACCGGCAAGCGCAGCTTCGTCGTCGCCGCCAAGGAAGCCGACCTTTACCGCACGCCCGCGCTGTCAGCCGAGGTCGTGGCCAAGCTCGAATCCGAGGTCATGGGCGAAATCCGCTCCTGCCAGGGCGATTGGTGCCGGGTGAACGCGCAGGGCATCAGTGGCTGGGTGGCACGCACCGAGATTTGGGGCGTTTATAAGTCCGAGCCGATCAATTAGAGCGCCTTCGAGGGCGCCGGAGCACGTTCCGTCCGACTGTAATCAGCCGAACGGAATGCGCCCTTTGGAACCAGCATCTCGTGTGCGCGCGTTTGCGGTTTGAAGAAACCGTGAGCGGCTCCATCAAACCGGAAACCGCTCTAGCCCCTCAGTCCAGCGGGACGTAATAAAGGGTCATCGTGGTCCACGCCGTCAGCGCCACCTTCCAGCGATTCGAGCACATGTCCCCGCCCGCGGCGGGCATGGCACTGCTTCTGCATGTCCTGGTGGCGGCGTTCCTGATATGGGCGCCGACGCACCACCACGACGAACCGGACGACCCGATCGAAGTGACGATGGAGGCGCCCACGCCCCCACCGCCGGCGCCCGAGCCGAAGCCGGAGCCCAAGCCGGAGACGAAGCCCGAGGTGCAGAAGCCGCCGCCGAAGGCTGCACCCCCGCCACCGCAACAGACGACGGCGTTGCCTGGCCTGGCGCCGCGCGGCGCCATCGGGCCGAAGAACACCGCGCCGCCGATGGAACGCGGCCTGCCGACAGACGAACTGCCGCCCGAGAAGGCCGAGCAGCCAAAACCGAAGGACGAAGCCCCACCGCCCCAGGTGCTGGAGCAGCAGGCGCTGGCGCGCCTGGCCGAACCGCCGCCGCCGCCCCCACCGCCGACGCTCGAGCAGGAATTACCCCCGGTCGAGGCACCGCCACCGCCGGTGACCGCGCGCGACCTTCCGCGGATCGCGCCGCCTGTCCCGGAGAAAAAGCCCGAGCCGCCGCCGAAGCCTGTCCCGCCGCAGCAGCAACCGCAGCAGCAGGCGCAACAGCCGCGGCCGCCGGCCGGGCCTCAGTTGCAGCCCTCGCCGCTGTCGCGGCTGCCGCGCAACGCGCCTTCACAGCAGCGCGAGACGCAACCGCGCTCCACCTTCGTCAACCCGGCGGACACCTACGCGATGAATACGGTCGCGGAAAGTTACCAGTATCGGGTGGTCGACCAGGTCGGGCGATATCAGGCCAATCTGTCAGGTGCCGCCCCCACCGATAATATCGTGGTGCGCTTCACGATCGCACGGAACGGCAGCCTGCTGTCAGTCGCCGTCGTGCAGTCGAGCGGAAAGCCAACGATCGATCGCGGCCTCATCACGGCGTTCCAGACAGTCGCTCCCTTCCCGCCCCTGCCTCCCGAGATTCCCGGCGACTCCGCTACTTTCACGCTGGCTTTCGGCCCGCGCTTCAAGCAGCGCTAGAGGGGAATCTCAAGCGAAGTCGGCGGCCAGTGCCTGGCGCACGGCGGGCGGCATCACGGCCATATGGCCGTAGTTCTCGTGTTCGAAGCCCACGACGACGTCGCCTTGGCCGCTCTTGAAGGCGACGACCTGCGCAGGAGTGAACGGAAAGCGCATGAACTGGACCGACGACGCCTTGCCGTCCTCGCGCGAGCGCTCCTGATCGTCTTCGGCCACGCCGCGGATGACGTCGTTGCCGACCTTGATGAAGGCCTTGTGCTCGATGCCGCCCAGCATGCCCAGCACGCGGGCGCGGCGCACCGGATCGTCGATCTCGAACATCACCGTGGCGACCAGCTCGGCACCCTGCGGGATCAGCGGATTGTAGGCCGCCAGCTCGTCCGGCAGCTGCTCGGCGCCGCCCTTCTCGATGTAGAGCATCTCCTGCACCTGGTGCAGCATGGTGTCGTAGGACTCGAAGTAGAACGTGGCGAAGGGACCGACCTCGAGCCGGCGGTTCTTCTTGATCTCGGAGATGCGCTTGCGGCGCTCGGGCCGCTGGCCGGCGTATTCGGCGAGCGGCATGATCATCGACGGTTCGATCTTGCGGGGCGTCATGGCGGTCACTCCTTCGTCAGTCCGTAGGCGCGCGCGAAAATCTCGATCGGATGATCGGCACGGAACGGCTTGGGTTTGGTCTCGCCCGCGACCATCTCCATCACCTGCATCAGGTGATCGGCGGCCAGCGGACATTCCGAGGCCACGTGGGCGGTGTCGTTCTTGAGCGCGGCCTGGGCGGCCGGCTTGCCGACCTTGACGGCGATATCGAAGTTCTCGGTGCGCGCGCCCCAGATGCCGCCATGGCCGCTGCAGCGCTCGATCACGGCGACGCGGGTCTTGGGAATCAGGCGCAGCATCTCGGCGGCCTTCGGGCCCATGTTCTGGGCGCGCGCGTGGCAGGCCAGGTGCATGGAGATGCCGCCTTCGACCGGCTCCAGCCCTTCGGCCAGGCCCTGCTTCTTGGCGATGTCGACGATGTATTCGGAAAGGTCGAACGTCGCCTGCGACAGCTTCTCGATGGCGGGGTCCTTCGGAAGAATAAGCGGCCATTCGAATTTCAGCATCAACGCGCAGGACGGCGTCAGCGCCACGATGTCGTAGCCCTTGTCGACCCACGGCAGCAGCGCGTCTGAGACCTTCCGGGCCGCGGCCGAGACCGCCTCGATGTCGCCCAGCTCGAGCTTCGGCATGCCGCAGCAGGCGGGATGGAGCACTTCGGTCGCAACGCCGTTCTTTGCCAGCACCGCGCGCGTGGCGACGCCGATCTCGGTGGCGTGGAAATTCACGAAGCAGGTGGCGTACAGCACCGCCTTGCGCTTGCCGAAGGCGGGCGCGGCCTCGTTCAGCTCGACGGTCTCGCGCTCCGCGCACAGCTCGAAGGTCTCGCCGGCCTGCTTGGGCAGGCGCGCGCCGTGATGGATGCCCGTAGCTTTCTCGAGGCTCCGCCGCACCGGCTGGTTGCGCTCGTCGGTCGCCCAGTTCATCAGCGGCGCCACGAAAGTGCCGAGGCGGCCGGCCTTGTCGGTATCGGCGAGCTGGCTCTCGACGAAGCCGATGCCGTGCTTGCGCGCCTGGACGGCACGATGGCGCAGCATCAGATGGGGGAAGTCGAGCGCCCACTCGTGCGGCGGCACGTAGGGGCATTTGGTCATGAAGCACATGTCGCAGAGCGTGCAGGCCTGCTCGACCTCGGCGAATTTTTCCTTCGGCACGCCGTCGAGCTCGCCGCTCGGGCTGGTGTCGATCATGTCGAACAGGCGCGGGAAGGAGTCGCACAGATTGAAGCAGCGGCGGCAGCCGTGGCAGATGTCGAAGACGCGCTCCATTTCCTTCTCGAGCGCGGCCTCGTCCCAGAACCAGGGTTCCTGCCAGCCGAGCGGGAAACGAACGGGAGAGTCGAGACTGCCTTCGCGCATGATCGATCTGCTTCAAATGCTGTTGGTGAGACGAAAAAGGGGACCCTCGCGGGTCCCCTTCGGCAAGCCTTTAGGCCTTTAGGCCATCGTGTCGAGGGCCTTCTGGAAGCGGCCGGCGTGGCTCTTCTCGGCCTTCGCCAGCGTCTCGAACCAGTCGGCGATCTCGCCGAAGCCTTCTTCGCGCGCCGTGCGGGCCATGCCCGGGTACATGTCGGTGTACTCGTGCGTCTCGCCCGCGATGGCGGCCTTGAGGTTGTTGTCGGTCGGGCCGATCGGCAGACCGGTCGCCGGATCGCCACTCACCTCGAGGAATTCGAGATGGCCGTGCGCATGGCCGGTCTCGCCTTCCGCGGTCGAGCGGAACACGGTGGCGACATCGTTGAAGCCTTCGACGTCGGCCTTTTGTGCGAAATACAGATAGCGGCGGTTGGCCTGGCTTTCGCCCGCGAACGCGGCCTTCAGGTTGTCTTCGGTCTTGGATCCCTTGAGATTCGCCATGGTCCTTCTCCCTTACTTCGACAAACGCAAACACGTTTACGACGGGAATATGGGACGGCGGTTACAGGCGCGTCAAGCAGTTTAGAATAATTCTAAAACTGCAAACGATTCGCAATTGGCAGGCCTTTGGAGGCCCTAGCGACGCACCCGGACGATGACGTCGACCCGCGAAAGCTTGGTGCCCTTGGGCGGCGCGGGCAGGCCCGCGATGGTCACCTTGTCGGACTCGAAATCGTGCAGTTCGCCGTCGTTCTCGACGAAGAAATGGTGATGGTGGCCGGTGTTGGTGTCGAAATAGGACCGGCCCGGCGCCACCACGACCTCGCGCAGCAGTCCGGCGTCGCGAAACTGGTTCAACGCATTGTAAACGGTGGCGAGAGAGACCGGGTTGCGCGCGGCCTTGGCCTCGGCATGCAGGCTTTCGGCCGTGACATGGCGGTGCTCGCGCTCGAACAGGGCGCGCGCCAACGCGACCCGCTGGCGGGTCGGGCGCAGGCCCGCGCTGCGAAGGCGGGCGGCAAGGTCGGGACTGGTTGTACCGGACATGGTCTGGACCATATGTAGGGACTACAGCGGCCTCTGGAAAGGGCGGAATCGGACCGATTCCCCGGTTTGCGCAAGCCGGCCAGCCTCCCTATTCTGCCGCCGATCCGCGACCGGAGACAGTGAAGAGTGAACGACAAGAAGAATAGCTACACCTTCGAAGACCTGATCGAGTGCGCCAAGGGCCACCTGTTCGGACCGGGCAACGCGCAATTGCCGCTGCCGCCGATGCTGATGTTCGACCGCATCACCAAGATCGACGAAACGGGCGGAAAATACGGCAAAGGCGAGATCGTGGCCGAACTCGACGTGAAGCCCGACCTGTGGTTCTTCCCCTGTCACTTCAAGGGCGATCCGGTGATGCCGGGGTGCCTGGGCCTCGACGCCCTGTGGCAGATGACGGGTTTCTTCCTCGGCTGGATGAAGGCGCAGGGCCGTGGCCGGGCTCTGGGCGTCGGTGAAGTGAAGCTCACCAGCATGATCGTCCCGACCGTCAAGAAACTCACCTACCACGTCCATATGAAGCGCGTGATCCTGCGCCGTCTCGTGATGGGCGTGGCCGACGGCTTCGTCACCGCGGACGGCGTTCCGGCCTATGAGGCACTCGACATGAAGGTCGGCCTGGCCAAGGACGCCGTGGCAGCCGGCGCGGCGGCCTGACCCCATGAAACGTGTCGTCGTCACCGGCCTCGGTGTCGTCTCCTCGATCGGCAACAACGCCGCCGAGGTGACGGCCTCCCTCAAGGCCGGCAAGTCGGGCATCGAACTGGTGCCGGAATACCGCGAGCTCGGCTTCCGCAGCCAGATCGCCGGCACCCTCAAGCTGAACGTCGAGGAACTGGTCGACCGCCGCCTCATGCGCTTCATGGGCAATGGCGCGGCCTATGCCTATCTCGCGATGAAGGAGGCGATTGCCGACGCAGGCCTCAGCGAGGCGGAAATCTCCAACGAGCGCACCGGCCTGGTCGCAGGCTCGGGCGGCCCGACCACCGGCGCGATCGTGCAGGCAGCCCTCGTCGCCAAGGAAAAGGGGCCCAAGCGGGTCGGTCCGTTCCAGGTGCCGCGCGCCATGTCGAGCACCGTCTCGGCCAACCTCGCGACCGCCTACAAGATCAAGGGCCTCAGCTATTCGATCAGCTCGGCCTGCTCGACCTCCGCGCACTGCATCGGCAACGCCGTCGAATGCATCCAGCTCGGCAAGGCCGACCGCATGTTCGCGGGCGGCGGCGAGGAACTCGAGTGGACGCTGTCGGTGCTGTTCGACGCCATGGGCGCCATGTCGTCGAAGTACAACGACGCGCCGACGACGGCGAGCCGGGCCTACGACAAGGACCGCGACGGCTTCGTGATCTCCGGCGGCGGCGGCATCCTGGTGCTGGAAGAGCTCGAGGTCGCCAAGGCGCGCGGCGCCAAGATCTACGCCGAAGTCGTGGGTTACGGCGCCACGTCCGACGGCGCCGACATGGTGGCCCCCTCGGGCGAAGGCGCGATCCGCTGCATGAAGCTCGCGATCGACGGCTTCCCGGGCGGCGCGCGGCGCAACGCACCGGTCGACTACATCAACACCCACGGCACTGCGACGCCGGTCGGCGACATCACCGAACTCAACGCCATCCGCACCGTGTTCGGCGAGAGGCTGCCGCCCGGGAAACTGCCCGTCGTGAGCTCGACCAAGTCGATGACCGGCCACAGCCAGGGCGCCACGGGCGCGCATGAGGCGGTCTATTCGCTGCTGATGATGAAGGACGATTTCGTGGCGCCGTCGATCAACATCCAGAACCTCGACCCCGGCGCCGAGGGATATCCGATCGCCCGCACCCGTATCGACAATGCCAAGCTGCAGACCGTGATGTCGAACAGCTTCGGCTTCGGCGGCACCAACGCCTGCCTGCTGTTCTCCCGCTACGACAACTAAGAAGAGCCCGATGGCCAACGACCAGACTCCCGGCGCCCCTGCCGGCACCAAGGCGCGCGCGATTCCCGATGTCCCTAAATTGATGGCGGGCAAGCGCGGTCTCATCATGGGGGTCGCCAACAATCACTCGATTGCCTGGGGCATCGCGCAGGCCCTGCACGGCGCGGGCGCCGAACTGGCCTTCACCTATCAGGGCGGCGCCTTCGGCAAGCGGGTCCTGCCGATGGTCGAGAAGCTCGGCTCCAAGATCGTCCAGGAAGTCGATGTCGAGAACGAGCAGAGCCTGCAGACCCTGTTCACGCGCCTGCAGGAGGAATGGGGCCGGCTCGACTTCGTGGTCCATTCCATCGCCTTCTCCGACAAGGAGGAGCTGAAGGGCCGCTATGTCGACACCAGCCGGGCGAACTTCCAGCGCAGCCTCACCATCTCCTGCTACTCCTTCACAGAGATTGCCCGCCTCGCCCTGCCGCTGATGACCGACGGCGGCAGCCTGATCACGCTGACCTACGAGGGCGCCACGCGCGTGATGCCGTCGTACAACGTGATGGGCGTGGCCAAGGCCGCCCTCGAAGCCAGCGTCCGCTACCTCGCCGCCGATCTCGGCCCGCAGGGCGTGCGCGTGAATGCGATCTCGGCCGGCCCGATGCGCACTTTGGCCGGCGCCGTGATCGGCGGCGCGCGATACGTCTATCGCGTGTCGCGCGATGCGGCGCCCCTGCGCCGCAATGTCGAGCTCACCGACGTGGGCGGCGCGGCGCTGTACTATCTCTCGGACCTCAGCGCCGGCGTCACCGGCACCGTCCATTTCGTCGATGCGGGCTACCATGCGATCGGCCTGCCGCCGGACGGCACCGCCGCGCCGAGCGCCAGCGGCGAGTAACCTTCAGCCGACGACGATATCCATCGATGTTGCCAGCGCGCCGGGCTCGAGGCCGGGCGCGGGCTGGAGGTTCATCTCGATGCGCTCACGCTGGCGCGGATCGCGCATGGCCTCGCGATAGACGAAGTCGCGCGCGTTCTGCGGATCGCCCGCGATGTAGAGCTGGCTGGTGAGCCGGCCGCCCTCGCGGCTCGCGACCTTCAAGTGGATGTGCGGCGTGCGGCCGGGATAGGCGACCGGCTTCAGGGTGCGGAAGCTGTAGCGGCCCTCGGCATCGACCGACGTGCGGCCATAGCCCTGGAAGGCCTGGTCGCGGCGGTCGCGGTTGGGCTGGCGCGGATGGTCGTAGAAGCCTTGCGCATCGCACTGCCAGATCTCGATTTGCGCGCCGTCCATCGGCCGGCCGTTGGCATCGAGAAGGCGTCCGTGCAGATGCAGGACCGTGCCCAGCGCCTGGGCCGCCTGGCCGCGCACCTGCACGAGGTCATTGTCTGAATCGGACGGAAACGTGACCGGATAGAACGGCCCCTCCGTCTGCTGCGGTGTCGGCGCGATGCCTGCGGCGAACGAGGAGCGGACAGGCAGGAGAGCGGCGCTGGTGCCGGCCAGCAGGAAGCGGCGGGAGAGTTGGCGAGTGATCATGCTCCCCTATACGCAAACAAAAACGGCGGCCTCCCCGCGAAGGGAGCCGCCGTTTCCGTTACCGGTTCGAAACCTACGAGCCGAAATTTACTCGGCCGCGGGAGCGTCCGCCGGCTGCGGCTTGTTCGAGATGTCCTCGCCCGTCTCCTGATCGACGGCCTTGATGCTGAGACGCACCTTGCCGCGATCGTCGACGCCCAGGACCTTGACCTTCACCGGATCGCCTTCCTTGATGACGTCGGTCACCTTGGCGACGCGGCGCGGCGCCAGCTCGGAGATGTGCACGAGGCCGTCGCGCGCGCCCAG
>Ga0302314_10014858_pt1 | contig 13280 bp, 10 predicted proteins | sample III_Palsa_N2_3_FD_200533 | JGI IMG/M metagenome (GOLD analysis project Ga0302314, IMG submission 200533) | Peat permafrost microbial communities from Stordalen Mire near Abisko, Sweden - III_Palsa_N2_3 | ecosystem: Environmental > Terrestrial > Soil > Palsa > Peat permafrost | place: Sweden...
ACGTCACCTGGCCCGCGGGCCGCACCGGCGGACCCCGGCGGTGCGGCCCGCGGGCGCGCTCCGGCGCCCCGGGCCCGGCTTGACCCGATTGCATGTTAACGTTCACAAGGATCAGGCCGCGCTGAGTCCGAGGAAGCACCGTGTCGCAGACCCCCTTGGAGCGCTGATGCACCGACCTCCCACGATGGCCGACGTCGCCCGGGTGGCCGGGGTGTCGCACCAGACCGTCTCCCGGGTCCTCGGCGGTCACCCCAACGTACGCGACACCACCCGGGCCGAGGTCCAGCGGGCGATCGCGGAACTCGGCTACCGGCCCAACTCCTCCGCGCGGGCCCTGGTCACCCGGCGGACCCGCACCCTCGGCGTGGTGGCCTTCGACACCACCCTGTTCGGCCCGGCCAGCACCCTGGCCGGCATCCAGGAGGCCGCCCGCGCCGACGGCTACCTGACCTCCAGCGTGAGCCTGCGCAGGCTCAACCGGGAGGCCCTGACCGAGGCGCTGGAGCACCTGGGCGACTGGGGGGTGGACGGCGCGGTGGTGATCGCCCCCCGCCAGGACGCCGCCGCCGTCCTGTCCGAGGCGCGCTTGGCCTTCCCGCTGGTCACCGTCGAGGGCGGGGGCAGCGCGGACGTGCCCGGGGTCGGCGTCGACCAGCGGCTGGGGGCGCAGCTGGCCACCAGCCACCTGCTGCGCGCGGGCCACCGCACGGTCCGGCATGTCGCCGGTCCGCAGGACTGGCTGGCGGCGCAGTCGCGGCTGGACGGCTGGCGCTCGGCGCTCGATGACGCCGGGGCCGAGGTGCTGCCGCCGCTGTTCGGCGACTGGAGCCCGCTGTCCGGCTACCGCGCGGGCCAGCAACTGGCCGGGCAGGTCGGCGCCCACGCCGGCGGCACGCCGCTGACCGCCGTGTTCGTCGCCAACGACCAGATGGCCCTCGGCGTGCTGCGCGCCTTCCGCGAGGCCGGGGTGCGGGTGCCGGAGGACGTCGCGGTCGCCGGATTCGACGACATCCCCGAGGCCGAGTACTTCGCGCCGCCGCTGACGACGGTGCGCCAGGACTTCCAGGCCCTGGGCCGGGCCAGCATCGGGCTGCTGCTGGACCGGATGCAGGGCGCCCTGCCCGCCGACCCGCACCTGCTGGTCGCCCCGGAACTGATCGTCCGCAGCAGCACCACGCCCGCGCCCAGGCCCTGACACCGGCCCCCGGGCCCTGGCCGCAACGCACCCACGAACACCGCCGGTCCGGCCCCCTTCCCGGGCGTGGTGCTGCGCCCCGGCGAGACCTATCGGTCCTGCACGGTATACGGCTTCTTCATCTGCTGAGAGATCGAACCATCGTCAGCCATCGATGGTACACACGCCAAAGCCCCGATGGCACAACTGATCTGATGATGCATCAGATCGCACCACCGGGGCCCGACGGAACGGCCGGGTCACTCCCGGGTCAGGAGGCCTCGACCCAGCCGAGGGTGAAGTGGTCGAAGAAGACGCCGCCGGTGTTGCCGACCTCGTACAGGTCGCCGACGCTGCCGTCGCCGAGTACCGCCGTGGTCGAGTAGCCCGCCGTGCCGGGGACCAGCAGCGACGAGTTCGGCCAGCCGGCGCCGTCGTCGGTGCTCAGCCGGACAGTGAGGTTCACCCGCGCACTGGTGCTGGCGTTGTTGCTGAACAGCGCCGTGGCCGTGGTCAGCGGGGCGCCGGTGCTGGAGACGTCGGTGGGCTTCAGGTATGAGATCTCGTCGCCGTTGCAGCCCGGGTCGGGCAGTCCGTTGGCGGCCATCGCGCCGAAGGTGGTGCTGCCGTCGGTGGAGGTCGCGTCGTAGCGGGTGGCCCCGGCGTTGGCGCGCATGTCCTGCACGACGTCACCGTCGCTGCGCTGGATCGCCTTGCTCTCGTTGACGTTGGTGCCGGCCGAGGCACCGGTGTGCCAGGTCACGCCGTCGTCGTCGCTGTAGATGTCGGCCGCGTGGTCGGTGCCGGCCGAGTCGCGGTAGACGATCGGCTGCACCAGCCGACCCGAGGCGAGCTGGATGCCGTGGCCGGAGGAGGCGAACAGGGATCCCCAGGTCGGGTCCTTGACCTCCGGGTTGAGGTCGGTCGGCGCGCTCCAGGTGACGCCGTCGTCGTCGCTGGTGACGAACTCGACGTGCAGGCTGCCGGTGTCGGTGGTGGCGTTGCTGCCCGACGCGGGGGAGTTGAAGCCGATCCCGGCCGGACCGTAGTTGTAGAAGAGGAAGACCCGGTTGTCGGTGCGGTCCACCAGCAGGCTGGAGTCGCCGGTGCCCTCGGTGGTGCTCGGCGCGTGCACCACGATCGACGGCGCGGTCCAGCTGGTGCCGCCGTCGGTGCTGCGGGTCATCGCCAGCTGGATGTTGTTCGGCAGGTCGTCGCTGTTGCTGACCCGGGCGTCGGCCACGGCGATCACCGTCCCGTCGTCGGTCACCGCCATCGACGGGATCCGGACCGAGGCGACGGTGCCGTTGTAGGGGGTGCCGGTCGAGCTGTTCAGGCCCTGGATCACGGTGCTGGTGCTGATCAGCTGGGTCTGGTCCATCTGCGGTGTGCCCGGGGCCAGGCCGCAACCGACGGTCCCGGACTGGGTGTTGGAGAAACCGGTGGGGGTGGTCGTGGTGAAGCTGTACGCGGTGCCGACCGGCCTGGTGAAGTAGAGCAGGGAGTTGCCCCCCGCGCTCAGGGTGCGCACCCACGGACCGCCGCCGCTGCCCGGCCAGCTGACGGTGAACGTCTGGGACGCCGTGGTCTGGTTGTTCAGCACCACCTGGACCCGGCCGTTGGTGCAGTCGTCGCTGACCGTGGCGGACATCCCGGTGCTGTCGGCGTAGGCCGGACGGGGGATGGCCAGCGGCAGGGCGGCGGCCAGCGCGAGGGCCAGTGTGCCGCCGAGGACGGTCCGGGCTCCGCGCCCGGTGGTTCTTGCGAATGGTGCCACGGTTGGTAACTCCTTGTGATGGGGGTTTCCGGTGGGCGAAGAGACCGAGCGGCGGATCGCGCCGGCTCAGCCGAGGAGCGCGCGCAGCCAGGCCAGCTGTTCCAGCTGTTGGTGTTCGACTCCGCCTTCGTGGTCGTTGAACTCGTACACCCGCACGTCCTTGCGGCCCGCGTACGCGTTGTAGGCGCTGAAGCAGGTGGACGGCGGGCAGATCCGGTCCATCATGGCGATGGAGAAAAGGGCGGGCGTCCGGGAGCGGGCCGCCATCAGCGCGCCGTCGAAGTACGACAGCGTGGTGAACACCTGCTCCGCCGAACTCCGGTGCAGCCGAAGGAAATCGGCGATCTCGGTGTACGGCGGGCAGGCGGCCGTCTCGGCGCCGCGCCGGATGTCGCACAGGAACGGCACGTCCGGCATCGCCCCGGCCAGGCCGGGGACGAGCCCGGCCACGGCGAGCGTGATGCCGCCGCCCTGGCTGATCCCGGTGACCACCACCCGCTCCGGGTCCACCGACGGGTGCGACCGGGCGGCGTCGACGCAGCGGACCGCGTCGGTGAAGACCCGGCGGTAGTAGTAGGCGTCCCGGTCGGCCAGGCCGCGGGTCAGGAAGCCGGGGACCGAACCGCTGTCGGTCGCGCCCGGGTCGGGCGTCGTGCCGAGGGCGCTGCTCCAGCCCTGGCCCCGGGTGTCCATGATCAGGTGCGCGTATCCGGCGTTGGCCCAGAACAGGCTCTGGTGCGCCAGGCCGCGTCCCCGCCCGTAGCCGAGGTACTCGACCACGCAGCCGAGCGGTCCGGCGGCCCCGGCCGGCAGCCGCAGCCAGCCGCTCACCCGCTGCCCGGCGTACCCGGCGAAGCCCACGTCGTAGGTCTCGACCTGGACCAGCCCGGTGTCGACCCGCTCGAAGCGGGCGTCCAGCGGCAGGCGCTCCGCCTCGCCCAGCGTCCCGGACCAGAAGCGGTCGAAGTCGGCGGGCTCCGGCAGGACGGGCCGGTACTCGCGGCACTCGGCAAGGGTCAGGTCGGACAAGGGCACAGCGGCGCTCCGGTGGTGCGGCGGGGTGTGTCGGCGGGGGCGGCGGGCGGGCAGCCCGCTCCACCTCCTGGAATGAATCTTGCGATGCATGACGTCAGACGTCATGCATCGCGGTGACTTTAAGGTGACCCCCGGGCGGCGTCAACCCTTCGCGGAGCGGTCGGCCGCCGGTCGGCAGTCGGTTGGCCGCCAGTCGGCCGCCGGTCGGCGTCCGGACGTGCGGCGGCCCGCCAGGCGGACGGCTGGGCCTGGCGGGCCGGGGGTTCGGCGCTCGGTTCGCGGCGTCGCCGCAGGTCGTCGGGGTTCAGTGGGCGGTGCCGTGCACCCGCCCCTGAGCCTCGGCGATCCGCCGCCGCACCGGCGCGTAGTGCGCGCGGACGGCGTCCTCGAAGGCCTGCGGGTCGCCGCCGCGGACAGCGCTGACCATGGCGCGGTGGGCGCTCACGGTGTCCTGCTCGTCCTTGGTGGTGATCACGTTCAGGTGCGGGGCCACGATCGCGTAGACGTCCCAGCAGGCCGAGGAGAGCTGCCTGATCAGCTCGTTCGCCAGCGGCTCCACCAGCAGCGCGTGGAAGCGCCGGTCGGCGTCGACGATGTCGAGCCCCTCGGAGATCCGGGTGTGCATCTCGTCGACGACCAGGTCCAGCGTGTCCAGCCGGGCCGGGTCGAGCGAGGCGATGATCCGGTCGACCATGCCGCGCTCGAACAGTTCGCGGACGTCGACCAGGTCCGACAGCACCCGGAAGTCGTCCTCCGGGCTCAGCAGCCCGCGGAAGGTCAGCCCCTCCACCAGCGCGGAGAGGCTGAGCCGCCCCACGTAGGTGCCGTGGCCGTGGCGGACCTCGACGATGTCGAGCGCCGCCAGCGTCTTCACGGCCTCGCGGACGCTGGAGCGGCTGGCGCCGAGCGCGGCACAGAGCTCGGCCTCGGTCGGCAGCGGGTCTCCCGGCTTGAGCCGGTTGTCCAGGATGTATCCCTTGATCCGTTCAATGACCTCCTGTCGCAGCAGTGGCCTGGCGTTACCAATTTGTGAGTATGGCGTGACTGCCACGTCTTGACCCTCTCTCGGCACCCGACTACGTTCACACCCTATCAAGCACATCGGACATCAGATGTCCGATATCGAGACTGCAGCTAGCGCCGCCCCCAGGGAGCACTTGTGTTGGACCGCGTGTCGAAAGACGCCATATCCAGAGACGCCGTATCCAGAGACGTCGACCGCCGTGGTTTCCTCCGCCTCACCGGCGCGCTGGCGGCGGCGGCCGCGGTCACCCAGGCGGTCGCCGCGTGCGGCGGGCCGGCCTCCAACGCGGCCGGTTCCCGTGGGGGCGGCAGCGGCGCCAAGAGCGACACCATCCGTGCTGGCATCTCCTACAGCCTCTCCTCCGGCTTCGACCCGATGAGCGCCTCCGGCGCCACCCCGGTCGCTGCCAACAACCACATCTTCGAGGCCCTGGTGGACCTCGACCCGGCGAGCCGCACAGCCTACCCGGCCCTGGCCACGGCAATGCCGCTGGCAGTCAATCCCACCACGTACCGGGTCACCCTGCGCAAGGGCGCGACCTTCCACGACGGCTCGCCGGTCACCGCCGACGACGTGGTGTTCAGCTTCGACCGGGTGCTGAACCCGGCCAACGCCTCGCTGATGGCGGAGTTCGTCCCGTTCCTGTCGAGCGTCACGAAGGTCGACGCGAGCACGGTCGAGTTCGTGCTCAGGTACGCCTTCCCGCTGTTCGCCGACCGGCTGGCGACCGTCAAGATCGTGCCGCAGAAGCTGGTCACGGCCGACCCCAAGGGCTTCGACGCCAAGCCGGTCGGCTCCGGACCGTGGGCCCTGGTCTCGGCCACGCCGAACGACAAGATCATCTTCAAGAAGTGGGACAGCTACAACGGGCACCGGCCGGCCAAGGTCCCGAACATGGTCTGGTACCTGACCTCCGATGCCACCGCCCGGGTGAACGCGCTGATCTCCGGCCAGACCGCGGCCATCGAGGACGTCCCCTACATCGACGTCAGCTCGGTCCAGTCCAAGGAGACGCTGCAGTCGGTGCAGTCCTTCGGGAACCTGTTCCTGATGTTCAACTGCTCGGTCAAGCCCTACGACGACAAGCGGGTCCGGCAGGCGCTGCACTACGCGCTGGACGTCGACAAGATCGTCCAGACCGCGATGTTCGGCAACGGCACCCCGTCCACCGGCTACCTGCAGCCGACCCACCCGAACTACCACCGCGCCGCCACCGTCTACAGCCACGACCCGGCCAAGGCCAAGGCGCTGCTCGCGGCGGCCGGCGTGAGCAACCTGTCGATCACGCTGACCACCACCAACACCGACTGGGTCAACGACATCGCCCCGATGGTCAAGGAGTCCTGGGACGCCATCGGCGTGCCGACCACCCTCGACATCGGCGACTCCTCCGGCCAGTACGCCAAGGTCGACAGCGACCGGTTCACCGTGCTGCTCGCCCCCGGCGACCCCTCGGTCTTCGGCCAGGACGCGGACCTGCTGATCCGCTGGTTCTACGACGGCCAGTGGCCCACCACCCGCTTCCGCTGGCACGGCACGGCCCCCGACGTCCAGGTCCGCGCGCTGCTCGACCAGGCCGCCCGCACCTCCGACACGGCCACCCGCACCACGCTGTGGAACCAGGTCATGGACATCATCGCGGACCAGGCCCCGCTCTACCCCGTCGTCCACCGCAAGCTCCCCACGGCATGGGACGCCAAGGCCCTCAGCGGTTTCCGCCCGCTGCCCACCACCGGTCTGTCCTTCCTGGACGTCGACACCGCCTGACCGGTCCGGAGCGGGGCGGCCCACCGCCACAGGGCCCCCGTTCCCTCAGCTCCTCGAAGGAACTCCTACGATGGTTGTTTTCCTCAGGCTGGCGCTGCGCCGCGTCGCGATGCTGCCGGTGATGGTCCTCGGTGTCACCGCCCTGGTCTTCGTGGTCCTGCAGTTCTCCCCGGTCGACCCCGCCTACAACGCGCTGGGCGACAGCGCCACGCCGCAGGCGCGGGCCGCGTTCGCCGCCGCCAACGGCCTGAACTCACCGCTGCCCGTCCGCTACGTGCGCTTCCTGGGGCAGTTGCTGCACGGCAACCTGGGGCTGACGCTGCCCCCCTCGCAGTCGGTCTCCGGCCGCATCGCCACCGCCTTCCCGCTCACCCTGCAACTCACCCTGCTGGCGCTGGTGATCGCGATCGTGCTGGCGCTGCTGCTCGGCATCACCGGAGCCGTCTGCCGCGACCGCTGGCCCGACCAGCTCTCCCGGTTGCTGTCCATCGCGGGCGTGGCCATCCCCTCCTTCTGGCTCGGCATCCTGCTCATCCAGGAGTTCGCCATCAGCCACTCCGTCCTCCCCAGCGGCGGCTACGTCAACCCGGCGCAGTCACTGGGCGGTTGGCTGCGGACGATGCTGCTGCCCGCGGTCTCGCTGGCCTTCCCGGTCGCCGCCACGCTGTCCCGGATGATCCGTACCTCGCTGGTGGCCGAACTGGACCGCGACTACGTGCGCACCGCCACCGGCAACGGCCTGTCCCGGGCCACCGTGATCCGCGGCGCGCTGCGCAACGCGCTGGTCACCCCGCTGACCGTGCTCGGCCTCCAGGTGGGCTACCTGCTGAGCGGCGCGGTGGTGATCGAGACCATCTTCAACCTGCCCGGCATGGGCAGCCTGGTGCTCGAAGGCGTCACCGCGGGCGACATCTCCCTCGTCCAGGGCACCGTACTGACCGTGGCCCTGGCCTTCCTCGTCGTGAACGTGCTGGTCGACCTGCTCGTCCTGCTCGTCAACCCCCGCCTGCGGACGGTGTGACATGCGTACCCGATTCCTACGCGGCCTGGAGCGGCCGGGCGTCCGCTTCCGCGCGCTGCCCTGGTCGTCCAGGATCGCCTTCGGCGTGCTGCTGCTGGTGGTGCTCGCCGCCGCCGTTGGCCCGCTGTTCAGCCAGAACCCGCTGACCACCGGCATCCCGATGCAGGCCCCCGGCTCGGCCCACTGGTTCGGCACCGACCGGCTCGGCCGCGACGTGTTCGCCCGCGTGCTCGACGGCGCCCGCTACTCGCTGGTCATCGGCCTCGGCGCGACCGCGGTCGCGCTGCTGGTCGGCTGCGTGCTCGGGGCGCTCGCCGCGACCTCCCGCACCTGGGTCGACGAGACCGTGATGCGGATCCTCGACGTGGTCATGGCGTTCCCGCCGATCGCGCTGGCCGCCGTGCTGGTCACCGTGTTCGGCAACAGCGTCGGCGTGCTGGTGTGCACCATCGCCTTCGTCTACGTGCCGATGCTGACCCGCGTGGTGCGGGCCAACGTCCAGGCCCAGTACGGCGAGGACTACGTCGCCGCCGAGAAGGTGATCGGCGCCCGGCGCGGCTACATCGTGGTCAGGCACGTGGCCGTCAACTGCGCCGCCCCGGTCGCGGTGTTCGCGACCGTACTGGTGGCCAACGCGATCGTGTTTGAGGCCAGCCTCTCCTTCATCGGAGCCGGCGTCCAGGACCCGGCCCCGAGCTGGGGCAACGTCCTGTCGTACGGGCAGCAGATCCTGCTGGCCGGCGGCTGGTGGGCGACCCTGTTCCCGGGCCTGGCGATCCTGCTCACCGTGCTCGCGCTGAACATCCTGGCCGAGGGCATGACCGACGCCTCCGCCCTGGCCGGCCAGGGCAGGGCGAGCCGGGAGTCCGCCACGGCTGCCGTCGTGGCGGTGGAGCTGGAGCGCGACCCCGCCGAACAGGCCGCCGTCGACGCCTCGCTGGCCAGGCTCGCCGAGCGGATCCGGTCGCAGCAGGTGCTGATCAAACCGGTCCGCGCGGACGCGCCCCCGCTGCTCTCGGTCGAGAACCTGGCGATCCGCTTCCCCGACCGCTACGGCGACACCGCCGTCGTCGACGGGATCAGCTTCACCGTCCGCGAGGGCGAGACCATGGGCCTGGTCGGCGAGTCCGGCTGCGGCAAGAGCATCACCAGCCTCGCGGTGATGGGCCTGCTGGCCCGCAACGCCGAGGTCAGCGGCACTATCGCGTACCGGGGCCGCGACCTGCTGACGCTGCCGCCCAAGGAGCGGCTGGCGCTCGCGGGCCCGGAGATCGCCATGGTCTACCAGGACGCCCTGTCCTCGCTGAACCCGTCCATGCTGGTCGGCAAGCAGCTGCGGCAGCTGACCAGGCGCGGCGGCACCAAGTCGCCCGCCGAACTGCTGGACCTGGTCGGCCTGTCGGCCGAACGCACGCTGCGCAGCTACCCGCACGAGCTCTCCGGCGGCCAGCGCCAGCGGGTGCTGATCGCCATGGCGCTCTCCCGCGACCCGAAGCTGCTGATCGCCGACGAACCCACCACCGCCCTGGACGTCACCGTGCAGGCGCAGGTCGTGGACCTGCTGGTGCGGCTGCGCGACGAACTGGGCTTCGCCATGGTCCTGGTCTCGCACGACCTGGCCCTGGTCGGCGACCTGTCGCACCGGGTGGCCGTGATGTACGCGGGCCAGCTGGCCGAGGTCGGCGACACCCGCTCGGTACTGACCGACCCCGCGCACCACTACAGCCGGGGCCTGCTCGGCTCGGTGGTCTCGCTGGAGGCCGGCGCCGAGCGGCTGCACCAGATCCACGGTGTGGTCCCCGCGCCGCACGCCTTCGGCGAGGGCTGCCGGTTCGCCTCCCGCTGCGAGCGGGCGACCCCGCTCTGCCGGAGCACCCCGCCCGTACTGGCGGACCGGTCCGAGGGCCACGCCCTGGCCTGCCACCACCCCGCCACCGCGGTCACCCTCGAAGGGAGCCTCCGATGATCCGGCTCGACGCGGTCCACGTCCGGCACCGCTCACGGAGCGGCGGTCTGCTGAACCGGAGCGCGGTGCACGCCCTGACCGACGCCACGCTGGAGGTGCGGCGCGGCGAGATCGTCGGCCTGGTCGGCGAGTCCGGCTGCGGAAAGTCCACCATGGCACGGGTGCTGACGGGTCTTCAGAAACCCACCGAGGGCGCGGTCAGCTTCCGGGGCGAGGACCTGTGGTCGATGCCCGGGGCCCGCCGCCGGCGCGAGTTCGGCTCCGCCGTCGGCGTGGTCTTCCAGGACCCGGCCACCGCGCTGAACCCGCGGCTGCAGGTCGGCCGGATCCTGCGCGACCCGCTGGACGTGCACCGGCGCGGCACCGTGCGCGAGCGCGAGGCCCGGGTGGAGGAACTGCTCGACCTGGTCGGACTGCCCGGGCACGTCTCCCGGGCGCTGCCCGGACAGCTCTCCGGCGGCCAGCGGCAACGCGTCGCGGTGGCCCGCGCCCTGGCGCTGGAGCCCGAGCTGATCGTCGCCGACGAGCCCACCAGCGCGCTGGACGTCTCGGTCCGCGCCCAGGTGCTGAACCTGCTGGTGGACCTGCGCGAACGGCTCGGCCTGGGGATGGTGTTCATCTCCCACGACATCCAGACGGTGCGCTACCTGGCGGACCGGCTGGCCGTGCTCTACCTGGGCCGGATCGTCGAGGAGGGCCCGGCCGCCGAGGTGGCCGCCGCCCCGAGGCACCCCTACACCCGGGCGCTGCTGTCGGCCACGCCCAGCCTGCTGGAGGTGACCGAGCGGATCGTGCTCACCGGCCCGATCCCCTCGGCGACCAACCCGCCCACCGGCTGCCCGTTCCGTACCCGCTGCTGGAAGGCCGACGAGGCCTGCGCGGTCGCCTTCCCCGCCGCCACCGAACCCGCCGCTGAACCCGGCACCGCCGCCCCCGCCACCACCGCGCAGGACGCCGCCCACCGCTGGCACTGCGTCCACCCCGAACCGGCCGCGTCCGACAGCGACGCCGGCCCCGCCCCGGCCGCCGAACCGCTCGGCGCCACCACCGCACCCGTAGCCGCGGCAACCCCCGCCGCCACCGCAAGGAGTCGATCGTGAACGCCCGCAACGCCCGCTTCACCGGAGTCATCCCGCCCGTCGTCACCCCGCTGACCGCAGCCGGCGAGCTGGACGTCCCCTCCCTGGAGCGGCTGGTCGGCTTCCTGATCGAGGGCGGCGTCAGCGCGCTGTTCGCGCTCGGCAGTTCCAGCGAGGTCGCCTACCTGACCGAGGCCCAGCGCGGCCGGGTGCTGGAGGTCGTCGTCGGCGCCGCCGCCGGACAGGTCCCGGTGATCGCCGGATGCATCGAGACGACCACCGACCGCGTCATCGAGCGGGCGCGGATCTCGCACCGCCTCGGCGCCGACGCGGTCGTGGCCACCGCGCCCTTCTACACCCGCACCCACCCGGTGGAGATCGACCGCCACTTCCGGCTCATCGCCAAGGCCGTGGAGCTGCCGCTGTTCGCCTACGACGTGCCGGTCTGCGTCCACTCCAAGCTCGACCCGGGGATGGTGCTCAGCCTGGCCGCCGACGGCGTGCTGACCGGCCTCAAGGACTCCAGCGGCGACGACGTCGGCTTCCGCCGGCTCGCCCTGGGCCTGGCCGACCTGCCCGGGTTCTCGCTGCTCACCGGCCACGAGATCGTGGTCGACGGCGCGCTGCTGAGCGGCGCCGACGGCGCGGTGCCCGGTCTGGCCAACGTCGACCCGCACGGCTACGTCCGGCTGTACGACCTGGCCAAGGAGGGCCGTTGGGCCGAGGCCAAGACCGAGCAGGACCGGCTCGCCCGCCTCTTCGAGATGGCCTTCCAGGCCTGCGGCACCTCCGGCACGGCGGCCGGCCTCGGCTCCTTCAAGACCGCGCTGGCGCTGCGCGGCATCATCTCCAGCAACGTGATGAGCCCGCCGATGGCGCCGCTGGGCGAGGTGGAGACCGCGGCCATCGCCGAACTGCTGGTCGAGGCGGGCCTGCGATGACGTTGGTCGGCGCCGTCGACATCGGCGGCACCAAGATCGCGGCCGGTCTGGTCGCGGCCGACGGCACGGTCCTGCGGCAGCTCAGCGTGCCGACCCCGGCCGCCGAGGGCCCGCAGGCCGTGCTGGACGCCGCCGCCGAGCTGGTCACCGAGCTCGGCGAGCCGGTGCTCGCGGTCGGCGTCGGCAGCGCGGGGGTGATCAACCCGCTGTCCGGGCGGGTGCTGTCGGCCACCGACGCCCTGCCCGGCTGGGCGGGCACCGACCTGCGCGGCGGCCTCGGCGCCCGGCTCGGCGTCCCGGTCTCGGTCGACAACGACGTGCACGCCCACGCGCTCGGCGAGGCCTGGCGCGGCGCCGCCAGCGGCGTGCGGCACACGCTGCTGGTGGCCGTCGGCACCGGGATCGGCGGCTCCCAGGTGGTCGACGGACGGGTGCGCCACGGCGCGCACAACGCGGCAGGCCACGTCGGCCACATGCCGCTGCCGGAGGCGAACGGACGCCGCTGCCCCTGCGGCGGCTTCGGCCACGCCGAGGCGGTGGCCGCCGGTCCGGCGCTGCTCGCCGAGTACCGGCGCCGCTGCGGCGACCCCGGACCGCGGGACCTCGCCGACGTCGCGGCGCTGGCCGAGCGCGGCGACGCCACCGCCCGCCAGGTGCTGGAGGAGGGCGCGACGGCGCTCGGACGGCTGATCGGCGGCCTGGTGAACCTGCTCGACCCCGACCTGGTGCTGGTCACCGGCGGCGTGGCCAACTGCGGCCCGGTGTGGTGGAGTTCGCTGCGCACCGGCTGCCACGCCGAGGCGCTGCCGCCACTGCGGACCGTGCCGCTGGAGCCCGGCCTGCTGGGCCACCGGGCCCCGCTGCTCGGCGCGGCCCGGCTCGCGCTCGACCTGGTACCGGAGCTGACCGCCTGATGGGCACCATGACACCCGAGCACAGGGCGGCGCTGCTGGAGCGGTTGCGCGGCCGGTTGATCGTCTCCTGCCAGGCCTACCCGGGCGAGCCGCTGCGCGATCCCGAGGTGATGCGGCGGATGGCACTGGCCGTGCTCCGGGGCGGCGCGGCCGGGCTGCGCGCCCAGGGCCTGGACGACCTGCGGGCGATCCGGGGGAGCACCGACGTCCCGCTGATCGGCCTGTGGAAGGACGGCCCGGCGGAGGTCCACATCACCCCGACGGTCCGCCACGCCGAGGCCGTCGTCGCCACCGGCGCCGACGTCGTCGCCCTGGACGCCACCGGCCGGGCCCGTCCGGACGGCCGACCGCTGAGCGCCTCCATCGAGGCGGTGCACCGGGCCGGACGGCTGGTGATGGCCGACGTCTCGACCGAGGCGGAGGGCATCGAGGCCGCCCGGCTCGGCGCCGACCTGGTCGGCACCACGCTCTCCGGGTACACCCCGTACACCCCGAAGACCGAGGGCCCCGACCTGGAACTCGTCGCCCGGCTCTCAGCGGCGCTGGACGTCCCGGTGGTCGCCGAGGGCCGGGTGCACACCC
>Ga0302314_10014859_pt1 | contig 13280 bp, 11 predicted proteins | sample III_Palsa_N2_3_FD_200533 | JGI IMG/M metagenome (GOLD analysis project Ga0302314, IMG submission 200533) | Peat permafrost microbial communities from Stordalen Mire near Abisko, Sweden - III_Palsa_N2_3 | ecosystem: Environmental > Terrestrial > Soil > Palsa > Peat permafrost | place: Sweden...
TCATCGAGTCGGCGGGAACGGTGGGCGAGGCCGGGGTGCGCGCCCGCACGCACACCGGCGTCCAGGTCGACCTGCGGATCGTCGCGCCCGATCAGTTCGGCAACCTGCTCCAGCACTTCACCGGCTCCAAGGAGCACAACGTCGCGCTCCGGGAGGCCGCCGTCAGGAAGGGGCTGCACGTCTCCGAGTACGGCGTCCTCGATGACGCCACCGGCGAGACGCGCCGGTGCGCGAGCGAGGCTGAGGTCTACGCCCTGCTCGGGCTCGAGTACATCGAGCCGGAGCTGCGCGAGAACCGCGGCGAGCTCGAGGCCGCGGCCGCGGGCACGCTTCCCGAGCTCATCGAGATCGGAGACCTGCGCGGCGATCTCCATTGCCATACGACGGCCTCCGACGGCACTGCCTCGATCGAGGAGATGGCCCTCGCCGCGCGCGAGCGCGGGTACGACTACCTCGCGATCACCGACCACTCCGCGAGCTTCGGCTTCGGGAACGCGGTCTCGCCCGAGCGGCTGCGCGAGCACATCGAGCAGATCCGCGCGGCAAGCGTTCACGTCGACGGGATCGAGCTGCTCGCGGGGAGCGAGGTGAACATCCTCCCCGACGGCTCGCTCGACTACGCCGACGACCTGCTCGCCGAGCTCGACTGGGTGATCGCCAGCGTGCACTCGTCCTTCCAGATGGACGAGCGGTCGATGACGGACCGGATCGTGCACGCGATCGAGCACCCTCTCCTCGACGCCATCGGCCACCTCACGGGACGGAAGATCGAGCGCCGCCCCCCGTACGCGCTCGACCTCGAGCGTGTGCTCGAGGCGGCGTCGCGGACGGGCACGATGCTCGAGATCAACTCGAGCCCCGACCGACGCGACATCAACGACCCGAACGCCCGGGCTGCCGCGCAAGCGGGCATCCCCATCGTCATCAATTGTGATGCTCACCGCACCCGCGGGTTCGATGTCCTTCGCTACGGCGTGGCAACCGCGCGCCGGGGCTGGCTGACCGCGTCCGACGTCGCCAACACCCGACCGTGGGCCGAGCTCGCGGCGATGCGCAAGCGCCACGGCGCGCTAGCGCCACGCGCTCAGGCCCGCCGCGACGGCTGAGGCGTCCGTTTGACGGGCGGGGGCGCCGGCCGCTCGGCGGGGGCGCTCGCCGGGCCGGCCGGCTCACTCCCGCCCGGCCACCCGCCTCCCCGCTGGATCCGCCAGAACCACGCGAGCCCGCTCAAGCACAGAAGCGAGGCGACGTAGAAGTTCAGGCGTAGGCCGAAGTAGCGGGTCGAGGGATCGATGCGCAGGCTCTCCTCGAAGATCCGGAATCCCGAATAGCCGGCGACATAGAGCGCAAACAGGCCCGGGTGGCGGAACTTTCCGCGCCGGCCGAGCCAGATCAACAGACCGGCGAGCGCGAGGTCGAAGATGAGCTCGTAGAGGAAGGTCGGGTTGAACGTCTTGTACTGCAGGTACCCGATGGGCCGGTGAGCGGGCGATATCTCGAGCCCCCAGGGCAGCGTTGTCGGCTTGCCGAAGAGCTCCTGGTTGAAGTAATTGCCGATCCGGCCGATCGCCTGCGCCACGAGGATCCCCGGGACGGCGGCGTCCATGAAGCGCGGAATGTCGGCGCCGCGCCGGCGCAGCACCCAGATCCCGGCTAGGGCGCCGAAGAGGATGCCGCCCCAGATCCCGAGCCCCCCGTCCCAGATCGCGAACGGCCCCCACCAGTGCTTGGGCATGAGATTGAAGCTGGTGATGTCGAAGTACAGCCGGCCCCCGATCAGGCCCGCTGGGAAGCCCCACATCGCCACCTCGTACACGAGCTCGCGCGAGCCGCCCTCCCGTTCCCACTGCCAGCGGGCGACGAGGATCGCCGCGGTGACCCCGACCACGTAGGCCAACCCGTAGGCGTGGAGGAAAAACGGCCCGATCCGGATCCCGTTGGCGGACGGGCTGGGGATGGAGGCGAGCAGGTTCATCGGGGCATCAGGCGCGGGAGCACGTCCCTCGTGATCGTGCGATCGACCGCGGCGCGACGGAAGGGCTCGAGAAGCTGGACCGCCTGCAAATGGTAGCCGGGCACCGGATCGTCGAGCGCCGCCCGGATCGCGCCGGCCAGCTCGTCGGTCACGAGCCGGGGGTCGAGGGTCCGCGCGAGTCCGAGCGCGGCGTACGGGCCCGGCGCGGGCGTGCTCACGAGCATGCACCCATCGACCAGCGCCTCGAGGGCGGCGATCCCGTAGTCCTCTCGTCGCGGCGCGGCCACGAACACGCGCGCGCGACGAAGCAGCGCGCGGTACTCGGCGGGGGGGAGGCGCCCCGCGACCTCGACGCCTTCGCGGGGCTCGAGCGCGTCGGTCCCGGCGACGACGAGGGTCTCGCCCTCGCGACGCGCCCGCGCCCACGCCGCGAGGATCACGTCGAGGCGCCGCTTCACGGGATCGCCCGCATAGGCCAGGGCGGCCACGTCGCGTGCCGCCCCGGTGCCCAGGGGTCCCGAGGGCTCGACGGGAACGGGCACCACCACGGGGTCGACGTAGCGGTCGCGCAAGGGCGCCATCGCCCCGACGCTCATCGGCATCACCAGGAGCGCTTCCGAGAGCCGGCGGCGCTCGAGCGAGCGCTGCCAGATGCCGTGACGGCCGGGGCGGTTCTCCCGCGCCGTGGAGTCGAGCCAGATGGCACCCGGTACCGGCCCGAGGAGCGCCGCCGTGATCGAGCAGTAGATGATCGAGCGGGGCTGGTGCGCGGCGATCGCGGCCTCCGCCGCTCGTCGCGAAGCGAGTGCCTCGAGCAGGTCGGTGAGCGCGAAGGTCCGCACCCGGGGCACCGGTCCGGCGATGACCAGCACCACGTTTACTCCGGCCCGGCTCAGCGCTCCGGCGAGCTCAGCGGACGAGGCCCTCCAGCCGCTGGTGGTGCCGAGCGAAACGACGAGGACGTCGGTGGAACCCACTACTTACGGGCGTGGCTGCGCGCGATGAGCGCGCCGAGTGGAGCCGTTGAGCTCGTAGAGGTTCGAGCGGAACCCGGGAGTGCGCACGAGCCGGATCGGCTTCAGGGGGGAGGTCGGCTCGACGTAGAAGCGCACCCCGTCGCGTTCCTCGATCGCCGTGACCGCCGACGCCTGGCGTCGCCACGCCAGCGCCCAGATGATCGCGAAACCCGCGGCCACCGCGGAGATCTGGGGCGCGAACAGCGCGCAGGCACCGGCGCCGAGCGTCGAGAGGAGGAGGGGCCAGAGCCGGTTGAGCAGCGTCCGGCCGGGGTTGAGCTCGGGGAGCGTCGCCTGCGTGCGGGCGCTGGCGAGCAAGGTGGCGATCGGGGACGTGGTCCCCGCGTGGCGGCCGATCCATCCGCCGAAGATCGCAGCGAGAAGCCACCAGCCGATCGCGACGGGGGCGAGCAGGTTCCCGAAGGCATCCTGTCCGGTGGCGACGGTGACGGCCGCCAGGGCGCTGGCCGCGCCGGCGCTGAGCAGCACAGTCGTCCTCAGGAGGTCGGTGAAGCGCACTTTCTAAGGGTCGATCAGCATCGCCAGCAGCTCACGGACGCCCTCCGTGCCCTCGACCGTGACGTCGGCCTCCTCGGCGATCTCCGACGGGCCTTCGTCAGAAAGCACGCCGACCCTGATCACGTCCGCGATCTCGCCCTCCTCCGCGAGCTGCTCGAGCGCGCGGAAGGCGTCCACGTCGGTGGTGTCGTCGCCGACGTAGAGCGCGGCGCTGAGCTGGGCACCGTCGAGGAAGGCCCTTACGCCTGCTCCTTTGTCGATCCGCACCGGCGGCCTCACCTCCAGCACCTTGCGTCCCCAGTGGGTCCGCAGCCCCCCCTCCTCGGCGCGCTCGGCGATCGCGTCGACCACCGTGCGGGCGGCTTCCTCGTCAGGAGCGCCGCGCCAGTGGAAGGCGACGATCGGGCCCTTGTCCTCGATCCGCACCCGGTGCCGGCGGAGATCGGGCGTGTCGGTCTCGCGGGAGAAATCTTGGATCCGCCGGGCCCATTCTTCGACCGCCGGGTCGAGCACGGGCTCGGTCCAGCCGGCCCTGAGCAATTCCGCCCCGTGGGAGCCGATGTAGGAGATCGTCCCGATCGAGACCATCGCCCGCGCCTCCGAGGCACGGCGGCCGCTGACGCACGCCACCATGCCGTAGCGCCGGGCCACCGCGATGAGCAGCTGCCGCGTTCCCTCGGGCACGTTCGCGGCATCGGCGTGCTCGACGATCGGGGCCAAGGTGCCGTCGATGTCGAGCAGGATCGCCGCACTTGCGGGGTCAGCACGGAGCGGCTCGAGTGCCTGAGGCTGGAGCGCAGACGGCACGACTCTAGTATGCCTGCTCATGGCATCTCTGACGGAGACGGCGAGCGGCACGATCAATCGGTAGCATCGTCGGTTGCAACCGGGGGAACCGAGCTTGGACAAAGCTTGCGACGGAGGAGATGCTGATGAGACGCTCGAGCGCGGCGATGGTGGTCGGACTTCTGCTGGCCGTGCTTGGGGGACTCGGCGCCAGTGGCGCCTCGGCCGCAAGCGCGGTCGTCGCTCGCCAGCCGACCGTCTGTCCGTCCGGTCTGGGCAGCTCACGCGACCCGTCGAACCCGCTCGCGCTCCCGACGGCGCCGGGCAGCAACCCGCTGGCCGGGGCGCAGCCGCTGTTCTTCGTCCAGACCCCGGCCCGGGGCATTGCCGCCAGCGCCATTGCCGGGCTCCTCGGCGTCTCTCCTCCCGACACCGAGTCCTGGGCCAGCTTCGCCGCGAGCCTCCAGTCGGGCCCGCTGGCGCAGGAGCTGGCGGCTGACCCCACGCTGGCCGGCAAGGTCGCGCTGCTCTCGCTGATCGCCAACGAGCCGGAGACGTCGCGCTTCAGCAGTTACACGGCGGGCGGCGGCCCCGGAGCGATCTACTCGCAGCTCAACAAGTTCCTGTGCCGCATGCACGCCGTCGCCCCGAGCGCGATCCCGCTGCTCTCGACCTACTTCATCCAGCACACCGATAACTGCCCGACCGAAACCGCGGCTGCGCAGGCCGTGTTCGAGCGTCAGGTCGACGAGTTCGCCGTCGGGGTCGCGGATTATCCGACGGTCATCTTCCTGGAGGAGGATGCGGTCGACACCTCCGGGTGCCTGAGCAGGCGAGGCCTCGCCGTGCGCAAGAAGCTGCTTGCCTTCGAGGTCAACGCGCTCTCGAAGATCCCCCACGCCGTCGTCTACATCGACGGTGGAACCGAGGACGCCAACAGCCCGCAGTTCGCGGCGAAGATCCTCAACGCTGCCGGAATTCGCAAGATCCGCGGCTTCTTCCTCAATGCCACGCACCGTAACTGGACGAGCAAGGAGATCGCCTTCGGCGAGAAGATCTCGAGGCTCACGCACGGGGCCCACTTCATCGTCAACACCGCCGACAACGGTCGCGGCCCGAAGCTCAATCCCCACCCGTCCCGACAGGGGGTCGAGGATCTCTGCAACCCGCCTTCGAGCGGCCTGGGACCGCAGCCCACGACGGACACCGGCTTTCCCCTCGTCGACGCGTTCGAGTGGACCAGCGTGCCGGGCAAGAGCAGCGGCATGTGCCATCCCGGCGATCCTCCCGGCGGCGTCTTCGGCCTGAACCTGGCGCTGGCCCTGGCGCGTAACGCCAACGGCCAGCTCGGTCCCGGTTACCCCAGCCGCCCGTATTAGCTCGCTACTGGGTGCCCAAGCCGTGATCGATCGCGGCCTTAACGCCCGCCTCGAGCGCGTTCAGGCGAAAGAGCGCGAGCGCTTCCACTGACTGGAAGCGCCGCCCCGGCGCCCCCTCGGGGCCGTGGTGAGAGAGCACGGAATGCAGGAGCGCGAGCCGGCGTTCCTCGTCGAGCGCCGCCGAGCGCTCGGAGAGCATGCGCTGGCCGATCGCCAGGTGACCGAGGAGCCGGCCTTCCTCGGTGAGCCCGAACTCGGCGCCGTAGGTGAATTCCCGAACCTTGCCCAGGTCGTGCACGAGCGCCGAGGTGAGCAGCAGGTCGGCGCTCAGGCGTGGGTGGAGCTGACAGAGCTCGTGCGCGAGGGTCGCCACCCCGACCGTGTGCTCGAGCAGGCCGCCGAGATAGGCGTGATGTCCCGCGCGCGTGCACGGTGCGCGCCGCCACTGCTCGCGCAGCGCGACATCGGCGAGGAGATCGTCGAGCAGCGAGCGAAAGCGCGGGTCGCGGACCTCGCCCGCCAGGTGCTCGAGGAAGCCGTCGAGCTCGTCGAGGTCGCGGTAGGCGCGGGGAAGGAAGGCCGCGGGGTCGGCGCCGCGGGCGCCGGCGGGCGCGCGGGCGACGCTCGCCAGCTCGAGCACGAGCTCGTCGCGGAAGCGCTCGACGCGCCCGGTCACGCGGACCAGGTCGCCTCGCTCGAAGCCCCCGGCGAGCGTGTCGGCATCGCGAAAAGCCCGCGCCGCCAGCGTCCCTGTGCGGTCGCGCAGCTCGAGCGCCAGGTAGGGAGAGCCGGTGCGCGTGATCAGACGATCCTTGCGCGTACAGGCGAACACGGCGTGAACGTCCTGTCCCGGGCGCAGCGCGCTCACGCTGGTGGGTTCCGACTTCACGATCTCCATCATGTACGGTGGACCGGATGCAGCCGTTGCAATGGGACCATCGCCCCGACGGCCTTCGCGCTCCCGCCTTGGTTTGCGCCTTCACGGGCTGGAATGACGCCGCGGACGCGGCATCGACAGCGCTCACCTTCGTCGGCAAGGCGCTCGAGGCGGGGCGCTTCGCGACCATCGATCCCGAGGACTTCTACGACTTCCAGGCGACGCGACCGCGGATCAAGCTCGTCGAGGGGCGCACGCGGGAGATCGTGTGGCCCGCAGTCGAGCTCTACGAGGCCCGCGTCCCCCGCGCGCCGCGCGACCTGGTCCTGCTCGCCGGCGCCGAGCCCTCGTTCCGGTGGCGGACATTCAGCAAGCTCGTCGTCGACCTCGCCGAGGTCCTCGGGTGCCAGCTCGTGGTCACCCTCGGCGCGCTCCTCGCCGACGTTCCGCATACGCGGGCGGTGTCGATCACGGGACTTGCGTCGGACCCGGAGCTCGTAGCCAGGCTGGGGCTCGAGACCTCGTCCTACGAAGGGCCGACGGGAATCACGGGCGTCCTCCATACGGCCTGCCAGCAGGCCGGGATCCCGTCCGCGAGCCTGTGGGCGGCGGTGCCTCACTACGTTGCGGCCGCCCCCAACCCCAAGGCGGCACTGGCCCTCGTCCGCCGGCTCGAGGGGCTCGTGGGCGTCGCCGTCGACGCCTCCGAGCTCGAGACCGCCTCCGCGGACTACGAGCGCCAGGTCAACATCGCCGTGCAGGGCGATCCCGACGTGCAGGCCTTCGTCGAGCAGCTCGAGCAGGCCGCCGGCTTGGGACCGACGGGAGAGACAGGGTCGCTCCCATCCGGCGAGACCATCGCCAAGGATCTGCAGCGCTTCCTGCGCCAGCGCGGGTCAGAGGGCGAGCCCCCGGCGGCCTAGAGGCAAGGCCCAGGAGAATCGGCGCCAGCCGACTGCCCGTTACCGCTCGGCGGCCGGGCACACCAGCCGGTAGTCGCAGATCGAGCACGCCGCGAACGAGGGCGTGGGCTCGAACCCCTGGGAGAGGATCCCTTCGGCGACCTCGTTCGTCACGTCGAGGATCCACTCGCGGTCGCCGTCGCCGCGCGCGAGCGCGACCTTCTGGTCGTCGAGCAGGTAGTAGTAGGCCTGCCGGGAGGCGTCGAGACGCCACGCCTCGCTCGCGCCGACGGCGTAGAGGGAGAGCTGGACGTCCTCGGCGAGCTGAGCTTCGCTCTTGGGACGGCCGGTCTTATAGTCGATGAGCTCATACTCTCCTCCGGGCAGCCGGTCGACGCGATCGACGCGACCGCGGAGCAGGTGGGGACCGACCTTGAAGGCGAACGACTTCTCGAACCAGATCGGCTCGGACTCCTCGGACTGAAAGCGCGTGTGGTAGCGCACGAGGGCGGCGGCCGCCTTCCCGTGGAGCTGGCGCTCCTCCTCGGAGTCGCCGAAGCCGCCCCGCCGCCAGCCGGCGTCGAGGAGTCCGAGGAGCTCTGACTGCGAGCCGCCTCCCGTTCCCGCGTGGAAGCGCTCGAGCACCTGGTGGACGAGGATCCCGAAGCGCTGATGGATCGTTGGCTCCTGGGGGATGCGGAAGACGCGGGCGAACTTGTACTTGAGGGGGCAGGTGCGGTAGGTGTCGATGTCGCCGGCCGAGAGCACCAGGCCTGCCCCGCGCTTGGGGAGGAACGGCTCGAGCGAGGGCTCCTCGCGCGCGACCATGGCCTGGGCCCGCCGGCGGTCGTCGCGCTCGGCGTCGAGCAGGTAGTCGTCCAGGGGCGAGGAGGTGAAGATCTCGCGCTGCTCGGAGGTCACGGCCTGAAGGATCCGGGCATTGACGTCGCGGATCGCCTCGGCCACCCCCTGCCCCTCGGGGCGCGCGATGAGCGCCGAGACCTTGAGCAGCTCGAGGTAGCGGACGACCGCATGCGAGATGTCGACGTCGGTGTCGAAGCGCAGCTCGCTCAGCCGCCCGCCCGTCCGCGCCATCCCCTCGAGCAGCTCGTCGCGCAGCATCCGGTAGGTGGAATGAAGCGTCTCCGCCGGGCCGAAGAGCTCCTCCTCGCGGCTCTCCCACTCGCCGCCGAGCGCAGCTCGCGCCTGCTCGGCCACCGGCGAGGGCGCGAGCGGCGCGCCGCGGTCGCTCGATCCCGGATGGGCGAGGACGAGGCGCGCGCCGGCGCGCGTCATCGCCACATAGAGGAGCTGGCGCAGCGACAGGTCGCGCCCGGCCGGCGTGTCCTGCGGCAGTCCTTCGTGGAGCAGGGCATCGGGGATGGGCTCGGGCGCCGCCGCGGCGACGCCGGCGTGCAGCCCGATCACGTAGACGTGGTCGGCTTCCACGCTCGCCGCGGCCTGCAAGGTCATCACCTGCACGTCGCGGGGCCCGACGAGATCGGGCTGCTCCTCCTCGGGGAGGGCGGCATCGGCGACGGCGGCGATCGAGCGCGCGAACTCGCGCGGCGTCGCCTGGGGCGAGCGCCGCACGTACGCGGAGGCCAGCTCGCCGAACCGCGCGAGCGCCCGCAGCCGTTGCACGACGTCGGCCTGAGCGGCGAAGAGCTGCTGGCGCCGGAGCCCGAGCCGCTCGATCAGCCGGTGCACGTAGAGATCCGGACGGGTGGTGTCGAGCGCCGCCATGGCCGAGCGGTAGAGCTTGAGGAACACCCGGATGCGCTCCCGCGCCTCGGGGGGAACCTGCGGAGACTCGGTGGCGGCGGCCAGGGCGGCGACCATGTCGAGCTTGCGCCGGCGGGCGATGTGCGTGCAGCGCGCGATGTCGACCGAGCGGAGCTCGATCGGCGGCCGTGCCAGCGCACGCACGACCGCGGGCGCATCGACGGGATCGGCGAGCAGCCTCAGCCAGGCCAACAGGTCGCGCACCTCGGCGCGGTGAAAGAAAGCGGCCTCCCCCACGAGACGATGGGGCACGGCTCGCTCCTCGAGCGCCACCGCCACGGCCTGACCATCGTGGGCGATCGAGGGGACGAGCACGGCGATCTTGCCCGGCTCGACAGCCTCGCGGGCGATCAGCCGCTCGACGTCGGCGGCCACCGACTGGGCCTGGGCGCGCTCGTTGGCGCAGCGCCAGAACACGACCTCGCCACCGGGAGCCGCGCTCGGGGGCTCCGTTCCCGCCAGCCCCGCGAAAGCGGCCCGGAGGACGCGCTCGGGACAGCGGATGCTCCGCTCGAGCGTCAGCACCCGAGCGCCCACGCTCAGCTCCTCGAGTCGCGCCGCGCCGGCGCCCCGGAACCGGCGCACCCCAGCGTGCCGGTCGCCGGTCGCGGTCAGGCCCGCGCCCGCCACGGCGCGGATCAGGCTCGCCGGCGCGAGGTCGAGCTCCTGGGCGTCGTCCACGAGCACGTGCTCGAAGCGCCCGCTGACCTCGGATCGCTCTCGCGCGAGGCGCAGCGCTTCGCGGATCAGGTCGCCGGCGTCGCGTGCCCCGGACTCGCTGAGCATCCGCTCGTGGGCACGATAGACCTCGGCGAACTCGCGCTCGAGCGCCGCTCCCTCACCGTCGCCGAGATCCGCGGCCCACAGCGCGTACTCCTCGGCTTCGATCAACTCCGCCTTGAGCCGGTCGATCCGGCGCACGAAGCCGCCGAGGAGCGCGCTCGGGCTGCCGCCGAAGTCGTGACGGCGGAGGGGCAGGTCGTCGATGCGCTCGAGCAGCATCGCCAGCCGGTCGGCGGCGCCGACCACGGCAGCGAAGGGGTCAAAGCCGGCGTCGTGGAGCAGCCGCGCGGCGAGATCTGCGGGCGTCACCACGATCAGCTCCTCGTAGGCCTGATCGAGTCGGTCGGCAAGTCGCGCGCGCATGGCGTCGGCGGCCGCCGAGGAGGGCGTGAGGACGAGGATCCGCTCGGGCGCCACTCCCCCGCCGGCAAGCCACCCGAAACGCGCCTCGAGCACGCGCGTCTTTCCGCTCCCCCCCGGACCGCAGACCACCAACGGCCCGTCCTCGTGCGTCACCGCTTCGACCTGGACGGGGAGCAGCCCCTCGAGTGACCCCGTGCGCTGCGCGCTCACTCTGACAGCATAGGCGCGTGATGACCCTTCCCGGCTCTGCCCTCGACGCCGACTGGCTGGGCGTGTGCCGACGCGTAGTCGCCGGTCTCGAGACGATGCTCGCCGACGCGCCGAGCACCGCCGAGCGGGCCCGGGAGACCGGCAGCCGCGGCAGCGGGGGCGACCAAACCCTGATCATCGACCAGGCGGCCGAGGACATCGTGTTCGCCGAGCTCGACGCGCTGAGCGCGGCCGGGTACCGCTTCCACGCGATCTCCGAGGAGCGCGGCGAGGTCGACTATGGCGACACGGGCGTGCGCGTGATCATCGACCCGATCGACGGCTCGCTCAACGCCAAGCGGGGGATCCCGCACCACGCCCTGTCGATCGCCGTCGCCGACGGTGACACGATGGCCGATGTGGCCTTCGCCTTCGTTTACGACTTCGGGCCCGCCGAGGAGTGGCGAGCGACCCGCGGCGAAGGGGCCTGGTGTAACGGCGTGCCGCTCGACCGCGCCGCCGGCGAGCGACGCGGTCGCGACGGCAGGCTCGAGGTCATCGGGATCGAGTCTGCCGATCCGCGCTGGGTGGCCGCCTCGATCGACAAGCTCGTGGGGACGTCGTATCGCCTGCGCGCGCTGGGGACGATCGCCTCGTCGTTGTGTCAGGTCGCCGCCGCGCGCTTCGACGCCATGCTCACCCTCCGCAACGGTCGTGGCGTGGACTCCGCCGCAGGTCAGCTCATCGTCCGCGAGGGCGGTGGGTTCGTGTGCTTCCCCGGCTTCGAGGATGACCTCGCCGCCCCGCTCGACGCCACGCCGAGCGCGCCGGTGATCGCCGCCCGGTCGCTCGAAACCCTGCGCGAGCTCGAGGGGGTGCCGACGTGATCGACTGGATCCTCGCCGAGCGCCTCGCCGGATATCTCGCCGGAGCCGGCGACGCGCGCCAGCCGAGCACCGACCTGGTGGCGCTGGCCGCCGAGAGCGAGCGCCGGGTGATCGCCTATACGGGTCTGACTCCGTCCGGTTCGCTGCCCGAGCCCGAGGGGATCTCCCGCCGCGACTGGGTGTCGAGCAACATCACGTCGATGCGCACCCTGCTCGATCCCGTGCTCGAGCGCGCGGGGTCCGGACTCGGACCGCTCCGCCCAGCCGTCCAGATAGGCGTCGGCGCCGTGCTCACCGCCGAGGTGGGCGTAGTGATCGGATACCTGGCGCAGCGCGTGCTCGGCCAGTACGAGCTCGTGCTTCTCGACGAAGCGGCCGCCGAGCAGCCGCCGCGGCTCCTGTTCGTCCTCCCCAACCTCGGCGAGGCGGTTCGCGCCTTCGGCGCCGAGGAGCGCGAGTTCGTGACCTGGGTCGCACTCCACGAGGTCACCCACGCCGTCCAGTTCTCGGGCGTTCCCTGGCTGCAGGGCCACCTGGCGGGCCTGGTGCGCGAGCTCTTCCAGGGGGCCGAGCTCCGGCTCGACTCCTCGCGGAAGCTGAGCTGGCCCACCCGGGCCACGATCAGCCGGATCGGGGACGCCCTGCGCCGCGGCGACTTCATCGCGCTCCTGGTGACCCCGGCCGAGCGGTCCGTGCTCGACCGGGTGCAGGCCGTCATGGCGGTGATCGAGGGGCACGCCGAGCACGTGATGGACGCCGTCGCCCCCGATCTGCTCCCCTCCTTGCCGCGACTGCGTGAGTCGCTCGATCGCCGGCGCCGCTCGCAGTCGACGCTGTCGCGCATCGTCGCCCGCCTGCTCGGCCTCGAGCTCAAGCTCCGCCAGTACGAGCAGGGCAAGATCTTCTGCGACGCCGTCGTGCAGCAGGGCGGAACCGAAGCGCTCCACCACGTGTTCAGCGCACCGTCGGCGCTGCCGACGCTGATCGAGCTTCGCGATCCGTCAGCCTGGCTCGCGCGGACGGGCCCCGAGCGCGACTCCCAGGGCGCTTAGCCCTCAGGGCTCGTCGCGAGCCCTTAGCCCGACATCGTCGGCGCTTCCCTGTAACGGACGTCTCAGGCCGGGGTACAAACACATGTTCGGTGATAATCCTGACCCGAACAAGACTTAGAAGTAATATCCTTTGCCCCCTCATGCGAGTGGAGACGTTGAGAACTGATGGCTACTACCACGAACAGGGCCGGGACCCGCGCGAGCACCACGCGTAGGACCGGCACGTCAACCCCGAGGCGCTCCAACGCCTCGACTACGACCTCGACCCAGCCCACCACGCGCGTGGAGCACGTCCAGCAGCTCGCTGAGCGGGCTGTCCTGGTCCCCGTGGGCGCTGGACTCATGGTCCGAGACAGCTTGGTCTCGAACGTCCGCGGCCTAACCAGCAAGTACACCACCCGCCAGGGCGTCGAGCGAGAGCTCAAGCGCTACGAGCGTCGTGGCGCGACGGCCCGGAACCGCTTCGAACGCCAGGTTCGCAGGACCCGGACACGCTTCGAACGCGATCTGCGCCAGCGGCGCAAGACCGTGGAGCGCACGGTGAAGCAGAACCGCCGCAAGCTCGAGCGCGAAGTGCGCTCGGTCCGTAAGGACTTCGAGAAGCAGTCGGGGAGCCTGACCACCCGCGTCGAGAAGCTCGTCGACGAGGCGCAGGGTCTGCTCGCGTCGGTTTCCTAGGCATACACCACTTCCTCCGCCCGGCGATCAGGAGAGCGCCGACCGCGGAAGAGGTTCGCCGGCCCCATATCTCGCCGGCGGACGTAGCA
>Ga0302314_10014860_pt1 | contig 13279 bp, 11 predicted proteins | sample III_Palsa_N2_3_FD_200533 | JGI IMG/M metagenome (GOLD analysis project Ga0302314, IMG submission 200533) | Peat permafrost microbial communities from Stordalen Mire near Abisko, Sweden - III_Palsa_N2_3 | ecosystem: Environmental > Terrestrial > Soil > Palsa > Peat permafrost | place: Sweden...
AGCGCGGCATAGAGCCGTCGACGCGTCAGGGCCCGGTAGAGGGTCAGGAGGTAGTGCTGGAGCAATGTCGTCTCAGATTTCGCGGCGGGCGGAGACGACGATGCGGCCGTCGAGCATGTCGATACGGCGCTTGGCCAGGTCGGCGTGGCTGGGGGAGTGGGTGACCATGACCACCGTGGCGCCGTCTTCGTTCAGGCTCTGCAGGATGCCCATAACCTGGGCGCCGTTTTCGGTGTCGAGGTTGCCGGTGGGTTCGTCCGCCAGGATCAGGCTGGGCTGGCCGACAATGGCCCGCGCAATGGCGGCGCGCTGCTGTTGGCCGCCTGAAAGCTGGTGCGGATAGTGCCGGGCGCGATGGCCGATGCCGACCCGGTCCATGGCCGCCTGCACCCGCGCCCGCCGATCCTTGCCGGCCCATTTGCGATAGACGATGCCCAGCTCGACATTCTCGGCGACGGTCAGCTCGTCGATCAGGTTGAAGCTCTGGAACACGAAGCCGAGGTTGTCGCGGCGCAAGCGGGCCAGCTCCGCCTCGGCCATGTCGGTGACCTCCAGATCGCGGAACATGTATTTGCCGCTGGTGGGGCGATCGATGGTGCCCAGAATGTTCAGCAGGGTGGACTTGCCACAGCCGGACGGTCCCATGATGGCGACGAACTCGCCCTCCTCGATCTGCAGTTCGATCGACTTGAGCGCCGTGGTCTCCACTTCATCGGAGCGGTAGAGGCGATGGACATCGGCCAGGACAATCATGGGGCAGCCTTCTGAGAATCGGGATCAGTGCAGGATGAGGTGGGTGGATTTGGCGTAGCCGTCGTAGCTGGAGGTCACCACGCGATCACCGGGGTGCAGGCCGGAGGTGATCTCCACCTGCTGCGGATTGCGGCGGCCGACGGTGATGGGACGCCGATCGGCGCGATGGCCGCCGCCATCGAGCACGAAGGCGTAGCTTCCGCCGCCCTCCTCCAGCCAAGCGCCATTGGGCGCCACCAGCGCTTGTTGCGTGTCGCCGAGCGTGATCCGCACGTCAGTGCTTTCACCCCGGTGCAGGCCGACGTTCGGCGGCTTGTTGAAGGTCAGCTCGACGCGGAAGCGGCCACTGGTCACCTGCGGCAGGACCCGCGAGACGGTCAGGGCGACGGTGTGGCCGTCGAAGTCGCCGGTCGCCGGCTGGCCGGCGGTGACCCGACCCAGATAGTATTCGTCGACGTCGGCGGTGAGCTTGTAGGCGCCCTCGGAGTCGATCTGGCCGACCGGATCGCCGGCCTTAAGCGACTGGCCAGGTTGCAAGGTGAAGTCGGTCAGGCGACCGGCCACCGGGGCGCGGACCACCAGGGCGTCGAGGCTGGACTTCACCACCGCCAGATTGCTGTTCAGGCTGGAGCCGGTCTGGCGGATCTGCGCCGCCTGCGCGCCGGCGATGGCGTTCTCCTCCTGCTCGCCGGCCTTCAGCGCCTTGAGTCGGTCGCGGTAGTAGTTGGCCTCGTCAGTGAAACTCTTGACCTCGGCGTCCGAGACGAAGCCCAGGTCGTGCAGGTGCTGGCGGGTATCGAGATCATGCTGAGCCTTCAGCAGGCTGTAGCTGGTCTCGGAAACTTCCTTCTCGCGATCCAGCCGGTTGCGCTCCAGGGCCAGTTGCTGGGCGCTGGTATCGCCCAGCCGGCCAGCGATCTCAGCCTCCTTGGAGGTGACGTCCAGCTTGAGTTGCGGATTGCTCAGGGTGGCCAGCGAGGCGCCTTCGGCGACCTCCGAGCCGTCCAAAACGATGACCTTGTCCACTTGGCCGCCCTCAACCGCGGTGACGAACACCGTGCTCAGAGGGGCGATCTCGGCTCTGACCGGCAGATAATCCTGGAAGGCGGTGTTCTGAACCTGACCGATTTCCAAGGCGCCGGCCTTCACCGACAGGCTGTTCGGCGGCGGCAACAACCGGATCAGGACGATGAGCACGACGACCGCCGCGACGACAGCGCCGCCGATCTGCATCGGCCGGGTGATGCGTGCGCGCGGCTTCTCGATGCGGCGGTCCATGCTGGCGCCGGGCGCGAAGGGGGCCGGGTCTGGAGTGTGTTCGGAAGTGTTCGGTTCGGTCACAGGTTGTTCTCTCAGCCTTAAGTGTAACGCGACCGCGTCCAAAACTAACAGATTGGGTTTATTGACATTTTCGCCCCTTTGGCTTTGCATGTGTTCGGCAAAACGCGAAGTGTCCGATTCCGAACATGCTAGACTCCCCGTCAACCCCTAAAGACCATGTGCTGTTCGTGGACGACGATCCGGACGTGCTGAAAGCCGCCGGCCTGCTGCTGGGCCGGCATGGCTTGCGGATGACCGAAGCGCGCAGTCCGGCGGAAGCCTGGAGTGTGTTGGCGGCCGAACCTGTGGACGCCATCCTGCTGGACCTGAACTTCGCGCGGGGCGCCACCGCGGGCGATGAAGGCTTCCAAACCCTGGACGACATCCTGGCGCGCGACCCTGACGCGGCTGTGGTGGTGGTCACCGGCCATAGCGGCATCAATATCGCCGTCGCCGCCATGCGGGCCGGCGCCAGCGACTTCGTCATGAAGCCCTGGAACAACGAGCGGCTGATCACGACGATCAACACGGCGCTGGAGACGCGACGACGTCGGCTGAAGGCTACGGCCGCCACCGCATCCACGCCGGATGTCTGGATGGACAACGCGCCACTGCTGGGCGAAAGCCCCGCGATTCAGCGCGTGCGCGACCTGATCCGGCGCGCGGCGCCGACCGACGCCTCGGTGCTGATCCACGGCGAGGCTGGAACCGGCAAAACCCTGATCGCCCGCAACCTTCATCTACAATCGGCCAGAGCGGCCGGCCCCTTCGTGCCGGTGGACCTGGCGGGTCTTTCGACGGATGAGGCGGAGGCGGCGCTATTCGGCGGTGATCGGCAAGATGGGGCCATCGAACAGGCTCGCGGCGGCACCCTGTTGTTGGAGGAGATATCAGCCCTCGCGCCGGTGCTGCAGATCCGGCTGCTGGACCTGCTGGACGCAAGGCGCACGGGCCTCTCGGCGCTGGACATAAGGGTTCTGGCGGCGACGCGGCAGCGCGAGGCGCTGACCGGACCCCAAGGTCTGCGCGATGACCTGTTCTACCGGCTCAACACCGTGGAGATTCTCGCCCCGCCTCTGCGCGAGCGCGGCGGCGACGCCCTGATCCTGGCGCGCCACTTCCTGCACCTCTACGCCCAGCGCTACGGCCGCCCGGTCAAGGCCGTGGCGCCAGAGGTGATCGAGACCATCACAGAGAGCCCCTGGCCCGGCGACGTTCGCGCCCTGCGCCAAGCCATGGAGCGCTGCGTGATCTTCGCCGAGGGGGACAGCTATCAGCTGTCCGATCTGGCGCTTACCGAGAGCCAGCACACGCCGGCGGCGCCCGCGCGATCGGACCTGAATCTGGTGGAGTCCGAGCGCACCTTGATCAGCCGTGCGCTCAAGCGGCACAACTTCAATGTCAGCCACGCCGCCAGGGAACTGGGCCTGACCCGAGCCGCCCTCTATCGCCGTATGGCCAAGCATGGACTTTAGGCGGCAGGCCGGCCGCGCCCTGGGCCAGGCGCTGCTGTTCGCCTGCGGAATCGGCGTGGTCATCGCGCTGCGCTTCGGCCTCTATGCCTGCACCGCAGTGTTGGTCCTGCTCGCCGTCTGGCTAGGCTCGGTGGCGATCTGGCCAGCCTATGAGATCGGCTCACCGTCAGCCCGCGCGCCGACCGACCCGGCGACCCCATCCAAGGCCGACCAGCGCTGGCTTGGCAGCCTGTTGGACCAGACTCCGGCGCCGCTGTTGGTGCTGCATCCGGACGGCGTCATCCGCACGGGCAATCGTGCGGCCCGCACCCTGTTCCACACCGACGACCGCCTGATCCAGCCGCCCGATATGCTGGTCCACGCGCTGAACAGCCCCTCCCCAACCGAGCGGCTGACGGTAACCTTGGAAACCGAGGCTGGACCGCGCGCCTTCGCCGTCTCCATGAGCGATCTGGTGGGACCCGAGGGCGCGCTCAGGCTGGCGGTGCTGCTGGATATCCAACCGGAAATTCGCGCCGCCGAGGCCGCCGCCCTGCGCGACCTGCTACAGGTGCTGAGCCACGAAATCATGAACGCCCTGACGCCTATCGCCTCGCTGGCCAGCACGGCGGTGGATCTCTTGGGCGACGAGACGCCCGACTCCACCGCCCAGGCACGCGACGCGGTGGAAACCCTGGCCCGGCGAGCCGAGGGGCTCACGCGGTTCGTCGACGCCTACCGCACTCTCGCCCGCCTGCCGCCGCCCAGCCTGAAACCCACCCGCCTCGGCGCCCTGCTGGGCGAGGTGTCCAGGGTGTTTCGCAGCCGGTGGGAGCGGCAGGGGGTGATGCTGGAGGTGAACGAGCCGGCGCTGGATTTTGACCTGGACCTGGATATGGACCTCCTGGTCCACGCCCTGATGAATGTGATGTCGAACGGCGCCGAGGCCACACTGGCCGCGCCCGGCGAACGGCGATTGGTGAAGCTGACCGCTCGAGCGCGGGAAAATGGCGCGGTGCTGACGATCGAGGACAGCGGGCCGGGGGTCGCACCGACGGATCGCGAGCGGGTGTTCCGCCCCTTCTTCACCACCAAGGCGCAAGGCACCGGCGTTGGTCTCAGCTTCGCCCGGCAGGTCGCCCTGAGCCATGGCGGCGATCTGGCGCTGTTGCCCCAACGCGCGGGAACCGGCGCCGAGTTTCTGCTGACGATCTGACTCGGCTTCCGGAAGAGGTGCGAGGCTATCATCCGACTTACTGGCGGCCGGTGCATTTTCGCTAAGCCTCAGCTCCGATCACATTTAAGGTAGAGTCCCCAGGCCAACCGACGACACTGAGACGTGAGCACAGTTCCTTTCCTTGAAATCGTCGGGTTCGTGGTCCTTGGCCTTTCGGTCTGTGGGGCGGTCTATTCGATCATGGCGGCGGTCGCGCTTTGGCGATTCATACGCAGGCCGACGGCGACGCCGATGGCTTCCCCGCCGATCACCGTGCTGCGGCCGCTGTTTGGCGAAGAGCCGGAGCTCTATCAAAACCTCGCCAGTGTCTGCGCCCAGACCTACGGCGGCGGCGTGCAAACAATCGTCGGCGCGCGCGAGGCGTCTGACGCCGCCTTGACCATCGCCCGCCAGGTGCAAGGCGATTGGCCTGACAAAGACATCACCGTCATCAGCAATCCCGCTTTGCACGGGACCAATCGAAAGATCAGCAATCTCATCAACCTGTCGGCGCAGGCCCACGGCGATGTGATCATCATCGCCGACAGCGACGTTCGCTTCCCGCCGGAAGCCTTCGACGCCATCATCGCCGCGTTGGAGCAGCCACAGGTCGGGCTGATCTATTGCCTCTATCGCGGGCGGCCCACGACAAGTCTCTGGTCGGCGCTCGCGGCGATGGACATCAATATCCGGTTCGCGCCGAGCGTGGTTGTGGGTCAGGCGCTGGGCGCCAATCCCTGTCTTGGGCCGGCCATGGCGCTGCGCGCCGATGTCCTGAAGGACATCGGCGGCCTGGAACGGCTGGCCGATTACCTTGCCGACGACTATGAGCTTGGCCGCGCCGTTCGGCAGGCGGGTTATCGAGTCGCCTGCCCCCAGTTAGTGATCGATCACGTGTTTCCCGAGACGAGTTTCAAAGAGGTCTTTGTCCACGAGCTGCGCTGGTCGCGGACCGTGCGACTGGTGCAGCCGGCCGGCTATTTCGGCAGCCTGATCATGCATTTCCTCGCGCTGGCGCTTATCGGCGCGGCCTTCACCGGATTCAGCACGCCGGCGCTGATCATGCTGGGCGGCCTCGCCGCCTTCAGGCTCATCCAGGCCTACATCCTTTGTCGATTGATGGCGGCGGATCGGCGCGGTCTTTGGCTGTTCCCGGCGCGCGATCTGTTGTCGTTCGCCGTCTTCGTTGTCGGGGCTTTCGGCAACCGGGTCGAGTGGCGCGGCGTGCGATCCAACGTCGCGCGAGACGGGACGATGGGCGCCACGTGAGCGAAGAGACGAAGACCGAGGCTGCGCCCAGCCGCAAGGGGCGCACCGCGACGATCGTCGCGGCGCTGATCGGGTTGGCTGTCGCCACGGCCGTGATCGGCTATTTCAATTTCGGCGCCGTCCTCAGGGCGATGGCGCCGATCGGCGTCCCAGGCTTCCTCGTCGTGATCGCCGCCCAGGTCGTCCTGTTCATCCCACTGGGCGTCGCCTGGTGGCTCGTCGCACCGGCCGAGCCGATCGACAAAGCGCCCGCCTTCATGTGGGCCAGGCTGTTGCGGGAGGCGTCTTCGGACGTGCTGCCGTTCTCGCAGCTCGGCGCCATCGTCATCGCCGGGCGGGCGGCGGTGCTGGGCGGCGTGGATGCTTCCGTGGCCATCGGCTCGATCACGGTCGACATCACCATCGAGATGATCGGTCAGCTGACCTACACCCTGATCGGCATTGGCCTGCTGGCCCATCACCTCGGATTCGCCAACTTCCGCCACAGCCTCGCGCCCGTCGCCGCCGGCGGCGTGGTGATCGCGCTGGTGATGATCAGCGGCGTCATCTTTGTGCAGCGGCGCGGCCTGGGTCTCGTCATGGGACTGATCAATCGGCTGCCCCCGGTCGCGGGACGCCATGCCGACGCGGTCATCGCCGCGATCAAGACGGCGCATGCGGCCCCGGGCCGGATGATGCTGGGGCTGGCTCTACACCTGGTTTGCTGGTTCGGCGCGGCCGCGGGGACGTGGCTGATCCTGTCCCTCATCGGCCACCCCCTACCCTATCTGTCCGTGGTGGCGGTCGAGAGCCTGCTGTTCGCCGCGCGGAATGTCGCCTTTTTCGCGCCAAGCGGCCTCGGTGTTCAGGAAGGCGCCTATGCCCTGCTGGGTCCGCTGTTCGGTCTTCCGGCCGAGGCCGCTCTGGCGCTGTCCCTGCTCAAGCGCGCGCGCGACATCGCCATCGGCGTGCCGATGCTGTTGAGCTGGCAGTTCCTGGAAAACAGGCGGATTTTGCGCGGAGCTGATCGCCATGTCTGAGCTCGGCGGCACAGCCCTGGTGACGGGCGCATCAGGCTTCGTTGGATCATCGGTCGCGCGGGCGGCGCAGGCGCGCGGTCTTTCCCTGCGCGTCTTGGTTCGCGAAGCCAGCCCACGACATAACATCGAGGGCCTGGGCGCCGACATCGTGGTGGGCGACATGGCCGATCCCGCCGCACTGGCCAAGGCGATGTCGGGCGTCAGATATCTCTTCCATGTCGCCGCCGACTACCGGCTGTGGGCGCGAGATCCGGAGGAGATCGTTCGCCACAATCTGGAAGGAACCACCGCGGTGATGACCGCGGCCCTGGCCGCTGGCGTCGAGCGGATCGTCTATACCAGCAGCGTCGCTACGCTCGGCTTCCACGATGACGGCCGTCCATCCGACGAGACGCTTCCCCTGACGCCCACGGAGGCCATCGGCGCCTATAAGCGCAGCAAGGTGATGGCCGAACGGGCGGTGCAAAAGATGCAGGCCGAGCGCGGTCTGCCGGTGGTGATCGTCAGCCCCTCCACGCCCATCGGTCCCCGCGACATCAAACCCACGCCAACCGGCCGCATCATCGTCGAGGCGGCCGAAGGGCGGATGCCGGCCTTCCTCGACACCGGCCTCAACCTCGTCCACGTGGACGATGTCGCCGAGGGCCATATGCTGGCCCTGGAGAAGGGCCGCCTCGGCGAGACCTACATCCTGGGCGGCCAGGATGTCAGCCTCGGCCAGTTCCTGGCCGACATCACCAACCTGGTCGGGCGCAAGCCGCCGACCATCAGCCTTCCCCGCGCGCCGCTCTATCCCCTCGCCCTGATCACTGAAGCCATCGCCCAACTGACCGGCAAGGAACCCTTCCTGACCCGCGATGCGTTGAAGATGGCCAGCCACCACATGTTCTTCTCTTCGGCCAAGGCCGAGCGGGAGCTGGGCTATGCCGCTCGGCCCTATCCGCAGGCCATCGCCGACGCCGTCGCCTGGTTTCGCGAGGCGGGTTATCTGCGATGAAGGTCGTGGGCGTGATCCTGGCCTGCCTGCCGCTGCTGATCTGGATCTATATGATCGTCGGTAGAGGCATGTTCTGGCTCGCCCGCGAACGCGATGACGGACCACAGCCGACCGATCCAACGGCCTGGCCGTCCGTCGCGGTCGTCGTGCCGGCGCGGGACGAGGCCGACGTCATCGCCCGCTCGATCGGCAGCCTGCTCGCGCAGGACTACCCGGGTCCCTTCCGCGTGATCCTGGTGGACGACGGCAGCAGCGACGGAACGGCCTTGGTCGCCGCCGCGGCGGCCGCGAAGCTGGAGCGTGGCGCGTCGCTGATGATCAAGCCGGGCGCTCCGCTGGCGCCGGGCTGGACTGGCAAACTCTGGGCCATGAAGCAGGGCGTGGACGCCGCGAGCGAAGGCCAGCCAGCGCCCAAATACCTGCTCCTGACCGACGCGGACATCGCCCACACGCCAGACAATCTGCGGCGTTTAGTGGCGCGGGCGGAGGCTGGCGGCCTGGTGCTGACCTCGTTGATGGCCAGGCTGAGCTGCGTGACCGCGCCCGAAAAGCTGATGATCCCGGCCTTCGTCTACTTCTTTGCCATGGTCTATCCGTTCGGCCAGGTGAACGACCCCAAGAGCCGTATCGCCGGCGCGGCGGGCGGTTGCATGTTGGCCAGGGCCGATGCATTGCAAGCGGCGGGGGGGATCGCCGCCATTCGTACCGCCATCATCGACGACTGCGCCCTGGGCGCGGCCATGAAGCAGCAGGGACCGATCTGGCTGGGCCTGACCGACAGGGCCGAAAGCCAACGCCCTTACGTGACCCTGGGCGAGATTGGACGAATGATTTCGCGCTCCGCCTACGCGCAACTCGACTACTCGCCGCTGATCCTGGCCGGGTCTTTGGCAGGGTTGGTCTTGACCTATCTGGCGCCGCCGCTGATCGCCGTCTTCGCGCCCGGACTGCTGAAGCTGGCGGGTCTGGCGGCCTGGACGCTGATGGCGATAAGCTTCCAGCCGATGCTGAAGTTCTATCGCCGCTCGCCGCTCTGGGGATTTGCCCTGCCAGTGATCGGCGCCCTCTACACCGCCTTCACGGTCAAATCGGCCGTCGATGTCTGGATGGGCCGGGGCGGCTTCTGGAAGGGTCGCGCCCAGGCGCGGGCGGGACGCGTATGAGCCAGACCACCACCGAACTCGCCCCGCGCAAGACGCACAAGCAGGAGAACTTCCCGGTCGCCTCCTTCGTGCTGAAGCCACAGCACCGGGCGGCGATCATGGCCTTCTACCGCTTTGCCCGGACAGCGGACGATATCGCCGACCACGCTTCGCTGAAGCCCGACGAAAAGCTTGACCATCTGGAGCGTATGCGCGCCACCCTGGCCGGCGAGCGCGACGATGACGCGCCGTCCCTGGCGCTGCGTCACGTGCAGGACGAATGCCGGCTCGACTCCACGCACGGCCTGGATTTGCTCCGTGCCTTTCGCCAGGACTCGACCCAGACTCGCTACGCCGACTGGGCCGCGCTGATGGACTATTGCCGGTATTCGGCGATGCCGGTTGGCCGTTATGTGTTGGATGTTCACGGCGAGGATCGCGCCACCTGGCCGGCCTCGGACGCCCTTTGCGCCGCGCTGCAGGTGATCAATCACCTGCAGGACTGCGGCAAGGACTACCGCGAGCTGGACCGGGTCTATCTGGGCCAGAAGGCGCTGGCGGCGGCGGGGACCAATGTCGAGGCGCTGGCGGATGGCCGCGCCTCGCCGGCGCTGCGATCTGTGATCGTCGACATGGCAAGGCGGACGCAAGGCCTGCTGGACCAGTCGCGTGGCTTCGCGAGCCAGATCAAGGACGGGCGCCTCGCCTATGAGGTTGCGCTGATCCAACGGCTGGCCGAGGACTTGACCGCTCGCCTGATCGCGCACGACCCCCTATCTGAGCGGGTGCATCATCGCCCGATAGAGATTCTGCCGCTGGCCTTCCTGGCGGCCACGGACCGGATCGGCGGGCGCAAAACAACAGGCGGCGGCGTGTGAGCGAGCAGGCGGTATACGATCAGGGCGCCATCGAGCAGAAGGTCTCTGGCAGCTCCTTCTATGCGGGCATGCGCATCCTGCCCAAGGCCGAGCGGTCGGCGATGTTCGCCATCTATGGCTTCTGCCGGGCGGTGGACGATATCGTCGACGAGCCGGGCGGCGAGCCGGCGGAGCGGCGGGCCGAACTCGACGCCTGGCGTACGGATGTGGAGCGCCTCTACGCCGGCGCGACGCCCGGGCGAATGGCGTTTCTGGCGGCCGACGTGGACCGCTTCGGCTTGGCCAAGGCGGACTTCCTGGCCGTGATCGACGGCATGCAGATGGACCTAGATGAGGACATCCGCGCCCCCGACGCCGTCAAGCTGGACCTCTATTGTGATCGGGTGGCGAGCGCCGTGGGCCGCCTGTCGGTCAAGGTGTTCGGGATGGACGAGGCGCCGGGTCTGGAGTTAGCCCACCACCTCGGCCGCGCCCTGCAGCTCACCAATATCCTGCGCGACGTCGACGAGGACGCCTCCATAGGCCGGCTCTACCTGCCGCGCGAGGCGCTCGATACAGCGGGGATCACGGGGAATGACCCCGACGCCGTCATCGCCGATCCGCGCATCGACCTGGCGTGCAAATCCGTGGCGGCCCAGGCGCGCGACTACTATGCCCAGGCCGACGCGGTGATGGCCAAACGGCCAGCCGGGCGGTTGGCGGCGCCGCGATTGATGAGCGCCGTCTACGGCCGGATTCTTGACGGCATGCAGGCCAAGGGCTGGGCCCCGCCCCGTGAGCGGGTGAAGATCAGCAAGGCGGCGCTGGTCTGGATCCTGATATCGCGCGGCCTGCTGGGATGACGCCGAAGGGTTCGGCAAAGACGGTTCAGATTATCGGCGCGGGGCTTTCGGGATTGGCCGCCGCCGTGCGTCTGGCCGAGGCCGGCGTCGCGGTCGAGATCAGCGAAGCCGCGGCCCAGGCCGGCGGTCGATGCCGGTCCTTTCACGACGCCCGGCTGGACATGGTGATCGACAACGGCGCCCACCTGGTGCTGTCCGGCAACCAGGCGGTTCATCGCTATCTGGAGCTGATCGGCGCGACCGATCGGCTGGCAGGCCCAGACCACGCCCGGTTCGTCTTCGCCGACGCAGCCTCTGGTGAGCGATGGACCATCCGACCAAACGAAGGCCCGCTGCCCTGGTGGGTGATGGCGCCCTCGCGCCGGGTGCCAGGATCGACGGGCGCCGACTATCTGGCCCTGGCCGGCCTGCTCTATCCGAAGCCGGACGCGCGGGTCGATGAGGCCATCGCCGCCAAGGGCGTGGTCTGGACCCGGCTGATGGAGCCCTTCCTGCTCGCCGCGCTCAACACCGCGCCGGAGCGCGGGTCGGCGACGCTGGCCGCCGCCGTGGTGCGCGAGACCCTGGCCAAGGGCGGGCGCGCCTATCGCCCAAGGGTCGCCGAACCAACCCTGTCAGCGGCTTTCGTGGATCCCGCTGTGGACTTCATCACCGCGCATGGCGGCGAACTGAGATTAGGCCGCCGGCTGCGCAACCTGGCCTTCGACGGTGAACGGCTGGAGGCCGTGACCTATTCGGATGAGGACCAGCCGCGCCCCGTCGACGGACCCGTCATTCTGGCCGTCCCGCCCTGGATCGCCCAGGAACTGACGCCGAACCTGTCCGCGCCGGACGCCTTTTGCGGCATCGTCAACGCCCACTTCAAACTATCGCCGCCGGCGGACATCGAGCCGATGGTCGGGGTGATCGGCGGGACGATTGAATGGATATTCGCCTTCCCCGATCGGATTTCGGTCACCATCAGCGCCGCCGACCGGTTCCTGGACACGGACCGCCAGGCGCTGGCCGAACAGATCTGGGCCGAGGTCGCCACGGTCCACGGGCTGCCGGCAGCCTTGCCGCCCTGGCAGGTTCTAAAGGAACGGCGGGCCACCTTCGCCGCGACACCCGAGCAGGATCGCAAACGGCCCGGCGCCCAGACCGCCTGGAAAAATCTCATTCTCGCCGGCGACTGGACCGACACGGGCCTGCCGGCCACGATCGAAGGCGCGCTGAGGTCAGGTTTTCACGCCGCCGAGTTGGCCCTGGCTCAACTTCGCCTATAGTCGCCCTAGTGATGGACGAATTTCGATGAGCCTGGTTCTCGACACAGCGGCGCCTCAAGCGACCACGACACTCGACACGCTAGATCGCTCTGTCGAGCAGGCCAAGGACGCCTTGCTCAAGCTCCAGCGGCCAGATGGCCACTGGGTGTTCGAGCTTGAGGCCGACGCCACCATTCCCGCCGAATATGTGCTGCTGAAGCATTATCTGGGCGAGCCGGAAGACCTGGAGCTTGAGCGCAAGATCGGCGCCTATCTGATCCGTATCCAGGGCGACCACGGCGGCTGGCCCCTGTTCCATGGCGGCGCCTTCGATATCAGCGCCACTGTCAAAGCCTACTTCGCGCTGAAGATGATCGGCCACGACATCGACGCCCCACATATGGTCCGCGCCCGGGAGGCGGTTCTGGCCCACGGCGGCGCGGGGGCGACCAACGTTTTCACCCGCATCCAGCTGGCGCTTTACGGCGCCGGCCCCTGGTCAGCGATTCCGACCATGCCGGTCGAACTGATCCTGCTGCCGCGCTGGTTCCCGATCCACCTCTCGAAAATGTCCTACTGGGCGCGGACGGTGATCGTTCCCCTGCTGGTGCTGCAGGTGAAGAAACCGGTGGCGCGCAACCCGCGCGGCGTGCGGGTGGACGAACTCTACCAGGCCAAGGTCGTCGTCAAACCAGGCTCCAAGGCGGCGGACACCAAGTGGCTCTGGACCGTCGGCTTCAACGCCCTGGATGTGGTGCTCAAGGCCGTCGACGGCCTCTGGCCCAAGGGGTTGAGGACGCGGGCGATCGCCCGGTGCGTCAGCTTCGTCACCGAGCGCCTGAACGGCGAAGACGGTCTGGGCGCCATCTATCCGGCCATGGCTAACAGCGTGATGATGTTCGACGTCCTGGGCTATGCCGAGGATCATCCCGACCGAGTCATGGCGCGCAAGTCCGTGGCCGATCTGGTGGTGGTGCGGGACGACGAGGCCTACTGCCAGCCCTGCGTCTCGCCGGTTTGGGACACGGCCCTGACCGTCCACGCCCTGATGGAGGCCGGCGGCGAGGACGCCGAGCGCCAGGCGGTGCGCGGCATGGACTGGCTGAAGCCCCGCCAGGTGCTGGACGTGAAAGGCGACTGGGCCG
>Ga0302314_10014861_pt1 | contig 13279 bp, 10 predicted proteins | sample III_Palsa_N2_3_FD_200533 | JGI IMG/M metagenome (GOLD analysis project Ga0302314, IMG submission 200533) | Peat permafrost microbial communities from Stordalen Mire near Abisko, Sweden - III_Palsa_N2_3 | ecosystem: Environmental > Terrestrial > Soil > Palsa > Peat permafrost | place: Sweden...
CCCGGCATCACGGGCCTCTGGCAGGTCTGCGGCCGCAACGACGTCTCCTATCGTCGGCGGGTTGCGATCGACGTGACCTATGTGCGCGAAAGAAGCCTGCTGCTTGATTTCAAGATTCTACTGATGACCGTGCCCGCCATTCTGACGAGCAAAGGCACTTACTGACGCGCAGATGCTGCGCGTGAGGCTGTGGCTTGGGAAGGCGGCGCCCGGCCGCTCCTCCGGCCCGGCGGGCTCTGGTCAGGATTTGAGCGCTGCGCATCACGGTCGGTCCGCGACCGACACGCCGGGGCGGGACTGAACATAGGCGACTCGGGGGAGCGGCATGGTGGATACGGACAATCCGACGGGGGAGACGATCCTTCCGGCCGTGGCGGCCCTCTTCCCTCAGCGGCGAGTGGTCAGCTTCAGCAACCGCGAGGACTTCTTCGTCTTCTTCTCGATCGTCGCCGAACTGGTCGAGCCGGGTTTCACCGTCCTGGACCTGGGCGCCGGCCGTGGCCGCACCGCCGAATTCGGCGGGCCCCACAAACGCTGGCTGGGGACGCTGAAGGGACGTTGCGCCAAGCTGATCGGCATGGACGTCGACCCGGTGGTGCTGGAGAACCCGTACGTCGATGAAGCCCATCTGATCGGCCCCGACGGACGGCTGCCGGTTGCGGACGCCAGCATCGACCTGATCTACAGCTTCGTGACCATCGAGCATGTGGATCAGCCCGAGGCGTTCGCGGCCGAGGTGGAGCGTGTGCTCAAGCCCGGCGGCTGGTTCTGCGCCTGGACTCCGAACAAATGGGGCTACATCGCCGTCGGCGCGCGCATGGTCCCCAACAGACTGCATGTGAAGCTGCTGCGCACCATCGCGCCGCGCGACCGCGAGGATGTGGACGTGTTCCCGACCCGCTATCGAATGAACACCATCGGCGCGATCCGCAGGCTGTTCCCCGGATCCCGCTTCCGCAACTACAGTTATACGTTCAACGCCGACCCGGTCTACAATTTCGGATCACCGATCGTCGCCGCGCTGATCCTGTTCGTCATGGCCCTGACGCCCCCGCCCCTGAAGCAGTCCCTGATCGTGCTGGTCAGGAAGAATCCCTAGCCCAGGGGTCGAGATCCAGTTCGACCACCCTTTGTCTGCTCGGAAGAGTTAACCGGGTTCAGAGTATACCTTACGGAAATGCCGGGCGGCGCCGCCAATAGCTTCGCAACCGCTTCGCCTCTCTGGCTATGTGGGACGATTAAGGGGCGCGAGCACGGCCACCCACGGCAGTGTAAGGACAACTAACTTCCGACTTCACACCAGCGCTGCCGGAAGGGCCGGTCTCTAAACCACTTGTTCAAGGAGCACGCTTTATATAAAGCGCCGCGCTTTTGCACTTTGGCGCCGCCGGTAGTGAACTTACTCTGGTAGAGTCGGACGTTGAATCGTATGCGGTCCTGGCCGGCGCCCGCCGTGCAAGCGGCGTCACATAGTCCTCCACCCCCGATGAAGGGTCATCTGCTCTTGTGTCCAGAATCGTGACGGACAGTGGGCCTCATGACGGAGGCGGCGACTCGGTCTTCGCCGTGTGGACCCGGCCGCTCGACGGGCAGCCGATGGCGGGACGGCTGCGGACCGCGCAGAGCATCAGGCAGGCCATAAACACGGAAGGCGCCTATAGCAGCGCCATCATGCCCTCGATCCTCTCCCATCGAAGCGCCGGGCGCTTTGCGGGGGCCGTGCTCACCCTGCTGGGCTCGCTGTTCAAGGGGAGCCCTCTCCCTCTGCAGTGCGCCCTCTTCGCCGCCCGCAGCGATGTCGACGCCCTGTGCCGGCAAATCCCGAGGGACGGCGTGATCTATCTCGACGGGATCCGCCTCTATATCCTCGCGCAAAGATTGAGGGCGGAGCGGCCGTCCCAGCGCATCGTCATGGACATCGACGACCTTCTGTCGCGGCGCACCGACCTGCTCCTGAAGAGCCGGCAACCGCAATCGCCCGGATATCTGACCGAGCAGTTCTCACTGTTCACCCGGTTCCTGATCACAGCCTTCAGCCGGTGGATCCTGATCTACGAGCGGGCGGCGCTTCGGGGCGTCGAAAAGCGGGCTGTGGCGATCACGGATGCGGCGGTCGTGGTGTCGGGCGCGGAGGCGGATGAGCTCCGCGCCATGGTCGGCGAACCACTTTCGGCGCGCGTGCACGTCATCCCGCCCCCGGTCGGGCCGGTCCTGCCGGAGCCGGCGACGTTCGACCATATCGAGCGGTTCATCTTCGTCGGTACCGACGGCCTTACCCAGAACCGGCTCACGATCGATTATCTGATCAAGATATGGCGGCGGCATCGGCCGCGGACGCCCCTCGTGCTGTTCGGGAAACAGTGGCGCGATCTGCGACTGCCCGACGGCGTCAGCGCCGCAGGCTACGTGGAGAGCCTTTCGGATATCTACAATCCGCAGAGCGTGCTGCTGACGCCCTCCTTCATCGGCGGCGGGATCAAGACCAAGGTCCTGGAGGCCTTCGCCCATCGCGTGCCCGTCATCGGCAATAGCGATACCTTCGAATCCCTGGCCTTGCCGGGCTACCCGCTCGTGGTGAAGGAGGAGAGCCAGCTTGTTGAAATGCTGCTCCAGCCGGACCAGTTCGGCCCGACTTTGCGGCAGGCGGCCGAGGAGGGCTACGCCTGTGTGCAAAGCCGCTACACGCCAAAGGTATTTGCCGATCGCTGGCGCGCCGTGCTTGCGCTCCCCAGACTGCCCGATCAAGCCTTGCCTGACCGGCGTGTGGCGGACCAGGTCTAGCGGCGCCGGCAAGGTCCGGCGGTCCGCAAATAAATGGCACGTCCCGTTAAGGGTGGCGGATCATATGGCTTCTGTATGCATCTCGTGCCCGCCCGATTGCTGAACGATCATGCTTGACGAGCGGCGCCACATCGTCGAGCTGCAGTCCATGCGCGGCGTCGCTTCGCTTGTGGTGCTGGCGTCCCACTGTTTCAGCTACTACACCACGCCGATCTCGTTCCAGAACGTGAAGAACATCCTGTTCAACGGCCAGGGCGGGGTGGTGCTGTTTTTTGTCCTGAGCGGATTTGTGCTGGGAAAATCGCTGAGGACCGCACCGGTATATTGGCGAAACCTCGGCTACTTCTATATAAAACGACTCTTCCGCATCTACCCCGCCCTGTGGACGGCGAGCGCGGTCGGCCTGATCTATATCCTGTTCTTCCATTGGAATTCGCCGCACCCCGGCGTGTCGCCCTGGCTCCTGGCGCGGTTCAAACACGACCGGTTCGCGCCGATTCCGTTCGTCGCGGCCCTGGCCGGCGCGCTCGGGCTGCTCGTCCCCCCGGTCTGGACCATCTTCAACGAGCTCCTCGAATCCGCGGTGCTGCCCCTGACCTCGAGGCTGTCGTTCGATCGGCCGCGCTGGGGCATCGCCCTGGCCGTTGCGCTCGGCCTCGTCAGCATCACGGTCGGGCCATACACCTACTATGGCGTCCTGCTCTATCCGGTGGACTTCCAGGTGGGTGTCTTGATCGCGGTCTTCTTCTCCCGCGCGCCGCAGCTGAAGCCGCCTGCGTGGCTGTGGCCGCTGGTGCTGGCGGCGGGCGTCTGCACCATCTTTTTCCTGCGCGGTCTGATCATGCTCCGCGATCCAGGACTGATCCAGAACGACCCGCTGATGCATATGATCGAACTGGCCGGCTCGGCGGCGGTCATCGTCGCCATCAACGCCGGGCCCGTCGCGCTGTTGCAGAGCCGCCTGGTCAAGGACCTCGGCGATATCTCCTACAGCGTCTATCTGCTCCACTTCCCGATCATGTGCTTCTGCGCCATAGCCCTTAGCCATATGCTGGCCCGTGACGACCTTACGCCGCTGGAATCGATCCTGCTGTTCGCCATGACCGTCGCGGCGACCGTCGTCGCAGCCACGGCCGTGTACCGGTTCATCGAGCTTCCCTGCATCGCCCAGGGCAAGGCCCTGGCCAACCGGATCCGTCAGAAACAGCCGACGCCGCTCGGCTCGAAGGTGGAGGTCGGCGCATGACAGGCTTTGTGTCCATGTCGGCGTCGGCGCCGGGACAGGCGCGCCCCCGCCTGAACCCGAGCGTCATCGGCGCCGTCTGGGGGGGGCTGCTGACGCTGATCCCATTCTACGACTATTTCCTGCGGCCCAACTACGAGGGCTCATCGCTCTATCAATCGGTCAACCACGTGGTGCCCGCCATCGCCGTTCTGTCGACGGCGACCCTGCTCGCCGCGGTCGGCTTCAGCTTCGTGGCCGCCTGGATCGTCGGGGTCGACTACAAGCGTCAGACCTACATGGCCGGGCTGTCGATGACGCTCACCGTGCTGGCGGGGCTTTCGGGGATGACCGCCAACGCCGCTGTCATGCCGCTCGTCATCCTGACGCTCTTCCTGGCGTATGTGATGGCGGTGAACTTCGGCGCCCTCGACGAATGGGAGCCGGTGTTCGACTCCTTCGCGGCGACCGCGGTGGTCATCTTCATCGTCGGCGACCTGCTGGCGCTGACCAGCCATGACTTCACCTGGGGCAGGCTCGGCGGCCATGCAGGTCCAAACTACTGGGGCATGGTCTCGGGCTCGGCCTTGATCCTCTGCCTGTGCCTGAGGCCGGCCTGGCTGAGGATTCCGGTCGTTCTCGTCGCCTGCCTGACCCTCTATCTGGCCCAGGCCAGAGGATCGATCATCGGCGCCTCCGCCGGCGCCCTCGCCATGGGGTTGATCAAGCTCATGCGCGTGCCGACGCGCAACGCGCTCATGATGGTGGTGCTCGCGGCGATCGCCGGCGTTCTGGTCTTCATCTTCGGAAGCGGCTTCATCGCCCACAAGGTCCTGCTGGTGGACGACCAGTATCGGGGCGTCGCATCGAACGGCTCGGGACGCTTGATCGGCTGGGCCGAGACCCTGAACGTCATCTCTGCCCACCCGCTGTTCGGGGTCGGCCTGAGGCAGCACGAGCAGTATCTTCACGCGGTGTCGTCGGCGCACAACGCCTATCTGGCCGCAGCGGCGGAGCAAGGCCTGATCGGGCTGGCGGTCTATCTGTTCCTGATGGTCGGCGCGGCGATCCGCGCCTTGTTCAAGGTGCTGGAACAGTACACGCGGCAAAGGGTCGTCCTATTCGGCTACCTCGTCTTCCTGCTCGTGATCGGACTGTTCGAGCAGTACTCGTACCAGACCGGCAATTCGTTTTCGCTGATCGGCATGGTCGCGGCCGCCCTGTCCTGGCGCCTCGAGCCCAAGGACCCGGCCGCCGTCCCTGAGCCGCCGCCCGTGCGCCGGATGCAGCCGAGGAGCCTTCCGTGACCCCAGGCGCAGCCGCCGAGACGACGCCGACCGAACCCGCGCCCGTCTTCATCACCGTGAAGCCTGAGGCCGTCGGGCCCCTGACGACCGAGGCGCCGACGTTCTCCATCGTCATCCTCACCTATGCCCGGGACGAGGTCGTCGCGCGGCTGCTGAAGGAGCTGGAGAACCATCTCGGCGCGCGGACCGACTACGAAGTCATCCTCGTCGACAACAATGCGGACGCCGTCGACCGCGGCGCCTGGCTGACGCCTTTCGCCCGGGCCGTCTGGCTGCAGATCGGGTTCAACAAGGGCACCATCGCCCGCAACGACGGCATGGCCGCCGCCAGGGCGCCCTATATCATCCTGGTCGACGACGACTGCTTCGTGCAGACCTCCGACTTCCTCGATCAATTCGCCGCCGCCTTCGATCAGGACCCCCGCATCGGCGCGGTGACCACCCGCAAGGTGCTCGAAGAGACCATGGCGGTGCGGCGCGACATGATCCCCCACACCCGCAAGGACTTGGATCTGTTCAAGCCGTTCCTGACCTTCCGGATCGTCGGCGGCGTGATGGCGTTCCGCAGGACCATGTTCGAACAGGTCGGCGGCTTCAGCGCCGAGTTCTTCTACGGCCTCGAGGAGATCGAATACGCCTATCGCATCGTCGAAGCGGGCTGGAAGGTGCTGTACACGCCCGCCATCCATTCGGTGGAGCTCGAACACCAGGGTGGGCGGAGGCCGATGTCGGAGGTGTCGACGATCCGGCTGACCAATAAATACATCATATCTTACATGCACATGCCGTTTCCGCAGATCCTGTTCAACTACCTCCTGTTCACGCCCTATACCTTCGTCTTCTATCGCGGGCAGACAAGCGTGCCGAAGGCGATCGCGGCCTTCATGCGCTGGCTGGGCCGGAGCGACCGCCCCCGCCGGCGTCCCATAGGTCCGGAGGCCCGCGCCTATATCCGCGCCTGCGGGGGGGTGATCTGGCGCTGATCCATGCCGACGCACGATGCCTCTGCCCGGTCAGGCGTACGCATCCAGACACAAGACGACCGCCGACCCGGAGTCTTTGCATTGCATCGCAGCAAGCATTTGTGCGGCCGCAATATCGGCCGACCGCATATCGCAAATCGCCCCAAGACCAGCAAAGCCCCGCTGGCTTTGGGCATACAGTGTTCACCCGCGCACTCATCTTGAAAAGTCGTCTTCGTCAGTTAACCGCTTGGTAACCGGATTGGCGAAACCATGGGGTGTGTAGCGCGTTACGGTCAAACCTCCCGTAGAGGAGGTTCAGGGAGGACCGGGAATGGTCGCCATCCATAACCAGCATGCGTACGCTCCGCGCGCCTGGGGGCGCCATGGGGTTCGCCATGGCCCGACGATCCACCTGCACGTGAACTGGTATCGCGTCGCGGTTCTGGCCGCCCTGATCGGATTCTGGGCTGTCGTCGGCGCCGCGGTCTGGCGCCTCGTGTAGACGCCGCCGGATCAAGCCAGCCCGACGCACCTCGCGGCGAAATCGACCAGATCTCCACCCGGATACCGATAGCCCGCCAACCCGGCCGCCTGGGCGGCCCGCATGTCGATCCCGCCATCACCGATCATGACACTGGCCTCGGTATTCACCGGCCAGCGCGCCATCAGATCGAGTAGCGCGGCCGGTTCGAATCCGGGGGGCTGGATATCGTCCACATGCGCGCCGGCAGGCGCCAGATCATGCGCGACCTGGCGGCGCAGGGTCTCGATATCGGTCTCTACAGGGCCGGCCTCGTCCGGACCGATCCGCAGGAAGACGTAAAGCCCCGCTTCGTTCAGCAGCCGGATCGCTGGCCGTGCGCCATCGTCCTGTTTCAGCACGATGGCGCGATCCAGGAACACCGCCCGCCGGCGCTGCTGGTTCGGCACGGCGGTCTGTGCGATCGCAAAGGTCTCAGGCACGCCGATGTCGATGAAGTAGCCGCTGCGGACGATCGCCCGCACACGACCCTGGTCGACCAACCCGGGCAGGACATCGCGCTCGAGCGAGCACGACGGTGAGCACGCCTCCACGACCGCGCGGCTCATGAGATAGACGCCGGCGTTGACCAGTCCCGGCCCCGCCGCCTCCGGCCGCTCGGCGAACCGGGTCACCCGGTCCCCCTCCAGCGTCACCACCCCATAGCGGGACGCGTCCGGCAACTCGCGCAGGGCCATCGCCGCCGCCGGCTCGGCGTCGCCGCCGCCGGCATGCGCCGACAGGGCCAGGAGGTTGAAGTCGAACCAGCTGTCGCCGTTGAGCAGGAAGAAGCGGCCGTCGATCCGGCTGCGCGCGTGCCAGAGGGCGCCGCCGGTCCCGGCCTGATCGGGCTCGATCGCCACCTCGAGGCTGATCCCGAATCGCCGCGCCACCGGATTGTCCTCGGCGTAGCGTGCGATCTTGTCGGCATGGAACGCCGCCAGCAACAGCACCCGGCGCACACCCTGTCGTCCGAGTTCGAACAGCAGGACGTCGAGAAACGGCCGCGCGCCGACCGGAAGCAGGGGTTTGGGTGTTTCAGCGGTCAGGGCGCCCAGACGGGTCCCGAGACCGCCGCAGAGGATCACGGCCTGGCTCGGCGGATCCGCGGTCATGGGCGGGTTCATCGGGACGTCATTCGGCAGCGCCGATGTCCGTCATTCGCGCCCCCTGGCCCGCCAGGTTTCACAGCCCTGGTGGGTGAATTTGACGGCGCTGGCGCGGCCGCCGGCTTCGTTCAGCGTCTCGATCAGCGCCCAGCGATCCTCCGGCGCGCAGATGAACATCATGAACCCGCCGCCGCCGGCGCCCGAGATCTTGCCGCCGAGAGCGCCGGCCGTCCGGGCCGCGGCATACAGGCTGTCGATATGCGGATTGCTGATGTTGTGGGCCGTCGCCTTCTTCGAATCCCAGGAACGGTCGAGGATTTCGGCCATGCCGGTCACGTCGCCGGTAAGCAGGGCCTGCTTCATGTCCACGGCGTCGACCTTCAGCCGATGCAGCGCCTCCAAGGTCCGCTCCGAGCGCGTGGTCATCCCGGCGACCTGCTCGTTGATGATCAGGGCGGACTGTCGCGACTGGCCCGAGAAGCAGATGACCAGCGAGGATTCGAGCTCGTTGTGAACCGCGTCGGAGGTCCGCAGCGGATTCACGATGACCCGGTTGTCGGGCAGGAACTCGATGAAGTTCAGTCCGCCGAACGCGGCGGCGTACTGATCCTGCTTGCCGCCGCTGAGCTTCAGGTCGACGCGCTCGATCTCGAAGGCCAATCGGGCCACCTCGTAGCGGCCGAGCGGCAGATCGAGATAGGCGCAGTAGGCGTCGACGAGCGCCACCATGAGCGCGGACGACGACCCCAGCCCCGAGTAGGCCGGCGCATCGACGGTGGTGGTCAGCGTCACACTCGGCTGGAACCGCTCGGCGTGATCGCGCAGCATCCGCAGGTAGACGCCGCGGTGCAGCGCCAGCTTGCTCGAGGCCACATCCAGCGGATCGTCGAAGGATTCCTCGATCCCGAGATCACGCGCCCGGAACACCACCCTGCCGTCGGTGCGCGGCTGGATGAAGGCGTAGGCGTAACGGTCGATCGTGCCGTTCAGCACCGCGCCGCCGAACTCGTCGCAATAGGGCGAGAGGTCGGTGCCCCCGCCGGCGAAGCCGAGCCTGAGCGGCGCGCGGGCGCGGGTCGTCGCGAGCCTGGAATTCACCTCTGGGCGCTGCATCCCCGTCATCATGCCCCGTTCGCCTCATGTCGTTGCGCAGGTTTCGGCGCAATGCAATGTCGAGTCCCACGCCGCCCACCGGACAGCGTCGTGATCGACGCGCATTCCGTGCAGAAGCCGTGCCATGAGCGCGGCCGGCGCTGCGACCTCTTAGTCGAAGTAGCCGCGATACCAGGCGACGAAGCGTTCCAGGCCGTCCTCCAGGTCGACCTTGGCCTGATATCCGCACAGCTGGTTCAGGCGCGAGACGTCGGCATAGGTCGCCGTCACATCTCCGGGCTGCATGGGCAGCATCCGTTTGATGGCTTCCCGACCGAGCGCCTTCTCCAGGAGGGTAATCATCTCCATCAGCGGAACGGGCCGGCTGTCGCCGATATTGAAGATCCGCGCCTCTCCCGCGCGGGCAGGGTATTCGATCACGCCGACGATCCCGTCGACGATGTCGTCCACATAGGTGAAGTCGCGCGCCATCCGGCCCTCGCCGAACACCTCAATCGGCTCCCCGGCGAGGATCTTCTGGGTGAATCCGAAGTAGGCCATGTCCGGCCTGCCCCAGGGGCCATAGACAGTGAAGAAGCGAAGGCCGGTCTGCGCCATGCCGTACAGCCGCGTGTAGGCGCCGCTCATCAGCTCGCCCGACCGCTTGGTCGCCGCATAGAGCGAAACCGGTTCGACGGCCGGCTCGTCCTCCCGGAAACCCGCGCCGTCCAGCGGGCGATCGCCATAGACCGAACTCGAGGACGCATAGATGAGATGCTTCACCGTCAGCGCATGCCGGCAGGCTTCCAGGATCGACAGATGCCCCTCTAGGTTCGATCGCTGATAGGCGAACGGCTGCTCGAGCGAATAGCGGACCCCAGCCTGGGCGGCGAGGTGCACCACGGTCTCCGGCGCCGTCTCCCGCACCAGGGCGGCCATGGCCTCGTGCTCGGCGATATCCATCTCGACCATGCGGAACCGGGCATGCGCCCCGAGCCGCGCCGCCCGCGCCCGTTTCAGAGCCGGATCGTAGTAGGCGTTGAAGCTGTCGACGCCGACCACGGTCTCGCCGCGTGCGAGCAGGCGCTCGCTGACCTGCATGCCGATGAAGCCCGCCGCTCCGGTCACCAGCACGGTCACGAGGCGCATCCTTCCTGGCCGCCGCCCCGCCGGGGCCATGCAACGGCTGGCCCCATCTTAGGCTTTCACCGCCGGGGTCTCCAGTAGCCGGCGCACGGCGCTTTCCAGCACCTGCTGGGCGCGTTCCGGCGACAGTCCCTGCTCCTCGCGCAGCCGAAGCCAGGTCTCGATGCTCATCAGGACGTCGAGCGTCTCGAGCAGGTCGGTCCCATGCAGCTCTTCCGGCAGATTGTGCTTGAGAATCTCGCGCAGGACGATCGCAAATCGCCGCCCATCCTCCGCCAGCTGCTGGGACCGGTGCCGATGGACGTTCGCGGCACGCCGGTAGGGCGCGAGCTTTTCGAAGGCCTGCGACCGGCGGTCGACCAGCTCCAGCACGCAGCCCTGCCAGTGGTCGGACGTGAACGGCTTTTGCGCCAGCTGGCGGAGCTCGGTCTCGAGCGGACTGGCGATCTCGCGATAGAGCCGGTCCATATCCTCGAAATGGCGGAACACAGTCCGCAGGCTGACTTCGGCCCGCGTCGCCACCTGCTCCGCGTTCGGCGTATAATCTCCATCGAGGATCAGCTGCAACATCGCCCGAACGATACGGGCCCGGTTGTCCTCGCCTCGTTGGCGCCGACCGTCCACACGCACTGCGTCGCTCATGGCCGCGATAAACCGCGACGCTGGTTAAGACTCTGCATACTCACCCTTCAAGCCGGCCACCCCGGCCCGCAACACGTCGACGCCGCGGATCGCCGCTGACATCAAACGAGCGCATGGCTTAACATACGGGCAGGATTGGGGAACATCCGTACGCGCTCAAGCCTTTTGTCGCTTGGAGACGATCATGGCCGAACAGCTGGCGAAATACCGGTCCATGCGGGACTTCACGCGGACGCGGGAACCCTCGGGAAAGGCCAAGGTCGCCAGGACCGGTCAGCTCCGCTTCGTGATCCAGAAGCACGCGGCCACCCGGTTGCACTACGACCTCAGGCTTGAGCTCGACGGCGTGTTCAAGTCATGGGCGGTGACCAAGGGCCCGTCGCTCGATCCGCACGACCGCCGTCTGGCCGTCGAGGTCGAGGACCATCCGCTCGACTACGGCGATTTCGAAGGGACCATCCCGAAGGGACAGTACGGCGGCGGCACGGTGCAGCTGTGGGATCGCGGCTACTGGGCGCCGGAGGGCGATCCGCACGGCATGCTCGAGAAGGGCGACCTGAAGTTCGTCATGGAGGGCCAGCGGATGCACGGCTCCTGGGTCCTGGCGCGGATGAAGCGCCGGCCCGGCGAGAAGCGCGACAACTGGCTGCTGATCAAGCACCAGGACGAGGCGGCCCATCCCGGCGACCACGATCATCTGCTGGCCGAGGATCGCTCCATCGCTTCGGACCGGTCGATGGCGGAGATCGCCGCGGGCGAGGGTCCAGGACCTCAGCCCTTCATGCTGGCCACGACCCGCGCGGCGGCGTCGGACGCGGTATGGACCTCCCGCGTCAACGCCCACTCCACCGCCGCCGCCTCGCCCAAGATCGCCGAAAAGCCGGTCCGCAAGCTGGCGGCGAAGGCCAGTCGCCCGGCGGCCCTGCCGAAGTTTGTCGAGCCGCAGCTGGCCAGGCTGGTAGAGCGGCCACCGCCCGGCGTGGGCTGGGTGCATGAGATCAAGTTCGACGGCTATCGGTTGCAGATGCGTATCGAGGACGGCAAGGCGCGGCTCTATACGCGCAAGGGTCTCGACTGGAGCGACAGGTTCCCCGCCCTGATCGAAGCCGGATCGACGCTTGCCGATGGCCTGATCGATGGGGAGGTGGTGGCGCTGAACGCCCACGGCCAGCCCGATTTCGCCGCGCTGCAGGCGGCCCTGTCGGACGACAAGACCGACCGGCTGATCTTCTTCGTGTTCGACGCCCTGTTCGCCGCCGGCGAGGACCTGCGCGCTCTGCCCCTGTCCGAGCGGAAGGCCCGGCTTGCGCAGCTGCTGAAGGGCGCGGACGCGCGGCTGCGCTTCGTCGACCACTTCGACACCGGCGGCGACGCCGTGCTGAGCTCCGCCTGCCGGATGGACCTCGAGGGCATCGTCTCCAAACGGCTCGACGCGCCCTATGTCTCCGGTCGCGGCGACACCTGGGTCAAGTCCAAGTGCCGCGCCGGGCACGAGGTGGTGATCGGCGGCTACACCACGGAGGGCGACCGTTTCCGCTCGCTGATCGTGGGCGTGAACCGGGACGGCAAACTGATCCCGGTCGGCCGGATCGGAACCGGCTTCGGCCAGGGCAAGGTCGGCGTCCTGCTGCCGAGACTGCAGGCCCTCGAGGGCAAACAGAACCCGTTCTCGGCGCCCCAGGCCAACAGCCGCTGGCGGCGCGGCGAGGGTGAGATCCACTGGGTCAGGCCTGAGCTGGTGGCGGAGATCGAATACGCCGGCTTCACCGCCGATGGCCAGGTGCGGCAGGGCGCGTTCAAGGGCCTCCGCGACGACAAGCCGGCCAGGGAGGTTGAGGCGGAGACGCCGGCCCCCATCTCCAAGCCTCTGGCCGGCGCGGACACCAAGCCCTCGGCCGCGCACGCGACGAAGAAAGCAGGTCCGGCCGTGGTGATGGGCGTCTCCATCTCCCATCCCGACAAGGCGCTGTGGCCGAACGCGACGGGCGACGACCGCCCGGTGACCAAGCAGGACCTGGCCGACTACTTCGAAGCCATGGCCGGCCGGATCATGCCGCACGTCGAAGGCCGGCCCTGCTCGCTGGTCCGCATTCCCGACGGGATTGACGGCGAGCGGTTTTTCCAGCGCCACGGCATGCGCGGCGGCTCCAACCTGTTCACCTATGTGACCGTCTCGGGCGATCGCCAGCCCTATCTGCAGATCGACCGGCCGGAGGCGCTGATCGCCGCCGCCCAGATCGCCGCCGCCGAACTCCACCCCTGGAACTGCGCGCCGGGCCTCCCCGACACACCGGGCCGGTTGGTGTTCGACCTCGATCCGGCGCCGGACGTGCCGTTCGACACGGTAGTGGAGGCCGCGCGTGAGGTACGCGATCGGCTCGAGGCCGTGGGCCTGATCGGCTTCTGCAAGACCACCGGCGGCAAGGGGCTGCACGTGACCACCCCTCTGGCGCCGCCCGCCAAGGGCGGCCCCGACTGGCCGGCCGCCAAGGCCT
>Ga0302314_10014865_pt1 | contig 13277 bp, 12 predicted proteins | sample III_Palsa_N2_3_FD_200533 | JGI IMG/M metagenome (GOLD analysis project Ga0302314, IMG submission 200533) | Peat permafrost microbial communities from Stordalen Mire near Abisko, Sweden - III_Palsa_N2_3 | ecosystem: Environmental > Terrestrial > Soil > Palsa > Peat permafrost | place: Sweden...
TAGCCGCGTGGCAATCCTCCGCCCATCATGTCGTCGAGACCAGGAACACCCATCGTCACGCGATTCTCGAGAGGCGATGCACCGGCGGCATCGGCCTGCGTGACCTGCATCGGGGCGAAGACGTGCAAGCCGTCGGCATCCATCCGAAACGTGTGCAGGCCGGCCAGCGTGTGCTGCCCGCGCATCTTGCTCACCTCCATCTTCCGGACGACCGAGTTGCGCTGGGTGCTCTGGCGCAACCAGACGAGGCCGTCCGCCACGGTGAAGACGGAATCCGGATCGTGATCGCTGGTGTATTCGCCGATCAGGAACGTGGTCGCCTGCCAGCCCGTCATCATCATGCCCAGTTGTTGTACGAACTGCTGAAGACTGAGCGAGGAACGTTGCGCCTCCTTGCTGGCGACGATGACGGATCTGAAGGAATCGACGAACACGAAACTCGGACGGTGCTCCACCACCTCGTTCGCGATGCGGGTCAGCACCTTCTGCAGATCGCCTGCGGCGGTCTCGTCGCTCAGGTTGATGAATCTCACCGCCTTGTTGATCTTGCGGCTATCGAAGAAGTTGAACTGCTGTTGGTACCGCAGCATCTTGAGCGGCGGCTCGCCCAGCACCGTGAAGTACAACGCCGGCTGTTCGACGGTGGCGAGCGCGAACATGATCTGGTGTGCGAGCGTCGTCTTGCCGCTCCCCGGGGCGCCCGCGAGCAGATTGAACGAGAACTCCGGCAGTCCCCCGCCCAACACGACATCGAGGCCCGGGACGCCGGTTGCAAGGCGTCGGATGGTGGCTTTTTCTGTCTTCATGGGAGAGTGTCCTGTTCGGCGCTGCCGGTTGAGGGGAGGGCTGAAACAGGTTGCAGAAGCTGCTCAGTAAGTGACGGACCGATCAGTGAACCCAACAAGTCGCGGAACGCGGCGAAGAGCGCCGCGCAGGTCTCGGAGGCTTCGTTTGCAGTCTGGCGCGAGACGGACGCGTGCAGCACCGTCCAGTCGTTCTGCGGCAGGTCGGCGGCTGTGACGGCTGGCAGCCAGGTGCGCGTTCCTCCGACGGAGACAAGACACCGCCGATATAACACCGTCACCGACGACTGTCCGATGATCGGCACCAGCGTCTCCGCGACAGTGTTCCACCCGACGACCGCAGCGTCTGCGATCGCGCGTGCGGTCGACGCAGGCGGTGTCGAGAGGTCGTGCACCGACATCGATCGTCCCGCGTCAGGAGGGACCGACGGTAGGCCGAAAGCCTTTCTACCGTCGCCCTGGCCCGACCCCTCGCCGGAACGATTCGGTACTTTCATGGATCAACGGTAGGACGACACGGCCCGTCTGTCCGTGCGATAGCGAACATTCTTCCGAATCCGGCCCGAAGCGAGTCGAGCTCAGCCGCAAGTGGCGGTCTCCGAGAAGGGCGAGATCGCCCTTCTGGTCAGTCGAGCAGTACCAGGTTGCCTTGCTGCTCTGCGGATTCGACGTCTTCCAGCGGCAATGCTGCCGAACGCTGCCCGTCGCGTCCCCAGATGATGTCGATCAGTCGGTCATCGAGTCGTTCGACCAGGCAAGGTCCGAGCGGGATGTGGTGTGCGTGACCGTCTGCTGCCTTGTAGGGAACAGGCCCCGTAATGCGTGCGCTCTTCGTGATCATGGTCGATTTCCTTGTCGTCTCTGGCTTACGGGAGCAGGAGCTGTGTTCCCGAGGATCAATCAGCTGTGCGGCGTCACCTCGGCAACCGAGGCATCGACGACGGCTTCAGCCTGAGCTTTCAATACGCCAGCGTCTGTGCGAAAGGACACATTTTGGATTTGCTCCTTCGAGTCAGCCGAGTGGCACATGCGATCGACGCCAGGATGAAGATCCCGTTTTCGTTGCGGCGATCGAAGGGCGATCCGTTCAAAAGCAATGCGGCAATGTGCTCTATCGCACCGACATCGCCTGAAGGCTTGGCGCAGAGTAAAACTTGATCTTGGAGCCTACGATGTGAGGCAGAGGGGAACTGATGAATGTTCTAGTCATCGGCGCGGCGGGCAAGACCGGATCGCTCGTCGTCGAGCGGGCCCTGGCGGCTGGACATCGGGTCACAGCGTTCGCGCGTGACGCTTCCGCGATCAAAGGTGCCACCGGCGTGAGCGTCTTCGCTGGCGACGCGACAGACCGTGCTTCGCTCGACAAAGCGATGGTCGGGCAGGATGCCGTGATCGACACGATCGGCGGCAAGACGCCCTATCGCGAGACGACGCTCGAGCGCAGCGTCGCGGGCGCGGTCGTCGCATCGATGAAGGCGAACGGTGTAAGACGCTTGGTCATCATCAGCGCGTTCGGAGTCGGCGACTCGGTCGACCAGGCGAGTTGGTTCGTCGAGCACGTGATCGTGCCGACATGGCTGCGCGGCTCAACCGCGGACAAGGCCGCGATGGAAGAGGTCGTCCGCGCCAGCGGAATCGCCTTCGTCATCGTCCGCCCTGCGATGCTCATCGACCTCGACGCCACTGGTGGCGTAAAGATCTTCGAAGAGCACGACACTGCGCACAAGATCACTCGGGCCGACGTGGCGCAGTTCTGCGTCGACCAACTGACGAGCGACACATACGTCGGCCGCGCGGTGACGATCGCGAATTCATAGTTGGAGGTCGTTGAAGAGCAGGCTGAAAGCCCATCGAGATTCAACATGAACGATAAGACGCTCAAAGCATTTTTTCTCCTCGGGTGCACATTCATCAGCGGAACGCCGATGCTTGCTCTTGCCAAGGAAGAACATGTCCGTGCCGGCGAAGTTGATGCCCAATCGACACTGGAATTCGACCATCGGTATCACCTCGAACGCTACTACCCGAAGCGCGGACTCGTCACCACCGCGCTCCCGGCCGGAAGCGTCGCTGTTGACTTTCGATCCGGCAGCATCTTCTTTCACGCGGGTGCTTGGTTCCGGCTCGATGGCGCACGCTTTATCGTCATCACGCCTCCGCTTGGTGTGGTCGTTCCCATGCTTCCGAAGGACTACGTCACGATCCGGAGTGCGGGGACGTCGTATTACTACGCGGACCGCGTTTTCTATACTGCTGCGAACAGCGCGGGCTTCACCGTCTCGGCGCCGCCGCTGGATGCGGCGCTTGCGTTGCCCCTCGAGCCTGCGGCGCCCGTAGCCCCGGCGATTTCGACCGGCACGAATGCCCAGCCAAGGACGGCGGAACAGACCGAGTCGGATCGTACCGACTGCACGACTTGGGCTCATGCCCAGCCCCTGGCGAGTTCAGACGATACGATGTTTCAGACGGCCTTCGATGCCTGCATGCAAGGACGGGGATATGCCGTCCATGGGCGTTGATGCAAACACGTTCGCAACGCGTGCGAAAGAGCTCAGCGCGCTTGAACCAATGGACGATCTGCAGAATGCCCGCCCCGCCGCTCGGAGCCGTGCGGAGAGGGTCGAGCGACGAACGACTTCGGTGTAGGTGCGATGCGCAACTCGTGACAGCCGACCTCGCGACTGCCTGGCGACCGGACGGCGACCCGATCGGATTCCCTTGCTGACTGTCCAGGGCAGGCTGGCGGCCCGACACTTGATCGGCAGCCGGTGCGATCGGCGAGGCATGCCGATTGCACCATGCGCGCGTTCGGCCAAGACAGACGCGCGGCAGCCAGCCGTGTAACGTTGGCCGATCGTTTCCGAGGCTCCTCGATGTCCGAAGATAAAGATTCCGCTGGACCGGTCGCGCCGGTGGTCCAGTTGCTCACCAACGGCCACTACAACGTCATGGTGTCGAGCGCCGGTGGGGGAACCAGTTCCCGCGCGGGACTGGCTGTCACGCGTTGGCGCGACGACGCGACACGCGACGCCTCGGGCACGTTTTGCTATCTGCACGACGCCGATGGCGGACGCGTCTGGTCGACGACCTTTCAGCCGACGCTGGAGCGCGCCGACGCGTACGACGTCGTCTTCTCGCCCGGCCGGGCCACCGTGACGCGCCGCGACGGCGACGTGGAGATCGAAACTGCGGTGGCGGTCGCGCCGGCCGATGACGTCGAACTGCGACGCCTACGCATCCGCTCCCATGCCTCCGTAGCCCGCGCGCTCACGCTGACCAGTTACCTCGAGGTCGTGCTCGGTTCGGCGGCCAGCGATGCCGACCATCCGGCCTTCGAGAAGCTCTTCGTGCAGACCGAGATCGACCCGACGACGCAGACCTTGCTCTGCACGCGTCGGCCCAGGACGCCAGAGGAGCCGCGTGCCTGGATGTTCCATGCGCTCGTTCGCGCCGAGGCTGAGCCGCCTGCGCTGTCTTTCGAGACCGATCGACTCCGCTTCATGGGCCGAGGCCGCAGCGCGCGCAACCCGGCTGCGCTCGACCACGACGGGCCGCTGTCAGGCACGACCGGTGCGGTGCTCGATCCGGTGCTGGCCGTGCGCTGCGCGCTGCACCTTCGCCCCGGCGCCACGGCGACCGTCACCCTGGTCACCGGCGTGGCGGATTCGCGCGAGGCGTGCCTGGCACTGGCTGCGAAGTACCGCCTGGCGCAGGCAGTGGACGGCGCAATCGCGCTCGCCGCGACGACGGCGATCGAGGCGCTCGACCGTGCCGGGGTGACCCTGGACGAGGCTCGCCTGTATGCAAGTCTCGCGTCGAGCATGCTGTACGCCAACGGCGCCTTGCGTGCCGATGCCGATGTCTTGCTGCGCAACCGCCTGGGCCAGTCGGGGTTGTGGGCGCATGCGATCTCGGGCGACCTGCCCATCGCGGTCGTGAGCGTGTCGGACGCGGCGAACGTCGATCTTGCTGCGTCGCTGTTGAAGGCGCATGCGTACTGGCTCGCGCATGGGGTGGTCAGCGATCTCGTGATCGTGGCCGATGGCGACGAGACGCAAGTCGACCTGCATGGCCGGCTTGCCGCACTCGTTGCCGAGGCGGGCGTCGGCACCGACAAGAAAGGCCAGGTGTTCCTGCTGCAGGGCGCCTCGGTGCAGGAGGCCGATCGCGTCCTGCTGCAGACGGTGGCGCGCATTGCGCTCGCCGACCGGGACGGCAGGCTGGCCGATCGGCTCGGTTCGCCGGCCGCCGCACCGGTGCCGACGTCTTCATTCGTGAAGTCCGGCGACGCGGGGGTGGCGGCGACGCCGTCGGCAGACGACCGTGTCGCTGCGGATCGTCCGCGAGAGTCTCTGCAATTCGACAACGGCCTCGGCGGCTTCTCCGCGGATGGGCGGGAGTACGTCATCACCACGTCGCCCGGTGCGATGACGCCGATGCCCTGGCTCAACGTGCTCGCCAATCCGAGCTTCGGCACCCTCGTGTCGGAGAGCGGCAGCGCCAGCACGTGGAGCGAGAACGCCCAGCTGTTCCGGCTGACCCCCTGGTCCAACGACCCTATCAGCGACACCAGCACCGAGGCCCTGTACATCCGCGACGAGGACACAGGGCGCTTCTGGTCGCCCACGTTGCTGCCGCGCGCGGGCGGCGCGCCGTACGTGACGCGCCATGGCTTCGGCTACAGCGTCTTCGAGCACGAGGAAGACGGCATCGAGTCAAGGCTGACGATGCACGTGGCCATCGACGCGCCCGTGAAGTTCATGTCGCTCCAACTGCGCAACCGCTCGACGCGCCCGCGTCGCCTGTCCGTGACCGGCTACGTCGAATGGGTTCTGGGCGGCCAGCCCGAGACGAGTCGCCTGCATGTTTCCACTTCGGCCGACCCGGCCACCGGCGCGTTGCTGGCCGTCAACCCGTACAACACCGACTTCGCGGGCCGCACCGCCTTCTTCGATGTCGATCTCCCGCCGGCATCGAGCTTCACAGGCGACCGCGCGGCCTTCCTCGGTCCTTTCGGATCGACCGCCGATCCCGCCGCGATGGCGCAGCCACGCCTCGATGGCCGGGTGGGCGCTGCACTCGATCCCTGCGCAGCCATGCGCGTGCCGCTCGACCTTGGCGCCGGCGACACGCGCACGATCGTGTTCCGCCTCGGTGCCGGCGCGACGGTCGAGGAAGCACGCACCTTGATCGAGCGATGGCGCGCTGACCAGGCCGCGGCCGACTCGCTCGCGGCCGTCAGGAAGCACTGGCAAATGACGCTGGGCGTACTGCAGGTGAACACGCCCGACCCGGCTTTGAACCTACTCGCCAATGGCTGGCTCGTCTACCAGGTGCTGGCCTGCCGCGTCTGGGCGCGCACGGCCTTCTACCAGGCAAGCGGTGCGTTCGGCTTCCGCGACCAGTTGCAGGACGTGATGGCGCTGGTGCACGCCGCGCCCGCCCAGGTGCGTGCGCATCTGCTACTCGCCGCGTCTCGCCAGTTCCCTGAAGGCGACGTGCAGCACTGGTGGCATCCGCCTTCAGGCCGCGGAGTGCGCACGCGCGTGTCGGACGACTTCCTGTGGCTGCCGTTGGCGACCTGCCGCTACGTGCAGGTGACCGGCGACGTGGGCGTGCTGGACGAGTCGATTCACTTTCTCGAAGGGCGGCTGCTCAAGGACGGCGAGGAATCCAACTACGACCTCGCGACCGCGTCCGCCGAAGCCGGATCGCTTTACGAGCACTGTCGTCGCTCGATTCTGCACGGGCTCCGATTCGGCGCGCACGGCTTGCCGTTGATGGGCACCGGCGACTGGAACGACGGCATGAACCGCGTCGGCGCGCAAGGCAAGGGTGAGAGCGTGTGGCTGGCCTTCTTCCTGTCCTTGGTGTTGACGCGCTTCGTCGACATGGCCGCGGCGCGCGGGGACAGGGCCTTCGCGGATCGGTGCACGAGCGAGGCCGCTCGCCTGCGCGGCGCGATCCAGGAGAGTGCCTGGGACGGCGAGTGGTACCGCAGAGGATGGTTCGACGATGGCTCGCCGCTCGGGACGGCCGCCAACCAGGAGTGCCGTATCGACTCCATCGCGCAGAGCTGGTCGGTGCTCTCGGGCGCCGGTGACGCGACGCGGTCGCAGGCCGCGATGAACGCACTGGACGATCAACTGGTCAGTCGCGAGGACCAACTGATCAAGCTGCTGGCGCCGCCGTTCGACCAGTCTGACCCGAGCCCGGGCTATATCCAGGGCTACGTGCAGGGGGTGCGCGAGAACGGCGGCCAGTACACGCACGCGGCCGTGTGGGCCGCGATGGCGTTCGCCGCACTGGGCGACACGCGACGCGCCTGGGACCTGTTCGACATACTCGATCCGATCCGCCACGCGCAGAGCGCCCAGGATGTCGCCACGTACAAGACAGAACCCTATGTGGTCGCCTCCGACGTCTATTCGACCACCGGCCATGTCGGCCGGGGCGGATGGACGTGGTACACCGGCGCGGCGGGCTGGCTCTATCGCTGCATCACCGAATCGCTTCTGGGACTGCACATCGAGGGCGAGACGTTGACGCTCCGGCCCTGCGTCCCTTCAGGCTGGACATCGTTCAGCGCGATATATCTCCATGGCAGCACGCGATATGAGGTCGAAGTGGTGCGCGGCGGCGGCCATCGCGCGGCCGCAGAAGTGGAGTTGGATGGCATCGCAGTCATTGACATGCGCGTCGCGTTGGTCGACGACGGCAAGACTCACCGCATTAAGGTGTGCATCGAAGCGGTGCCGACATAGGCCGCGCGCGCGGCCTTCTCCGTGCCATGTCGTGTCACAGCCTCGTAGCCTAGAAACTGCGACGTGCGGCTGACGGATTCTCTTCGGCCAGAGACAGCTACAGTTAGATGCGGGGGAATTGAGTTAACGACCCAACAGAGATCGCCATGTCGAACGGTTCGACAGAGGCGACCGGTGTCGAAATTTCGTGGCCTGCAAGGCCCCAAGTGCAAATGCCCCAGAAGCCAGTCGTTTCAACCCAAGGCGATGGTGTTCTTGTTCCATCAAGGCGACGAGTTCTGCTTCTTTGAACCGACTGCAGATGACTCGAAGGTTTTCCAGGTACGTCGAGGGCTACCACGAATGATCGAGCCCGTGGCCAAGCTTCTCAGCTTTCCTCCGCGCTCAAGTTCAATCGCACTTGAGCGTCTGGTCGTGTCTGAATGACTGATCAACGCATCGCGTAGGGCAGCCGATGACGGCCATGAGTTGACTGCCACGAGCGTCCGGCTTCGGGGCGGCTGGTGTCACGCTGCAGCGTCTTCCTCAACCCGCTTCACCGCCGCGACGAGCGAGACAGCGTCGGCTGGCTTTTGCATGTGGAAATCGAAGCCGCACGCTTTGGTTAGCGGCACAACTTCCTGTCCGCGCCCGGTCAGCGCTACAACCAACGGTGGTTCGAATTCTTGAACGTCGCGAATAGTCTTGGCGACATCGAAGCCATCCATTACCGGCATCTCGAGGTCTAGAAAAACGACCGGGTGGCGATGAGCGTTCCAAGCATCGAGCGCCTGGCGGCCATTGTGCGCCACATGCACCTCGTGTCCGGACAGGCTGAGCAGAAGAGCGAGCGTCTCGGCCGCCTCCACGTCGTCATCAACGACGAGCACTTTGGTCATGGAATTCTCCAGCAAGGTATCCCTGCGCATATTCGGTGCCTGCAGATCGACGTGCCGTCGCGTCTGACTCCTGTCGCGCTGCGGCCTCGCGGACCTCCTCCTTAAGCCGCGTGCATCAACATGCGGCTCTTCGCACCGACGTTGCATTGAGGCAATTTCACGGGGCGTGCCGATCAGACGGCGGGCCAGGCAACTCAGCGAAAAGCCCGCACGCCCTCTAGGCAAGGATTCCGCCGAGGCGGCTCGTTCGAGCGTCGGCGCGGTGGCTCAGGATCGGGCCGGCGCCAACAGTTTGTTCACAGGGGTGGCATGAGCGCCCGTGGATTTTGGCTCGTCAAGCGCCTCCGCGTCGTTCTGTGATCTCCATGCACGCTCGGCCAGTTCCTGCCGCGCCATGCGTACAGCGGTGAAGCTATCGTCAAATCCCAGAAGTTGACAGCCGCGGCCACGACCATCGCTTCGGTTTCGCGTCATATTCATTGGCTGAACTCCAGTGGATTTGAGTTCAGATCCTGGACGTCTCACGGTAGTCCGTCTGTTCGGTGGCGTACTTCAAAAACTCTCTGGGCGCTTTGCGCTTGGCCGAGTTGATGCGTCTTGACTCGACCGTCGCCCTCCCGCGTGCCGCGCAGGTGTAGTCTGCACCGACTGACGCCGCCATTGGCAATTGCCCATCTTGAGCGAGGGAATCACCGTAGCGTCGCGAGATATCCGATGACCCCTCCAAGTTGGGCAGTAGTAGTCCAACGAGCACCGTTGCCGGCGGCCGCGTGAGTCAGACGCCAACGAGGATGTCTGAACAGTTCGAAGACGACCCGCCACTTCTGGCCGTCGCAGTCGAGGGTGGCGGTGTGTTGGTTGTCAGACATCGCGCCCATGTCTAAGGCGCTGATCGGGCCGGAAACGGACGGTTGCAACGGGCAGCTTTCAGGCAACGCGTGATCGGGTCTCGAAGCGCGCGCTGATCGGTTCAGGGCGGACCGAATAATGGGTGGTGAATCAACCAACCAGAGCGATGGTGGGAACCGACAGTTCGTTGCCAACGACCACCCGCGCATAGAGGTAGTTGCTGCGACCTCGCGCGCTGAGCTCATCGATCTCAACGTGTCCTTCGGCGTCACAGGGAAAGACGTAGCCTCGACCACTGGTGAACAGATTGCTGAACCGCAACTCGTAGCGGGCCTCGCGGGTCGCGAATGTGGGGGAGTGACTCATAAGGCTACCTCTTCTCGACCTCGGAAGAGGTCGAAATTACAGGCGCTGGTCTCTCCGCATACATGCCGTAGCGGCCGAACCGGATGTCTTCAGATCGGACTGGCCACGCCAGTGAGCAATGTGCGCTCGCTGCGACCCATGTGTCTGTACGCTGTCGTACTGAGGGTTCCTGGCGCGGCGCGCCGAGCAATACTCGCAGTCGGCCAAAACCGGTCTTCGTCGAGTGACCTTTCGGGGGCGATGCGACGGGACGCGATCAGCGGATGAAATTCCGAACCTCGCGCATCGACGCAGCACTGCACAACACGAACCGCGCCGAGAGGAGCGAGCTACACCGCCGTCAGATTGGGCAGCAGTCTGTCGTATTCTTTCTTCACCACGGCATAGCACTCGTAGGTACGTCGCTCCAGGCCAGGGCGGTCGAGCACCGTGATGTGGCCGCGGGCGTACTGGATGAGCCCGGCCGCTTGCAATCTCGTCGCAGCTTCTGTCACACCTTCCCTGAGCTTGTTCCACCTGTGACGCGAGGTAATGCAGCTTGGCCCAGCAGGCTCTTGGGAAGCACGGCGACCTCGCTTGGCCAGATGAGCCTATCTTCTTCCAGGCGCTTGAGCAGCAGCCAGAAGCCGTTGCGGTCCCAGCCCAGCACTTTCACCCGGTTGCGCCGGCGGTTGCTGAACACGTACACACATGCGGCGAACGGATCCAGCCCCAGAGCCTGCTGCACCAGTGCTGCAAGGCCGTTGATGCTCAGCCGGAAGTCCACCGGCGCGCGGTGCGGGTAGACCTTCAGGCCTTCGTCGAGACGGAACACCGCAGCCTCCCGAGCGCCTCGATCACCTCGCCGACATGCCGCGGATCGACACCGCGAAGATCGACTGCGACGCCATTGGGCAAGCGTGCCTGCAAACTCAAGGCGGGCGCGACGCGGTCGTCGGGTGCCGCTGGCGTCGTCGGCGCCTGCAACACCGGCACCGCCGCGAATAGCGCAGGCGTGGACACTTCCCGAACTCCGGTTGCGCGCCGCCGGCCTTGACCGCGCTCACGCAGCCAGCGGCCGACCTGGTTGGCGTTGACCCCGCATTCGCGCGCCAGGCGCGACACCGACGCGCCAGGCTGCATGCACAGCGCGACCAACTCGGCCTTCGCCGACTCGTCGTACACGCTGCACCCATCGCTCTTGTGGCCGACCACGAGTCGGCGCTTGAGATCTTCCAGATCGTCTGACATTACGTTCCCGCGCTCATCTACGTGGGAACGTAGGCTGTCAGCTCACAGCCGTTTGCTCAAGAACGTGGTTGGGTGACCGCTTACGATTGCCGCCTCCCATCTCCCATCTCCCGTCTCCCGTCTCCCGTCTCCCGTCTCCCGTCTCCCGTCTCCCGTCTCCCGTCTCCCGTCTCCCGCTATCGAGCGCCGATGGTCTGCTCTCGCGCAGGTAGCGGACATCAACTCGAGCCTTCAGCGCGGCTGCGCCCGAGCGCCTTAGCAAGCAGTTCGGCCAATTGGTCCATGCGAGGCGGCTTGGCGAGCCTGACATCGAACACGCCGACGTTCGATTTCAACGGCTCCTGCCAGTGGCTCAGCCCCGAGAGCGCCGCGATCATCGCCGGCGGACGCGCGCCGGAACGAATGAGACGAGCCGCTTCGCACCCATCGAGCAATGGCATCTCGACGTCGAGGATGGCCAGCTCGGGCTGCAAAGCGGAGCACGCCTCGACCGCCTCACGGCCGTCGTAGGCGGCGACCGCGACGTAGCCCATCGCGCCCAGTAGTTCGACGAGCGTGTCGGCGGCCTCGCGGTTGTCATCGGCGACGACGACGCTGCAGTTGGAGCTCATGAAACGCCTCAAAGTGTGGACGGGATATCGGCAATGCGCAGTCCCATCGGAGCCCGCTGAACCTTTATTTCGCCAAGCGTCTATTGAGTGCGGTAGCGCACATACGCGGGCCTCGCAAAGGAGCAGACTCCGCATAAGTCCATCCTTGGGCGACGACACGAGTCCGCGCGAGCGCAGCGATCCGCGAGCCCTACCGCTCACCCCATTGGACTTCCATGCATCAGTTTTTGTTGGACAACCGCGCGGACTTGATCGAGCGTTGCAAGGCGAAGGTCGCCAAGCGTCCGAGACGCGCCGCCACGGAAGCCCAACTCGCCAATGGCGTCCCGATGTTTCTCGACCAACTCGCCCGGACCCTCGGCGCCGAGGGGCTAGGCCTGGCCGACGAGAGCCTGAGGATTTCAGGCGCTTCCGGCGGTGACAGCGCAACACTCTCGGAGATCGGCGTGAGCGCCGCCGCGCATGGTGCCGAACTGCTGCGACTTGGCTTCACCGTGGAAGCCGTCGTGCACGACTACGGTGACCTCTGCCAGGCCATCACCGACCTCGCCGTCGAACGCGATGCGCCATTCACGATCGACGAGTTCCGCACCCTCAACCGCTGCCTCGACAATGCGATCGCTGACGCTGTAAGCGAGTTTGGCGCCCAGCGCGACGCGCGCGTGGCCCGCGCGAGGACCGTCGAGGAGAACGAGCGGCTGGGTGTGCTGGTGCACGAGCTGCGCAACGTCCTTCAGACCGCGACGCTCGCCTTCCAGGCCTTGGAGATGGGGCTGCTTCCCGTCGGGGGAGCAACCGGTGGCCTGGTCGCGCGCAGCCACGCGGCGATGGCCGCAATGCTGGGCGATTCCATGGCGCAGGTGCGCGGATCTGCCCACGAGATGGCTGACGAGGTCTTCTCCGTCGCCGAGCTCGTCGCCGACGCCGCGCGTGCTGCTGGCTACGACGCGGCGGCGCGGGGCTGCGCGTTCAACGTGGGAGATGTCGACCCAATTCTTGGTGTCTCCGGAAACCGCGCGAAGATTATGGCGGCGCTGGCCAACATCCTCCAGAATGCCTTCAAGTTCACGCATCCCCGAACCGCGGTCGGATTGGATACGCGGGCCGACGGCAAGCGGATCTTCATTGAGGTGTCCGACCATTGCGGCGGCCTGCCGCACGGCGCCACCGAGGCCATGTTCCGGCCGTTCACGCAGTCGGGCGAGGATCGCAGCGGCCTGGGGCTCGGGCTTTCAATCGCCCGGCGCAGCGTCGAGGCGGACGGCGGCATGTTGACCGCTCGCGACGTGCCGGGAGCGGGCTGCGTGTTCACGATAGAGCTGCCGCAGCGGGCGCTGCAATAGCGCGAACTTACCAGCGAAGGTCAGTTCCAGGCGCGACGGCCATCTTGAGAGCCGGAGAACCGACATCGAAGGTCACGGCTCGACGGTACCAACGTCAGTCCAAACTGGCCCGGCAGATGTTGGCTTTGGGTCGGGAGTTGCCGCTCACCATGCCCGGGAGTAGTCATTCATAGCGCTGTTTTCCCCTAGCAGGGGTTGCAGCGATTGCGACCATCCAAATCCACCACCTCCAGCTCACGACTCACTCACATTGAGAAGGCGAGGGCGCGTGCGTGGCCGCCGTACGCCGATCAAAGGGCATCTGTCAAAGCTTAGGACATTATGGGACTTATGTCCGTACTCGTCTGAAGGGGGTCTTGGATTCCAACGTAATACGTCGTATTCATTCTCCTACTGCGTCGGCAGCGTCGGCGCGTCGGTCCACAACGACGGT
>Ga0302314_10014866_pt1 | contig 13277 bp, 13 predicted proteins | sample III_Palsa_N2_3_FD_200533 | JGI IMG/M metagenome (GOLD analysis project Ga0302314, IMG submission 200533) | Peat permafrost microbial communities from Stordalen Mire near Abisko, Sweden - III_Palsa_N2_3 | ecosystem: Environmental > Terrestrial > Soil > Palsa > Peat permafrost | place: Sweden...
CGGCCGGGACCACGAAGCCAAGACCGCCGACGATCGCGCCAAGCGGACCACCGCTGCGATAGGCGCAGAAGATCGCCAACTGGGTTGAGGTCGGACCGGGCAGTAAACCGACAGCGGCGTTGGCGTCCTGGAACTCTTCGGCGCTCATCCAGGCCTTCTGCTCGACCACCAGCTTGCGCAGCATCGCGATGTGCGCCGGCGGGCCGCCGAAGCCGGTGACGCCGATTCGCGTCCACTCGCGAACGACGGTACGAAGAGGCACGAGCCGAGTGTTCGCCGTGGCACCGGAGCTCACCGGGCGCATGATGGCGCGCGCGAGCCGTTGACGGCGCCGACCTCGTAGCATCCACCGCGTTAAACCAGCGAATGTGAGGAACCGTAGTGGCCGTTGACATCTCTCAGCTTGCACACGTCGAAACCGAGCCGGGCGAGTTGCCCGCGACGATGGCCGCGTGGGTCATCCGTGACGAGGTGTTCGGTGAGCCAATCGACGCGATGAAGCTTGAAGAGGTGGAGGTTCCGCAGCCGGGCGCGTTCGAGGTGATCGTCCGCGTGATGGCCGCCGGGGTCAACTTCAACAACGTCTGGGCGGCACTCGGCGAGCCGATCTCGGTGTTCCGCTACGGGGACCACCAGCAGTACGGCCATCACATCGGCGGCTCGGACGCCAGCGGAATCGTCTGGAAGGTCGGCGAGGGTGTGACCCGCTGGAAGCTCGGCGACGAGGTCGTCGTGCACTGCAACCAGGCTTCCTATGAGGATCCCGAGGTCCACGGCCTCGATCCGCTGGCGGCGCCGTCACAGAAGATCTGGGGCTATGAGACGACCTGGGGTTCGTTCGCCCAGTTCTGCAAGGTGCAGGCGCAGCAGCTGCTGCCCAAGCCCAAGCATTTGAGCTGGGAGGACGCCGCTTCCTACGGCCTGACTTACTTCACCGCGTACCGGATGCTGATGGACCGGGCGCAGCTGCAGGCCGGCCACAAGGTGCTGATCTGGGGCGCCGCCGGGGGGCTTGGCGTGTTCGCCGTCCAGCTCTGTGCGTTGACCGGCGCTGACTGCGTTGGCGTCGTCTCAAGCGACGAGAAGGGCAAGCTGATCGAGCAGCTTGGCGCGGTTGGCTACATCGACCGCAGCGAGTTCGCCGGGATGATGCGGCGCGGCGGCGAGGATCCAGCCGCCGAGAAAGCGCGCTTCAAGGAGTCGCGGCGGTTCTCTGATCGGGTCGCGGAGATGCTCGGCGGCGCGCCGGACATCGTCTTTGAGCACGTCGGGCAGGCGACCTTCCCGACCTCCGTGCTGACCGTCAAGACGTTCGGCAAGGTCGTGATCTGCGGCGCGACCTCCGGCTACCAGCTTGACTTCGACGTCCGCTACCTGTGGATGCGCCAGAAGGAGATCATCGGCTCACACTTCGCCAACGCCTGGGAGTCGATGAAGGCGAACGCGCTGATCGAGCAGTCGAAGATCCGCCCGGTGCTGTGGAAGACGCTCGGCTTCGAAGGGGTCGCCGAGGCCCACCAGCTCCTGCGTGAGAACAAGCATCTCGGTAAGATCGCGATCCTTGTCGGCGCCACTGCCGAGGGTCAAGGCATCACGGCCGAGGGCCCGGGTGCAATCCGAGCGGAAGTAGGAGCGTGAGATGGCGGGAGTAGTTCTGGTTCCCTGGTACGCAACGGTCGGGCGAGGCGATTTGCTGGCCGACGCCGTCGCCGAGATCGCAGCACCTGTCGTCTTCAAGTACGGCGCGACCAAGTCGAGCGTGCTGCGCAACCGTGACGACATGTACCGGATCAGCCAGTACGCCTGGTTTGACGACAAGGATGACTGGTATCGCTACTGGGAAGGCCCGGAGATGATCGAGTTCCGCGCCCGCTACATGGGCAAGTACCAGGTCCCGGTCGTCTACAGCTGGAATGACGACTACGGCACTCACGAAGCGCCGGGGTTCCCGGCGGCGGACGAAGCGCCCGACGTTTCTGACGTCGAAGCGGCTGCCTAGTCTCGCTCGCACTTCGCTTGCCTAAGTAAACCGGGACAAAAACCCCCGTTCGTAGGCTTATTTCTGCCGTAAGCTTTACGGCAGTGACACGTGTTCACAAAGTGACGAACCTGATTGCGGTCGGGATCCCGCCGGCGGCATTCATCGCCGCGATCGTGCTGTTGTGGAACAACGGGGTCGGTCCGCTCGAGCTGAGCGTGTTCGCGGCGATGTATCTACTGACCGCGTTCGGGGTCACCCTCGGCTTCCACCGGCTGTTCACGCATCGCGCGTTTGAGACATCTAAACCGTTCAAGGCGATCGTCGCTGTGTGCGGAAGCATGGCCGTTGAGGGCTCAGTGATCACCTGGGTCGCCGACCACCGCAAGCACCACGCGTTCACCGATCACGAGGGCGACCCGCACTCGCCACATCTGGCCGGACCTGGTTTCGTCGGTGCCGTCAAGGGACTGTGGCACGCGCACATCGGCTGGCTGTTTGAGAACGTCGGCCAGTCCGATCGGATGCGCTTCGCGCCGGACATCGCGAAGGACCCCACGCTCCAGGTGATTGACAAGCTGTTTTTCTTCTGGCTTGCGCTTGGGCTGTTGATCCCCTTTGGGATCGGCTACGCCATCGGCGGCACGCTGGGTACCGCGCTGGCATGCCTGCTGTGGGGCGGCGCGATCCGGATCTTCATGCTCCAGCACATCACTTGGTCGATCAACTCGGTCTGCCACTTCGTCGGCCGGCGGCGCTTCGATGTCGAGGATGAGTCCCGCAACGTCTTCTGGCTGGCGCCGTTCTCGCTCGGCGAGGGCTGGCACCACAACCACCACGCCTTCCCCACCTCGGCATTTCACGGGCTGAAGCTCGGGGAGAAGCTGGCTGACCCGACAGGGCTGCTGATCGCGTTGTTTGAGAAGCTCGGATTGGTCTGGAATGTCGTGCGGATCAGCCCGGAGAAGCAGGCGGCGAAGTTGGCCAACGCTGCCGCGAGCGCAAAGTCGGCTGCTGCGAATGCGCGTGCCGCTGCCACCAGCGCCGCTCAAACCGCTGGCGCGGCGGCCTCCGCGGCGGCGCAGAGCGCCAGTGCCGCAGCTGCCAACGCCGGCGCGGCAGCGAGCGCCGCGGCGCAGAACGTCGCCGCCAGCGCGGCGCCAAAGCCTCTCAGTTAGCCGAGCCAGCCGAGCACTGCCGGCAAGGTCGTTGACGCTTCTATAAGGTTGGGCACGGGCCCTGTTCGCGGAGTGCCGCCCCAAGCTGGGGTCATGAGTTCAGATCAGACCCCTCGTCCAGAGCTGGTACTGGCGACGGCCCGTACTGACCGTCGTTAGCCGTTCTCAAGCGGGGCCAGCGTCAGCCCTGCCTCATCCAGCCGCTCCCAGTAGGACTCTGCGTCCTCCCGGGCACCGCTGAAGACGATCGCGCAGCCACCACGGTGGATCTTGTCCGCGATCCGGTAGCCGTCGGCGAGCGTTACTCCGGGGATCGAGGCGGCGAGCGTCTCGGCAACGTGGTCAAACGTGTTGTGGCTGTCGTTCAGCACAACAACGCGCCACAGCCCACCGAGAGTGCCGCCCGGCCCCGCCAACTGGGGCAATTCGAGCGTCATTGACATCGGTGGCGCAGCATACGGCACTGCGCAAGCGTTATCCAGCCTGCCGCTTGTCCCAATATCGCCGCAAGCCGGCGTAATTCGCCTGCGCCGTCGGCTGCGGCTGGTAGATCTCAAGCTGTTCCTCTTGCGCTCCAGCGCCAATCAGGTCGGCGCGCACCTGCAGGAACCAGCTGTCGACATCCAGATCGCGCGCGAGCTGAGCCCAGCGGGCAAGCACCGCCTCAAGTTCGTCTAGGTGGTGGTCGACATCACTCGCCGCACCCCAGTGGGTGTAGGCAAGCCGCTGCGGAGCCAGTTCACGCAGGAGCGAGATCGACTCGTGCCAAGCCGGGAGATCGATATCCGGGGGCGGCGTCGTTGGCGTCACCAACCCACCGTCGAACGGCCGTGATCCCGCGACGTCGCCGACGAACGCGGTGCCGTCGTCCAGTAGGAACGTCACATGATGCACGGCGTGCCCCGGGGTGTAGAAGACGTCATAGGAGCCTGCGCCGTCAAAGGCCAGACTCTCTCCCCCGCTCAGCACGTGCAGCTGATCCGCCGGGACCGCCTCGAACTTGCCCCACAGCAGATCCATGTACTCGCCGTAGATCCGGGTTGCGCTGGCCAACAGCTTGGTCGGGTCGAGCATGTGCGGGGCGCCGCGCTCGTGGACGTAGACCTGCAGGTTTGGATACATCCGCGCGAGCGTGCCAGCGGCGCCGGCGTGGTCCAAGTGGATGTGGGTCAGCAGGACCGCCCGTGGCTCTACGCCGTCGAGCGCTTCCAGTACGTTTTTTAGGCATGACTCGGGCCCTGGATCGACGAGCACGTCGCCGATCTGCCAGCAGGCGATCGCACGGGGCTGGCCGAGCTGCAGGCAGTCGATGGCGCGTGGTTCCGGCGTCATCACGCTGGGGCTAACCGACCGGGTTTCCAAGCGAGCTAATTCGCCACCCGTTGGCGGTGTCGATCAGCTCGACCTTCGTCAGCAGCGCCTTTTCACGGAGCGCCTCGGCAACCGTCAAGACACTGGCACGGTTGCCGTCGACCGTCACCGCGCCGACCGTCAGCCGCGCGTCGTGGACGCTTGAAAGCGCGATCCGCATCGCGTGCTCACAGCCGATCCCGCCGGCGGCGACGTCGGCCAGCAGCTGCGGCGCCAGCACCTGTGTGCAGATCGTCTCGTAGTCATGGCTCGCGACGGCGTTGGCGAACTGCGTCACCTTCGCCTTCACGGCCGACGTCTCGTTGGTGCCACAACCGGCGACCGTCGCGGCGAGCAGCACCGCGGTGACAAGAGCAGTGAGACAACGCACCGAGCGAAGGGTATCCAGACGAGCGGTGGCGGGTCCGGCGCTTTGCAACAACTTCGTATCGCTTTGAAACAACTGCGCGTCAGTTCGTCCAAAACGGGCTGTTTCCGACCGGCGCGGATGGCGCGCACAGCTGGCCGGTGATCGCGGCACTCGCACGCAGGCTCAGCGATATCGCCGAGCGCGTGACCTGGGGAGTAAGAACAACCGAAGATCAGGCGCCAGTTCACCAACGTGAAAGAAATGACCGGCAAGATCGGTCGCACAGATGCTGCTGCTTCTCCTGTTCGCGCTGATCGCAGGCGCCGGCACCGCGATCACCCCATGCGTACTCCCCGTGCTTCCGGCACTGCTGTCGGTCAGCTCGCTCGGCGGCCGCCGGCGCCCGATCGGCATCGTGCTCGGCCTGGCGATCACATTTGCGATCTCGATCATCGCGCTGGCACAGCTCGTGAAGGGGGTTGGCATCGGCAGCACTGCCGCGCGTGACATCGCCGTCGTGGTGCTGATCGTGTTCGGCTTCGTGCTGTTGATCCCGGCGCTGGCGGAGCGAGTCCAGGTGCCGCTCTCACGGCTCGCCAGGTTCGGTCCGAAGAACCGCGGCGACGGGTTCAGAACTGGCTTGCTGGTCGGTGGAGCGCTCGGCTTCGTCTGCGCTCCGTGCGCCGGGCCGATCCTGGCGACGGTGATTTCGGTTGGCGCAAGCACCGGACCAACCTTCAAGACCACGATTCTTGCGCTCGCGTATACCGCCGGGCTGAGCGCGATGCTGCTGCTCTACGCGTTCGGCGGCCGCGCAGCTCTCGCGCGGATCCGCAAGGTGGCAAAGGGCCAGACCGTTGAACGTGCGATGGCGGTTGTCCTGCTCGCGACCGGGGTGGCGCTTGCCTTCAACCTGGACGGTCGCCTTGACAACGCAATCGCCAATGACACCAGCCTGCCGGCGATCTTCAGCGACCCGACGAAGGCGATCGAGACCTCCCAGGCAGTCCAGAACCAGCTCGCCAAGATCCGCCCGGAGAGCAGGTTCGCCGTACGCCAGGCGGCCGCGGCTCGCCAGGCGGCTGCGGCAGCTCAAGACCCGGTGAGCCAGCTCCGGCCGGTTGCGAACAGCCTGCCGAACCTGGGAGCCGCGCCCAACTTCGCCGACACGGAGGATTGGTTCAACACCCCGGGCGATCGGCCGCTCTCGATCGAGCATCTCCGCGGCCATGTCGTGCTGGTCGACTTCTGGACCTACACCTGCATCAACTGCATTCGCACGTTGCCGTTTATCAAGGGTCTGTACGCGCACTACCACCGTTACGGCCTGGACATCATCGGCGTCGAGACGCCCGAGTTCACATTTGAGCAGGACGCATCAAACGTACGGCAGGCGATCGCCAGCGACGGAATCAAATACCCGGTCGTCCAGGACAACCAATACGGCACCTGGAATGCGTATCAGAACAACAGCTGGCCGGCGGACTACATGATCGACGCCCAGGGCAACATCCGCCACGTCCAAATCGGCGAAGGCGACTACGGCCAAGAGGAGACCGACGTCCGGGCCCTGCTGGTGGCCGCCGGGGCGAAGAACCTGCCACCACGGATGACCGCCCACGCGATCATCCCCTCCGCCAACATCGGCACGCCCGAGACCTACCTGAATGCCGAGCGTGACCAGGGCTTCTCGCAGTCGATCGAGCTTGGCACCCACAGCTACTCGGGACCGACCACCACGCTCGGCCTCAACGCCTGGTCGCTGAACGGCTCCTGGACCGCGTCGCAGCCGGCGGACACCAACGACGAGGGGTCGATCACCCCGGGCGCCGCTGGCGCCTCGATCACCGGCGCTGTGCAAGCGCGTGACGTCTATCTGGTGCTGACCTCCGCCGGCGGCACCCCTCGCCGCGTCCGCGTGCTGCTTGGTGGCAAGCCGATTCCGGCCCGCTATGCCGGCACCGATGTTGGCCCCGGCGGCTGGGTCACCGTTAGAGCCCAGCGCCTCTACAACCTCGTCAAGCTGAGCGCCGATGCCGACTTCGTGGTGAGCGTCCAGGTCCCGGTCGGCGTCCAGGCCTACGACTTCACCTTCAGTTGATCAGGCGCTGAACGGGCGCCCGCCCGAGCACTCGCCGGCGCGCCCGCCGGCGCGCCCGCCAGAACACTCGCCGCAGCGCACTAAACTCGCTGCGATGGAGGGCTCCACGGAGGTCCGCAGCTGGTTACGGTGCTACCGCTGTTGGTCCCAGAACCTCGAGGTGCAGGTCCACTACGAGGGCATCCATCGGATTGACCCGCAGACCGGGGAGCGCGCCGAGGTCGTTGACGAGATGCAGGAGGCGGTTGTCCAGTGCCTCGAGTGCATGCACGATCAGCCGCACCTTGGCTTCCACCACGGCCGTGTCGAGCCGATCGAAGACCGCTGGGAGCGGATGATCGTCGGAACCCCTTGGGTCGCCTCATGCACGGTCACCGTCGACGCCGAGGACGTTGAGCAGTGCTCTGGGCCGGAGGCCGGCGATGCGCTCTCCTACGCGGCGTTCGGCGATCACGGCACCCGCGAATTCTTCACCCACGTCCGCTTCCACAAGCACGACGAGGACCGGATCGTCGTACACCTGCTGGTTGAGCTTTACGCGCGTGACATTGAGGAAGCTTCGGGCGTCCTCGAGGAGGCCGCCCGCGGCGCGCTTGCAATTACGTCGCTGGCGGAGGAGTCCCGACCACCGGCCGCGACCGGCCGCGACGACCACTAGGCGCACTAGGGGCGGCCGACCCGCGGCGGCGCGTCCGCCACCAATACCCCTCAAGCACGATCAGTGCCAGCGCCACCGGCACGGTCGCCGGCAGTCCCGTCTGGTAGTAGATCTTGTGCACCAGAAAGAGGAGGTCGAAGACCGCCGCCAGCCCCAGCGTCAGTAGCGCCGCCGAGCGCTGCACCCTGGTGTGCGCCGACAGCAGCGCGCCCAGCAAGCCGGCGACGAACAGGTCGCCGTAGCCGAGCGACACCGAGCCGAACAGCTCACTCTGAAGCTGCGGCAGGCCGCCGCCCGGAGCGGCCGCGATCAGCGCGTTGTTGGGGTTCTGCAAGAGATTGGAGCCGACCAGCCAGACGTCAGCGGCAGCCATCGCAACGATCCCTAGCTTCAGCCACCGCGCCGGCGTAACCGCTCCTAACAGCACGCCAAGCGTCACGCATGACAGGCCGCAGAGAATCGCTCCGGAGCCCTCCCCAACCAGCGAATGAGGCGTCCGCCACGTCAACAGGAACAGCGGTACCACCAGCAGCGCAAGCCAGACCCGGCCACCTCGCATGAAGCCGCCGAGCGCGACCGCCGCCAAGATCGGTACCGCCACCAGCGCCAGGTAGGTAAGCCAGGTCGCCGTGCCGGAGGCGTACCGGATCGCAAAGATCACGCCGACGATCGAGCCAACCGGGATCAGCGCCCAGCCGCGCCCGCGCAACCGGCCGGCGATCCCTCGTAGCCACCCTGGCGCGCTCCGCGCGCCGGCAACGACACTCGCCTGCAGTGCCAGCAGGCAAGCGTCTGAGGGAATGAACCCAAGCGGAGGCGCTGGAGCGGGCGGGAGCAGAGCTCGCAGCTACTGATCGCGGAGGCGCTGCTCGAGCGCTTCCAGCTCGCTCTGCAGCTGAGCGGGCAGCCGATCACCGAACTTGGCGAAGTGGTCCTTGACCTGTTCCAGCTGCGCGCTCCAGCCGGCTACGTCGACGGTCAAGAGCTCCGTCATGTCGGCGTCGGAGACGTCCAGGGCGCTGCGGTCGATGCCCTCCTCGCCGACTTCTGGCAGGTAGCCAATCACCGTCTCCACGGCCGGCGTGTGACCGGAGCAGCGACCGAAGATCCACGCCAGCACCCGTGAATTCTCGCCGTACCCAGGCCATAGAAAACGCCCGTCGGCATCGCGGCGGAACCAGTTGACGTAGAAAATCTTCGGCATCTTCGCACCGGGCGTCGCGCCGATCTTCAGCCAGTGCTCGAAGTAATCGCCCATGTTGTAGCCGCAGAACGGCAGCATCGCCATCGGATCGAAACGCAGCTGACCAACGCCGCCGGCGGCGGCAGCGGTCATCTCCGAGCTCATGATCGAGCCGAGGAACACGCCGTGCTGCCAGCTTCGTGCCTCGTGCACCAGCGGCACGACGGTCTTGCGCCGGCCGCCGAACAGGAACGCGTCGATCGGCACTCCAGCCGGATCCTCCCATTCGGGAGCGATCGAGGGGCACTGGCCGGCCGGTGTCGTGAACCGCGCGTTCGGGTGAGCCGCAGGAGTCTCAGAGTCGGGAGTCCAGTCGTTGCCGTGCCAATCGATCGCGTGCGCGGGCGGCTCGCCGGTCAAGCCCTCCCACCAGATATCGCCGTCATCGGTCAATGCGCAGTTGGTGAAGATCGAATTCGAGGTGATCGTGTCGATCGCATTCGGGTTGGTCAGCGCGCCGGTACCGGGCGCGACGCCGAAGAATCCGTATTCAGGGTTCACCGCATACAACCGGCCGTCCGCACCGAACTTCATCCACGCAATGTCGTCGCCGATCGTCTCGACCTTCCAACCGGGCAGCGTCGGCACCAGCATCGCCAGGTTCGTCTTACCGCAAGCGCTCGGGAACGCGGCCGCGACGTACTTCACCTCGTCCTCAGGTGAGGTCAGCTTGAGGATCAGCATGTGCTCGGCCAACCACCCCTCGTCGTGCGCCATCACCGAGGCGATCCGCAGCGCGAAGCACTTCTTGCCGAGCAGGGCGTTACCACCGTAGCCCGACCCGTAGGACCAGATCTCGCGGGTCTCCGGGAAGTGGACGATGTACTTGTTCTCGGCGTTGCACGGCCAAGCGACGTCAGTAACACCGTCGCTCAGCGGCATCCCGACCGAATGGATGCAGGGGACGAATTCGCCTTCGGAGCCGAGCTCGTCAAGCGCCTCCTGTCCCATCCGCGCCATGATCGCCATCGACACCGCGACGTAGGCGGAATCAGTCAACTCGACGCCGATGTAGGAGATCGGCGAGCCGATCGGACCCATGCTGAACGGCACGACATACATCGTGCGACCCCGCATCGATCCCTTGAACAAGCCATTCAGCGTCGCGCGCATCTCTTCGGGGTTGCGCCAATGGTTGGTCGGCCCGGCATCGATCTCCTTCGCCGAGCAGATGAACGTCCGGTCCTCGACCCGCGCCACGTCGCCCGGATCTGACAGCGCCAGATACGAGTTCGGCCGCTTCACGTCGGAGAGCTTCTGGAACGTGCCGGCCTCAACGAGCATCTGGCAAAGGTGCTCGTACTCCTCCGCCGACCCGTCGCACCAGTAGACGTCCTGCGCCTCGGTCAGCGTGGCGATCTCATCCACCCATGCCCGCAACCGCGCATTGTTGGTCTGAGCTTGCATGATCGGTGCGGAGTTGGGCATCAGGCGTCCTTAAGCGGCGGGCTTCTTCGGCACTAGCACCAGTCGCTTGAACTCCGCGACCAACACACCGTCCTGATTTAACACCCGGGTGTGAACCTTGACAATGCCGCGATCGGGCTTTGACTGCGATTCCTTGGCCTCCAGCACCTCAGTCTCGGCATACAGGGTGTCGCCATGGAACACCGGGTTGGGGTGCGACAGCCCTTCGGTCGCAAGGTTGGCGATCGCCTTGCCGCTGATGTCGGAGACGCTCATCCCCAGCGCCAGCGAGTAGACGTACGGGCCGACGACGACGTTCTTACCCTGCTGCGATTGCGCCGCGTACACATCGTTGATGTGCAGCGGATGGTGGTTCATCGTCAGCAGACAGAACAGGTGATCGTCGGCCTCGGTGACGGTCTTGGCCGGCCAATGCTTGTACAGGGCGCCGACCTCAAACTCCTCAAAGTAACGGCCGTAGGGGTGCGCACCGCTCGCTTCGCGTGCAACCTGGTCAGTCTCGACGCTCATCAATTCTCCTAGTCGTTTCGCAATGGCGGAACGGAGGAAGCCGACCGGGCGGATGAACTGGTCCCGATCGTCGAATGGAGGCCTACGGACCCCAAGCGCCTCCATCTCGCGCCAGGGCGAAATGTTAGACCAAATCACGGCAACCACCCCTGCGGTCCTCGGATCCGCTGAGGATGCCTAAGCTTCGGCTACCCACTCCAAAGGAGAACCAAGACGTGCAGACCCCTCGCGATTTCTTCAGGCCACTGGCGACAGGCGCGCCAAAGCCACTGACAGAGATCCCCTTCAAGCCCTCGCGGATGATCCATTTCCTCGACTTCTCAAACGAGAAGATGGTCGCGAAGGTTCCGGAGATCGCACCGACCGTCGACATCCTGCTCGGCAACCTTGAGGACGCCGTCTCGATCGAGAAGAAGATCCCCGCGCGTGATGGACTGATCAAGGTCGGCAAGGAGATCGACCTTGGCGAGACCCAGCTGTGGACCCGCGTCAACAGCCTCGAGTCGCCGTGGGTGCTCGACGACATCACCGAACTGGTCAGCGAGATCGGCCACAAGCTCGATGTGATCATGATCCCGAAGGTCGAGGGCGCCCAGGACATCCACTACGTCGACCGGCTCGTCGCCCAGCTCGAGGCGAAGGCCGGCCTGACCCGACCGATCCTGCTGCACGCGATCCTCGAGACCGCCTCCGGAATGGTCAACGTCGAGGAGATCGCCACCGCGTCGCCGCGGATGCAGGGCATCAGCCTCGGCCCGGCCGACCTCGCCGCCTCCCGTCGGATGAAAACGACCCGCGTCGGCGGTGGCCACCCCGGCTACGTCAGCATCTCCGACCCAGATGCGGACAACCCGGATGCGCCCCGGATCACCGCCCAGCAGGACCCCTGGCATTACACGATCGCGCGCATGGTCGACGCCTGCACTTACGCCGGCATCCTCCCGTTCTACGGGCCGTTTGGCGACATCAAGGACACGGTCGCCTGCGAGGCACAGTTCCGCGCGGCGTTCCTGCTCGGTTGTGTCGGTACCTGGTCACTGCACCCCGCCCAGATCGCGATCGCGAAGAAGGTCTTCAGCCCCGATCCGGCCGAAGTCCTGTTCGCGAAGAAGGTGATCGAGGCGATCCCCGACGGCCGCGGTGTGCACATGATCGACGGCAAGATGCAGGACGACGCGACCTGGAAGCAGAGCAAGGTGATGGTCGACCTGGCGCAGATGCTGGCCGAGAAGGACCCCGAACTCCGCGAGGCGTACGGGTTCTAAGCGTGCTGTGAAGTGCCTGGTCTTGCTGGACCAGGCACTTCCAACCGCGTCCCGCGCAATACTGGGCCCCTATGCGCATCTCTGCGAAAGCTGACTACGCCGTCCGTGCGGTCGTCGAACTCGCTGCTACGACCTCGGAGAAACCGGTCAAGGCTGAGCGAATCGCGACCGCCCAGGGCATCCCGCTGAACTTCCTCGAGAACATCCTCGGGGAGCTTCGCCACGCCGGCCTGGTCCGCTCGCACCGCGGCGCCGAGGGCGGCTTCAAGCTCGCCAAGCCGGCCGCCGAGATCACCGTCGCCGACGTGATCCGTGCGGTCGAGGGCCCGCTTGCAAGCGTCCGCGGGGCCCCGCCTGAGGAGTCGACCTACCCCGGCGCATCGGAAGCGCTGCCGCGAGTCTGGATCGCCGTGCGCGCGAACCTGCGCAAGGTCGTTGAGCACGTCACCGTCGCCGATGTCGCGGGCGACAGCCTGCCTAAGGACGTCGAGAAGCTCGCGCAGGACCCAGAAGCCTGGGTCACTCGCTAACCCTGGCTCACCAGCTAGCCTCGCGGCCCGATGACCCACACAGACAACGCCCCCCTGCGCCTGCGCTCGGTGCTGTACATGCCCGGCGCCAACGAGCGCGCACTTGAGAAGGCCCGTGATCTCCCCGCCGACGCGCTGATCCTCGACCTTGAGGACGCCGTCGCGCCGGCCGCCAAGCAGGAGGCACGTGAGCGCGTCTGTGCGCTCGCCGCCGAGGGCGTCTACGGCGCGCGGACCGTCGCGATCCGCGCCAACGGCATCGGTACCGAGTGGCATGAAGCCGACATCGCCGCCGCGTGCGCCGCCGGCCCCGACGCGATCCTCGTCCCGAAGGTCTCAAGCGCGCAGGAAGTTCTCGACCTGGAGTTCTCGCTGAGCGCCTATGGCGCCCCGGAACACACGAAGCTGTGGGCGATGCTCGAGACGCCGCAGGCGGCACTCGACGCCTATCAAATCTGCTCGGCCAGCGAACGCCTGACGGTGCTGGTGATGGGCACCAACGATCTGCTGAAGGAGCTCTATGCGGTCTCCGTTCCCGGCCGCGGGCCGCTGCTGACCGGCCTGTCGCTGTGTCTGCTGGGAGCCCGTGCAGCCGGCAAGATGATCGTTGACGGCGTCTATAACGACGTCAAGGACCCCGAGGGGTTCGGCGCTGAGTGTCTGCAG
>Ga0302314_10014867_pt1 | contig 13276 bp, 11 predicted proteins | sample III_Palsa_N2_3_FD_200533 | JGI IMG/M metagenome (GOLD analysis project Ga0302314, IMG submission 200533) | Peat permafrost microbial communities from Stordalen Mire near Abisko, Sweden - III_Palsa_N2_3 | ecosystem: Environmental > Terrestrial > Soil > Palsa > Peat permafrost | place: Sweden...
GGAAGATGAACAGGATCAGCGGCAGCATCAGCTTGGCCGGCAGGGCCATGGCCTTCTCCTCGGCCCGCAGCATCCGCTTGGTGCGCATGTCGTCGGAGAAGGCGGTTAGGGTTTCGCCCAGGCTGACGCCCATCTCCTCGGCCTGGCGCAGCATGGTGGCGAAGGAGCGGGCTTCGTCCAGACCCAGACGATCGGCGAACCGGGTCCAGGCGTCCTTGCGCGAGCGTCCGGCGCGCAGTTCCAGGGTCATGGCCCGCATGTGCTCGGCCAGGTTGGGATAGCGCGACACCAGCTCCCCCATGATCCGCCCGATGGCGGCGTCGAGGCTGAGGCCGGCCTCCACCGAGGCGACCATCAAATCCAGCATGTCCGGGAAGCCTTCGCGATATTCCCGCTCGCGCTTGTTCTTGCGCCCCTTCAGCACCTGGTCCGGGCCGAGGATGGCGGCCACGGCCAGCACCGCCGCCACCAGGATCGCCAGGGGCCCGCCGCCGCCGGCCGCCGCCCAGGGCAGCAGCACCAGGGTCGCGGCGATCGCGCCGCCCAGGGCCAGCGCCCGGGCGCCGAGGTAGAGGGCCACGGCGTCGCGGCTATTGAACCCAGCTTGGCCAAGCTTGCGGCGCAGCTCCGACTGGTTATCGGGGTCTTTGTCGTCCATGCGCCCGCCCAGCTCGCGCACGCCCTGGGACATCCGCGCCACGGCCCCGCCGACCAGGGATGAGGTCGTTGGCGCAGCCTGGGCGCCACCGGCCGACAACCGCGCCCGGCGCCGCAAGGTGGTCAGGGCGGCGCGCCCGCCGATGGCGGCAAACCCCAGCAGACCCACCCCCAGCAGGGCCATGGCCGCATAGACGATCAGGTTTTGCGCGCCGCCGTCCACCGCCTCAGATCCGCATATCGATCATGCGGCGCATGACTAGGTTGCCCATCAGCATCCAGAATCCCATGATGCTCAGACCGATCTGGGTCGCCGGCTCGCCGATGACGTCGCCATAGAAGCGTGGCGTGACCAGCTGCAATATCCCCAGCACGCACAGCGGCGCGGCGGTGAGGATCATCGCCGAGGCGCGACCTTCGGATGACGCCGACTTGATCTTCATCCGCAGCTTGGCGCGTTCGCGCACGGTGTGGGCGTTCATCTTCAAAAGGCCGGTGAGGTTGCCGCCGGAGCGGTCCTGCAGGCGCACGGTGGCGGCGAACAGATCGACGTCCGGATGGCGACAGCGCGCGGCCATCGAGCCCACCGCCTGCTCCAGGGGCGCGCCGTAAGCGATTTCGTCGGCCGCCATGCCGAACTCCGAGCCGATCGGATCGGGCATCTCCTTGCCGACCAGGGCGACCGCCGTGGGCACCGGGTGGCCAGCCTCCAGGCTGCGGACGATTACGTCCAGCGCGTCGGGCAACTGCCGGCTCAGCGCCTTGGCGCGGCCGCCGGCCTTCATCTTCAGGTAGACGATCGGTCCGATCACGCCCGCTGCAAGGCCGGCGGGGAGGCCGATCAGCGGCTTGTGAGACAGGGTCATGATCCCAAGGCCGACGATGGCCGCAATGGCCAGGGCCGCCAGCGCCCAGCTGCGTGGCCGGAACACCACCCCGGAGCGCATCACCAGATCGGCGAGCCAATCCCACTTCAGGATGCGTTCGCCGCTGGCGGTGAAGCCGCGCTGTTTGCGCAGCTCGATCACCATATCGCCCAGGGCCAGGCCCTGTTCGGTAAGCAGCAGCCTCCGGTTCACCGTCTGTTTGGCGCGTCCCACGCGGACCAGTCCCCAGACCGCCTGCGCCGCCGAGAACACCGCGGCGAACACCAGGATTTCGAAGGCGAAGTTGGCGTCGAGATTGATCTGGGGCATGGCTATCCCAGCACCCGGTTGGGGTCGAAGTTGATGCTGTCGTAGACGACGCCACGCCGCTGCATGTCTTCCATGCATTTGGGCCGGATGCCGGTGGCGCGGAATTCGCCGTGGACAGTTCCGTCCGCGTCGGTGTGGGTGCGCTTGAAGACGAAGATTTCCTGCATCTGGATCACCTGGCCTTCCATGCCGGTGATCTCCGCGACGCTCATCAGTCGCCGCTTGCCGTCCGACAGGCGGCTGACCTGGACGATCAGATTGACCGCCGAGGCGATCTGACCGCGCATCGATTCCGCCGGCAGTTTCATCCCCGACATCGCCACCATCTGCTCCAGCCGGGTGATGGCGTCGCGCGGGTTGTTGGCGTGGATGGTGGCCATGGAGCCTTCGTGGCCGGTATTCATGGCCTGCAGCATGTCGAAGGCTTCTTCGCCCCGCACCTCGCCCAGGATCACCCGGTCGGGCCGCATCCGCAGGGCGTTCTTGACCAGCTCACGCTGGCGGATTTCGCCCTTGCCCTCAATGTTCGGCGGCCGCGTCTCCATCCGCACCACGTGCGGCTGCTGCAGCTGCAGTTCGGCGGCGTCCTCGATGGTGATCAGCCGTTCCTTGTGGCCGATGGCGCCGGAGAGGGCGTTGAGCAGGGTGGTCTTGCCCGAGCCTGTCCCGCCGGAAATCACCGTCGTCACCCGCGAGCGCACCGCGCCAAACAGGAATTCGGCGACGCAGGCCGGCATGGCGCCGATTTCCACCAGCCGGTCGAGATCGTAGGGCTTCTTGGAGAACTTCCGGATCGAGACCACGGCGCCGTCGAGGGTGATGGGGGCGATGGCGGCGTTGACGCGGCTGCCATCGGGCAGGCGGGCGTCGACCATGGGCGAGGACTCGTCGATCCGCCGTCCCACCCCCGCGACGATCCGGCCGACGATGCGCAGCAGGTGGTCGTTGTCGCGGAACCGGACCGGGCTCAGCGACAGCTCGCCGAACCGCTCGATATAGACCTGGAACGGGCCGTTGATCAGGATGTCGGCGATGGTGTCGTCCTTGAGCAGCGGCTCGATTGGCCCGAGGCCCACCATCTCGTCGTAGACTTGGTCGCCCAGCTGATCGATCTCGGCGCCGTTCAGCGCCATCCGCTCTTCACGGGCGAAGTCGCCCACCAGCTTGCGCACCTGTTTGCGCATCTGGGTCTCGTCCAGCGAGTCCAGTTTGGACAGGTCCAGCTCGTCGATCATCCGCCCGTGCAGCCGCAGGCGGATGTCGAGCATGGGGTCGGCGACCTGTGCGGGCTTGGCCTCGGGCGGCGGCTTAGGCGCGGGGGCGGGAGCGATCGCTGTGGCGACGGGCGCCGGGGCGGCCGGTTCAGCGGGCTTGAGGCGAAGAGCGCCGAAACGGCTCATGCCCGCACCTCAATCTTTCCCGTCATGGCCGGGCTTGTCCCGGCCACCCATTGTTCCGCTGCGGCAAACCTCGCGGTTTTCACGTCCAAACGATCGCGTCCGCACTCACCATGGGTGGCCGGGACAAGCCCGGCCATGACGGTGGAAGAAGAAAGCGGAGAGAAAGTGAAGGCCATCAGGCCACCTTTGAACGGAACAGGGTGTTGACCGCCGCCGCCTTGGGTTCGGTCAGGCTCTCGACCAGACCGGTCACGTCCTTGACGATCTTGGACTTCGGCCGGTGCTGGCAGATCGGGCCGCCCAGGTTGACCGAGCAGGCGGCGGCTTCCCAGTCGGAGGTGATGGCGCCGTCGACCTTGCGGCCGAGGGCCTTTTCCGCCTCGCCTCGCGAGGGCGCTGGGCCGAACACCCGACTGGCCAGCCGGTTGAGGATCAGTCGCGGGCGACGCCCGTCAGGCAGCTCGGCCTCGATCTCGCCCACCAGGGCGCGGGCGGCCAGCAGGGCCGGCACGGTGAGCTCCGAAATGACCAGGACTTCGTCGGAGCCGCTCAGGACATCGACGCTCCAGGGCTGGCGGCCGCGCGGCAGGTCGATCAGCACCCAGTCATAGACCTGGCAGGCGACATCGAGCAGGCGGCAGATCACCGCCGGGGTGACCTTGGCGAAGGCGCCGGGATCGCGTGGGCTGGCGAACAGGTCGAACCCGCCCGCGGCGCGCACCGAAAAGGCGTCCAGAAGATCGGCGTCGATCCGCTCCGGCGCTTCCGCGGCCTCGCCTAACGACATGCCGGCCATGGCCCCCAGATAGGCGCAGGCCGCGCCGTCGGCCAGGTTCAGGTCGATCAACGCCACCCGCTCGCCCAGGGTGCGTCCGGCCAGGGTCGCGGCCAGCTCAATGGTCAAGGTCGTGCCGCCGGAGCCGCCGACCGCGCCCATGACGCTCCAGACCTGGGATTTGTGCGCGCCGCCCTCCGCGCCGGCGGGCGCCAGAAGGTGCGCCGCGGCGCGGGCAAGGTCGGGCGGGGAATAGGGCGGCTCAAGCACGTCGACGCGCTTCAGCCGGAACAGGTCCCGCGCCAGGCTGGCCGGCAGGTGGGCGGCGAACACCACCACCGCTGGCGGCGCGGCGGCCTGCGCCAGCCCGCGGATCGCCGCCGCCAGCTTTTGTGGTTCCAGATCGTCGGCGTCGATCAAAACCAGGTCGGCGGGTGGCGAAAGAGCGCCCAGCCGCTCAAGCCCATCGAGGGGCGCGGCTTCGATGGTCGCTTCCGGCAGGCCTTGATTTGCGCAGGCCATCAGGCCCGCGCCCACCACCACCACCCTGCGATCTTTCAAGTGTGAAGAACTCATGGTGCGCGCTCTAGGAGGCGGTCGAATGGGCGCCGGCGGGCGCGGACTTTTCGGTGACGCCTTCCAGGATCAGGTCGATGGCGCTGGGCACGACGCCATCCGGCAGGGGGTTGGGCAGGGTGGAGATGTCGTCAGTGGGCGTCGCCAGGCGGGGGGTGACGATGATCGCCAGCTCCGTCTCCTGCTTCTGCCAGCTCTCGGAGCGGAACAGGGTTCCCAGCACCGGCAGATTGCCCAGCCCCGGCACCTGACTGACCGAGTTATTGTAGCCCTGCTGGAACAGGCCGGCGATGGCGAAGCTCTGGCCGTCCTTCAGCTCCACGGTGGTGGAAGCGTTGCTGATATCCAGGCTGGGCAACAGGAAGCCGTCGATCTGGATCGAATGAGCCGCATCGAGCTGGCTGACCTCGGGCGCGACCTTCAGCTTGATCTCGCCGGAGGGCTCGATGGTCGGGGTCACCTTCAGCTTCACGCCATACTGTCGGAACTCGATGGTCACCTGGCCAAGGCCGTTGGGGACGGGATAGGGGAATTCCCCGCCGGCCAGGAAGCTGGCCTCCTCGCCGGACATGGCCGTCAGGTTTGGCTTGGCCAGGGTGCGGACCAAGCCCTTGGTCTCCAGCGCCTCCAGCGTCAGATCGACCGAGGTTGTGCCGATCTTGCCGCCGATGGCGAGGGTTCCCGCTGGCGTGCCGCCGGTCAGCAGGCCGGTTCCGGTGGCGATGTTCAGGCCGGACGCGTTCTGGGCGCTCAGGTTGAAGCCCATGTCGTGCAGGGCGGTGCGATTGGCCTCGAGAATGCGCACCTCGACCATGATCTGTTGGGCCGCGCGCAGGGTGATCTGGGAGGTGACTTCCTTGGGCGCATAGTGTTCGGCGATGTCGGTCGCCCTCGCCGCGGCGGCGCTGGTGGAGGCCTCGCCCGTCAGCAGCACGCCGCCGGCGAAGTTGCTGGCGATGATGTGCTCACGCGGCAGGGCGTCGGCCAGGTTCGACTGCAGCGAGGCCAGGTCGCGACCCACCTGCACGTCCACCACCTCGGCCAGGTGATGGTTGCGGTCGTAGATCAGAAGGTTGGTCGTGCCGATCGCCTTGCCGCGGATGTAGAAGCCGTGGTCGGTGGTGGCCACCAGCTGCACCATCTCGGGCTGAGCGACGACGATCTCGCCCACCGGCTCGTCCAGGTGGAAGGCGGCGGACTTGTCCTTGGCTACGGTGATGGTGCGCGTGGCCGTACCCGGGTCCTGGGCGCCGACAGAGCCGGCGATGGCCAGGGCGCTGGCCAGCGCGGCGACGGCGCAGGCCATCCGGCGAAAGATCATCAAGGATTTGATCACAGGGCGGCGCTTTCGCTCGGAACGGGGACGCTGGCGCGGGCGTCGCCCTGGACGACGACGATGGAGGGGCCTTCAGACTCGTGCGGCGGCCGGCCGGTCGTGGCCGTATGGACGGCGGTCCCGGGCGGCGGTCCCTTATGGCCGAGGGGCGGCGTGTCCGGTCCCAGATCGATGGGCATGGCCTTGGCCTGTTCGATGTCGGTCGCCCCTGGCTTGCGAAGGGCCAGCGACAGGGTGCCGGTCTGAGACGCGGTGGCGAGCTTCAGGGCGTCTTGGACAGAGACCTCCAGCGTCGCGGTGCGAGCCACCGCCGCCTGCGTCGAGCTGGGGTTGGCGTTCTGGTCCATGCCCAGCACCTTCAGGTCCTGGACGATGATCTCGGAGGCGAACCGCCGGCTGCTCGCGCCCTGCGCCTGGGCCAGTTCGCGGGTCAGCATCACGTCCACCCGGTCGCCCGGCATGACATGGCCGCCGTCGCCGGTGACGTCACTGACGCCGATGGTATAGGCGCGCCGGCCGTCGGCGATCAGCGCCGCCAGGGTCAGCCGTTCGCCCGGGCCGCTGATGTCGGCGGGCAGGATCGGCTCCAGCACGGTCATCGGCGCCAGCGCGACCGGCGGGCCGTTGGGGCCGCCCAGGATCTGGTCGATGGAGGCGAACGCCCCGGCCGGCGCGGCGCCGGCGGGCACGCGGATCACCTTCAGATAATGGGCGTCCAGCTTGGCGCCGTAGGGAATGGGTTGGGCGGCGGCCACGACCGGCACGCCCGTGGCGACCGGCGGCGTCGCGGCATGGGCCGCATGGGCCGGCATCCAGACCTTGGCGACAAGTAAGGCGCTCAGTCCCAGAACCGTGGACGCACCTAGGCTGATAATCACTCCGAGCCGCATATCGCCCCCGTGCTCGTAATGGCCGAGCAGAACAATGCCGCGACCTCGAGGGCAAGGTTGCGGTATAAGGTGTTTCTTTGTGCTTAAACGGCGAGGTAAATAGAATTAAACCTTAATTGTCGATAATCATATTCGTCAATACGGCCAGCGAATATACGAATTTCGGCCAATATAAACTGTATTCACCGCAACTAGATCGATAATTACAGCCGCTCGTTCTCGCTTTTCGTGTGCGGCCGGTCTGCGAACCCTCTCTCCATGGTGAAGGGCCTGAAAACGGGTCGCCAGCCGAATTTCAAACTGCCATGGTTGGCGCCAACCGAGGCGGCGGAAGAGGAAAACGACATGGCGGCTGGCGTAACGCCTACGAGGCTGGCGATGATCGCCGCCGCGCTCTTGACCCTTCTGAGCGCCGCGTCGGCGCGGGCCGACACCATCCTGTTCGTCGGCAACAGCTTCACCTTCGCCGCCTATTCGCCGGCCTGGCATTACCGGCCGGGCTCGGTCACCGATCTGAACAATGAAGGGATCGGCGGCGTCCCCGCCCTGTTCAAGCTGTTCACCCAGGAGGCCGGTCTGACCTACGACGTCAGCCTGGAGACCTCGCCCGGCAAGGACCTGCAGTGGCATATCGATCACAAGACGCCGGTGATCGACCGGGCTTTCGATCATGTGGTGCTGCAGAGCTACTCGACCCTAGACGCTAAAACGCCGGGCGATCCGGCCAACCTGATCAAGTCGACCGCCGGGCTGGCGGCCATGTTCCATGCGCGCAATCCCAAGGTCGACATCCGGCTGGACTCCACCTGGTCGCGGGCGGACCTGACCTATCAGCCGGCGGGCCACTGGTACGGCCAGCCGATCACGGCGATGGCGCTGGATATGCGCGCCGGCTACGACAAGGCCGCCGCCGCGTCGCCCTATGTCCGGGGCGTCCTGCCCGTGGGCCAGGCCTTCAGCCGCGCCATCGCCACCGGCTTCGCGACGCCCAACCCCTACAAGGGCGAGGGCCCAGGCCAGGTCGACCTGTGGGCCTTCGACAACTACCACGCCAGCACCTTCGGCTATTACCTGGAAGCCCTGATCGAGTTCGGCGCCATCACCGGCAAGGACCCGCTTTCGCTCGGCCCGCGCGAGACCGCGGCTCAGGAGTTGGGAATTTCGCCGGCCCAGGCCACGGCCCTGCAGCAGATCGCGCACGATCAGCTGGCGGCGGAGAAGCGGTAGTCCTTCTCCCGCAAGAGGGAGAAGGAAAACCTAGTCCCGCAGCAACTCGTTCGGAGACGTCTTCGAGCGCGTCTGCGCATCGACGATCTTGACGATCACCGCGCAGGCCGTGCTCGGCCCTACGCCATGCGGGTCCGGCAACGCGCCGGGCACCACCACCGAATAGGGCGGTACGCGGCCGCGATGCACTTCGCCGGTTTTGCGGTCGATGATCTTGGTCGAGCCGGACAGGAAGACGCCCATGGACAGCACCGCGCCTTCGCCGACGATCACCCCTTCGGCGACTTCCGAACGGGCGCCGATGAAGCAGTTGTCCTCGATGATGGTCGGGTTGGCCTGCAGCGGCTCCAGCACGCCGCCGATGCCGACGCCGCCGGACAGGTGACAGTTCTTGCCGATCTGGGCGCAGGAGCCGACGGTGGTCCAGGTGTCGACCATGGTGCCCTCGTCGACATAGGCGCCGATGTTGACGAAGGAGGGCATCAGCACCGCATTCTTGGCCACGAAGGCGCCGCGCCGGACGATGGCGCCGGGCACGGCGCGGAAGCCGGCCTCGCCGTAGTGGTTCGCTTCCCAGCCGTCGAACTTGTTGTCGACCTTGTCCCACCAGGGGCCCACGCCGCCGCCCAGCTCGCCAGCGCGCATGATGCGGTTGGGATTCAGTCGGAACGACAGCAGCACCGCCTTCTTCAGCCACTGGCGGACGATCCATTTGCCATCGACCTTCTCGGCCACCCGCGCCTTGCCGCTGTCCAGCAGCGACAGGGTCTCCTGCACGGCGGTGCGGATCGGGCCCTTGGTGTCGGCGTTCAGCGCGCCGATGTCGGCCCAGCCGGCTTCGATTTCGGTCTCCAGGTCGGACAGGGTGATCTCGGTCATCGGACGGTCTCCTTGACCCGCGCCTCATTGAGAAAGGTTGCGAGCTTGTCAGTGCGGTGATGGACGAAGGGCGCCGCCGACACCGCCGCGTGCGGGCCGACCAGCACGGTGGTCATGCCTAAGGCGGCGGCGGGGGCGAGGTTCTTTTCGCTGTCTTCGAAGAAGCAGGCCCCGCGAGGATCGATGGCGTGATCGGCCACCAGCTTGTCGAAGGTTTTCGGATTGGGCTTGGGCAGATAGTTGGCGGAGGCGATGTGGAACACCGCCTCGAACCGGTCGGCCAGGTTCAGCTTGTCCAGCACGCGGGCGGCGTGGGGCGCATCGCCATTGGTGAACACCAGCCGCCGGCCGGGCAGGCGCGCAAGCGCCTCGCGCAGGGCCGGGTCAGGGGCGAGACTGTCCAGCGAGACGTCGTGCACCTCGTCCAGATAGGCCTCCGGATCGATCCCATGGTTGGCCATCAAACCGGCCAGGGTGGTGCCGTGTTCGCGCAGGTAGCGCTTTTGCAGCGCGAAAGCCTCGTCGTGTGGCAGACCGAGTTCCCGCGCCACATAGGCGGTCATCTTCTTCTCGATCAGCCCCATGAAGGCGGCCTCGACCGGGTAGAGGGTGTTGTCGAGATCGAACAGCCAGACATCGATGTGGCGCAGGTCGGCGGCGGTCATGGATGGCGCCCGCTTAGAACCCTTCCCCCCTCAAGGGGGAAGGGAGCTGTTGGCCTGTCCCTCACGGACACACCAAGGTGCCCGCGCCGTGCTCGGTGAAGAGTTCGGTCAGCATCGCGTGGGGGCGTCGGCCATCCAGAATGACCACGGCCTCGACCCCGGCCTCGACCGCGGCGATGGCGGTCTCCAGCTTGGGGATCATGCCGCCGGTGGCGACGCCATCGGCCATGGCGGCCCGCGCCTGGGCCACGGTCAGCTGGCGGATCAGCTCGCCGTTCTTGTCCAGCACGCCGGCCACGTCGGTGAGCAGCAGCATGCGCTTGGCCTTCAGGGCGCCAGCGACGGCGCCGGCCACGGTGTCGGCGTTGATGTTGTAGGTCTCGCCGTCCTCGGACACGCCGATCGGCGCGATCACCGGCACATAGTCCTCGTCGGCGAAGATCAGCGCCTGGACGATCTTGGGATCGACCAGCTTCGGCTCGCCGACGAAGCCCAGGTCGACGACGATCTCGGTGTTGGAGTCCGGGTCGATCTTGGTCTTCTGGGTCCGCTCGACGGTGATCAGCCGCGCGTCCTTGCCCGACAGGCCCACGCCGCGCACGTCGGCTTCCTTGCCGGCGCGGTTGATCAGGTGGACGATCTCCTTGTTGATGGCGCCGGAGAGGACCATCTCGGCCACTTCCATGGTGGCGGCGTCGGTGACGCGCAGGCCGTCGACGAAGGTGGACTTCACCCCCGCCTTCTCCAACATGCGGCTGATCTGCGGGCCGCCGCCGTGGACGACGACGGGGTGGACGCCCAGCAGCTTCAACAACACCGCGTCGGCGGCGAACAGGGCCGCGACGGCCTCCTCGCCCATGGCGTGGCCGCCGTATTTGATGACTACGGTCTTGCGGTCGTAGATCTGGATATAGGGCAGCGCCTCGGCCAGGGTCCGGGCGGTGGCCCAGCCGGGCTCTTCGGTATCGGCGGCGGTCATGGCTGGTCCGGAGCGGCTGATCAGAGGCGGCCTCGGATAGAGCAGAGGAACGGTGTTGTCACGCTGCCAACCGTTCCCTTTCTCCCTCTTGCGGGAGAAGGCGGCTCGCGAAGCGAGACGGATGAGGGGGCGCGCGGACCTCTCCGGATGTCTGATTGCAGGAAGCCTGAAAGGCCGGCGCGACCCCTTATCCGGCCCGTCGGGCCACCTTCTCCCGCAAGAGGGAGAAGGAAACTTAGACCATCGTCGCCGCAAGAATCTCCGCCCGCAGCTCCGGCATCCCCGCGCCCTTTTCGGACGAGGTCGCCAGCACGCGCGGGAAGGCGGCCGGGCGTTTGGAGATGGCTTTCAAGGTCGCGGCGACCAGGGGCGCGATCTCCGGCGCCTTCAGCTTGTCGGCCTTGGTCAGGACGATCTGGTAGGAGACGGCCGCCAGGTCCAGGGCGTCCAGCGCTTCGCCATCGACGGCCTTGAGGCCATGGCGGGCGTCGATCAGCAGATAGACCCGCTTCAGGTTCGGGCGTCCGCGCAGATAGGCGCGGCCGAGGTTCTGGAATTGGGAGGTCGCCGTCTTGGACGCCCGGGCGAAGCCATAGCCGGGCAGGTCGACCAGGCGCAGACGCTCTTCCAGGACGAAGAAGTTTACTTCCCGCGTCCGCCCCGGCTCGTTGGAGGCTCGGGCCAGATGTTTCTGACCCACCAGGGCGTTGATCAGCGACGACTTGCCGACGTTGGAGCGGCCGGCGAAGGCCACCTCGGGCAGGTCGGGCGCGGGCAGGCCGTCGATCTTGGCCGCGCCCATCAGGAAGGCGACCGGTCGCGCGAACGCGATCCTGGCGATCTCCAGCGCCTCCTCGTCGAAGACGGCGTCGGAAACGCCCCCAGAGACGCCTTCTGGCGTGCTCACGCCGGCGCCTTGGGCTTGATGAAGCGGTTGATGACGCTGTCGATCGGATTGTCGACCCCGAACCGGTGCATGATGAAATACTGCTGCAGGATCGAGAGCAGGTTGGACCAGGTCCAGTAGATCAACAGCCCGACGGTGAACTGCGCCAGGGTGAAGGTGAAGATCAGCGGCATCAGGGCGAAGATGCGCTGCTGGGTCGGATCGGCGGCGGGCGGGTTCATCGCCTGGCTCAGCCACATGGTGAAGCCGTAGATCATCGGCCACAGACCGATGTGCAGCTGGCCGTCGAAGATCGGCCCAAGCATCGCCACATGGGCCGGGTTGTAGGGGATAAGACCGAACAGGTTCCAGATCGAGGTCGGGTCGCGGGTGGACAGGTCGTGGATCCAGCCGAAGAAGGGCGCCTGGCGCATCTCGATGGTGACGCTGAGCACCTTGTAGAGCGAATAGAAGACCGGGATCTGCACCAGCATCGGCAGACAGCCCATCAGCGGATTGATCTTCTCCTGCTGATAGAGCTGCATGGTCGCCTGCTGCACCTGGGCCTGATCGTCCCCGTGCTGTTTCTTCAGCGCCTCGATCTGCGGCTGGATCTTCTTCATCTTGGAGATGGATTCGTAGCTCTTATTGGCCAGCGGGAAGAGCAGGGCCTTGAGCAGCACGGTCAGCGCCAGGATGGCCAGGGCGATCGAGCCCAACGAATGGTTCAGGAACTCCAGCACCATGAACAGCGGCCGGGTCAGGAACCAGAAATTGCCCCAGTCCACCGCCTGGTCGAACTTTGGCGCGCCGACGGAGGTCTCATACCCCTTCAGCATCGGCACCACCTTGGCGCCGGCGAAGACGTGGGTGGTTTCGGTCAGGGTGGCGCCCGGGGCGACGGTCTGCTGCGGGCCGAGGTAGCCGACCTCATAGTTGTCGACATTGTCGACCGGCAGAACGCGGAACTCGCCTTTGACCGGCATGGACTGGTCGGGGATCAGCGCCGCCAGCCAGTATTTCTGGGTAATGCCCAGCCAGCCGCCGGTGGACTCGAAATCGGTCACCCCGGCCTTCTTCCACGAGGCGTACTTTGACTGCTTCAGCTCGCCGCCGAGAATGCCGATGGCGCCCTCGTGAATGATGTTGCTCTTGGCGAGGTCGGCGGGAAGGCCGCGTTGCTGCACCGAACCATAGGTCTGCAGCACGACCGGCTGGGCGGTGGAATTGGTCACCGTATCGCTGATGGCGAACATATAATGGTCGTCGACGGCGATCAGGCGGTGGAACACCAGGCCGTGGCCGCTGTCATAGGTCAGCGACACCGGCGTCGTCGGGGTCAGCTTGGCGCCGGGGTTAGCGGTCCAGATGGTGTTCAGGTCCGGTACGCCGGGGACATTGGCGCCCGTCCAGCCGACATCGGCGAACCAGGCGTGCTCAACCCCATCGGGCCGCAGCAGTTCCACCGGCGGCGACTTGGGGTCCACCGTCTGGTGGTAGGTCTTCAAATAGAGATCGTCGATCCGGGCGCCGCGCAGGTTGATGGAGCCGGCGAGGCTGGGGGTGTCCACCGCCAGCCGCGGACTCTGGGCGACGACCTGGGCTCGCGGCATGAAGTTGCCCGGCGCGGCGAGGCCACTGGCCGCCTGCGGATGCAGCTTGGCCGCCGCGGCGGCCTGGGCTTGCGCCACCGCCTGTTGCCGCTTGGCCGCCGGCGCCAGCACGAAGGTCTGGTAGCCGAACACCAGCGCCATGGCCAACACCATGAAGATGATGGTGTTGCGGTTGGATTCTTTATCCATGGAGCGTT
>Ga0302314_10014868_pt1 | contig 13276 bp, 14 predicted proteins | sample III_Palsa_N2_3_FD_200533 | JGI IMG/M metagenome (GOLD analysis project Ga0302314, IMG submission 200533) | Peat permafrost microbial communities from Stordalen Mire near Abisko, Sweden - III_Palsa_N2_3 | ecosystem: Environmental > Terrestrial > Soil > Palsa > Peat permafrost | place: Sweden...
CGATGCCGCCGAGCCCGACGGTGAAGGCGGCCTTGCGTAGCAGGACCGGGTTCACCAGCGGCTCGCGGCCCGCGGCTGCCGCACGGCGCTGCTGCACGGCGAACAGGGCGAACCCGATCGCCGAGGCGGCCATGCACAGCCATGTCCACAGCGGCCAGCCATCCTCCTGCCCCTGGTTCAGCGGCAGCACGAGCAGGGCGCAGGACGCCACCACCAGGGCTGCGCCGGCCATGTCGACCTGCTTCGTGCGGTCGCCCGCCTTCCTGGGCACGGACTTCGCGGCGACGATCAGCGCCGCGATGCCGATGGGCAGGTTGACCAGGAACACCGACCGCCAGCCCAGGCCGAAGAAGTCACCCTCGATGAGGAAGCCGCCGAGCACGGGCCCGACGATGCCGCCCAGCCCGAGGACGGGACCGAAGATCGCGAAGACCTTGGTGAGCTCGGGACCGGAGAAGTTCTCCCGCAGCAGGCCCAGGCCCTGCGGGAGCAACATCGCCCCGGCTACGCCCTGTATCAGACGGAAGGCGATCAGCGACTCGATGTTCGGCGCGACCGCGCACAGCAGTGAGCTCGCGGTGAAGGCCGCCAGGCCGATCAGGAACATCGGGCGCCGCCCGTAGCGGTCACCGAGCCGGCCGCCGGGAACAAGACCGGCACCCAAGGTGAGGGCGTAGCCGCCGATCACCCATTGCAGTCCGACGGAACCGGCTCCGAGGGATTTCTCCAGGTCCGGCCCGGCGACGTTGACGATCGAGGCGTCCAGGAGATCCATGATCTCCGCGACGAGCATCACCACCAGGATCAGCCATCGCCACCGGTAGGGCTCGGTCGTCTCGTCAGGGGTGGGGGACGGGTCACGCACGCCAGATACCTCCATGGTGAAGTAATTCCATGATGAAGGTAAAATGGTGGCGGTAGGTTGTCAAAGTGAGTGACCGCGTGGACCGCACAGCAGGAGAGAAGGGTGGAGGGGCCTGGATGGAGGAAGCGATGCACGACGGCGCCGTGGGGCAGCGTGAGCGCCTGATGGAGTCACTGAGGGTCTACGGCGGCCACTACGCCGAGCTCAGCCGGCGTTTCGCCGCGTGGCTGGGTCTGCACTCCACCGACGCGACTGCGGTACTGGCGATCGCCGCCGCCGAGGAACGCGGCACGCCCCTGTCACCGGCGCGGCTGAGCGAGCGGATCTCCCTGTCCACGGGCGCCACCACCGCACTGCTGAACCGTCTCGAAGCGGCAGGGCACATCACCCGCGCCCGCGAACACTCCGACCGGCGCATCATCACGCTGCGCAGCGGGGGGCACATCCAGGAACGGGCGGACGAGTTCTTCGGCCCGCTCGCCCACCGCCTCGACGCCGCCATGTCGCACTATCCGCCCCAGCTCCTGGAACGCTTCGAAGCGTTCATGGCCGACCTGAACACCACCATGGACACCCACCTCACGGAACAGAGCACGGCGACCCCGCGCTCCCCCGGCGCCCCTGGGGGCCGGACTCCCTAACCGGCGCGGTGCCAACCACGAAGGCCGCACACCCGCAGCTGCCCGGCCCGCCACCGCCCCGGGCAGGGTCACGAACACAACCAGACCGGCGAACTCCCGCAGCCCCGTATCCCAGGCAAGGGCATCGGCCGTCTCGAGCTGGCAGCCACCGTGTTTGATCGCTGCTCACTGCTGCTCGGCCGGTCCGGCCGGCGGGCGGGCGGTGCGGGTAGCCCGGCTCCTGTCGGGCCTGCCTGGGCAGGCGGGCCCGACGGCAGCCGCAGGGTCTTCGGCGATCGTGGACGAGGTCTGGCAACAAGCCCTCGCTGCCGACTCAGCTGTCGTTCTCGCCCCGCAGGGAGTCCCGGACACCCTGCGCACGGTCCTTCACGGCGTCCATACCAGCCTTCGCCTTGCCCTTGGCCTGATCGGTCTTCCCCTCAGTCGCCATCCGGTCGTTCCCGGTGGCCTTGCCCAGCGCTTCCTTCGCCTTGCCCTTGATCTTGTCCACGCCGCTGGCGTCAGCCATGACCTGCTCCTCACACGGAGAATTCGATGATTGTGCCAAATTAGGCCATACCCGACCATTTCGCTCGGCAAGTCGAGGCGGCAGCCTCTCCAGTGGCCCACGCAGGCCTTTCAGGCCGGATGGCACAGCAGTGCGGTGCGCACCAGTGCTGGTGCGGTGCGGAAGGGTGCCGGAACGGTTCCCGGGAGTCCTTCCGGTGCGGCGGCGTCTGCCCTGGAATGGATCCGGTTTACGCAGGTCAGGACCGGCATCCCGACGGTGCGCACTGGGTGAGCTCGGCGGTTCGCCCAGGTTCACCACCGACCGCGCCGAATCAGTGATTTCCGTGTGTTCACCAGTGAGGCATCCGGCCTCGACAGCAATGGAGGCGGGAGCAGGGCACTCGTCGCCGGATGGGACGATGTTCGGCATGGATGCAGTCAGCAGGAACAACGTGACGGTCACCGGGCGGCTGGACGGGCCGGTGGTGATGCTGGCGCACGGTTTTGGGTGCGACCAGAACATGTGGCGGCTGGTGGTGCCGATGCTGGCCGATCGCTTCAAGGTGGTGCTGTTCGACTATGTCGGCTCGGGGCGCTCGGACCCGTCGGCCTGGGACCGGCAGCGCTACGCGTCGCTGGAGGGCTACGCGGCCGACGTACTGGACATCTGCGTGGACCTTGACCTGTCCGAAGCGGTGTTCGTGGGACACTCGGTCAGCGCGATGATCGGGGTCCTGGCGGCGGCCCGCCAGCCGGACCGGTTCGGCAAGCTGGTGATGGTCGCCCCCTCTCCCTGCTACATCGATGACCCGGACACCGGCTACACCGGCGGATTCAGCGCGGCCGACATCGACGAACTGCTGCAGTCACTGGATTCCAACTATCTGGGCTGGTCCGCGGCCATGGCTCCGGTCATCATGGGCAACCCTGAACGTCCCGAACTGGGCGAGGAACTGACCAGCAGCTTCTGCGCGACCGACCCCGACATGGCCGCGGTCTTCGCCCGTACCACGTTCCTGTCCGACTCCCGAGGTGACCTGGCCTCGGTCACGGTGCCCACCCTGGTCCTGGAGTGCTCGCAGGACGTGATCGCCCCCCGCCAGGTCGGCGCCTACGTCCACGCCGCCATCCCCGGCAGCCGTCTGGTAACCCTGGACGCGACCGGGCACTGCCCGCAGCTCAGCGCCCCCGAGGCGACCGGACAGGCGATCGTCGAGTTCGCCGGAGCGCCCCGGTGATGTGCGAGACCACCGACGGCGATCCCGAGCAGGACACCGGCGCCGGCGGCACCGACGCCGTAGCAGGAGGTGAGGACGCGGACGAAGCCGAACATGCCCAGTTCTCGGCATTGCTGGAGGACAGCGCCGAGGACCTGTACGAGCACGCGCCGTGCGGGTACCTTTCGACGCTGATGGACGGCCGCATCGCCAAAGCCAACACCACCCTGCTCGACTGGCTCGGCTACACCCGCGCTCAGCTCGTGGGGTGCAAGCGCTTCGCTGACCTGCTGACGGTGGGCGGCAAGCTCTACCACGAGACGCACTTCGCGCCGCTGCTGGCGATGCAGGGCAAGGTCTCCGGGATCGCCCTTGAACTCAGGGCCGCCGACGGCACTCGCCTGCCGGTCCTGATCACCTCGACCGTCAAGACCGGCAGTGACGGGCAGCCGCTGCTGATCCGCACCACCGTCTTCGACGCCCGCGAGCGCCGCGCCTACGAAAACGAACTCCTGCGCGCCCGCAAACACGCCGAGCAGGGCGGCGCGGAGGCCGAGCAGGCACGCGCCGAGGCCGAACAAGCCCGCCAGGCCGCCGAGAGCGAACACGCGCGCCTGCGCCAGGTCATGGCCATCCTGCAGCACAGCCTGCTGCCGCCCGATCTGCCCCAGGTGCCGGGCGTGAAGGCCGCCGCTTACTACCACACCGCCTCCGCCGACCAGCTCGGCGGCGACTTCTACGACCTGTTCGCCCTCGGACAGGGCCAGTGGGGCTTCTTCCTCGGCGACGTCTGCGGCAAGGGCCCGCAAGCCGCCGCCGTCACCTCGCTGACCCGCTACACCCTGCGCGCCGCCTTCCTGCACGCCAGTGACCCCGCCGCGGCCCTGGACACCCTCAACACCGCGCTGCAGGAGCGCTACACCGGCACCGACCCCCGCTACTGCACCGCCATCGCCGGCACCCTGACCCCGCACGGTGACACCCTCCACGTGACAGTGGCAAGCGGCGGCCACCCCCCGGCGCTGCTGCTGCGCGCCGACGGCACAGCCGAGTACCTGCCCACCCCGGGCGGCCTGCTGGTGGGCATCTTGTCCCACCCGCACTTCACCACAGCCACCACTGTCCTGAACCCGGGCGACACCATGCTGCTGTACACCGACGGCCTGACCGAGGCCCGCACCGCCGACGGCCCCCGCTACAGCGAGGACCACCTGCACGCCTTCGCCCAGACCCTGGCCCCGGCCGACGCCCAGCAGGCCATCACCGCCCTGACCGGCCTGCTGAAGAGCTTCGGCGACGGACTGGACGACGACACCGCCCTGCTCGCACTCGGCAACCCGGCCCCCCACACGAATCCCGAAGGCGAATGACGACCGTATTGAACCTCACCACACGCCCGGTCCCCACCGGCACGGTCCTGACCGTGGCAGGGGAGCTCGACCACGCCAGCGCCGACCGGTTCCTCACCGCCCTTGCCACCATCCCCCTGCAACAGGGCGACCTGCTGACCGTGGATCTGGGCGGCCTGGCCTACTGCGACTCCACCGGCATCACCGCCCTGCTCGCCGCCCGCAACCATGCCCAGGCCCGCGGCGCTGCCATCGCCCTGCTCGCGGTTCCCACGGCCACCCTGCGCATCCTGGGCATCCTGGGACTGGACCAGGTCTTCCCCATCCACCCGGCGCCCCAAGGCGACACCGACCCAAGCGCGTAGAACGGCGTCCAGCGGCAACCGGGCGGCATCGCCTCGAGCCCGTCACCATCCTCGCCCAGCAGGTGTCATCTTTGCGGTACCCCAGGCCACCCCACTGGCGCGCGAGCAGGCGCCCTGTCGCCCCCGAAGAGCGGAGCACCGACTTCCCACCCTCTGACGCGCAGTGCCGGAACCTCTGCCTCGGCGCAGGGTGATCGCGGCACTGATGGTCTTGCCGTGGGGCGGAACCAGGCGGACCCTGACCTGGTCGGCCAAGGCATCAGATGCCAGCCGAAGCCGCCTCCGCCCCCCAGATCCGGTTCGGGGTCATAATCGCCGTGCTGGTAGCGGATCTCCCGGACAGGAAGGATCCGCTGGCCGATGAGCCGACCCATGGGGAAGTCGGGCAGGTCGTCCTCGACCGTGCTGTGGCCGTATTCGTCCATGTCGTAGAGGCCGTGAGGTTGGTCGATCTCCAGGGACAACCCATCGCCCGGCGTGTGGAACGGGACGGGCCCAGGCCGTCCATGTGCAGCCACATGTGCAGGAGGGAGCGCTCGGTCTCCTGGTAGTGGTACCAGGACGTCGTCACCTTCAGCAGGAGCCTGCCGCCGAGGTCCAAGGGCCGGCTCGACCTCGAACGGCATCGCGGCCGGACCCCCGGCGGCGTGATCGTCCGCGTGTTCCAGCGGATCCTCGCGCTGACCGCCGCCATCCGGCACGACGAGCACACCGGTCAGCAGATCATGCGGTCACTGACCGACTACGACCACTGACCCAGCCAACCGACGGCGGGTATGAGGGCGGGCCGGACGGGTTGCCCTCACAGCGAATTGGGACGAGTCCGCTGTCGGCGGACAGCCCCGGAACGGACATAGCCGCCTGCCAGGATGACCGGATGGGAAACGATCCGGCAGTGCGTCGACTCGACCTGGGCTACTTCGTCCGACCGGCATCGGAGACCGATGGCCCGCAGCCGCGAGTTGAACCTGTGCTCGCCTACTTGGTACGGCGCGACAAGGGGCTGATCACGCACCCGCCTTCAGCACCTTGTGAGGCCAGCAGGTGGCGCGACCAGGCGGAGTGAGCTTCAGCAGGTGACCGAGGCCGGGCCGAACTCGTCCAGGGCCTCTTGGACACTGCGATCCGTGCTCGCCCAGGCTGCCGCCCGGTCAACGAGTGCGGTGTGGTCCCCCGTGGTGAGGGTGCGGTCCAGACGCAGCCGGCCGCGTCGGTACGCGTCTTCACCGTGCTGAGAGGCGACCACGTGGATACCCGGATCCGCGAAGTGGTCGCGCGCGAGCGCTGCGGTGCCAAGGCGTTCGTTCTTGTCCGGGATCCAGACCGCCCCCTCGGTCTGCTGGTCGGCCCCTGCTATCAGGTCGAGCAGCAGCGGCGGGACGGACACCCCGCCGTGGGCCCTGGGCCGACGGAGCGCCCGGTTGAACCTCTCGATCAAGCCCTCGCGGACCGCGCGACTTGCTCCGGTCCAGCAACGCCGGTACAGACGGCATCGGTGCGCTGCTCGGATCCATCCGTTGCCACCCCTACGACCATGCCGTCATTGTGGCCGCAGACTCCAGTGGGCAGCGACGCCAGCGACGCCCCGCACCACCCCGAAGACCGGCCGACGGCAATGGAGTGCTGCAACGACAGCATCCAGGTCTGCCTCGGGCCGGAGACCGGCCTCTTCCCGTTCAACTGGCGACTGCCCGTCCCGGCAGTCGTCGCCCAGTCCCGCGTCCCAAGGGCTCCGAGGGAACCCTGACCTTCACGCGGCTGACGGAGCCCGACCTTGCCGGAGCTCCAGCTGACACCTCCGGGCGAATCGACGGCACAGCACGGGTGTGTCAGCTCGTGGCTCTGCCGCTGAGCACGGTGGCATCGCGGTCGACGGCTACTCCACCCACCCGTGGACCCCTGCGGGAGGCCGGGGCCGGATCCGCGATCGACGGTCTGCGGTTCTTCGGCCTCCGCGCCTGTCACGCGCTCCACGGGGACCTCTGACCTGCGGCGGACCGTTTCCGTTGGCGGGTTAGTGTTTGCAGTGGCGGATATGGGCGTCAGGGTTGGCGAGCGGTGGGGCCGTACGCGGCGGGTGGAACCTGGCCACGCATACCCTGGTGGACCTGGTTCGGAACCCGGGCATGTGACCCGTCCCACGCGGCTCAGGGCGTTCGGTCAGTTCCGATCCCTGGGTCGCGGCCTAACTCCCGTCACCGAGAGCCCGACATGCACCTGTTTGGAGATAGTGATGACCGCCGGAACCGCCGCCATGGACCTGCAGCGAGCATCCGCCACCCGGCTACGGACGACACTGCGGCGGCTCGACGTGCTGTCCGGGGTGTGGGTTGCCTCGGCACTCGGGGCGTTTCCTGTCGTGGCCGTGGTCGCGACCCGCCCCGTGCTGCTGATAGTCATGATCCTGGTCACCGCCGTCCCCGCACTCGTCTACGGCTGGTACACGGTCCAGGCCGTCAACGCTCGCGACGCTCTGGGCGGGATCGCGCCGAAGGGCCCGGAGCATCGGTTCCTCAGCGTGGCCCTGCTCCTTGTGATCGCCTGGTCGGCCGGGCTGGTCCAGCAGCAGCTCACCTTCGACCGGACGGCCACCCACCCAGCCGTTGCCACCATCGACGCCTGCGATGTGGCAGCCGGCAGGAACACCTGGTGCTCAGCGGTGTGGACCGTCGACGGCCAGCCCTACAGCAGCGACCAGTTCGCACATCCCCAGGACGGTTACGTCGTCGGCGAGAAGGTCGACGTCCTGTATCCGTCGAACGACCCCTCCTATGTACGCCGCCCCGGCGACGTCGTAGGCCCCGGGATGATCGCGGGCGGTATCGCCCTGCTCGTCACCGTCCCGCTCGCCGCGCTCCGACTGCCGCGCGAGCGCCGACTGCGCCGCCGGTACGCGGCCGAGGTCCTTGCGCTGTCCGGGCTCTGACCGTCGGTTCTCCAGACATCAGCACCCGTCGTCCGCTGCCACCCGCCATCAACGCCACTCAGGCTCGCCACCGTCTCTCACTGGTCTCAGATGGTGGACGGCCGATTCCCGGAGCGCGTGACGTGACGGATCCCGGCCCCACCCCGCGAACCGCGCCGTCAGGCACCACCGTGCATACTTACCGGACGATCATTAGGACGTAGGGGTGATGACGCGGTGAAACTGGCTGAAGCGCTCGCGCAGCGCGCGGCCGCGGTGCGGCGGGTGGAGCAGTTGCGGGCGCGCGTCGTCGGCAGCGCCCGCTACCAGGAGGGCGAGGAACCGGCCGAGAACGCGGCGGAGGTCCTGGCCCAGGCCGGAGAGGTACTGGACGAGCTGGAGCGGCTGATCCGCCAGATCAACCGGACCAACTCCACCGCGGTCATCGAGGGCGGCGGCACACTCACCGACGCCCTCGCCCGCCGGGACGTCCTGCGACTGCGCCACTCGGTGACCACCGCGGCCGCCGACGCCGCCTCCGGACGCGACCAGCGCGGAGCGGTACGGCAGCTGCGGTCCGAACTCAGGATCCTCTCCGCCCTGCCGGTCGCCGAGCTCCGCGCCCAGGCGGACCTCCTGGCTAAGGAGATCCGCGAGGTGGACACCCTGATCCAGCGCACCAACTGGGAGATCGACCTGATCGAGGACTGACCCCACAAGCTGGGTGTGGGAAGCAGGTAGTCGTCACGGAGGCGTGCACACACCGCGGGTCGGCGGTTTATCCGGCCCTCGGCGCGTGAAGAGCAACGCAGGGGTTCAATTCCCCACCAACAGTGCAGCTCAGCACCGCGTACAGGTGACAGGGCACACCGTACAGCTCACCACCACGTGCAGATCCGGACGACGAGGGCGGGAACGGGGCGCCCCACACCCGGTGCGAGGGCCGTGCACACCAGCACGGCCCTCGCACTACTCCACCCTGGAGCCAGTCGGACAGCGCCGCCAGCATCCCCTCGAACTCCGCGACGTCCAGCGCGGAGTCCTTGAACTGCCCGTACAGCGCCTCCAGCGCGACGGAGTCGTCACCGATCCGCCGGGCGGCGGCGCTTGCCGGCATCGAATGCGATCCGTCTCTCGTCCACGCAGTGATCGTAGGGCTGGGGCGGGGACCGGCTTCGTCCCCGCCAACGCGATCGAGAACAGCGGCAGCACGCTCACCGTCGTCGACTGGGCAGGCTCAGGTCGCGGCCCGCGCTCCGCTCGGTCGAACTCTGCCTGGTTGCCGCCCTCACGCCGTCTTGCCGGGCGTGGGCGCGCGGAACGGGACAGGGGGCTGGAGCCCTCGACGGCAGACGCCGATCACCACGTCAGGTGCAGGGTTTGGTTGTCCTCCACAAACTCGACGTCATGGCCGGCCCGGACCCGCTGACCCACGGCGTGGCGTACGACCTGCGGCTGCCCCCGGCGCGTCACGAGCGGCTCCGCGACTTCCGAGTCCTGGTCGTCGAGGACCACCCGCTCATCGCGACCGGATCCGCTGTGCGGGCGGGCGTGAACCGCGTGGTTGACGTGCTGACCGACGGCGGTGCCCGCGTCGAACGGCACAGTGCGCTGCTCCCCGATCTGAGCGAAGCCGCGACGCTCTACATGCAGTTGCTCGTCTCGAACTCCGTCGCGCGCTTTCCGGTCGAAGCGCGCGAGCAGGTGCAGACCCGTGTGGCCGGGCTGAGCGTGGACGACCAGAGCCTCGAGGCGGCGCGGCTGCGCGGCATGGTGCTCAGCCACAGTGACTGGGTCGAGGCGAACGGCCTCCGCGAGCTCCACCGGCACGGCTGGCGGCAGCTGTTCGCCGAATTCGACGTCGTGGTGTGCCCCGTCACGCCCACTCCGGCGTTCCCGCACGACCACCACCCCAGTCCGCTGGAACGCCGGATCGACGTCGACGGGGTCGGGTACCCGTACTTCGACCAACTCGTCTGGGCCGGTCTGGCCACCATGCCCGGCCTACCCGCCACCGCCGTACCAGCGGGCCGGTCCCCGAGGGCCTGCCGGTGGGAGTGCAGCTCATCGGCCCGATGTTCGAGGACCGCACCCCGCTGCGGCTGGCCGAACTGCTCGAACAGAAGACCGGCGGCTTCCAGCCACCGAAGTAGGGCGTACTACCGGTGCTGGCATCAGCCGCGCCGGAGTCCGACCCGCCAATGGCGGAGGCGGAGCCGGACCCGATTCCAGGGCTCCTGTGTTGGCTGTGGACAGACCCCCCGGATGGTGGCGGAGGCCAGGGAGCGTGCGGTCCCCGGCCTCCGCGAGGGCGGCCCCGTTGTAGGGCTCGGCCCGTAGGTCAGCGTGAAAGGGCTGTCCAGGCTGTGCCAGGCTCGATATTGTCCATCACCGGTCCTTGAGCCTCCGACATGATGCTGCTTTGGAGCTCCCGGCGGCGCGGCATCGCGATCCTACTGGCCGTGTCGCGCCAGCCCAGCGGTCGCGGCGACGCCGACTCCGCGCAGGAACCTCACTCGCGCAAGCCACCCTCCTAAGGTCTTCCGTCTCTCATTCGGAGCAGCTGGGCTGCTGGATTGTCCCCTGTCGAACTGCGCGTACTTTCCCTCAACCGGAGCAACAGCGCCACGTTGAACTGCGGGGAAGCAGCCGTTGCGGCAGCATGCCCAATGATCGGAACGGCGCGGCGTCTTGACCCGGAAAGCTGACGGCGTTTCACTTCCCAGTGGCCGCAGCTCGTCTGCCACGAATCGGCCGTGTGCACTCGCGCACCATTCACCGGGGCCTCGGAGTGCATTTTCCGAGCCCCGGTGACCCCGGCGCCCGCACAGCCCCCAGCACATCCGAAACGCCTGGACGACGACGACGGCGCCGCACGCGCGGCGGGCCTTCCTTTTCCTTCCTCTCGTCAAAGGAGAAACCTTGTCGATCGACGCTGCCGTACCCGAGTCCGACGCCCCCTCAGGGGTTTCCCGGCGCGGCCTGATCAGGAACACGGCTGGGGTCGGGGCCGCCGGCCTTGCCGCCGGAGTACTGCTCAGCGCCGGGGCCGGCCCCGCCCAGGCCGCAGAGGTCCACACCGCCGAGCCAGCCGCGAACGAGCACGCCCCGGCGCACACCGAGACCCTGATCGTCCACGTCCTCGACGCGCGGACCGGCGAGCTGGAGATCCATCACGGCAAGGCGCACCGCACCGTGTACGACCGCAAGCTCACCAGTGCGCTGCTGCACGCCGCGGGCTGACCGGGTCCGTCCCGCAACTCGTCGTACCGTCCCATCCCGGCCCGCTCCGCCCCCGTACTGCCTGCCCTACGTCCCCTGTGAGGATCACCCATGTCGTCCCACCGTGAAGCCCCCGAGATCTCCAAAGACCCGGTGGCGGACAGCACCGACGTCTACGCGTTCGTCAGCCCCGACGCCCGCGACACCGTCACCCTGATCGCCAACTACATCCCGCTGCAGGGCGCGGCGGGCGGCCCGAACTTCTACGAGTTCGGTGACGACGTCCTGTACGAGATCCACATCGACAACGACGGCGACGGCCGCCCGAACGTGACCTACCAGTTCGAGTTCACCACCCACGTGCGCAACCCCAACACGTTCCTGTACAACACGGGCCCGATCCTCACCCTGGACTCGCCCAACTGGAACCGGCACCAGACCTACACCCTGACCCGGGTCGAGTCCGGCGGCCGCAGCACTGTCCTGGGGCGCGGCCTGGCCTGCCCGCCGTGCAACGTCGGCCCGCTGTCCACCCCCGACTACCCCAAGCTCGCGGCCGAGGCCGTGCACGGCGTCGGCAAGGGCCGCAAGGTGTACGCCGGACAGCGCGCCGAGGGCTTCTACGTCGACCTGGGCTCCATCTTCGACCTGGGCACGCTGCGCCCGTTCCAGCAGTTGCACCTCCAGCCGGCGTTCACCCAGCCCGCCCCCGGGGTGAACACCGCCAAGGAACTCAACGTCCACAGCCTGGCGCTGCAGGTCCCGATCACCGAGCTCACCAAGGGCGGCTGGAGCGGCGGTGATGTCAACGACCCGCGCGCCACCATCGGCGTGTGGACCACCGCAGGCCGCCGCAAGGCCCGCGTGCTGGAGTCCGGCACCGGCAAGGACCACGAGGCCGGGCCGTTCGTGCAGGTCTCCCGCCTGGGGAACCCACTGTTCAACGAGGTCCTGGTGCCGATGGGCGAGAAGGACGAGTGGAACTCGCTGCCCCCCGCTGACGACAAGCGCTTCGCCCGCTACGTCGCGCACCCCGAGCTCGCCGGGTTGCTGAACGTGCTCTACCCGGGCGTGTTCCCCAACCTGGCCGCGTACACCAAGCCCCGCGCCGACCTGCTGGCGATCCTGCTCACCGGCATTCCCGCCGGAGTGATCCCGGGCTTCCAGAACTACACCGGGGCCACCGAGGCCGACATGCTGCGCCTCAACGTCGCCGTCCCCCCGTCGGCCAACCCCAACATCCTCGGGCTGGTCGCCGGGGACGCGGCCGGCTTCCCCAACGGCCGCCGGGTCTACGACGACGTGGTCACCGTGGAACTGCGCGCCATCGCCGGACTCACCCTCTCGCTGGTGGACAAGAGCTACACCCCCGACGGCGCAGCCGGCGTCATCACCGACGGACTGACCCCAACCGACCTGGACAACCCGTACCTGAACATCTTCCCCTACCTCGGGGTGCCCTACGACGGCTACCACCACCCGGCCTCCTGACCCCGGCTGAGTGGCCCCGGGCCTCGACGCCCGTCCCCACCCCTCCCCCTCCCTGTCCTGACGGAGGCCCATCCATGTCCCACACCCACCCGCATCCCCACTCCCATCCCGAGTCCGCCCCCGAGCCGGCCGCCCACGCACCGCTGCCGCCTCCCTCCCATGAGGGCAGCGTGGTGCTCGACATCGGCGGCGACATCGGTGCCCTGATCATCCACACCGGGCCCGAACAGGACGGACTGGAGATCGAGGTCAGCCCGCTGGGCGAGGACCAGCAGCGGACCCACGCCGCGGTCCGGCCTCGGGAGCTGGTGGATCGCACCGTGTACTGCGCCCTGATCACTCCGCTGACGGCGGGCGGCTACACCGTCTGGCGCGACCCGGACACCGCCGCCGGGACGGTCAGTGTGCCTGCCGGGGGCGTCGGAGAGCACCACTGGGCCTGAGACCTGCAGGGATCCCGGAAAGACTGGACGCAGGAGCAGGAAAGGCACGGTGAAGGCCACGCCGTAGAGGACCCACGCGACCGGCAGGGGGCCGTGCGGTGGCGCTCCGCGCCACAGCCGCCGCGCGCGGCGTGCCGGTGCTGCACAGCTGCCGCGGAGGCCACGGCGCCAGCCAACCAGGCTCCCGGATCGTCGCCGTGATGCCACGGCGGTTGAGCGGTCAGGGGCGGCTCGCCGCCTGCGACTCGGCGAGGTGGGCCACGCCGGCGAACCCCAGCCGGTCGAAGAT